>ENA-ORCV01000109-ORCV01000109.1-marine-metagenome-genome-assembly--contig:-NODE-109-length-150794-cov-6.768526_pt1 | contig 150794 bp, 153 predicted proteins | sample MGYA00237779_ERZ508509 | MGnify/ENA primary metagenome ERZ508509 (study PRJEB26180, sample SAMN06268772) | marine metagenome | isolation source: Bioluminescent Bay, La Paraguera, Puerto Rico | place... | reverse complement strand
AGGCCATAATCCGGCCAACTTAGGCGGGTCATTTTTCAGTGCAAAACCTGGGTCAATTTTGAGTGCAAATCAACAGCGGGTATGGCCGTTGATCTCGTAGGTGAGTTGACTGAGATCAATCGGCATTTCGGGCAACGGTTTGGCATCGACATCGGATTCCACCACCTGGGTGGGGAGAACCACGATGAATATCGTTGCGTCAATCGGCAGCAGCAGGATTGCGGCTTCGCCATCTGTTGTGTTTTCAAGCAGCATTTGTGGCTGGCCGCTGGCCAGCAGGTTGGCACGGGCGGCCAGCAGATCAACCAGCGGTCCCGTACCCGGGCCAAACTCATCCGGCGTGGGATAGTAGCGGCCGAGATGCATGGCGATGACGTCGCCCAGCCCGTCGGGAAGCGTCGAAAGCGCCATCATCGCCTGATCGGGGTCGGACGGCAGGGACATCAGCACACTGCGTTCGATGATGTGCTGCGTCTCCTCCAGCAGGATGACGTTTTCGTCGGGTGGGGCGGAGGTTTCACCTGCCGGTGTATTGTCTGGATTCCCGGTCCCGGCCTGATTCTGTCCGGCGAAATCGTCGTTGTCGCCGTCACCACCACAGGCCACCAGCATCACAGATAAAAATATTGCGCCCGCACAAAGACGCCAATCGGATGGATTCATTGCCCCGCTCCCTTATGTTCTCCTGCGGTAATGGTTGCAGTGCTGCGGGAAACGTTAAAGGGCAAAAATTGCTTAGCTGATTAAACCGGGATGGGTCTTGGCTGTGCCGTATGGAGGCCTGCTTTCTGACTCAGAGCACGGATCTGGGCGCCAACCCGAAATGTTGCCGGAATGCCGTGGAGAAATGCGAGGGATTGGAAAAGCCCATATCCAGGGCGACGGGCGTGATTTTTCGTTGAATGGACAGGTGCTCGATGGCACATAACAGCCGCATCCAGAGTCGGAATCGGCGTAACGGCAGGCCGACGCCCCCTGACATCAGATGGCGCAGATGGGATTCGGATATCCCGGCAGAAGCCGCCAGCTTCTCTGCCGGGATGTTCTCGTCGATCCGGGCCTGAATGCTGTCCAGTACATGACTGATTCTGGGGTCGAGATGTGTCAGTGAGCTCTGTCTTTCTTCCATGAAAACGGAAGCAGCTTCCCGAGGGTCTCTGGAGTCAGTGATTTTTATCAGGTTGCCGAGCCAGTCGGCTGCCTCCATGTGCGAGGTCAGTCTGTGGACGTCTGTCTGTTCTGAGACGACGAGCGGGTCGGCATAAATCACACAGAAACGCGTGTCATCGGCCACGATCCGATGGGATGTGCCGGCAGGAATAGCCGCGCTTCTTGTTTCCATCACCCGGTCGGGCAGAACGACCTGGATATTGTTATCCAGCCCGTACACCCAGGCGTTTGCGCTGTGGCAATGCCAACCGGTCTCGGGGATGGCCCCGGCAAACAGCATGGAGCGGTTATGAATCTGGACCAGATTGTCGTTCTTAGCCATGCGAATTCCGCTCAAAAATTTTCGCCTGAGCCCGGATTATTACATTTCGGCTTCCTGATTGCCTATCGGGCCTGTCAGCGGTTTTTAAAAGATATGTCTGTTACGCATGTTGATAATCGGACCGTAGAAATCACGATAGAGGGTTCCGGGCGTGAACAACATAGGTGTTTCGGCAGTCAGGGAAGAGCATAAGTTTAATTACACAGACAGCAGTGTCTGGGTATCTTTACCGGAGAATCTGTGTCCGGCGCTGGTCGGCGATATACAGGCTGACGTCGTCATCGTGGGTGGCGGTTTTACCGGGTTGCATGCGGCGCTGGCTCTGCGGGAGGCGGGTGTTGATGTAGTGTTGCTGGAGATGGATTTCTGCGGCATGGGGGCGAGTGGCCGTAACTCCGGTCATCTGGCGCCGACCATGGGTAAGGACCTTCTCAGCCTGGTGAGACATGTAGGCAAAGAGCGCGCTGCCGGGTTCATGCGCTTCAACGATCGCTCCGTACGCAATGTCGAAGAAGCCTTCGCCAGGTACGGCATCGACTGTGACTATGAGCCTGCAGGCAATGTAATTTGCGGGTTGCATCCGCGTCACCTGGGTCCGCTGCAACGCACGGCAGCACTCGCCCAAAGTCTGGGAGTTGATGTCAGCTTTCTGTCTGAAGGGGAAATGCGTGAGCGAGGGCTGCCATCAGCCTTTCGCTTCGGCGTACTCGACCCCCGTGGAGGACATCTGAATCCGGGCAAGTACGTGATGGGTCTGAGGCGTGCAGCCTTGGCGGCGGGTGTGCGTATTTTCGAGAATTCGCCGGTAACGCAGATTGATGAGAGTTCTGCGCCGGTGCGGGTGGCCACGGAAAGGGGATCGGTACAGGCCGACAAGGTGATCATCGCCACGAATGGTTATACGCCCGTGTCACTGGGCCGACTCAAGAGCAAAATCATGCCGATTCGCGTCACCCTGTTCCGTACTGCGCGGCTGAACCCTGAGCAGCTTGAGGCGCTGGGCTGGAGGGGCCGGGAGGGCATCATCACGGCGCATGCGGCGATTGAGCATTATCGTCCGACCCCGGATGGCCGTATCCTGGCCGGCTCGAAGTTTGTGCGGTACCGCTACGGCAGCAAACTGGCGAACGGCTACCAGCCAGCCGTGTTTGAAGGCTTTACCCGGCTGCTGAAAGAGCGCTTTCCCGAAGTGCCGGATCTGCAGATTGAAACTTTCTGGGGTGGCTGGGTAGGCATGACGCCTGACTTTTTGCCGCTGAGTTTTTCCAACCGCCGGGGCAATCTCTTCTACGGGATGGGTTACAACGGTCACGGTATTGCCCATGCCACCACCAATGGCCGCATGTTGGCTGATCAGGTGCTCGGCAGACCCAACGAGGATGTGGAATTGTTCAAACGCCGGATGATTCCGCTGCCCCCGGAACCGCTGCGCTGGCTCGCCGTGAATGGCCTGAAATGGTATTACGAGCGCATGGATCAAATAGTTGATGATGATCTGCGGCTACGGCGGGACCTCTGACACATAACGCCATACTGAGGAGGCTAAGGGGAGCAGGCGACCGAACGCCAGGCGGCCTCGGCAAATATCTCCGCATGCTCTGCGGGCGTCCCTTTGACACGCCCACCCAGCCATGCCCGGCAATAATTCTCTGACTGACCAATTAGCAAGGACGCATAAGTTTCTCTGGGTAGAGAACGGATTTCACCTTTTTTCACGCCCTCGGCGAGGTAATTAAGCAAGCTGCCGTATCGCTGCTTGTTACGTGCATCCAGTTCGCCTTTGAAATGACTGCTGGCTACCAGGCTGCGGGCCTGGAACATGAATCGGGCCAGCCGGGGTTGTTGTGATACCCAATCCATGTAGGTTTTTATGAGTGCTGCTATGGCGCCTTTTGGATCATCCGCAAGCTCCATTGCAGGCGTGATCAGAGCCTGCTGGTCATCCAGAGCTGCCAGATAGATAGCGGCCACCAGGCCTTCCTTGTTGCCAAAGTGGTGGTAAATGGTGCCAATGCTGCTATTAGAGCGTTGCCGGATGGTGTCCACGGTGGTGGCCTCAAGGCCAAGTTCATCAAAGCAGGCCAGCGCACAATTCAGAATATGGCGCTTGTTGGCTTTTCTGGCGCCGGGTTCAACCCGCTCAAATACAGATTCCATAAACAAATGGCCCTGGTTGCCTTTTGCAGAATATGATTCTAGAATAATATTCTAGAACTAATTTCTGTTTATTGTAGCAGACTGAAATCCATGAGCCAGTGCATGCACCCGATGACCCTCGCGACTGCATTGGCGTTAAGAGCCACAGGAATATATGTATGAGCAATAAAATCCAGCCGACTCTGGCGCTGTATAACAAATTGAGCGGACTGCCGATGGGTAGGGCCTTGTTCAGCAAAGGGCTGTGTTTCAAGGCGCCTTATTTCTCGTCAATCAAGCCGCTCTTTGTAGAGCTGCGGCCCGGCTACAGCGAGGTGATGATCAGGAAGCGCCGTTCTGTGCTCAATCACATCGGTACCGTGCATGCCATTGCCATGTGCAACATGGCTGAACTGGCCGGAGGCACCATGACTGAAGTCAGCGTGCCTCTGAGTCATCGCTGGATTCCCAAGGGCATGAAAGTGGAGTACCTGAAGAAAGCGGAGACAGATCTGAAAGCCATCGCTACGGGTGACCTGCCTGACGAATGGCCTGATGGCTGTGAATTCATCGCCAGGGTGGAAATTCACGATGCCCGGGGTCAGGTGGTCGCCCGTATGGCAATCACCATGTGGATCTCGGCCAAGAAGTAAGCCTGAGGGTTGCTGCGCTCCTGGTCGTTAGGACAGCTCCGGTTCACGCCGGGCCTTGGGCAGATCAGGATTCATGAAATCCCATGGCTGGGCGCTGGAAGTATAGAAGTCCAGTTTTGGCTCGAAGAGTTCCGGCTGGTCCAGCGTGCCTGCCTTGATAGTGACAAAGTGGGGCATGCTTTCGAGCTTTTCAAAAAGCTGCGAACCGCATTCCGGGCAGAAGCCGCGGCTGTTGACTAAGCCGCTATCTGCTTTCACGTCATGAAATTTGATCTCGCCCTGAATTTTCACCATGTCTTTTTTCACCAGCATTACCGGGGCATAGGCGCCGCCAGATGAACGTTGGCAATCGCGGCAATGGCAGTTGGCCGAAAAAACAGGCTTGCACAGTATTTCGTACTCAACGGCGCCACAGAGACATCTGCCGTAAATGGGGTTAGTCATTGTTTTCTCCTCAGTTTGATGAATGAAGTCCGCAGCCGGTCACGCAGGGGCAGTCAAGCGCTGCATGGCCTGTCGCCATCCCTCTCCGGGAACAAAGTGGCCGGTATGCCAGCGCACGGAATCCGAACTTTCCACCCACTTTCGATACGCTTTAACCAGCGAGGCGTGATAGTCGGAAAGGAACCACTGTCTGAAAGAATCTTCGCTATCCCAGACCGAAATCGAGTAGGTCGTTCTTCCAAGGATATCGGCGGCCACGGACACACCTACTGCGCCTGGTGTATTGCCCCATTGATTCCGCAGACGCATGCCATGAGCAATGATCAGCGGCATATGTCTGAGATGTTTGAAGGTAAAGCGGGTGGCGATAACCAGAACTTCATCAAGCTCGATTTTTGCCGCCGGCCCTTTCCTGAATCGCGTATATCGCATGAAGAATGCCTGAGATCCATGAATGTTGATCTGCATTCTATGAATCATGCGTAATGGCGTAAATGACAAAATATTGTTAATTTACGCCAATGCCAAAAACGCACAAAATCGTTCTGCTGGCCTATGAGGGATTTGAGCTTCTGGATCTGACAGGCCCTTCTACGGTTTTTTCCGAAGCCAATCTGGTTCTCGGCCGTGAGGCCTATGAACTGGTGGTTGCTTCACCCGAAGGTGGCATGGTGCGCAGCTGGAGCGGCCTGGCGCTGGACAGTGTTGCGCTGAACAGCAAGCGATGCCGCAATCCGGACAGCATCCTCGTGTCGGGTGCGCTGCAAGAGGGTCTGGCGATTATTCTCTCCTGTGCATTAACCCGGCGATGGCTTGGCAAATGGGCGCCCCTGGCTGAGCGCTATGGTTCTGTATGCTCGGGCGCTTTCATGCTGGCGGCCTGTGGCTTGCTGGACGGTAAAGAGGTGGCGACCCATTGGTCAGTGTGTGACCGGCTGGAGAAGTTCTATCCGTCACTTAAAGTGAACGCCGATGCACTGTATGTAAATGATGGCAGGGTCTGGACGTCTGCAGGCGTTTCTTCCGGTATTGATATGTCCCTCGGGATTGTCGAGCAGGACTACGGCGCCGAAATCGCAGCCCGGATTGCTCGCCTGCTGGTGCTGTATTCGAGGCGGCCGGGCTATCAATCGCAGTTTAGCGATGTACTGCTGGCGCAGAGCCAGGCCGATGCCCCTTTTCGCCAACTCATTGCCTGGATGCAGGCCAACTTATCGGAAAAGCTGGACGTGGAAACCCTGGCGAGTCAGGCGGCCATGTCGGAGCGGACATTCACCAGAAAATTCACCCGGGCCACCGGGCAATCACCGGCACGCTTCGTGGAATCTCTGCGCCTGGAGGCGGCTCGTGATCTTATGGCCAGTAACTTGTCACTCAAATCCATAGCGGACAGTGTGGGCTTGCTTCCCGCTAGCCGGTTTAATCGTGTCTTCATGCGTCGTTATGGCGTTGCACCTTCAGCGTTCAGGCATATGCAGCATCAGTAGATGCCCAAGCCGCGGTGGCGACTTGCTTCAGTTGGCCGGAGCCAGGGCACGGTGCAGATGAGGTCCGAGTACGCTGAAAGCCCGGGCTACGCATTCAGATTGTTTCGACACACCCATCTTGGCGTAAATGTTTTTAATATGGCCGCGCGATGTGTGTACCGATATGTTCATCGCCTCTGCAATGCCTGTGGCGTCACTGCCGCCGCAGAGCAGTGATGCAACGCGACTCTCCGCTTCAGTGAGCCCCAGCACATTCTGCAGCAGGGCGGCATCCAGAGCGGACTCCTGGTGCGGGTCAAATAGCTGCACGGCCACAAGATTACGCGGAAACGGCTGGAACAGATCAGTGCTCGGTAGCCGTATAGGGGCCAGGTAGCATGCCAGGCTGTGCTGTCCGTCACGGCGTGGAAGAACCAGATGGTGGCCTGCCTCCGCTGTAACGTTTGTACCGCTATCCAGTACGCCAAGGCATTTTGCCGCCAGGTCTGCAAATTGGTGGCGGGTATCTGTATCGCGGATGCGGAAATGACCGTCTTCGATCTTCAGTCCGTGACCCAGCAATTTTTCGCTGGCCTGATTCCGGTACACGATGCGTAAAGAGTGATCCAGCAGCATCATGGCGGCGCCGGCGCCGTCCAGTGCCTTGCTGACTGCATCTTGGGCATCGGCCAGGGCGCGAAAGCGCTGATAGATTTCCACGCCGCGCCGCAAATGCGGCATTACAGTGTCCAGAATGTTCAGATCCTGCTCGTTGTAATTTCCGCGACTGATTGCGCCCTGCAGCGTCAAGCGCACAACCAGGTCATTCGCGAAGGGCATGTAGATGCCGGCAAAATAGCCCACCCCCAACGGCCGGCACATCTCATTGAGAAAGCGGTTCTCATCGTAAATGGGGTGCTCACAGTTGAATTCCGAAGCATAGGCGTTTTCACGAGCACGCTCGAAGTGTTCGACTACGGTGGGGTCGTACTGGTAATAGGTGCTGGCATATCGGGTAGCAGCGTCTCCATCCACGCCCGTATACCAGGCGCCTTCCACGTGGTAGTCATGCAAACCCTGCAGCACGAGCACACAGGACTGGGAACGGGTCATTTCCGCGATGCGTGCAACGATCGCGGTAAAGCCGTCACCTGTCGCGGCTTCGTAAATTTCCGCGATCAGATTGGCAACTTCGGCGTTCATGGAATTGTTGTGCATACCCCCCATTTTAGGGGTGCGCCATTAAGTCGGCCAATCGATACTCGTCCATAAACCGGTTTGTTAATGACACGGGGGAATACGAGTATGCCTGGCTTTGAGTTATTGGGTAAAAACACGCTTGGATGGATTGCGATTGCAGTCATGGCTATGACTTTCACAGCCTGTAACGATAACGACGACGACTCGGATAGCAGTGCTTCCGCCAGTGGTGCTTCAGCGGCCTCCACACATCAGGCGCTGCTCAGTCAGTACACCTTGATCGCAACGGCGAATCAGCCCGGTTCCCCGTTCAATGATGATGACATGGTGGTGGTGGTAGTCGGCACGGATAACACTCTCATCGTAGATAACGGGCCGACACTCAAAGACCCGTTCTTTCGCACCATAGCCGGTGATCTCAATACCGTGGAAATCATATGGCTGGATGAGACCGGGAATATCGAATACGCGTTATCGAACAATGACACGGGCGAATTTAATGAGATCAATATTGGCGATGCCGGCAATCCCCAGGGCAGTGATGCTATTCCGGCTTTTCTCGGTCAACTGGTAGAAACCGTTGACGGCGATGACGGCGATGACGGCGATGATGGCGGTGATGGCGATGATGGCGGTGATGGCGGTGATGGCGGTGATGGCGGTGATGGCGGCACGCCGGTGCTCGGCGAGGGGCTCGGTGTGACGGGTATCTACGATGGTCAACGCATTACGCTGACGCCTGACAACACGTTCCAGTTCGTGACCAATCAGCCCAGCGACGGTTATTTCACGGTCTTTGCGCAGAGTACGGATTTCCAGAGGCAGTGGACGGTACAGGCGCCGCTGCAGGTGGGGACGCATGATTGTCGTGACGAAACCAGCCTTGGCGCTAACGACGATATTGAAATGTCTGTGAACGATGGCGCCGGAGTGGCGATTGCCGATGGGAATGTTTCGACCTCCTGCGCCATCACCGTCCTGCAGGTCGCACCTGTGGTAGCAGGCAGTTTCGAGGCCCGGGTGGGCAGGGGTAACACCGATGGCGGTACGGATTACTTCGATGTTACCGATGGTGAGTTTCGCGCTCAGCCACCAGAGTAGATTCGTTATTGCAGGATCGGCTGCACAACCACCGTGAGGAAATAATCCGCCTGATTATTCTCCTCTACGGTGGTGATTCTCTGGCACAGCATCGGGGATCAGTGCTCAGGTCCCGGGTGTTTTAAGCACTTCTACATTTTCGAGACGAAAAGCAAACATATTCATACGGAATGAGGCCTCAAGTTTCGCCTCCTTGCACAGAATCTTCTCTGACCGGTTCGCCAATCAGGCCGTCGGGCTTGTATTCGACCGTGTTTGCATCACAGAGAGGAGATACACATGAATGCTGATCTGGTTTCCCACATAGACACTGCTTACTTTTATCTGGCATTGAGCGGCGTGCTGACCATTCTGCTTTGGCTGCCCTACATCCTGGGCCGGATGTTCGTGGTGGGTTTTGTCGGTTTGCTGCATGGTTACCCGGAAGGGCAGCCGCCGACAAAGAAAACCCTGCCCACCTGGGCCGAGCGCTCCATGCGGGCGCATTACAACATGGTGGAAACCATGCCGGCCTTCATAGCGGTGGTGCTGGCGGCCGTTTATCTGGCCAAGGGAGATGCCGCGGTGCTGGCGTCGGTCGCCTGCTGGGCCAAAGTGTTTTTCTACGCCCGTGTTGCCCATGCCATCGTGTACACCTTCGGCACGCCGTTTCTGCGCACGCCCGTTTATCTTGTTTCCTGGCTGGCGGTGCTGGCGATAGGTGCCACTGTCCTGCATTAACGATAGGAAAAAAGAGAATCTCGGCGTCTGTGCCGGCTATACCGCCGGTCAGGCGCTGGGTGAATGCAGGTTCTGTTGCCCGTCGATGAGCCGGCAGGGTTGATTAATGCCGCCCGCCGGCTTGCCAAACACGCTCCCAGCGCTGCAGGTAGGCTTCTGCTGATTTGAACAGGTAGTGCAGGGCCTCCTCGCCCCCGGCCTGCATTTGCATGTCAGCAATGAAGTCCGGGTAGAGTCCGTAATGCGCTACGCCATCAATATTCATGTCGTACACGCGTTCGCCGGTTATCTGCCGGCTAAAGGTGACATGGCCGTCGTAGGACTTGAAGGGGTAGCTGAGCGGTAATTCATTCACGTTTTCTCGGGGCTTTGCCTGCCTGTGCAAGCCGTTGATATCGGAACCAAAGCCAGTGGCCAGTTCCTTGTCATTACCATGAATGCTCAGGTGCATGGCTTTCAGGTCCTGGATAAATGTGATGGCGTCTGTAGAAGTGTCGTCGGGCAACTGGGAAATGATGCCGCCTGTCTGCAGGATGCGGTCGCTGTCTTTTTCAGCTATATCCACAACGCCTGTATGGCCGGAGAAAACAGGTACGCCGCGGGATTGTGCAATATCGAACATGCGGTTGCGGGCCAGCACGCCGGTATGGTCCGTTTCGATCATGATGCCGTAGTCAATCAGGCGGTTGATGAAGTATTCACCCAGGGGCGTGATCGAGCGGGCATTGCGGTAGCAACCGGATATTTCGGGCAGTGGCGTGCCAAGCATCAATAGTACGGTGTCGAATATGCCATTGGATTCGGCGGTGGCTTCGCCGGGGGCGAGATTGTCCGGTCCTTCGCAGGGGATGCCGGAATAAGGGTGCCCCGTATCGACTAGGTTGGCTGCGCTATACAGGGCATAAAGCACAGGGTCGTCGTTGGTGACACGGGCGCCGCCGAAGGCGTTGTCGACCAGATGAATCGGGAAGATAGAGCGGATGCCGCGGTCCCACCATTCGGCGAGATCATTATCAATATCCGCTTCGCTGCAGTCCGGTGAGTCCAGAAATTCGCCGCAATCAAATATCTTTTCGTTCTCGGTGCCGAGAATGACAGCCAACTGACCTGCCTCGATGGCCTGGCGCGCTTCCCGTGGCGAATAAACCACGCGGAAAAAACCCTTGCCGGGGCCACCTGACTGGGCATCAATATAGTCCTGCAAATTCAGCGTGAGCTGGCGTTCGATCTCGATGGTTTCCATCTCGTTGCAGTCATTGCCCTTGACGGGCCACAGCAGGCAAAGGCCTTCGTTGGCTACCAGGTGATTAACCATCAGGCGCAGCCCGCCCATCCAGGCGCGCTTTAACCAGATGTAATACGTCTGGTGGTGGATCTGGCCACCGTAGCTGGGCCAGTCCTTGTAGGTCGGCCAACCCTGTGTATCGTGCTGCGGTGGACCCTGATTCGGGTTGACGGCTACGTCGACCAGGCCGAGATCACCATTGGGTCCGTGATTTTCGGAGCAGTTCCCGAGCGCATGTTCAATACCGAATTTATGGAATGGCTTGCCATAACCAAGGCGGCCACCAAACATTTCAGTGCCGCCCAGATGCATATGCGTCTCGGCGTAGCCGAAGACCGTGCCATCCGGATTGGTGCCGCTGAAGGTTTTGCCTTCGGCATTGAGTTCTGCCTCGGGATAGGCCGCACAACCGGAATGCGGCATGAAACGGAAAACAGACCCGGAATCGGCTGTTACCAGGGTATCGCCTGTAAGCGTATTCAGAATCCGGAAATGGTCGGTTTCACCTTCCACCGTCCATTCCGAGCCGTTGACCGGGGTCGGCTGCATCACCAGGTTGCGTGGACCCGCCCTGAGTGCATCGGCCACCTGTACTGCGCCATCGCTGAGCAACTCACCCAGGTTATCAACGCCGTCAGCAACCGGATGGACTTGCGGATTTAGATCAATGAAGTCACCAACGCCCTGCACAGTAAGGCCGAGCTGGTCGAGCAGGCCCTCGGCGCCATTGGCGACATCCTCTGCGGATGAGGCCAGGGTCATGTAGCGGGCCTCGGGGTCATAAAAGACATACTGCCCTAACTGTGTCGGCTTCATGAAAAACGGAGTCGCTTCAGTCAGCGAGTTGGAGGTAAGGGACAGCAGCCCGCTCTCATTGGTCACCAGATACTGTTGACTGGATGCATCCTGAATGACGAAGCAGCCATTGGCCATTCGGAATCGCGGCGCTGCCTCCGACTCCATCGCCTGTATGAAGGGATTGTTGCTGCCCTGAGCTGGCTTGTCCTGTGAGTCACCGCCGCAGGAAGCGAGCAACGTTAACGACGCAATCGCCAAAACGGCGGGCGAAAAAATAGACTGGCTGACTGACATTCAGGCTCCCCCTCCCAAGGCCAATATCATCGCCTTAATAATCGAGGTTTTCCACATGTCCGGGCCGGGCCGTTGTCACGACCGGGTTTTGCCAATCAGCTGGAGTCAGTGCCGGTAGGTCATGAACCGCGCGAGCTTCATCGCATCTCGGGTTATGCGTGCCGTCTTCGAAGCTGGGCAGGAAGTCCCGGCATATACTCGACCTTTGCGGATGTATCCTGCAATACGCTGACTGTCCGATGACGCCTTCCAGGGCTATACAGCGGGGATTGGGTTGATCCGTGCCGCGCATGACCCGCAGGTAGGGTGTCAGTTTGCTGGTGAGTTCAACGGGTACGCCGCCGGGGGTGCTGTCGTCCGCTTCGGCCCAGTAAAACGAAGCGCGGTAGTGGGCGCAGCATGCGCCGCAACGCAGGCAGGGGTGTGTCCGGTTTTCCGTAACAACCGGGTCGAACAAGATTGTGGCCAAGCAGTGACCGCGAGTGACACCGGATATCCGGCCGACAGATTCTACGAGTGTTCAGGCAAAATTCAAGCGTCTGTTTACAGGGGGCCTAACTTGCCGTGCTGCGGTTTTCGCGCCACTCCTGGGGGCTGCACGCAGCCTGTTTTCTGAAGGCGCGCGCAAAGTTCGAGGCATCGGTATAACCCAGTTCCAGGGCGATTTCCGTTATCGACAACCGGGATTCAGAGAGCATCTTGCAGGCTTTCCTGATCAGCACCTTTTTCTGCAGTTCGCGGAAGTTGAGCCCCTCCTTGCGCAGGTAGCGGTCGAGTGTGCGGGTGGACATATTCAGGGAGCCCGCGATCTGTTCCTGTCCGGGCATGCTGCCACTGGATTCCTGCAACAGGATCTCTACCCAGTCGCCGATTTTCCGGTTATCGGCTGCATGGCCCACCAGTTCCCGGCAACGCGCTTCCGCCTCTTTCAGCGCATGACTGTCGGCCAGTTTCAGAGGCCTTTTCATGACCTGACCGGGGTAGCGCAGGCGAATGCCGGGCTGTTCCTGCCAGCCAAAGTGACAATGCGCTTCCCGCAGTTGCCGGAAGCGCTGGCTATGTGGTGGTTCGGGCATGGTCAGGAAGATTTCATAATCCGGCATCTGCTCCTGCAGCAAATCCCGTACCTCCCAGTGAAAGGCAGTGGCCAGTAACTCCAGATGAAAGCGCAGGCAGTTATCGGTGAGCAGGCTGTTGGGGAAGCAATCCACCATCGCGCCCTGTGGTGCTGTTCGGTAGCGCACGCTGAAGGCTGGCAGGATGAGGCTGAAATACTGCGATACCAGTTTCAGCGCGTATTCCAGTGTGGGGCTGCTGAGCAGGGCGAACCCTAGCACCCCATGCGAGCTGAGCTTGAGAGCCTTGCCCAGATCATGCGCCAGATCGGTTCTGCCGGTCAGGTCGTATGCCTGGCCGATCAAGCGGTCAACCTGGGAAGCTGTGAGCAGGGTGGAAGGGGAGTTATAGACATCGATCGGGATGCCGGCGGATTGCAGCAAAGCGCTTACGTCAACACCCTCTTTTTCCAGGGCGTCGCATAAATGGATGTAATAACGGGCCGGAAAGCCCGGTTCCTGAGCCGCCATATTTTCTCCTCTGATTTACAGTATGGCGGAAAATGACCGGTGATGGTCACAAAATGACGGGCCTCCGGATATGGGCCTGAGCACAATAGTCACGTCACCAATATCGCGATATGCGGAGAGGAGAGATGACATGACGACACAGACCATGAACGAAAGCAGCCAGACGATCTGGCAAGACGGCAAGCGTTACCTGTGGTTGCTGAGCCCCATGATCCCGGTGCTGGGATTGCTGAGCCTCGGGTTGTTCCAGGTGACGGGTAACGCCATGTTTGCCTGGGGTGGCCCCATTATCTTTTACGGCCTGTTGCCCTTGCTCGACTGGTTGATCGGCGATGACCGCACCAATCCACCCGAGTCGGCCGTGGCCCAGCTCGAACAAGACCGTTACTACCGCGCGATTGTCTACGCCTATATCCCGACGCAGTACATCGTGACCATCTGGGGCGCGATGCTGGCGGTGATGGGCAGTCCGTCCACGCTGGAACTGGTGGGTCTGATTCTCACCACCGGTATTGTCAACGGTGTGGCCATCAATACGGCGCATGAGCTGGGGCACAAGAAAGGCTCGTTTGAGCGCTGGCTGGCCAAACTGACGCTGGCGCCGGTGGCTTACGGGCACTTCTTTGTGGAGCACAACAAGGGTCATCACAAGAACGTGGCCACGCCGGAAGACCCGGCCAGTTCCCGCATGGGAGAAACCTTCTGGGCCTTTTTGCCCCGCACCATGATCGGCAGCGTGCGCTCGGCCTGGGGTATCGAGAAGACCCGGCTGGAACGCAAGGGCGAATCCGTGCTCAGCAAGGACAATGAAAACCTGCAGGCCTGGGGGCTCACGGTATTGTTCTTCGGCGGGCTGGTGCTGTGGCTGGGTGTTGGCGCACTGCCGTTCCTGCTGATTCAGGCCTTCTTCGGCGCCTCGCTGCTGGAAGTGGTGAACTACATGGAGCACTACGGCCTGCTGCGTCAGAAGGAAGCCAGTGGCCGCTATGAGCGTTGCACACCGGCCCATTCCTGGAACAGCAATAACATCATTACCAACCTGTTCCTCTATCAGTTGCAGCGTCATTCCGACCATCACGCCAATCCGACCCGGCGTTTCCAGGCCCTGCGTCACTTCGACGAGAGCCCGCAGCTGCCTTCCGGTTACACCTCCATGCTGATCCCGGCCTATATCCCCTGGTTGTGGTTCCGGCAGATGGATCCGCTGGTGGTCAAGCACTACAAGGGCGACCTCACCAAGGCCAACCTCTATGGTCCCAGGCGGGAGAAGCTGCTGGCCAAATGGCAGAACCCGCAGCTGGACGATGGTCATCCGGACCTGTTTCCGGAGGAGAAGAAGGTCACACAGTCGGTTACCAAGCAGGGCACGGCGGCGACGCAATACCAGTGCACCGACTGCGGTTATATCTACGACGAGGCCCGGGGTTGTGAAAGCGAAGGCTTTCCGGCCGGCACCAAGTGGGCGCAGATTCCGGATGACTGGCCTTGCCCGGATTGTGCAGTGAGGGAGAAAGTCGATTTCGTGCCTCATGCCTGAGTGATGAAGTAACCGATCTGGAAAAACCGGAGGAGACAACCCCGCGGCCCACCGCGGGGTTTTTTTATGTACGGGTGGTTACGGCCAGATATGTGGGCCTGGGGGCCGATTTCTTGACTCGTGGCTATATAATTAGTTAGATTAACTAACTAATTGGAGATGTTATGAAATCATCCGGTTTTGAGCCAGACCAATTGCTTGTTTCACTGGTAACAAAAATCAGCCGTCTGAGTATGCAACTTGTAGAGAAAGAGCTGGGTGCGCTCAATCTCACCATGCAGGAATTCAGGATCATGGGGCTGTTGCTGGGTGAGGAAGGTATGCCTCAGGTAGAGCTGGCCAGAAAGCTTGCCGTGAGGCCACCCACATTGACGGTTGCAATTAACAGGTTGGTGGCAAAGGGCTATGTAAAGCGTGTGCCTTCCCCGCACGACCGCCGGGTCAATCTTTTATCGCTTCCTGATGACTTCGATTTGGCGCCTTCGATAGCGTTGCTGCAACAGGCAGAAAAAACGCTCGTGAAAGGATTGTCTTCGACTGAAGTAATGCAGTTGGCGAATGGCCTGGGAAAGGTCGTCGTCAATCTTGAAATAGCTCTGCAGTAAATCCGTTATCCGCATAATTCCAAGGAGATGAATATGTCGTTCCCGGATGCAAAATATCTGAAAGCTGTGATGATGGTGCTGGTGCTCATACCGATTGTGACCGGCCCGCTCACCCTGCTTGGCATTTATGACCCCGTTTACCAGATTGATGCCGACCTCAAGCATGCGATCCTGGATTCAAATTTACGTTTCTTTGGTGGCGTCTGGCTTGTTCTCGGTGTGGCTCTACTCGTTTCGCTTAAGGAACTTCGGCAGCCAAACCCGCTATTCCAATGGATATTGTTTGCCTGTTTTTGCGGGGGTGTGGGCAGGCTGGCTTCAATGGTGTTTTTCACCATTCCACCTTTGCCATTCGTGGCGTTTACGGCGCTCGAAATTCTGGTGCTGCCCTATCTGATGGTATGGCAGAGAAACCTGGCGAGGAGTGCCTGAGCGGTATTTTGGACAGTTGCAGGACTGACTGGCTGAAATTAGTCCGCAGTAGGGGGTATCAGCCGGGCCGGTGATCCCAGAGTTCGTGGTTATGCTATTTTCCTGCGTATTCTGCCCACAGGTTTATTACAGGCCCAAGTCTGCCATGCCCAATCTTTTCGACCCGATACAGATCGGAGAACTGCATCTGCCTAATCGCATCATCATGGCGCCACTGACACGTTGTCGGGCCAGCGAGGGCCGGGTGCCGAATGCGTTGATGAAAGAGTATTACGTACAGCGCGCTTCCGCCGGCCTGATCATTTCGGAGGCTACGTCGGTTTCTCCCATGGCTGTGGGCTATCCCAATACGCCGGGTATCTGGTCGAATGAGCAGGTGGCTGGCTGGAAGGCCATTACCGATGCAGTGCATAAGGCAGGCGGGCGCATGTTGCTGCAGCTCTGGCATGTCGGCCGCATTTCAGATCCAGTTTACCTGGATGGCGAAATGCCCATAGCGCCCAGTGCGATTGCGCCGCAGGGGCATGTCAGCCTGCTGCGGCCGAAGAAGCCTTATGAAACACCGCGCGCCCTGGGCCTGGATGAAATTCCCGGTATCGTCGAGGAATATCGGCGGGCAGCCGAAAACGCCCGGGCCGCTGGCTTCGATGGTGTGGAATTGCATGCTGCCAATGGCTATCTGATGGACCAGTTCCTGCAAACCGGCAGCAACCGGCGCGATGACAGTTATGGCGGTTCAGTGGAGAACCGTGCGCGCCTGTTGCTGGAGGTGGTGGATGCCCTGGTTTCGGTCTGGGGCGCGGGCAGGGTGGGGGTGCATCTTGCGCCGCGTGGCGATGCCTATGACATGGGCGACGAGAACCCTGCAGAAACTTTCGGTTACGTGGCGCGGCAACTGGGTCAGCGGGGTATCGCCTTTATCTGTACCCGTGAACATTTCAAGGCGCCGGGTCTGACGCCGGAACTGAAGCAACACTTTGGCGGTGTGGTTATCGCCAATGAGCAGTTCAGCAAGGCGCATGCAAGCGAGATCTTGGAGCATGGGCAGGCGGATGCGGTGGCTTTTGGCACGGCCTATATTGCCAATCCGGATCTGGTCGAGCGTTTCCGCCGGGATGCGGCCCTGAACGAACCCGACCCGAAGACGTTTTATGCCCCGGGTCCCGAGGGTTACACCGACTATCCGGTACTCAGCTAGGCGGGCTATGGCTGCCGGCTGATGAAATGCGTTTCCGTCAGCAGGTAATTCTCGGTGCTCTTCAGGTCGAGGAAGTGTTGGGCGTGCAGGCCAACCTCGATCATGTGCGGGATGAACTTCAGCGGCCCGCCGAACATGCGAACCGGGTTCACACAATCCTGACGTGTGCGGAAATGCTCTTCCACGATGCCTTCAAACGCTGGAGAACCCTGAACCACCGGCGCCTGGATAACATTGCGGATGTAATTCCAGAAGGGATGAATGCGCATGGCTTTCGGCGTATGCCGGCCATGCCATTCATGCATGAATTCCTGATAGGACAGTTTCGGATTCTGTTTCAGCAGGGTCAGCAGCACCACGCCGGGTGAGGGCGTGCCATCCGGCCAGCTTTTGTCATAGGCCACCGGTACCGATTCCTCCACCTGATATCCCTGCAGGATCAGGCCTTCGGTATTTACTGCAGCCAGCAGCTGGTCAGTGAAGGCGGCGCTGTCGGACCAGACAGAGATCAAGGCCAGATTGTCCTTGCGCAGTGGCAACACCGTCAGCCGTGGCCGGGGTGCATCTGTCAGGCTCAGTTTCAATCCGGCAGGATTCAGCGAACGTAACGCCGGCATCCATTCATCCAGTATTCGGGATTTGAATGCGGCGGCCGGGCCGGGCGTCGTTTCACGCAGCAGGTACAGATATTTGTTCATACGCGGAACTTATACCCAGCTGATGCTCATGCATTCATCAGTTCGGGTGAGGTTGGTATGCCGTGTCGCCTCTAACGTTATGCTTCACGGGGCAGGGATGCCCGCTTATTTAATTTCAAGAATTACTGGATGCGAGAAATGCGAGCTTTGCACAGGAGTGTGCGCCAGGGTCTTTTCTGCCTGCCGTTTGTTTTGTTTAGCACGGCGCCACAAGCCGCAGAAGCTCAAGAGGTGGCGCGGCTGGGTGGTGAAACCCATACCTGCTTTGGCGCGGAGCGTGCCGGCAGCGAATCCGGCGTGGCCGAGTACACGGGTAAGTGGTTCAAACAATGGCCGGGCCTGCAGAAGGAACATGGTTATGATCCCGGCCCCTATGCGGATGAGCAGCCGCTACTGAAAATCACCGCGGCCAACTACCAGGACCATGTACAGCATCTGACCGAAGGTGCGAAGAAGATGTTCCAGGTGTATCCGGACAGCTTCTACATGAATGTTTATCCCAGCCACCGCGATTTTCGGGTAAATGATGAACTGGTCTGCGAGGCGGCCAGGGATAACGCGTTAAACGCCCGGTTGACTGATGACGGCCTGGGTGTGGACGCCATGCTGGGTGGCCCTTTCTTCCCCTTCCCGAAGAACGGTCTGGAAGCGGTATGGAACACCATGTTCGCCTACCGCTCCTGGTCAGAAGACGTGGTCTACGATACGGCTGATGTGTATGACAATGGCACCATTGCCTGGGGCAGGGTGGACTTCATGTCATTCGCGCCCAGTGGCCCGGCAGTGGCCGCAGGTGAAAGATTGCGCACTACAGACGGCGACGTGGCCGGTTATTTTTTCTATAAAACATTGCTGCCTTCCCGCTCCGCCAACGAAGTTTCAGTGGGCTTCCAACCGCTGAATTTCAGCAAGGAATCCACTCAGGCCTGGCAGTATCAGCCTGGTTTGCGGCGGGTGCGCAAGGCGCCTGAAGTGGGTTTCGACTATCCCGTGCCGCCAGCGGGCTTGCGCACCTCTGACGATGATTCGGGCTTCAATGGTTCGCCGGAGCGGTATCACTGGAAACTGATCGGCAAGCAGGAAATCTATGTGCCCTATAACAATTTCAGAATCAATGATCCGAAAGTACCCTACAAGACGCTCATTACGCCGCACACCATCAATCCTGAATATCTGCGCTATGAGTTGCACCGGGTCTGGGTGGTCGAAGGCACGCTGAAGGACGGTCATCGCCATCTGTACAAGAAGCGCAGGCTGTACATCGACGAGGACGGCTGGCGAACCCTGATGGCCGATGCCTGGGACAATCAGGATGAGCTGTACCGCGCCACCTCGATTCTGTGGTTTTACTCCCAGGAGGCCGGCGCCTTTCACCGGGGTGTTTCGGTTTATCACGACCTGACTTCGGGCGCCTATGAGGCCACCTATCTGGTCAATGAGGCGGGAGACGACTGGTGGCGCCTGAACGTGCCTATGCGCAAGCAGCAATTCAGTCCGGAAGCGGCCGCCAGGGCGGGGCAATAGGCGGATTCCCGGAGGCGGCTAGCGGTCCTTGTGTGCGCACTGATAAGTAAAACGGGAAGCGGCCTCCAGGTCGGCAATGTCCAGGGTGCGTGCATGGGTCTGGCACTCTCCATCCAGACTGCAGACGGTTAAATCCAGATCCATGTCATTCACTGCTTCGCGAACCAGTTTTGGCCAGGGCAGGCCGGTACTGCTGTTTATCCCACGTACATAGGCGCCTTCGCGGGTCGTGAGTTTGGCGCTCATTTCGCCTCTCCCGGGGGCAACAAAACCGAAGCGGTCGGGTTCCTCATCATCGGCTGTACCCGTTCTGGAATGGAACAGGAACATGCCTACGCTTTCCGGTTTTTCCAGGCTGGTGATGTCCGCAAAACCGGCTGCGGCCAGGGTCGCCAGGCAGCCATCGGTCTGCCTGGCGACCCGCCAGTTGCCGATTTTTACGGGATACGGTGTAGGTTTGTCAGCGGCGGCGGGTTCAGGTTTGCTTGCCGGCCTGGGGGCAGGTTCGGCCACGGCCTCCGGAGCGGGTTTTAACGCTGGCTTCGGGGAGGGAGGTGGAGGCTGGATTTCCGCTTTCGCAGGTATTGCGGGCGCGGTGTCCGGCTGAGCTACATCTTTTTCCGGCTCCGGGGGCTGCTTCTCGTTTTTGATCTCCTGGGGTTTTATCGCTGGCGCCTGTTTTTTAACCGGTGCCGGCGGCGGAACCGGGGTGGTCACCCGGGGTTCCGTCTTGCTGACAGCAGGCGCCGCCGCGGGGTCGGCGGCTTCAATCGCGGGTCTCGGGGCGGTAGTTCTTGCAGCCACGGCTGAGCGGTCCGGGGCAGGACTCAGGGCCGTGAGAAACAGCCATGCGGAAAGTCCCAGGCACAGGCCGAGAAACATGGAGAGTGTTAATACGAGTGCGGACCGGGGCAAAGTTCTAACCGGTTCTGGCTGAAAGAAAGATCATGGCTGCACTGGTCCCTCAGTGACGTTTTTCTCATTGCAAGCAGGTATAGCCTACATGCGTTCTACACATACTGAGAAATGAAGACCTGAGGTTCACTTGATTGTGACAGTCGAAATGGTCATTCTCGGTTCAGTCACATTTCAGGAGATAGCATGATGACTGCGCCAGGGCGAAAAACGGCCGCATCCGGGCGGTTACTGACAACAGCACAGGTGACTGCGCTGAAAAAACAGGCGGATGGCAAAAGCGATTATGCAAAACATGCCCGGGCATTACTTGCCCTGCATGCAGGCGCCAGTCAGGCCGATGCCGCCAGGCAGTCCGGACTCTCGGCCGGCCAGGTGCGTTACTGGCTGGGCAAGTTTCGCACTTCCGGTTTGGCCGCCTTTGCGCCGGCTGCGGCCAAACCGGCTTCCGGCAAAGCAGCAAAAAGCAAGGCGTTGAAGAACAGTAAAGAGAAGAAAGCCGGGAAAAAGCGCAAGAAAGACGGCAAAAAAGCCAGCAAGAAAAAATCCGGCCCGGGCAAGAAATCCGCCAAGGAAGGCAAGAAGGGCGGTAAAAAGAAGAAGTCTAAAAAGAAGAAGTAAGCGGTCTGGTGGTGGCAGCCTGGCTGCCACCACCGTCACTGATTTCAGACTTCCTGCAATTGCCGGATTTGCTTGAGCAGCATTTTTTTCGGCGCCATGGGGATCATCGCCAGCTGAATGCGCTGGCTGAAGGGTACGCCGGCAATGACATCCAGCTTGCCCGCGAGCATGCCTTCATAACCTGCCAGCGCCACATCATGGGCACTGGCGGTCTTCGAAAACAGCGTGGTCCTGTCCATGCCGGAAACACGGGCAAATTCCGATTCCGTGGCGCCGGGCAGAAGCGCTGTGACCGTGATGCCAGTGTCGTGCAGTTCCTCGGCAATGGCATTGCTGAAAGAGGTGACATAAGCCTTGGTGGCGTAGTACACCGCCTGCAAGGGGCCGGCCAGCAGGCTGGCTGTTGAGGACACGTTGAGAATCCTGCCGCTGTTCCGCTGCACGAAATCGGGCAGGAATAGCCGGGTCAGGGCGGTGAGGGCGGTAATGTTCAGATTGATCATCGCCAGATCATCCTGCCAGTCGCGTTCATGGAACTTGCCGCGGCCGCCAAAACCGGCATTGTTGATCAGGTAATCAATGCTCAAGCCCGCGCCTTTGATCTCGTCGTAAATCTCCTGCGCTGCATGCGGCTGGCCCAGATCTTTCACCAGAATAGTGACCTTGACGGCATGGGCTGACTCCAGCTCGTTCTTGAGTGCTGTGAGCTTGTCGCTGCTACGCGCAACCAGAACCAGATCGCCGCCCCGCGCAGCATGAATCCTGGCGAATTCCTTGCCGATACCGCTGGATGCGCCCGTTATGAGAGCCGTTTTACCCTGTGACATGTTGTTGCCTCGCTGTACTGTCTGGCAGCCGGTGTGCTTGGGACTGCAAAGGCTGCCTGGATCTGCCTGACCATCAACATAGCTTTGTTTCTCCATGGATGGAAGACTTGACAATAATAAAAGTGTATATACACTTAAATTATGTTTATCGAGGAGCGCTCATGGTTGCCAACGCTTATGAACAGGCGATAGAACTGGGTTCCGATCCCAGGGAATGCGTTTGTCTGAATTTTCGCCAGGCATCCAGGGTACTGACCCAGAAATTCGATGATGCCTTGAAGCCTACCGGCCTGACCATTACGCAGTTTTCCATGCTCATGCCGCTGGAAGGCAAGGGACCCATGCGCATCAGTGAGCTGGCGGATTTCCAGGTAATCGAGCGCACAACGCTGACGCGCAATCTTTCCGTGATGGAGCGGGAAGGCCTGGTGAAGATCGTGCCCGGCGATGACAAGCGAACCCGTGTTGTGCAGATCACAGGCAAGGGGCGCAAATGCATGCAGGCGGCGGTGCCGATCTGGAATGAAATGCATCAAAGCGTGCTGTCTCAACTCGGAAACAGTAACTGGGACGGCATGCGCGGTGAAGTCCAGGATTTGATCAGGACATTGAGATGATGGTTTTTTCTGCAGTTAAAAAGTGTATATACACCTATTGGGAGGTGTGACAATGCAAGCTATTACGTTTCCGGAAAGGTTTTTCCGTGCTGTAACCGCTCATCCCTGGTGGGTGATTCTGCTGAGTCTGGTTCTGATTGCCGCTGCAGGCAGCGGCATCGGCAAGCTGACCCGGGATACCACTTCGGATGCCTTTATTCCAAAAGACTCACCGGCGCTGGTCTATCGCGACAAGGTGGAAGAGATTTTCGGCCTGAAGGATCCCATGGTGATTGCCGTGGTCAACGACGGTCCCCAGGGAGTTTTCAATCCTCACAGCCTCGAACTGGTGCAATGGCTGAGCGATGAAGTCGCTGCCCTGGAAGGGATTGATCCGGAACGCGTCGTCAGTCTGGCCACCGAAAATGATATTGAGGGCACAGCCGACGGCATGCGGGTCGAAGCTTTTTTTGAACCCATGCCAACTAGCCGACAACTGTCGCTGGCGGTGCGCGAAAAGGTGATGGATTTCCCGCTGTATTTGGGCAGTCTGGTGGCTAGGGACGGCTCGGCCACATTGATTGTGGCTGAGGTGCTGGACCAGGATCAGTCCAAGGAAATTTATGAAGCCCTGCTGGCGCTGACTGAAAAGGCCCCGGTGCAGGGCGAGCGCATACATGTGGCGGGCGAAGGTGCGGTAACCGGTTATCTGGGCACCTATATTGATCGTGACGCCTCCCGGCTCAATCCTGTGGCCGCGATACTCATTACCATCATGCTGTTCATCGCTTATCGCAGCCTGCGTGCAATGCTGTTGCCCAATCTGGTAGTGCTGGGGACGGTGGCGGTGGCGCTGGGGACCATGGCACACGCCGGTGTTTCCTTCTTCGTGATTACCAACGCCATGCCGGTAATACTCATTGGTATTGCCGTGGCTGATTCCATTCACATCCTGGGCCAGTACTACGAAGAAGCGGCGCGTGACCCGCAGCTGCCGGCGCGTCAGCTGGTAATCCGCAGCATGATGCAGATGTGGCGCCCGATTACCCTGACCTCGCTGACGACCATGGCGGGTTTTACCGGCTTGTTGATTGCCTCGCTCATGCCGCCCATGAAGTTCTTCGGGTTGTTCGCCGGCATAGGTGTGGCGTTTGCCTGGTGGCTGTCGATGACGCTTGTGCCCGCCGTGCTCACATTGCTCAAGGTCAAGCCCAGTCCTGCGTTCAAGGCTGCTGAACCCGGTGCTCTGCGCCTGGATTTGTATGGTCGCGCCATGCGCTCTTTGGGTACATGGGTCAGCCGCAATACGCTTGTAGTTCTGGTATTGGCGGCAGTGCTGGCCGGCGTCGGTCTTTCCGGCCTGTCGCGCCTGCAGGTCAATGAAAACCGCATCGATAATTTCCGCGCCAGCGAGGCGATTCATCAGGCCGACACGGCGATCAACGCACGTTTCGATGGCACCAGCAATCTGGACGTCGTGATCGAGGCGCCGCAGACCGAAGGCCTGTTCGATCCGGAGCGTCTGCAGCGTATTGAAGCCTTGCAGCGTTTCATGGAAACCCTGCCGCATATCAAGGGCAGCACCTCGATTGTGGATTACCTGAAGCAGATGCATCGCGCCATGAACGCGGATAACCGGGCCTATTACCGCTTGCCGGAGGACCCGCTGCTGGTGGCCCAGTATTTCCTGCTGTATTCCGCCAGCGCCGACCCCACCGATTTCGAAGAAGAAATTGATTACGACTATCGCACCACCCTGGTCAGGGCCAAGATGGACACTGGTGAATTTCATATCGAGCGCGAGGTAGTCGAGCGCCTGCAGGCCTACCTGGACGAGCACTTTGGCGACGACCTCACGGCGAATCTGAGTGGCCGGGTCAATATCGACTATCACTGGATCCGGCGTCTGGGCGAGAGCCATTTCCGCAGCGTCGGTGTGGCGCTGCTGCTGGTCTTTCTGATGGCGGCCGTGAGTTTCCGTTCACTCAGTGGGGGGCTGCTGGCGTTGGCGCCGGTGGCATTGGCGGTACTTACCATCTATGCCGTGATGGGTTTCCTGGGCATCTATCTGGCGGTCGGGACATCCATGTTCGCCGCCATTGCGATCGGGTTGGGCGTGGACTTCGCGATTCATACCCTGGATCGCCTCAAGTACCTGGTGGGTGAAGCCGGTATGGCTCTGGAAGAGGCCGTGCCCAATCTTTGCGCCAATACCGGGCGGGCACTGTTGTTCAATTTCGCCGCCCTGGCACTGGGCTTCGGTGTGTTGATGACCAGTGCCGTGCCACCGCTGTTCCGCTTCGGAATGCTGGTCGCCGTCGCCGTTTCCACGGCTTTCATCGCCAGTATGACTTTGCTGCCCGCAATGGTCGGCCTGTTTCGCCCGGCCTTTGTATTCGGCAAGAAGCCTCAGCCCACTCACTTGCAGACACAGGAGTAAGCCATGAATTCGTTAGCTGTAAATCTATTGTTATGTGCGCCTCTGCTGGGCATCAGTCTGGGTGCGGCGGCGGCCGAGTTGCCTTCTGGCGACGAAATTGCCCGGCGCATCAACGCCCGGGATGACGGGCAGTGGGTGTCGCGTAATCTCACTATGGAACTGACTGATCGCCGGGGCAAGACCCGGGTGCGCAATACGCGGGGCTTCCGTCGCTACTATGGCGAGGAGCGCCGCACGGTCCTGTTTTATCTGTCGCCCACCAATATCAAGGACACGGCCTTTCTGACCTACGACTATCCGGACGAGTCGGTAGACGACGACCAGTGGCTGTACCTGCCAGCGGCACGCAAGGTACGTCGAATATCGGCTTCGGATCGCGGCGACTATTTTCTGGGCACCGATTTCACTTACGAGGACATCAAGCTGGAAAGCAAGGTCTCGCTGGTGGATTACCGGCGCAAGACGCTGGGCATGGAAGTGGTTGATGGGCATGAAACCTACCTGGTCGAATCCCTGCCGGTGTCAGATGCAGTGGCCAGGGAGCTTGGGTATTCGAAGGTCGTCAGCTATGTCGATACCGGTATCTGGATGAATCGCAAGGGCGAATACTGGGATGTGGCCGGCAACAAGCTCAAGACCATTCATATCAAGGACATTCGGCAAGTGGATGGCATCTGGACCGCGCATCGACTGGAGGTGGAAAACCATAAAACCGGTCACCACACGGTGTTTCAGTTCAGCGATGTTGACTATGAGGCCGAGGTCGACGATGCCCTGTTCTCGCAGCAGGCCCTGCGCCGCGGACTGTGAACATGATTCGAGGCCTGTTTCTCCTGTGGCTGGGCCTGGCCGCAGTTTCGGCGCGGGCCGACATTGATCTGACCGGGCAGCTGGAATCCGAATGGGCTTATGGCTATGAAGACGATGTCGCGCAGAAGTGGGACTTCAAACTCACACCCGAGTTACGCAGCGATCTGGGAGAGGGTATCGATCTGACCGTGCGTCTGCGGGCCCGCTGGGATGCCGAGGACCGGCTGGAGCCGGGTCGGCCTTCTCAGGACAGCCGCGCCACACACAACCGGCGGGCCTTTTCCGGCAGCCGGGCTGAACTGGAGCTGAGAGAGTTCTATATCACCACCGCCATCGGTGAAGCCTTTCTCACTCTGGGCAAACAGCAGGTGGTCTGGGGCAAGGCGGATGGTCTCAAGGTGCTGGATGTGGTGAACCCGCAATCCTTTCGGGAATTTATTCTCGACGATTTCGACGAGTCGAGAATTCCCCTTTGGACACTGAATCTGGAAGTGCCGTTGCAGCCGGGTTGGGAAGGTGGCCCCCAGGATCTGGTTGCCCAGATACTGTGGGTGCCTGACCCTACTGCGCATGACATTCCGCAAGACGGCGCTCTTTATGCATTCACCACGCCGCGCATTGTGCCGCGGCCGCCACCGGGCGTGCCGGTACGGCTGAATGATGCGGCGTTGCCGGATTCGCTGGTTTCCGATTCCGACTGGGGGCTGCGTTTGAGCGCTTTCTGGGCAGGCTGGGACCTGACATTGAATTATCTTTACCGCTATAACGACATTCCCATTCTGTTTCGTCAGCTGACTTCGCAAGGCGTGGAGGTGACGCCGGGTTTTCGCCGCACGCACCTGGCAGGCGGCAGCTTCAGTAATGCCTTTGGCAATCTGACTGTGCGTGGCGAACTGGCCTATACCAGTGATGTCTACCTGCCGACCCGTAACAGGCTGGATGCGGATGCTGTAGTCCCCGTCAGCGAAACCGCTACGGTACTGGGACTGGACTGGTTCGGTTTTACTGACACCGTATTGAGCCTGCAGATCTTTCACAGTGCCCTGGACGATGACCATGCCGGCCTGTATCGCAAGCAGCATGAAACTTCGGCAACTTTTCTGTTGCGGCGCAGCTTCTGGAACGAAACCCTCACGGCGGAAGCCCTGTTCATCCATGCCACGGAGGAGGGCGACAGCCTTTCACGTTTCAAGCTGTCGCATGACTACAGTGATGCACTGGAGCTGTGGCTGGGTCTGGATATCTTCAGCGGCGACCGTAACGGCCTGTTTGGACAGTTCGACGAGCGTGACCGGCTGGTGGCAGGTTTGCGTTATGGTTTTTAGGACGGTTGCCGGATGTCCAATCTGTCATATCTCTTGCTTCATGAAAACATTGCAAACGTGTTGTTGTGGCAAGTTTCGCTATGTGCTCCGGCTCTAGAGCCCCAGACCCGCCAGGCCTCGGTCTACTACCGATTCCAGTTCGGCGCGCGTGCTGCCGGCACGCGCCAGAGCGGCAGTGCCGTTGATAAGGGTGACAAGAAAGCGGGCTCGTTCCTGGGCATCGAGATGAAAGCGGCGGCGTCGCGCCTCGGGATCATTCTGAAACAGCTGCGTCAGCATATTCTGTGCGTGTTGGCCAACCTGGTCGAGTTTGGTCATCGCGCCGAGTGGCATGCACTCACCAGCGGCTTCGGCAACACACAGGGAAACATAACAACCCTTGGGGTGTTCTTCGCTGCATTGGCCGCCTATGACAGCGAGTAGATAGCGCTGCAGTCGAGTTCGCAGGTCTGCATCAGCATCGGAAAGATGAAGTTCATGAGGGCGGGCGAACGTCTCCAGGTAGTGCTCCGTGGCCTGGACAAACAGGGATTCCTTGTTGCCGAAAGTGGCATAAAGACTGGGTTTGTTTATGCCCATGGCCTCGGTCAGGTCTGACAGGGACGCACCCACATAGCCCTGCTTCCAGAATACGTGCATGGCTGCAGTCAGTGCTTCCTGTTTGTCGAATTCGAGCTGTCGTCCACCGGCCATTGTCTTCATCTTTCATTAACTCGCTTGACAATATTGTACTGATCGGTACAGACTATCTCAACTGTACTGATCGGTACAGTACTAAATCACCGCATAGGAGAAATTCATGTCACTCAGCATTCAGGACAAAGTCGCACTGGTTACTGGTGCGAACCGCGGTATCGGCCGCGCAATTGTTGAAACTTTCATCAAACATGGCGCGAAGAAGGTTTATCTGGCTGTACGCAATCCTGATGCGACAGCTGAACTGGAACAGAAGTATCCGGGCAAGGTGAGCACTTTGCAGGTTGATGTCAGCGATCCTGCTGCCATAACGGCGTTGGCACAACGTGCAGCCGACGTGCAGATCCTGGTCAATAACGCAGGCGTACTGGAAGTGGCGGATCCGCTATCCGATTCGGTTGAAGCGGCGCTGCAGCATGAAATGGATGTCAACGTATTTGGACTGATACGAATGGCCAAGGCGTTTGCCCCGGTGCTTGAAGCGAATGGGGATGGCGCCATTGTCCAGATGAATTCGGTTGCGTCGGTGATCAATTTTGCCGATTTCTCGACTTACAGCGCATCAAAGGCAGCCGCGTACTCGATTACCCAGGGCCTGCGCGACAAGCTGGCCCCCAGGGGTATTCATGTTCTCAGTGTTCATCCCGGCCCTATTGATACCGATATGGCGAAGAAAGCGGGGTTTGAGGGTGAGTCCGTCGACCTGGTTTCAGAGGGCATCGTATCCGCCCTGGCGCTCGGGCAGTTCCATTTATTCCCGGACAGCACGGCAAAAGGCATATGGGAGGTCTATGGACCCTATGCAGAAGCTGTACGGGGCGCTCTACCCGAAGCGGCGTAATGCGACTCGCCGAATCACCACCGGCACCTTCCGGTGCCGGTGGTGTCAGTGCACCCGGTCACACCTTGGTATCCCTGGAAGTCTAAACATGTACGGCAATGTCGCCGTGCATATATTTTCAGAGGAAGTTGATGAAACAGTTTGATGTTCAGAGCGTGGCGCTGGATGTGCCACTGGATAGGGCCTTTGCCTACATTGCCGATTCGCACCACCTGCCGGAGTGGACACATGCCTTCGCGGAAGTCTCCGCCGGTCGTGCCCGCATGCGTACCCCGCAAGGTGAAGTCGATATTGCACTGGAAGTGCGGCCCACACCCGAAAACGGAACTGTCGACTGGCATATGACCTTTCCGGACGGCACGGTTGCTACCGCCTTCTCAAGGCTGGTGTCACTTGATGAGCAGCGCTGTATATACAGTTTTGTACTGACGCCGCCGCCAGTGCCGCTTGAGCAACTCGAAGGGGCGCTGGAAGCTCAGTCCCGTATTCTCTCCGAGGAGTTGATGACGCTAAAACAAAGTCTTGAAGGTCATGTCTGAGCCAAACCCTCCGTTACACAGTGGCCACCTGGAATCCCAGGTGGCCCTGGCCAGGGCAGGCGAGCGAGAGGCGCTGGAAGCTGTGATCAAGTCGATTCAGAAAGACGTCTACGGTCTGGCACTGCGTTTTCTATGGCATCCGCAGGATGCCGAGGATGCCAGTCAGGAAATTCTCATTCGGGTGATTACCGGCCTCGCCAATTTCCACGGCGCCAGCAGTTTCAGAACCTGGGTGTATCGTGTGGCGAGCAATACCTTGTTGACGCTACGCAAGCAGCGTATGGAAAAGCAGGCCATGCGTTTCGAAGACTTCGCTGAAGACCTTGCCAGTGGGTTGGAGAATAATCCGCCACAAAATGTCGATAACGACAGCGTGCTGTTACTGGAGGAAGTGAAAATCGGTTGTACCACCGCAATGCTGCTGTGTCTTGAACGTGAGCAGAGGTTGGCCTACATATTGGGCGAAATTCTGGACCTGGACCAGCGCCAGGGGAGCGAGATACTGGAGATCAGCGCAACGTTATATCGCAAGCGGCTTTCCCGGGCACGCTCGCGTATCAGCAGTTTCATGTTGGGGCACTGCGGGTTGGTAGATTCGGAAAACCCCTGCCGTTGCAGCAAGCGTGTAGGGCCAGCTATCCGTCAGGGTCGCATCGATCCTCATCATAAGTTGTTCGCCGCGTCTCGCCAGCAGGCAAGCCGCTTCCCCAAGGTGCTTGCCGGTATCCGGCAGCTGGAGGAGACTCGGCGGGCGGCGGCCCTGTTTCGTTCGCATCCTCAAGCAGAGATGTCGGAGCCCTTCAATCAATGGCTCAGGCAGGCATTGAGGCACAAGACGCTGGAGGCGGACATCATGGCCGGCTCCGAATGAGCGGTCATGCTACAAACCGGTGATCTTCTTCCAGTTCCCCGGAATGGCTATAAGGGTCAGCAGAACGGCCGGAGCAAAGACCAGCGGCAGATCAATCCACCAATGCGAATGAGGCAGCAGGCCGGCCAGGATTTCCACCACATGCCCCAGGGCATGACCGACATAGAACAGCGTAATGCCCATGAATACCGGCCAGGCCCTGTTCAGGTGGCGCGCACACCAGATGAAACCGATGCCACAAACAGAATAGGCCACCCCCACATCGTGGATGAAGTGGGCATTGGCTTCGCCGGTATCAGTCACGCCCGGAATCCAGCTGAACCATGACCAGGCATGCGTCAGCATCCAGGCGCCGTTGGCCAGGTTTACCAAGGCGAAAATCCAGAGCAGGCCAATAAAAGCCCGAGTGGTGCCGCTGGCCGTTGGCATGTGTCTCTCCTCTCTGAATCTGTCTGTAGACATATTAGCAATCTGCACCGTGCGGCGGTAAGTGGATTGCCGCCATTCAAGAAAGCCGCTTTACGGCCGATATATTCAGTGATGTTCCCCTGCGGATAGAGGTGGTTGTGCCTGTTCTGCCTTTTCCTGCTGGCTGCCGATCAGGAATGACGTAATGGATGAGTTGGAGAAAGAACGGAAAACCTTCGAGAGTGCAGGCCGTTTGCACTGGTTTCACTGGGCGGTGGTTGTCGCTTCAATGGTTTTGACCTTCAGCGCCTGGCATGTTTCCCGTACCAGCATCGATGACAAGGTGGCCCTTCAGTTCGACCGCTATGCCCGCCAGACGGTGGAACTGGTAATCGAACGCATGCAGAAATATGAAGACGGCCTATGGGGCGGAGTGGCGGCGATACAGGCGTTGGGCGGCAGCGTTTCCTACAATGATTGGTTGACGTTCTCGACTTCGCTGCGTCTTGACCAGAAGTATCCCGGCATCAATGGCATTGGTGTCATTCATTATGTTTCTCCTGACCATCTGCCCAGCTATCTGGCGGAGCAGCGTCGCAGCCGCCCGGATTTCAAGGTGCATCCAGCGCATGATCGGGCGGAATACTGGCCGATTACCTATATTGAACCGGTGAGTGGCAACCGCAAGGCTGTGGGTCTGGATATGGCGCATGAAACCAATCGTTATCTTGCCGCGGTGCGCGCCCGGGACAGTGGCAAGGCCCAGATTACAGGGCCGATTACGTTGGTACAGGACGAGCAGAAGAAACCCGGTTTTCTGTTCTATGCGCCTTACTATCAAGGGGGTGTCTACGACAGCCTTGAGCAGCGGCGGGCGACATTCTCCGGCATGGTGTACGCGCCCTTCGTATTCCAGAAGCTGATGGAGGGCACGCTGCACCAGAAGAATCGCCAGGTGGGCATCAAGATTCTGGATGAGGGCACGGTGCTTTACGACGAACATCATCCCGATATGGTGGATTACGATCCATCGCCGCTTTTTTCCAAGCGTTTTGAAGTCGATATGTACGGCCGTTCCTGGATATTCGATATCCGCAGTGCGCTGTCTTTCCGTGAATCCTCCATCAGCAACCAGCCCCTGCTGATACTGCTTGGCGGCATCATCATCGATGCTCTCTTGCTGACGCTGTTTATCCTGCTGGCGCATGCCAACCGGCGTGCCTATCGCTATATCCGCAAAATCACCGGGGACTAGCATGAAGTCCGCGGCAGCATCTCTGGCGATTTTTCTTGCGGTGGGTCTGGGCGGCAGCGCTCTCGGCCAGGAGCAGGTCAACCCGCGTGACGTCTATCCGTTGATTGTCAGCATCGTAAATCAGATTAATGAAATACGTGCTGCCAGGAACATTCACACGCCCATTGAGCACATCCCTCTGGATCAGAACAAGACGCCGACGGAGGTGTATGAGCAGGTTTACGAACTGTTGCTCAAGATCCATGCCCTTGCGGCCAGGCCGGCATACGGCGCCGGCAAGGAGTGGACGCTGCCCGAGCGGCGCGAGGGGCGCAAGATACCGGCAGATGTATTGGCCCTGCTGCAGGTTGTCGAGCAGAGGGTTGGCGCAATCCAGAAAATAGTGGGGGTTAAAGCGGCACCGCCGTTGTTGATTCCGCAGCCGGGTAAAACGCCTCCTGATGTTTATCAGCAGGTTAGCAAGGCGATCGCGTTGATCGAAACGCTATGAAGAAGCACCTGGCTGACTTGAGGGAGTATCTGTCAACGCTTGCGTTGCTGACGCTGGCTTATCTGGTCGTGGCCCGCCTGTCCCTGTATCTGGCCATTTCGCCGGGATTTGCCTCCCCGGTATGGCCGGCGGCGGGTATAGCCCTGGGTGGAATACTGCTGGCGGGTTATCGGTTCCTGCCAGCCGTCTTTATCGGCTCCTTCGCGGCCAATCTGATGATAGCCGTGCATGCAGGTGGTCATCTCGTGGGGCCGATCCCCTTTATTGTTTCCTCGGGCATAGCGGCGGGCGCAGTGCTGCAGGCAGCGCTCGGGAGCTACCTGATTCGCCAGGTAGTGCGCTTCCCCACCTCGCTGGAGGATGAAAAGGAAATCGGCCTGTTGCTGATGCTGGGTGGCCCCATAGGCTGTACCGTGAACGCCACTGTAGGTCCGCTTACCTTGTTGCTGAGCGGCTCCATTCCGCAGGAAAACTACCTCATCACCTGGTTCACCTGGTGGGTGGGTGACACGATCGGGGTCGTGTTGTTTCTGCCTGTGTTGCTTCTGCTGGCCGTGGCTGACAAGAAGGTGACTGTAGCAAGAAAAATCGCTGTCATCGCTCCCTTGCTCGTTATTTTTTCCCTGGTGCTTGTCTTGTTCTTCTTCTCGCGCAGTCATACCCAGGCACAGGTGCAGGATGAATTTCACAGGCTGGCCAGGGACGAAGGCGGGCGTTTGCAGGAGGAATTCAATCTCTACCTTGAGATTCTGGATGGCGTGGAGCGGTTTTTCGATGGATCGGATTACGTCAGTGAAGAGGAGTTCGGGCGTTACGTATCCCAGCCTTTGCGCGAACGCCGCGGTATTCATGCACTGGCATGGATAGCCCGTGACCTGCCGCCGGGGTCGCATGACCGGTTTGCCCTGCGTTATGTGCGACCGGGGGTTGAGGTCGATGCGGGCCAGCCTCTGTTGTTTGACCCGGCTGTTTGCGCGCCCTGCGTTTTCGCCATGAATGACGCCCGCGACTCGGGACTGCCGATCGCGATTTCCGGTTTCGGTATGTTCAGGGAGGCGAATTCACATAAGCAGATCCTCATATTCCATCCTGTCTATGAAACGGGCAGGACAGTGGACACCGAGGAAAGTCGTCGTAAACACCTGAGGGGTTACGTGCTGGGTGAATTCAATCTTTCATCCATTATCGATGCGACCATGCCTGAGCTGGATGCCCTGGGTTTGATGCTGTTTTTCTACGACAACTATATTCCGGGCGACGAAGCGATTCTGTATGGCCAGGACAATCCACAGGCGCCATTTTCCAGCCGGATATTGCTGCAGGCCGGCAGCCGTCAATGGACTCTGGAGTTCTTCCCGCGGGAAACCTACCTCTGGCGTCACCCGGGCTGGAATTCCTGGGTAGTTCTCATTGGCGGACTTTTCTTTACCACCCTGCTGCAGGCTTTCCTGCTGGTGGTGACAGCAAGGGCTGAATTCGTGAAGCGTCAGGTTGCCGAGCAAACCGAGGAAATACGCAAGGCGAATGAATCTCTGGAACGGGCCGTGCATCAGCTGCATGAGTCCAACGCCGAACTGGAACGTTTTGCCTATGTGGCTTCGCATGACCTGAAAGAGCCTTTGCGCAAGGTCAGCAGTTATACCTCCCTGCTGGAGCGGCAATACGGGGATCAGTTCGATGAGAAGGCGCGAACCTATATAGCGGCTGCGAACGACAGTGCCGACCGCATGCGTACGTTGATCGAGGATATTCTCGAGTATGCACGGCTGGGCAATGATCCGGACCGCTTCGAATCGGTGGATGTGAACCACACGATGGTTATGGTCAAGGAGAACCTGCGCGAAACCATCGAACAGTCGGCGGCGGTGATCGAGTATGAAAACCTGCCGACCGTATCGGCCAACCCGGTTCGCCTGTTACGTCTGTTGCAGAATCTGGTAGCCAACGGCATTAAATATCAGCCGCCGTTCGCGCGCCCCAAAATCCACATCACTGCCGAGGATAAAGGAAACGAATGGCTGTTTGTCGTGCGTGATAACGGCATCGGCATGAAACAGGAATACTGCAAGCGTATTTTTGAGCCCTTTGAGCGTCTGCATGGCAAAAAAGAATATGCGGGTACCGGACTGGGACTGTCTATATGCCAGAAGATTGTCCAGGGCTTCGGGGGCAGAATCTGGGCGCAGTCGCGGCCGGGGCAGGGCAGCGTGTTCTATTTCACAGTACCCAAGCACTGAGTCGCTTGATACCGGTTACCTGAGTCTTCTGATCTGTAGTGGTGACACGGCCGCCGCCTCATTGCCCCAGGCATTGCGGATATACGTCAGTACCGCAGCCATGTCCTCAGCCGACATTTGCTGCGCATAGGGCGGCATGCCGTAAGGCCGTGGATTTCCTTTCGTGCTGGGGCCGAAGCCTCCGTACATCAGGCTGCGAATGATGTTGTTGGCCGAGTCGGCCACTACACTCTGGTTGTCGGCGAGAGCAGGATACTGAAAAGGGTGGCCTTCACCCTTTTCCCCGTGACAATCGGCGCAATGCTCTGAATACAGGGGCGCTCCCTGCTTCATCAGCAAGGCCTTGCGTTGCTCGCCCACCTGCAGACCCTGCTCCGAAGCGGGCGTTTGTCCGGGTGGCAGACTGCGAATATAGGTGACCATGGCGGCAATGTCGTCGTCTGCAAGATGTTGCAGGCTGTGAAACACCACCTCGGCCATGGGTCCGGAAGTAACGTTGCGTTCGGAAACACCGTGCTTCAGCAGGCGGGCCATCTCGCTGGCCCGTTTGTCGCTCATTGGCTGACTGTTCGTCAATGGCAGCGCGTCCCATCCAAGCATGGGTACCGGACCGCCTGCATACTCAGCCGATGCAAGGCTGTTGCCCAGGAAGCCGCGTGCGGTATGGCAGGCATTACAGTGTCCCAGCCCTTCAACCAGGTAAGCACCACGGTTCCATGCCGTTGAACGTTGGGGGTCTGCCTCAAAGCGCCCGGGTTTGAAGAACAGTGCCCGCCACAGCCGCAATGCGAGGCCGGTGTTATAGGGAAAACGCAGCTGGGGTTCAGGTTGGGGCTGCCGTACCGCAGGCAGGGACTTCAGGTAAGCAAACAGGGCGTCACTGTCCTCCCGCTTTACCCGACTGTAGTTGCTGTAGGGGAATGCCGGGTACAGACGGCGGCCGTCGCGGGATATGCCGTGACGCATGGCCCGCCAGAAATCCGCATCGCTCCATTGGCCGATGCCGGTTTCGTTATCAGGTGTGAGGTTGCTGCTGTAGACATTGCCGAAAGGCGTGGCGATGCGGCGTCCGCCACTGTATTCAGGGTTGCCCGGCACGGTGTGACAGGCAATGCAATTGCCGGCCCTGGCCAGATATTCGCCCTTTTCGATGGTCTCTTCCGAAGGCGCTGCGCCATTGACCGCGATGGGCGGGGCCCTGTCCGCCCAGAACAGCCACAGGGCAAGACCGGTCAGGAGGGCAGCGAGGCCGAGTATGATCCGCCACATCACTGGACCGCTCCGCATTCCATGGGCAGGTTGGCGTAAGAACCCTTCGTTGAAGGGGTATCTGCAGCCGTGGGCTGGTGGGCTATCCAGCGGCTGACGGCAAGGATGTCTTCGCCGTTGAGACGCTGGGCTATGGTGGCCATGCAGTCCGGCGTCAGGGCCTGACGCGTGCCGGCCTGCCATGCGCCCAGTTGGGCGGCAAGATATTCAGACGGCAGACCGGTGAGGCCTGGTATATAGGGTGCCCGACCCTGCAGGCGGGAGCCGTGGCATTGAGTACAGGCCGGCAGGTCGCGCTCAGGGTCGCCGGACTGGGCCAGTTGTTTACCCAATGCCTTCTGCGCTTCAGTCAAATTCGTTTCCGGGAGGCTGTGATGGCCAGGCGACTGCCGGGCATAGTAGCGGGCGATGTCGTACAGATAGGCGTCGGAAAGGTAGGCCAGCATCAGACGCATCGTGGTATGCAGCCTGCGGCCATCCCGGAAATTCAGTAACTGGCGATACAGATAGCCGGCCGGTTTGCCGGCTATGGAGGGGTAATAGTCTTCCTGTTGTGAGCGTCCTTCATCACCATGGCAGGCTGCGCAGGCCTGCAGACGTTCCGCCAGGCCTGCGTCATCAGGCGTCGCGGCCTGTTCGGCAACAACGGCAAGGCTCGTTAGCAGCAGCCCGCTTGCCAGGCCGGAGATGAGAAGCGATTTTTTCACCACAGGGTTTCGGAATAAGTCTGGGCGGTTATTGTTCATTGAATGGCTTGTCAGGGGTAGCAACAGACAGTGCCAAAAAATGCGTAACAGATAGCCTGAGCCTGTTATGCGTTTTTTTCTTCAGGTTGTCACTTATTTTCAGATTGCGCATGACGCAGCATACGTACTGGTTAATTTGCGGGAGTAAGGTATGCATCGCCGGTATTGCAGGCAGCAGGTCAGCGAAAACAGGTCGATGGCCCCCGGCCTGTGGCAGGTCGTGGTCAGCGTGGCCAGTTCCTTCTTCGGAGTTCAGAGTTCACGCGTGCGTGAACGTGATTTTACGCGTGGCCGGCCATCACAGTTCATTCTGATCGCTTTTCTGATGACAGGGATGGTCGTGCTGGTATTTCTTCTGGCGGTGCACTGGGTCATGAGCCTGCACCAACTCTAGTGCCGGCATTGCGCGGTCAGTTTGCCCAGTCTCGCAATAGCTTCATCAACACCCGGATGATCCGGGTGGCCGTAGTTCACACGTATACAGTGAGCAAAATCATCCCGGGCTGAAAACAGGGCGCCTGGTGCAATGCTGATGTTTTCCTGCAGAGCCTGTTGATACAACTCGAGACTGTCGGTGCCTTTGGGCATCTCCACCCACAGGAAGTATCCACCCTGGGGACGCGTGAGTTTCGTGCCCTCGGGGAAGTGCGTCTGTATGCCGTCGATCAGGCGGTCGCGTTGCAGGTACAGTTGCTGCCGCAGCTGACTCAGGTGCGTGCCATAAGCGGCATCCTGCAGGTAGTCGGCCAGGGCCAGTTGGGAAGGGAGGGCGGCGGACAGGGTGCTGCTCAGTTTCAGGCGTTCTACTGTTTCCTGGTAACGTCCGGCGGCCGCCCAGCCAATGCGGTAACCGGGCGCCAGGCACTTCGAAAAGGACGAACAGTGCAGCACATGGCCGGTCTTGTCGAAGGCCTTGGCGGGCTTGGGCCGCCGGTCACCGTAATAGAGTTCGCCGTAAACATCATCTTCAATCAGCGCCACATCATGGCGCGCCAGTAAGTCGACCAGCTGGCGTTTTTTGAACTCGGGCATACGCGCGCCAAGCGGGTTCTGGAAATTGGTCATTACCCAGCAGGCCGCTGGCGAATGCCGGGTCAGAACGGTTGCCAGCGCATCGAGATCAATGCCGTCCGTAGGGTGGGTGGCAACCTCGATGGCGCGCAGGCCCAGCCGCTCCAGCGCCTGCAGGCTGGCGTAGAACGTCGGTGATTCGATCACAACGCTATTGCCCGGCCGGGTAACTGCCTGCAGACAGAGATTGAGCGCTTCCATGGCGCCATCGGTGATGACCAGTTCCTCGGGTGCGATTCTGATGCCATCAAGGTGGTATCGCAGTGCAATCTGGCGGCGTAACTCGGCATTACCGGGCGAGAGATCGGTCACCGTGTGTTGTGGATCAAGGTGCCGCATGCTGCGGTTCAGGGAACGATACAGTCGCTGCAGGGGAAACAGCCGGGGGCTGGGGAAGGCTGATCCCAGCGGCACAACTTCACGCGATTTCGCTGATGCCAAAATGTCGAAAATAAGGGCGCTCTTGTCTACGGTGGTGGCGCGGGCGCGAGGACGCGAACTGACGGGCAGTTCGGGGTAGGAAGATAATCGGGTACTTACGGTAAAGCCGGAACGCACGTTGGCCACTACGAGGCCGCGGGCTTCCAGCCAGTGGTAGGCCTTCATCACGGTGGAGATGCTGATGTTACGGCGGCGGCTGGCCTCACGCAGTGAAGGCAAGCGCTCGCCCGACTTCAGCGCGCCGGTTTCAATGAGCTGTGCAAGTTCTTCTGCGTAACTTCGATACAGAGTCATGCAGGCAGTATAGGGCGCTCAGAGGTCGCTGACCTGCACCGCGACTTCCAGCCGGGATTCTGCATTTCCGAAGTAACTGCCGGAAACCGGAGGCACGTTATCGGGCCGCCGGGAAACCGCGACCGTGAGGTGGTCGTTACCGGTTACTTTGCCCACCGTAGGATCAAAGCCTTTCCATCCGACACCCGGTAAATAGACTTCCGCCCAGGCATGGGTTGCGCCATAGTCGGTGTCCGTAGGTGGATTGTAGAGATAGCCACTGACAAAGCGCGATGCGATGCCCAGTAAACGGGTAGCCTCGATGAACAGATTGGCAAAATCACGGCAGGAGCCTTCCCCCATGGCCAGTGTCTGAACGGCCGTCTGCACGCCCGGTGTTTCACGCTTTTTATAACGCATGGCCTGACTGATAAAACTGCATATATTGTCGAGCAGGCTATAGGTCTGAAGGGTTTGCCCGGAGCGCCAGAAGCCGGCCACCCAGTTGCCGAGTTCACCACCATCCAGAGGTTCCGAGCAGATGCGGTAGGGTACCAGCACCGCTGCGTCGTCATCGCTGTAGGTGAACGGGTACATCACCGCGCTGTCAGCCACAATGAAATCCAGCGGTTCACTATCGTAGTGCTGGCAAATGACTTCGCTGGTGATAATCAGTTCTTCGGTGGGCGTTTCAAAACTGGCGGTCGCTACCGAATTGTCATCGACATCCCTTTGCCAGCGAATGGATGCGGAAGGGGTGATGTCCAGCCGGGAGGACTCGATATGCACTTCGTGACCTTCACGCGGACGTACCAGCAGGTGGTGGGGTCCGAGCGTGACGGCCTGATTGAAGTAATAGGCTGTGCGGTGGGCGATTTTCAGGCGGCGCATATTACTGCCTAGCTTATAACAGTATCCCGGCTATGATGTCTGTATTATTCCGTCCCCCCCCATACACGAATACAGGATGGCAGATGAGCGTTCTACCGAATTGTCCGGCATGCAGTTCGCAATATACCTACGAAGATCGCGGTCTTTTCGTTTGCCCTGAATGTGGACATGAGTGGTCTGCTGCTCAGGCTGATGCGGCTGAACAGGAGGCGATGGTCAAGGACGCCAATGGCAATGTGCTGCAGGATGGAGATAGCGTCACGGTTATCAAGGACCTGAAGGTCAAGGGTTCGTCTGCCGTGGTCAAGGTCGGAACCAAGGTCAGGAACATCCGCCTGGTCGAGGGAGATCATGACATTGATTGCAAGATCGACGGGATTGGCGCCATGCAGCTCAAATCGGAATTCGTCAAAAAGGCCTGAGAATGAACGCCCATCATAAGAATAAAAGGCAACAAATAGGGGTGGAGTTAATTATTTTGCATTGGCGTTTCCCAAGTGCAATACACAACTAATTCCGATCCTTTTTGAAAAATGCCAATCCTGCGATTCGCATTAATGTATTTTCTGACCGTCTTCGGAGCCGGCTTTCTTCTGGGCATGATCCGCGTGCCGTTTCTTGTCCCTCGCTTGGGTGAGCGCATGGCGGAACTGCTGGAAATGCCGGTAATGCTGGTGGTGATTGTCTGGTCTTCGCGCTGGCTGGTTTTGCGTCACGCCGAACTCACCCGGCTGCAGCGGTTAGCGTCGGGCGGGTTGGCGTTGTGCTTGCTTCTTGCCTCCGAGCTCGTGCTGGCCACCGTCATCAGTAATCAGTCCATTGCCCAATACATTGCTTCCCGTGACCCGGTGTCCGGCAGTGTGTATCTGATATGCCTTGTTTTCTTCGCACTGGCACCCGTTATCTGGACGGTACACGCACAGAGAGAAAGCAGTTAGATAAGTCCAGACTCATTGGCGATAAAATTTTTCGCCGGCTGTCGAAACCGTTATTCATGCTTCGACTAAAGGAAGACTGGCGTTTGCGTTTGTATTCTGAATCCAATGGAGAGGATGACCGTGAACAAGATGATTTTCGTGAATCTGCCGGTGACCGACCTGAAGGCGTCGATGGCCTTCTATGCGGCACTCGGCTTTGAAAACAATCCACAGTTCACCGACGACACCGCCGCCTGCATGGTGTGGAGCGAGACGATTAGCGTGATGCTGCTGACGCATGACAAGTGGCGCACGTTCACGCAGCGGCCGATTCCGCCCGCGACGTCCGGCGAGGTGCTACTGGCCATTTCCTTGCCGGACCGTGATGCGGTGGATGCCATGAACGAGGCCGCGGCGGCCAATGGCGGTACGGCGGACATTAATCCCGCTCAGGATTACGGCTTCATGTACAACCGCAATCTGGCCGATCCGGACGGCCATGTCTGGGAAGCGATGTGGATGGACCCGGCAGGCATGCCCCAGGCGGAGGCGGGTGCATGAGTGTCGAGGCCAACAAGGCGGTTGCCCGGGAGTTCTTCAGGTGCTTTACCGCCAGTGATCTGGAAGGCGCGCTGAATACCCTGACACCTGACGCGACCTGGATGATCCCCGGCAAGAAGGATCGTTTACCCACAGCCGGGGTTTACTCCAGAGAGGCCATTGAGGCCCAGTTTCACCGCATGCTGGATGCCTTGGAGGACGGCCTCGAAATGACGGTGAAATCCTGCATCGGAGAAGGGGACTCGGTGGCGCTGGAAGTGGAATCGCGCGGCGACCTCAAAAACGGCAGGCGTTATCGGCAGGCCTATCATATGCTCAGGGAATATCTGGACACGCAGCATGCTTATGATGTCTGGATAGCGCCTTGAGGTTATAGTCCGATATGTCCTTTGCATCCGAAGTCCTGACATGGCTGCTGATCTTCGCCTGTGTCGGCAGCGGCATGATGGCGGGTCTGTTTGCGTCCTTCTCCAGCTTCATGATGAAGGCGCTGTCCAGCCTGCCGGACGCCTGCGGTATGCAGGCCATGCAGGCCATCAACCGGCATATTCTGCGGCCATCTTTCCTGGTCATTTTTTTCGGCACCGGGTTGCTCTGTCTACTGGCGATCCCTTTGGCCTGGCCGCAGCCTGAAATCCGCATGACCGTGCTGGCTGCCGCGGCCGTGTACGTGGTCGGCTGTCTGGGTATCACCATGGCCTTTAATGTGCCGCTGAATAATCAGCTGGAAAAAACGAACCCGGACACGCAGGCGGGCCGGGTTCTGTGGAATCGGTATCTCTCTCGCTGGACGCGCTGGAATCACCTGCGCGCTGTGGCCACCCTGCTTTCGACCTTTCTTCTGGTGCTGGCTGTCTTCGATCTCGGCGTAGTTGTACCCGATTAGACTCTGCGGCTGCGCATGCCCGCAGCCAGACCCCAGATCAGCATGAGACAGACAATCAGCATCACAGCCGTCAGGCTCATCAGCAGAAAGGCAATGATCTGTTCCTGCACGGGCAGGCCGCTATGACCGGCAGCCGCTAGCGGCATCATCTTGTGGCCTGCGCCCCAGATGCCGGCCAGCAGGGTTGCGAGCCAGTTGGCATAGGTGCCGTACAGCGACAGCCAGAAGAGGGTGGCCAGCGCCCTGTCCCCCATGGCCAGCCTCGGCCAGAGCAGGCCCATGCCGACCAGCAGCAGGCCGTTGGTAATGCCCTGCATATGGCTGGAAAGGCCCATGCGCGGGTTTTCCATCATGCCCACACCCAGGCCGGTAACCAGGCCCAGCAGAAGCAGGATGACGCCGGCCAGCAAGAGTTTGTCGTTGATCTTTGGTTGGGTGCTCATGATGTTTCCCCTGTTACACAATGTCGGGGCATCATTCTAGCGGCTGCGAATATAAAGCTCGCAGTTGTCGGCGGTGGTTAACGTAGGGGAGGTGCCTGCGGGAAATCGCAGCCAGGTATGCTTTGGGTAGGACTGCCTGCCGTAGTTGATGGCGCCTTCAAGCACGAATATTTCGGCCCCGTTCGCAAACCGCTGCTGGCGGCTGGCGCCAGGTGCCCAGCGCTCCAGATAGCTGCAGTCTCGGTAGCCTTGCTGCGACCACAGTTGTTTGAACTCAATGCCGGGCGTATTCGAGGCTTTCCATTCCATAACGCGGGTATTCAGTGACACATGCTGCCGGTTACGGCCCGGATGCTGGCGCAGGCGCACGAAGATCAGACAGCCTTCGCGGGAAAACGGGCTGTGCCGGAAGCCTTCCGGGTTCAGCAGGTAGGCTCCCGCCGGCCAGTCGCCGTGTTCGTCGGAGAACACGCCGTCGAGTACGAGGATTTCTTCGCCCTGCGGATGATCATGGGCATGGAAGCTGGCGCCCGGTTCGTAGCGCACCACCGAAGTGACCCTGCCGGTTTCCGCCAGTCCGTCGAGATACAGGCGCTTGCGCCATACCGTGCCGCTGGGGCTGGGCTGCCATTCAAGTGTAGAGGTATCGACGGCGACCGCTTCGTCCAGATCGGCATTGATGGCCTTGGCGCGCATGACTTCAGCCGGCCGCCTTGATCAGGGCTTCCGCGGCGGCCTTGCCGGTGAGTGCCGAGTTCTTGTCACCGCAGACATAGGCGTTGGAGATGGCGCCCTCGACCAGCAGATTCAGCTGCTGCGCCAGGCTGTCGGGATTACGCAGACCTGCCTGCACCACCAGGCCGCGCAGGTACATGCTCATCATGCGCTTGTGTTCCGCGCAGAGGCTGCGCACCGGATTGTCGATGTCATGGTACTCGGAGGCGGCGTTGACGAAGGTGCAGCCGCGGAACTTGTCACCCGGCACGGACTTGTCGTTGAACCACAGGTTGAGGGCGTCGAAGACGCGCAGCAGGCGTTCACGCGGCCCCGCGTCATCGGCTTCCACGTATTGCATGAACCAGTCACGGAAACGTTCGTCGCGCAGGCGCAGGGCGGCCACCACCAGCTCGTCCTTGGATTTGAAGTATTTGTAGAGGGTCATCTTGGCGACTCCGGCTTCTTCCAGGATGCCGTTGATGCCGGTGCTGTGAAAACCGTCTCGCGTGAACATGGCCAGGGCCGTGTTTACCAGTTGGTCGCGTTTGCTGAGGGCGGGCATGAGCATAACTCTATATACAGATCGGTATATTTTATAGCTTTTATATTCTGAATAATCAAATCAAGTGGATATTAAATATTTCATTGACAAGACAGACAAGTCTGTATATTTTGATTCTTCCGATTACACTTCAAAGGAGAAGCCCATGTCCACGCTCAGGTTCTACCGCCATCCGCTTTCCGGCCATTGCCACCGTGTCGAGCTGTTTCTTTCCATCCTGGGCCTTGAGCACGAGGTGGTGGATGTGGATCTGAAAGCCGGTGCGCACAAGCGCCCCGAGTTTCTGCAGAAGAATCCCTTCGGCAAGATCCCGCTGCTTGAAGACGGCTCGCGCGTGATCTGGGATTCAAATGCCATCCTGGTCTATCTGGCCAAGCGCTACGACAGCGAGCACCGCTGGCTGCCGGAGGATGCGCCCGGCGCCGAGGAAGTGCAGCGCTATCTAAGCATTGCGGCCGGTGATGTGGCCTTTGGCCCCTGTGCCGCCCGGCTGGTGAATGTGTTTGGCGCCCAGCTGGATCACCAGGGCGCCATCAATCGTGCGCATGCCTTGCTCAAGGTCTTGAATTCGCTGTTGGCAGACCGGGAATGGCTGGCAACCGGCAAACCCAGCATTGCGGATCTGGCCAACTATGCCTATATCGCGCATGCACCCGAAGGCGGCGTTTCGCTGGAAGACTATCCGCATGTGCGCGCCTGGCTGCAGCGCATCGAAAACCTGCCCGGCTTCGTGCCCATGCAGGCGACCAGGGTCAGTCTGGCGGCCTGAGTCGGATTGCATCATGGACAGCGAACAGCCCTTCCACGAAGGTGAGTTATCCATTCAGAAGCGCCTGGGCGTGGACGAGCGGGTGGCGGCTTTTGCCCCGCGGCTGATCCGTGATCACCTGACCGAGGAACACCAGGCCTTTTTCCCCATGCTGCCGACCTTGCTGGTCGGCAGCCGGGATGAGCAGGGTGCGCTGTGGGCTTCCATGCTGCATGGCGAGCCGGGCTTCATTGATACCTCCGATGCGCGAAGACTCGGCATTGGAGTGTTGCCACTGCAGGCGGACCCCCTGTCCCGCGCACTGATGCCGGGCAAACGGCTGGGTTTTCTCGGGCTGCAGTTCGAGACGCGGCGCCGCAACCGTATCGCTGGCCGGGTGGAGGAGGCAGGCCGGTCGGGATTCAGCGTTGCTATCGATCAGACCTTTGGTAACTGTCCGAAATACATCCAGACCCGTGCACCGGTGAAACTCGATGTACAGCCCGGACCGGCGCATATGTCCTCGCAGCTCGCGCCGGCGGATACTGCACTAATCGAACAGGCGGATACCTTCTTTATTGCCAGCGGTATCGAGGGGGCGGATGACGACCCGCGTGCGGGAACGGATATTTCCCACCGCGGCGGCCGCCCGGGGTTCGTGCAAGTCGAGAATAATCGGCTTGTGTGGCCGGATTTTGTCGGCAACTTCCTGTTCAACACGCTGGGCAACCTCGCCGTCGATCCGCGTGCCGGGCTCCTGTTTATCGATTTCAACAGCGGTGACAGCCTGCAACTGAGCGGGCGTGCGCAGGTGATCTGGGATGCCGACTTTCAGCAGGGGTTTCCCGGTGCCGAGCGATTCGTGGCATTCACCGTGGAGAAAGCGCTGCGTATTCCGGCCGCGCTGCCACTGCGTTGGGAATTTTCTCAGGCCTCGCCCTTCAATGCGCGTACTGGCGTCTGGTCGGAGTTGAGCGGGCAGGACAATAGCTGAAAGCGTTCACGTTCAGTGAAGCCCTGGCCGGCGTAGAGGCGTTGCGCCGGCGCATTGTTGCGGTCGACGATCAGGTGCAGTGCCGCGATGCCCAGCTTCTGCGTTTCCCGTTTAATCCGTTCCAGGCAGAGTGCGCCGATGCCCTGTCCGCGTGATTCCGGCCGAATGTAGAATTCGTCGACAAAGGCATCGCGTCCACCGAATTCGATGCTGTAGCCGAAGCACAGTGCGAGATAGCCAATGGCGTTGCCATCTTCCTTGATCAGCCAGATACGGCCAGCCACCGAGTCAGGGGTGAGCAGGGGCTGCAGGGCGGCCATTCTCGATTCATCGGACAGCTGAGCGCCAATGTTTTCAAAGGCGTGATAGGCGCTGACCAGAGGCAGAAGCAGGCTGGCGTCGGACGTTGACGCCAGCCTGAGGGTGACTGCCATTATTGTCCCAGCAGCACGCCGGGCCAGTTCTTGTGCGCCTGGGCGATCAGCGTGTCCCTTTGCTGGTTCCATTCCTGCTGTACCGAGGCGTCGAAGTTCAGATAGAGCTTGTCACCGACAATGGCAAAGGCAGCCGGATCGGTTTTTGCGGTATAGCCGCCGGACACCGCCATGGCGCAGTAACCGCCAAACTGGGGTGCGTAGCGTTCCGGCTCAGCCTGAAAACGCTGCAGCCGCCCGGCACTGGAAAAATACCAGGTGGCGCCGTTCCAGTCGGTTGTGAACTCCGCGCTGCCCTTGACCGGTTTCTGTTCATCAAAATAGGCCACCGGGTCATAACCACCGATAGCCCCCTGCGCTGTGGCGTAGACCGGGGCGGACGCGAACATGCCCATCGAACGCAGAAAAACAATCGCGCCCACGGCCAGAATTACCAGTACAACAGCCGACCATTTAAGTATCTTCATCGCTTACTCCTCCTTGTGGTACTTGATTGACCGTTGTTTCAGGTAATTGATTGCCGGGACTGCTTCAACCATTGAGAGGGTGAAGCGCCGAGCCGGGCATTGAATACCCGCGCCAGCGCTGCCGGACCGCTGTAACCCACCTGATGTGCGATCAGATTGACGGGTTTGCCCTTGCGCAGCAGCGACTGCGCCATGGCCAGCCGCCAGGCCGTCAGATAGTCGCCCGGGGTCATACCCACAGTGTCGCGGAAGTTCACCGCAAAGCGGGCGCGGGACATGCCGGCCTTTTCCGCCAGGCTGTCCAGTGTCCAGGGATGGGCTGGATCGTCGTGCATGGCGTTCAGAGCTTTTACCAGGCGTGGATCGGCCAGACCCGCCAGCACACCTACGTCAATATCACCCTGGTCCATGAGATGCCGCAGCAGCTGGATGACCAGTAATTCACACAACCGGTTCATCGCCGCCTGGCGGCCACAGTGGTCTTCAAAGGCCTCGGCAAACAGGAGTTCCAGGGTCAGATGAATGCGGTTTTCGCCATCCAGCGGAATGACCAGGGGAGAGGGCACGGCCTGCGTCAACGGGTTTTCGCAGCCGGCGCCGAAATCGATGGAGCCGCAGACGAGTTCAGTCCCCGCGCTTAATGAGGGGATCAGCCGGTGACTGGTGGGTTTCAGATAGAACAGCACTGCCGGCGCCTGAATATCCAGACGCGCCTGGCCGTGGGTTTCCACCGTCACCTGCCCCTGCTTGAGGGTATGGATGAAGCCGACGCCATCGGCAGCGTCGAACTGGACCTGATCACAGAGTGCGCCGGTATGAAAGACCTGGGCACTGAGGTCGAACTGTTGCAGAAGCGAAACCAGACGATCATGCATAACGATACTCTAAGGTAAGAATAATAAACTACAAGATACCATAAGTATTGATTACTGCCGCAATATGGACTCCGCCCCGGTACTGCCGGGTAGTGATCAACTGATAACGGAGTCCGAGATGAAAACTTTATTTACTTCTTTTCTAGCGCTGTTCATGTTCTTCAGTGCGCAGGCAATGGCCGCTGACGTCACCCATATGACCCCGGGTGTAGGGGGTTATGACCTGGTTTCCTACCACAACAGCAAACGCCCATTGCGCGGCAACGGCCATTTCGTGTCCGAGCATGACGGCGTGACCTATCTGTTCGCCAACGAGGCCAACAAGAAAACCTTCGACGCCAACCCGGGCAAATACATCCCGGCCTACGGCGGCTACTGCGCCTTCGGGGTGTCGGTAGGCAAGAAGTTCCACGGTGACCCGGAAGTCTGGCGTGTGGTTGACGGCCGCCTCTACCTGAATCTGGATGCCCAAATTCAGGATATGTGGCTGAAAGACGTACCCGGCAGCATTAAGACCGCCGACGCCAAGTGGCCGAAAATCATCAACAAGGCCCCGAGCGAACTCTAAACCGCATGGCGGGGGCGTAATGCCCCCGCCAATTTCAGGAGAGGGACATGTATACGCGTATTCTTACGGCGGTCATCCTGACCGCAAGTTTCGTTGCAGCGGCGTCTGATCTGCCGACGCAGACCTTCGCCACGGTCGTGGACAAGCAGGGCGGTATTCAGCTGCCAAAAAACTTTCGCCAGGAATGGACGCACCTGGGTTCCTGGGTGGTGACGGATGAGAAGGCGCCGGGCCATGGCTTTCACGACGTCTATACCCAGCCGGAGGCGGCACGGGCCTTTAATCAGACCGGCAAGTTTGCCGATGGTACCGTGCTGGTGAAGGAAATCCGCAGTATCGGCGCCGGCGCCCTGACCACCGGCCAGGCGCAGTGGGCGACCGACCCGGCCGTCTGGTTCGTTATGGTCAAGGACAGCAAGGCGCGTTTCGACGGGCCGCACTGGGCCGAAGGCTGGGGCTGGGCGCTGTACGAAGCGAAAGACCCGACTACCAATGTGTCGGTGAGTTTCGAGCAGACCTGTCAGGGCTGCCACCTGCCGGCGAAAGACAGCGACTGGGTGTTTCTGGACGGTTATCCGACGCTGAAACGCTAGTTTTATTCTGCTTCCAGAAACCGGGCCGGGCGTCGGCGCAGGGCCCGGTTTTCTTCCTCAATAAAGTGTCATGCTATCTGGCGCTTGTCGTGGCGCTATATCTGAATCAAGCCTTGAGTACCTTGGGATGGGGGGTTCGGTAAACGCCACGCGTATCCACGATGCTACTGGCATGTTCCAGGATCAGGTCGTAATTAAAGGCCATATGGTCGGTCACGACCACCACGCAGTCATAATCGGGCAGGGTGTCGGCATCGACGGGAACACTGTGCAACTCAAAATCGTATTCCCGCATTTTCGGGAACGCCGCTACATGCGGATCGCTGTAGGCCAGTATGGCGCCGCGCCGTCTGAGCAGCTCCATGATTTTGGCGGCGGGTGATTCGCGCATGTCGCCGACATCGCGTTTGTAGGCAATGCCCAGAATGAGAATGCGACTGTCCTTGACCGACTTGTTCTGTTCGTTGAGTGCCGCGGAGATCTTGTGCACCACCCATTCCGGCATGCTGGAGTTGATTTCGCCCGCCAGTTCGATGAAGCGGGTGTTGCCGCCAAACTCGTGACTTTTCCAGGTCAGGTAGAAGGGGTCGATGGGAATGCAGTGGCCGCCCAGACCGGGGCCGGGATAGTAGGGCACAAAGCCAAAGGGTTTGGTGGCCGCCGCTTCGATAACCTCGTGAATGTCGATGCCCATCTGGTCAGCGACGATTTTCATTTCATTGACCAGGCCGATATTGACGGCGCGTTGGATATTTTCCAGCAGCTTGGTCATTTCCGCCGTGCCCACCGAACTGACCGGAACCACGCTTTCAATGACCTGGCCGTAGAGCACCACGCCGGCTTCCAGGCAGGCTTCGGTCATGCCGCCGCAGACCTTGGGAATGTTACGGGTGGTGAAGTGGGGATTGCCGGGATCTTCGCGTTCCGGCGAGTAGACCAGATAAACGTCGCTGCCCACTTTCAGTCCGCGGGCCTCGATGCGCGGCTTGAGCTCTTCCTCGGTGGTGCCGGGGTAGGTGGTGCTTTCCAGCGCAACCAATTGTCCCGGCCTTAGCCAGGGGGCGATGCTGTCCATGGTGCCGGTGACAAAACTGAGGTCGGGATTGCGGTGCGCATCCAGTGGCGTGGGCACGCAGATAATCAGGGCATCAGCTCCCGACGTTCTGGAGAAATCGGTCGTTGCCTGAAAGCGTCCGTCGGCTCCCTGCAGCGGCGAGATATCGATATGCGGCAGATAACTCTTGCCGCTCTCCAGTGCGCGGATTTTGCTGTCATCGATATCAAAGCCGATGACTCTGAAGCCTGCCTGTACGAAGCATATTGCCAGTGGAAGGCCGACATAGCCCAGGCCGTAAATGCCGATAACGGCGGAATGGTCCCGTACTTTATCTACGAAACCCGTAGTGTCAGTCATGCCTGAATCCTGTAGCTGGCAGTTTAAAAGCGGTAAATGAACTCCAGGCCGAAGCTGTAGCCGCGGAAGGCCTGAATACGGCCGGTGGCAGAGCCGGCGCCACTGTCGCTGACGCGGCCGCCCAGTCCGGCATAGGCCCGCAGTTGCCAGTCTCGATAGATGCCAAAAAGGTCTTCTACCGAGAGGTTTCCGCCCAGCTCATAACCACCGTCAAGGTCGCGGTCGCGTTCCGGGCCCAGACCCAGCACTACGCCGATACCATTCTTATCGCTGAGTTTACGATAGTAATACGCCACACCCCAGAGGCGAAGCTATTGTGCAGGTTCTGGTTGCAACTCCCTGATATACCTGATGTGCCCCGGGCATCACTTTTTTGACGTTCGTTTCTCTGCCTGACGTTTGCGCAAATCACTGACCAGTTCTCCGGCCACGCCCCAGTTATCAGTGCTGACTTCGTCGATCACCACGAAAGTGGTAGCCGGGTCCTTGTTCAGCACTTCTACCAGCATGAGGGTGGTGCGCTGGATCAGCGCTTCCTTTTGTTCACGGGTCACGCCTTCGTCGGTGATCTGGATGTTTACGTAGGGCATGGAGCACTCCTTTATGCAGCAGTGGTTGAAGCCTTGAGTTGGCCGTGCAGGTACTGGAGGAAAAATTCCGGCGAGTTGGAACCGGAAACAAAATCGGTTTCGTTGAAAATGAACGCCGGTACGCTACGCACCTTGTAGGTGGCGACCCGGGCCATCTTTTGTTTTGCCGGTTGCACGAGTTCCCCGGAGACTAAAGCCTGTCGGGCTGCTTCACGGTCAAGGCCGGCGCGCGCGGCCAGATCGAGCAAGGCCTGACGATCGGCAAGGTTGGCGCCTTCGCTGTGATAGGCAGGAATCAGCACTTCGTTGAGCTCGACTTGCCGGCCCTGCTGTTCGGCCCAGTGCATGAGGCAGTGCGCATCGAAGGTGTTGTAGTAATGCGTGCGTTTACTGAAGTCGAAGTGCACACCGGCAGCCAGGCCTTTGGGGATGAGGTCGCGGCGGTAAGTCATCACCCGTTCTTCGTCCCAGCCGTAGCGGCGCCCGAGATGCGCCACAATGTCCTCGCCTTCGGGCGACATGTCGGGGTTGAGTTCAAAGGGCAGAAAATGCAGATCGGCTTCTACCTGGCCTTCGAGATCGTGCAGGGCGGTTTGCAGATGCCGGTAACCAATCGCGCACCAGGAGCACACGATGTCGTGGATCATTTCAATCTTGATGGTTTGCATGGCAGTTCCTTTTATTCGGGGCGGTCGGCATACATCTTGTTCACGATGCGCCAGCGGCCGTCTTCCCTGAGCAGTCCGAGGTAATCAACGTAACGCCGGCCGAGCAGCGGGCAGTCAACTTTCGCCATGGCCTGGTCCCCGAGAATCTCGATGCCGAGGATGCGGTAGGCGAAGGTATCGCCACGGGCGGCGGGGCTTTCGCGTTCCTCCACCAGAGCCAGCCATTCCGCGCGGCTGCGCCGCAGGCCGGGGGCCTGCAACGCAGCCTGCGGATGGAAAATGGCACGCAGTCGCTCGCTGTCACCTTCATGCAGGCCGAGGAAATACTCGCCGAGAATGTGGGTGATGGTGTCGAGGTCTGATGCCAGCGCACTCATTCAGGCCGCCTCGCTCTGCGCCTGCTCGGCCGCCAGAGCGCGCTGGAAGCTGGGCCGGTTGCTGACGTTGGCGATCATGCGTTCGCTGTTGGCGCCCAGCGTGATGTTCACCGGGAAGTACTGGCCCCAGCGGGAATACACGGTGAGCATGACGTCGGCGGCGCTGAGTTGGTCGCTGTCGAGGAAGGGCTTGTCGCCAACCTGGTTATCCACCACCTGCCACAGCTTGCTGATATTGTCGGCGGCGGCCTGCAGGGCGGCGCTGCGGGCCGGGCTGTCTTCCATGTTCTGGGTCAGGAAAAACAGGCGGCTGTAGGCCGGATGCATGGTGGCGTTGGCGAACATGATGGACTGGATCGCGCGCCGGCGCTGCGGTCCGTCTGCCGGCAACATGGCGCTGCGGTTGGATTCCAGCAGATGCAGCATGACAGCCGCGCCTTCGCGCAGGACTTCGCCGTTGTCGATCAGCACCGGCACGGTACCCACCGGGTTGAGTTCGGCGAATTCCGGCGCCTGGGTCTTGTTGACGATTTCCACCGGCAGACCGAGTTCGTGAATGATGGTCTGGGTGGCCAGCGAGCAGGCGCCGGGCAGGTAGTAGAGCTTGTACATGGTGACTCCTTTTTCGGGTGCGGGTTAGTGAATCTGCGTTGCAGTCTAGGCGGCTGCCTTGTTCAGAAAAACGCCTATAATGCGAATGGACTGTTTATGAATTGGAAACGGGGTGAATATGGACAGACTGCGCGCAATGCACTGGTTTGTGCTGCTGGCGGATACCGGCAGCTTTACCCAGGTGGCCGATGATCTGGGCATTTCCAAGTCGCTTATCAGCAAGGAAATCACCCGTCTGGAAAAGGATGTGGGCGCGCGGCTGTTGAACCGTTCCACGCGCAGCCTGCAACTCACGCAGGCCGGCGAGGGCTACCTGGAACGCTGCCGCCAGATCCTGTTGCAAGTGGAAGATGCCGACAGCTACATCCAGGACCTGCAGAGCAAGCCGGCCGGCAAGTTGCGTATCAATGCACCCATGGCGCTGGGCATGACCGACCTGTCACGGGCCTTTTCTGCCTTCATGCAGGAATATCCCGAGATTCGTCTGGACATCCAGCTCAGCGACGACTGGGTGGACCTCGTCGAGCATGGCTTCGATCTGGGCTTCCGCGCCGCCAGCCGGACCTTCGACTCCAGCTATATCGGCAAGGCCATTACCCGTTTCGATTACCGGGTCTGTGCCTCCGGGGACTATCTCAAAAAGCACTCAGCCATCAGGCAGCCTGAGGATCTCCAGCAACACAACTGTTTCGTGTACAGCTATTTTCGCGGGCGCAACGAATGGCCGCTGGGCGATGGCGTGCAGGTGGCCGGCAACCTGCGGGTCAACAGCACCATTTTCATGAAGCAGCTGATTATGGACGGGCAGGGCATCGGCTTTTTGCCCAGTTTTGTGTGCAGGGACGAACTGGCAGACGGCCGCATGGTGGAAATCCTGCCCGATGCCTCGCGACCGCAACTGGAACTTTATGCCATCTATCCGGCACGTCAGTTCGTGCCGCCCAAGATCACCAGCTGCGTGAATTTTCTCAAGGCCTGGTTTGAGAACCAGTAACCTTCGCTCAAGCTTTCGAAGCTGTCAGCGGGCATTTTTGAACTGCCCTTCCGCTGACTTCGATAATCCGGTTGCCTCTGGTGCACGCATGATTCTGTAAGGGTTTTGTAAGCCTTTTCCTATTCATTTATGAGTCCAGGGCTCACTCAGCGACGGTAATTTGACGGATACCTGAAAACCTCCGGAAAGCCAAAAATAACAATCAGTTGAACAGCCAACAAAACAGGGTTTTCCCAGGGGGGAGCCCGGCGGTTCAGCAGGAAAGCCTGGCTTTCCATGTTCAACCTGGAGGTTAATGAGATGAAAGGTTTTAAACGTTTTGCCGCTGTGTCGGCCTTGAGTATGAGCATGTTGGGCGGTTCGGCCTATGCGGCCGACAGCACCACCACGTTTACCGTGTCGCTGACGGTTCTGGAAAGTTGTCTGGTGGTGGCGACGCCGCTGACCTTCGTTGACGTGCCTTCTCTGGCATCCAATAACGATGCCCAGTCGACGGTAACGGCGACCTGTACCATCGGTTCGGATTATCAGATTGGTCTGGACGACGGCGTGAACGCGGATGTGACCCAGCGCCGTCTGCATGACGGTTCGGGTAACTATGTGAACTACGATATGTACACTGACTCCTCGCGTACGACCCGCTGGGATGATATCGGCGGCACCACGACCCAGGGTGACGATGGCAGTGACGTGGACGGTATCAAGGCCTTCACTGTCTATGGCCGTGTGCCCAGTGGCCAGAGTGTTTCTACCGGTATCTTTACAGACACCGTGACCGTAACTGTGTCATTCTGATGATTAATGAAGACGCTCATACGGCATATTGGCAAAATTGCTGGCCGCCTGGTTCCCGTACTGGGAATCTGGGTGGTCAGCTTGCCATTGTATGCAGCCAGTCTTCAGGTCACGCCGACGAACCTTGTGTTCGAACCCGGCGACCAGTCACACCGCTTGTGGCTTATCAATAACGGCGAACGCACTATTCAGGCGCAGGTACGCCTGTTTGGCTGGGCCCAGGAACAGGACCGGGAAGTGCTTCAGGCCAGCCAGGCCTTCGCCCTGAGTCCCGCGATGGTCAGTATCCCTCCGGGGGAGCGGCAACTGGTTCGGGTGATTCGCCGGCCGGCGCAAGTGAATGCCGCTGCGCAGCGGGAGGCCAGCTTCCGCATTCTGGTAGATGAACTGCCGGTGGCCAATGGCTCCGGAGAGCAGGGTGTGAACTTCGTATTTCGTTACTCCCTGCCATTGTTTGTGTGGCCGTCCGCGAAAATGCAGCTGAATCCGGATGTGGATTTGCAGTGGTCGCTAAGGAACACCGAGACGGGTGTGGTTCTGTCGCTGCAGAACAACGGCAGCAAGAGCGCCCAGATTGCGGACCTCATTTTCATGAGCCCGCCAAAGCAAATGACCATCAAGGACGGACTTTTCGGGTATGTGCTTGCGGGCCAGACTCGCGAATGGCGGCTGGATAATGTCGACGCCGACGTGGTTACAAGAACAAAATCCATCAGGGCAGTAATCAATGGGGAGCTTGTCGAGCACAGCATCGGCGGGGATGCGCAGGCTCGCTGACAGCGTTCTTGTCATCGTAGTCCTCAGTATCCTCGGCGCCCGGGCTGTCATGGCTTCCGGCGACAACCTGGATATGCTGCCTGATGCTCCCAACCCGCCTGAAGGCACCGATTATTATCTTGAGGTGGTGCTCAACCAGTCCGCCACCGGTTACCTCGCTCATGTTATTCAGCAAGGCCAATCCTTCCATATGCCGGCCAAGGCGCTGGAGGCGCTTTCTTTCAAGCTGCCCCGGACGACAGGCTGGGTGCGCCTGCAGAGCATCAGCGGTTTGACTGCCCGGCTCGACCAGGGCCGGCAGATACTCGAGTTGCAGGCGCCTCTGGATGCCCTGAATCTTGAGACCCGCAGCCTGAATCAGCCGGTAATGGCTCCGTTGGAAGTGGATTCAGCTGCCGGTGTGGTGATCAACTATGATGTTTTTGCCGACCGTCCGGAAGGTATGAACACCCGCATCAACGGTTTGCTCGAGACCCGTGTGTTCGGTGATTTCGGTCTGTTGACCAATGACATGCTGGGGTTTACCGAACCTCAGACCGGTATCAAGCCCTGGGTGCGCCTGGACACGGCCTGGCGTTATTCCGACCCTGAAGCACTGACGACTTTTCAGTTAGGTGATGGTATTACCCGTGGTCTCTCATGGAGCCGGCCCACGCGCTTCGCCGGTCTGCAGTATTCACGCAATTTCAGCCTGCAACCGGATCTGATCACCTTCCCTATACCGGAATTCGCGGGCCAGGCCGCATTACCCTCGACCGTCGAGCTGTATGTGAACGGCGTGCGTCAGTTTCAGGACCGCGTGACCTCCGGGCCGTTTGAAATCGCTGCACTGCCGAGTGTCAATCAACGCGGCCAGGCCACCCTGGTCGTGACCGACACTCTGGGCAGACAGTCGGTGACCGTGCTGCCTGTCTATGCCAGCAGTCAGTTATTGCGGCCCGGGCTGACAGACTATTCAGTGGAGCTGGGTTATGTGCGGCAGAACTTTGGCGTCAAATCCGCCGATTACGGGGATGATCTGATCGGCAGCACCTCTGTTCGCCATGGTCTCAACGAGTTCTTTACGCTGGAGGGGCATGCCGAGGCCACCCGGGGCCTGGCCATGCTGGGCGGTGGTACGGCGCTGCGCCTGGAAGAATACGGGGTTTTCAATGCGGCGTTTTCGCTGAGCAGTTCGGATGAACAGCTGGGCCAGCAGGGCCAGATCGGTTACGAATGGCATGGGCGCTGGGTCGGCGTGAACCTGAGTACCACGCAGGCCAGTGAGGATTACCATGATGTGGCCAGCTTCTATGGACGCCTGCCATTCCGGCGTACGGACAGGGCTTTTCTGAGTTTGCGTCTGGGACAGCATCTTGGCGCCATCACCATGGGATACGTGCGGCTCAAGTCGCAGGAAACCGGAGCGCTGTCCGACGATTCAAGACTGGCCTCCGTCTTTTACAGCCTGCCCCTGAGCATGCGGCTCAACTTTTTCGCCAGCGTGACGGAAGACCTGGATGATGAGGACCGGACCAATGTGTTTGCCGGCCTGAATTATGCCTGGGGCGGTAACTCCTATGCCCTGTCGGCCTCGCGTCAGGGTGACAGCCAGGTGGAAGCTTTCCAGGCCAATCGGCCCATCCCCATTGATGGCGGATTTGGCTGGCGGGCGCTGGCGGAGAACGGGGATCGTGACCTCTGGCAACTGGAGTCGGGCTATCGCGGAGATTACGGCCAGCTGAATGCCGGGGTGGCCGAGTTTGCCGAACAGAAGCGGTATTTCGCCAGTCTGTCAGGGGCCTTGATCGGCATGGATAACGATCTGTTTCTGTCCCGCCGCATTTCCGATGCCTTTGCCCTGGTTTCGACCAACGGTACTGCAGATGTGCCGGTATTGCTGGAGAACCGCGAAATCGGGTACACGGACAGCCGTGGTTATTACCTGTTGACGCCTTTGAGCAGCTATCAGGACAACCGCATCAGTATTGATCCCGGCAGTCTGCCGGAGGATGTTTATTTCGACGCGGTGGACAAGCGGATTGTGCCTTCCGAGCGGGCAGGGGCACAGGCCACATTCCATCTGCGGCGCAGAAAATCCGCTACCCTGCTATTGCAGATGCCGGACGGCAGTGATGTGCCGGTTGGCCAGCCGGCCTACCTGAATACGAGCGAGACCGTTAGCGGCTATGTGGGTTATGACGGGCAGCTGTATATTCAGGGGCTGGAAGCCGAGAACCGTTTGCAGGTCAAGTTGCCGGACGAACAGGACTGCCTGGTCAGTTTCAGCTATACACATAAGCCCGGCACGGTGCCGACACTGGGGCCATTCGTATGCGAGTAGGGAAATACATATTCGCCCTTTGCCTGACGTGGGCCGCATTGGTCCCTCAGGTTGTATATGCCAGTTCCAACTGCTCGGCCAGTCTGTCGAATATCAATTTTGGCACGGTCGACCCATTCGGAGGCAACGTGGATGTTGCGGCTACCCTGACTTTCACCTGCTCCAAAGGGCTGCTGGATCTATCGAGCGAAGTGAGAATCTGCGTGGATATCGGCGAGGGAACAGCCGGAGATGGCACGATCAGCCCCCGGCGCATGGGCAATGGCAGTGGCGGCTATCTGAATTTCAACCTTTACACCGATTCCGCCCGCAGCATTATCTGGGGGCATCCGTCCTACGCCTATCCCACTTACACAACCGTCAGAAGCTATGACCTGCTGGGCCTGTTCACCATTATCGATACCATCCAGATTTACGGCCGTGTGTTCGGTGGTCAGAGTTCAGCGGTGCCGGGCAGTTACAGCAACGCATTCAGCGGCATCAATGCACGTATTCGCTGGGCTGATGGCTCGTCACCCACTAACTGTAACGAGGGTACGGCGAACTTCAGTTTTTCGGCGCTGGCCACGGTGCAGCCGCAGTGTTCGATTTCTGCCAGCAACATGGACTTTGGCTCGCATTCCAGCCTTGGCGCCGCGGCCGACGCCGCTTCCAGTATTGCCGTGACCTGTACCAATGGCGCCGCCTATGAAGTGGGGCTGAATAATGGCATGAATGATCTCTTGGGCCTGAGGCGCATGAAAAGCGGCAGTAACTACATTCAATACGACCTGTACCGGGATTCCAGTCGCTTGCTGCGCTGGGGCAACACCCTTGGCCTGAACACGCAGACCGGAACCGGTAGCGGCTCTCAGCAGAATCTGACCGTCTATGGCCGGGTACCGCTGCAGACCCTGCCGTCCCCCGGCACCTACAGCGACACCATTACCGTGACCATTACATTCTGACCTTGAGACCCAGGCGGTAAGTGCGACCTGCCGCCGGCTCAAAATGGCGGCCGCCGAAGGCATTGATGCGGACGCTGTCGTTGTAGTCCTTGTCCAGCAGGTTATCTATCGCGGCTTGCACACTCCAGGCTGATCCTGCCGGTTGCCATGCGCTCTGCCAGTGCAGCAGCTGGTAGCTGTCTACTTCGGTGTTGTTGCTATCGTCTGCATACATCCGCCCGGTATGACTGGCGATCAGGGCGTTTTGCCAGCCGCCCTGGCGGCGCGTCAGCGACAGCCAGGCTGTCTGCCGGGGAATGCCGGGCAGCTCGTTTCCGTCCAGGCTGCCGCCGTCAAATTCGTTGCGGGCGTAGCTGGCGCTGGCGTCCAGCCGCCAGATCGAATTGATGTCGTACTCCCCGGCAATCTCAATACCCTCGCGTTCGGTTTCACCGGCATTACGGAAGAAACTGCGCCCCGGCTGACCCGGAAGTTCGAAGGGCAGCAGTTCGTCGTCTACCGTCACCCGGTAAACGGCCATCTGGTAACGCAGCTGGTTCCAGGCGCCCTTGATGCCGATTTCCCGGTTCAGGGCTTCGGTGGAACCCAGATCCGGATTGAAGCCGCCGCCGGCCGGGTTGGCGAGTTCATTGATGGTGGGTGTCTCGAAAGACGAGGCCAGCCGACCATAGATCATACGGTTGCCAAGCCAGTGCGACAGGCTGATATCAGCGCTGACATCGTCAATGTCGCGTGAGCCGGAGTCATCGCCGTCGGCCAGGAAACGGTCATCCACTTCCAGGCTCAGCGTGTCGTAGCGCAGGCCAATACTGGTTTCCCAGGCGGGGGCAAGGGCAATGCTGTCGCGCACAAACACACCGGCACCGGCGGCTTCTTCATCCTGTGCCAGCGTGGCCGCGCCGCGGGCGCCGTCATTGTTATCAAAACGGCGCCGGTCGTCCTGCTGCAGCTGGGCATCGAAGCCGGCGCTGAACCGATGCGCCAGACCACCAAGTTCGAAGCGCCGCGACACTGTGGCGCCCATGCCGGCGAAGTTGCGGTCGAAGCTGACCTGGCCACCGTCTGTGAAGGGCAGGCGATTGGCAAAATCGCGTTGCCCTGCATAGCCGGTTGCATGCACACCCCAATACCCCAATGGCCCGGACCAGTTCAGTGCTACTCTCTGTTGTTCTATGGTTTCGCCGGCGTCGAATTGCCGGTTTCCGCTGGCTGCTCCCCGGCGGTTCTGGTCCACCTGTGCGGCCGTCAGGCCGCCGGGGTCCTGTGATGTGATATCCAGTGCACTGACGAAAGCATTCAGCTGGCCGGGGCCCACAGCCTGGGTCATGCGCGCATTCAGCAGCTGTGTTTCGGTTTGTGAATGCTCACGAAAGCCGTCGATATCCGAAGCAGTGATAGCGCCCAGCAGATGGGCGCTGCCTACGCGGCCACTACCTTCCAGACGTGCCCGGTAATGATCGAAGGAAGCACCCTGTAATTCCAGGCGTGCTTCAGGCGACTCCGAAGGTTTCCGGGTATGCAGCAGAATAGCGCCTCCTGCCGCATTGCCGAACAGCGTGGCCGAAGGCCCACGCACGATTTCAGCGGATTCCAGCAGGCCCAGATCAATGGCGTCGAGTTCGGTCTGGCCATCAGGAAGAGTCATCGGCACGCCATCCACCAGCACCTGAATGCCGCGTATGCCAAAGGCAGCCCGGGTACCGAAGCCGCGGATGGAAACCCGTAGTCCCTGGGCGGCGTTGTCCTGATTCTGGGCGAACAGGCCGGGTGCGGGAGCGAGAAAATCCTGCAGGCTTTGTTCGCTGGGGGCAGGCTGGTCGTGCGCTTCCACGTGGCTGACCGCCAGCGGCAGGTTGTCAGTCTCGTCCGCTGTCACCACCACAGTGAGCGTATCAAGGCGTTTGTCATCGACGGCCAGGGCCGAACCGGCGGCGGCACTCAGAAGTGCCGCCGCAATCAGCGGGCGGTAAGGCATTCGTTATTCAACTTCCGGTTCAGCAGATGCTTTCATCTCCTCGGCCCGTTTCACCAGGTCGTGGCTGCGTTTGATGATGTACTGATGAATGGCTTCCATTTGCTCGGGCTGAATCAGGTGGCCGAAGGCGGGCATGCCCTTGTCCGCGCGTGCGCCGGCGACAATGGCATTGAACTGTTCATGTGTCTCGGCAGACAGGTATCTCAGATCCGGAGTAACGCTGCTGCTGACGACGGAAACACCATGACAGGTGGCGCATAAGCCCTGGTAGAAGAATTTGCCGAGAGCCAGTTGCTCGGCGTCTGCGGTGAGCTCGGGCGGCGTGGGGATCGGCACCGGATCATGTTTGGCCGGCGGCAATGACTGATCACCGCCGAGTTTATACGTCAGTACCCGGGCTTCGGCCTGTACCTTGATATCCGGTTCCAGCCCCGGGGTCACCAGCGGAAAGGCGCCGCCCCAGCCAGCCATGAAAGTCACATACTGCTCGCCGTCTACGGTATAGGTCATGGGGGCGGCAATGACGCCGGTGTTAGCCGGTGATTCCCACAGCAGCTTGCCGCTGCCGGCTTCATAGGCGGTGACGCGGCCATCGGCCGTACCCTGGAATACCAGATTGCCGGCGGTACTCAGGGTGCCGCCGTTCCAGGGAGAAATGTATTCCACACTCCAGGCCGCCTCCTGTTTTACCGGATCCCAGGCCAGCAGCAGGCCCTTGAAGCCTTCGCCCATCTTGGCCATTTCGTCTTCGCTGTCCGGGATGTCGAACGGTGCGATACCCACGTTCCAGAGATTGATGGCGCTGGCCGGAGGTTGACCCAGATCCGCGTGCACGATGAAGGTGATCTGCGCCGGGATGTAGACCAGTCCGGTCTGCGGGTTATAGGACATGGGGTGCCAGTTATGCGCGCCGAAAGGGCTGGGCATGACCAGCTTGGGTTCCTTGCTGTAGTCGGCTTCGCCGGTCTTGATCGGGCGGCCGGTTTCCATGTCGATACCGCTGGCCCAGTTGATGGGCACGAAATTGTTGGCCGAGATCAGTTCGCCGGTTGCGCGGTCGATGACATAGAAGAAACCGTTCTTGGGCGCCTGCATCAGCACCTTGCGTTTTTTGCCGGCAATTTCCAGGTCGGCCAGGATGATGTGCTGGGTGGCGGTGAAGTCCCAGGTGTCACCGGGTGTGGTCTGGTAATGCCAGACGTATTCACCGGTATCAGGTTTCAGCGCCACAATGGAGGACAGGTACAGGTTGTCGCCCTTGCCTTCCGAGCGGTATTTGATGTTCCAGGGCGAACCGTTGCCGGTGCCGATGTACAGCAGGTCCAGTTCCGGGTCGTAGGCCATGGAATCCCACACCGTGCCGCCGCCGCCCTGTTCATACCAGAGCTTGCCGTGCCAGGTCTTGACCGCTTCTTCCAGAGCGGCATTGGATTGCGGCTGCGAGGGATCACCCGGCACCGTGTAGAAGCGCCAGATCATTTCACCGGTGCGGGCGTCGTAGGCGCTGATGTAGCCGCGCACGCCGAGTTCGGCGCCGCCGTTGCCAATCAGCACCTTGCCATTGATGACGCGGGGCGCACCGGTGATGGTGTAGTTCTTGTTCTGGTCTACTGTGACTTCAGACCAGAGTTCACGACCGGTCTTGGCATCCAGTGCGACCAGCCGGCCATCAAATGTGCCCAGGTAGAGTTTGTTTTCCCAGATAGCGACGCCGCGATTGACTACGCCGCAGCAACCGCGCCCGGCCACGGCGCGTGGCACTTCGGGATCATATTTCCACAGCAATTCGCCGGTCCTGGCATCCAGGGCATAGACAATGCTCCAGGCGCCGGTGGTGTACATGACGCCGTCGACCACCAGGGCGGTGGCTTCCGTGCCGCGGTCCACATCCAGCTTGTAGCTCCAGGCCAGGCCGAGTTCACCCACGTTCTCGCTGTTGACCTGGTCTAGCGGACTGAAACGTTGCTCGTCGTAGGTGCGGCCATGGCTCATCCAGTTGCCGGGCTCCTTGTCGGCCTGGATGATGCGTTCGGCGGTCACGGCCTTCGCTTTTTCTTCTGTCTTGTCGGCTGCAGGTTCCTTGTCGCGGTCACAGCCCGTGCCCAATGCCAGTGTCAGCAGGAGGCATGTTGCCCCTGCCAGTGCCAGTCGCCGATTACTCATGGTTTCTCCCTGTCTCGCACAGTGGTTTCTATTGGTATGCTGCTGAGGATAGCCGATGGTTATGCTGCTTTCATTAAAAAAACCGATCGGTAGGTAATCCACGTGACTGATCGGGAATCCACTTTCCCCTGGCGGGAGATCCGATAAATGAAACAATCCCCTCACCCCTCGCGGGAGAGGGTTAGGGAGAGGGGGTTAGAGCCGATATCTGAGAAACCCTGGCCACAACCAGGGCCGGACGAGCACGGCGAGTATCAGCGGCATCTGGTCGAAAAACACGCGGCGTTCATGGCCCAGGCCATCCTTGAGCAGGAAGCGGTCTACCGCAGGTAACGTTACGCCGCGTTTGCCAATGGGAAAGATCAGGCGCCATTCGATATACACCAGATCGCCTTCGCTGCAGCTGCGGTCGATTTCGCCGCGGGTGCCGGGCATCCAGCGGAACAGTTTCCGGAACTCCTACAATGCTGCCTGTTTGCCGTGGATCGGGGGCAGATGCGGCTGCAACAAAGTGACATCCGGATGTAATAGAGCGACCAGCCCTTCCGGTGTGGGGGTTGCCCAGGCATCGGCGAACTGTTGCGCGAAATCTTTTCCGGAAGTTGTCGTCGTCACAGGATTACCATCCAGCGCAGAGTCCTTATATTCCCATTCCATCCGTGATGCATACATGGCCGGCCTCTGACGAAACGCGTTTCAGCCAGTTGCCTATGGCCGGGAACCCAGACAGATCAAAACCACCTTCATGCGCCACATGAGTGTACGCGTACAGGGCGATATCACCGATGGTATAGCAGTCGGCGCCGAAATAGGGCTGTGATTCCAGGTGGTCATCCATAACCTGCAGGGCCTTATACCCGTTCTTCATTTTGGCAGGCAGCGCATCCCTGTTTTTTTCGGCCAGTTTTGCGAAGTGCCAGAAGCGCGCCACTGCGATGTTGGGTTCATGGCTGTACTGTTCGAAGCACATCCACTGCAGGATGTTGGCCCGTTGCCATGGGTCATCCGGCAAGAACCGGGTTTTTTCTGCCAGGTACCAGAGAATGGCATTCGACTCTGCGAGGCGGCGGCCATCCGGCCATTCCAGCAGCGGCACCCGGCCATTCGGGTTTTTCTCCAGAAAGCCGGGGGTGCGCGATTCGCCCTGCATGATATCGATGTGTATGCGCTCGTAGGGGATGCCGAGCAACGAGAGTAGCAGGCGAACCTTGTAACAGTTGCCGGATTCCCAGTAATCGTAAAGTCGTAACATTGAAGCGTTCCCTTCAGGAAATAACCCCAAGCACCATGCCGGAGAAAAGCACCGCGGCGCCGCCGACCTCACCAACGATCAATCCCAGCATAAATGTCCCGATGGCCCATGAAGGCAGTTCGGCATGCCCGAGCTTGTGCGGTTTCTGTAACTGATTATCGGTGTCGCGCAACAGGCCATGGAGCACATAGGTGCCGATGGCGGCGGCATAAAAGCCAACGCTCACCAGTACGGCAAGGAAGTTGACTGTATTGCTCCATACGCTGTGCTGCGCCATGGCGTAGAGCACCAGGGTGGCGAAACTGTACATCAGCGAAGTGCGGTGCGCGATATTCACGTAGTAGGGCGCTTCAGCATTGGCGCTGGTCATCATGTGACGATACTTCCAGATGCCGGTGAGCATACCCACCAGCAGGAAGGCGCCGGAGCAGATCAGGGCGAATTCGGGAGCAGTGATCATGGGTGGTTCCTTTCAGCGATCATGAGGCCACGTTGGCGGCCGTAGCGTTTATAGGCACTTTTACCGGCCCAGTTCTGCTGGTGCCAGTAGGCCTTCAGAAACATGGGCAATTCCGGTATCCAGAATCGGCGGTCTTCCGGCTCTACCACCGGCGCCTGCGATCCTGCTGTGACCTCGGCATACACGATGCCGGGGCCTTCAGAGGTATTGCGGCATGCCAGCACTTTACCGGCAGCATCCACGACCTGGGTGGCGCCGACAAAATGTGTTGCATATTGCACACCCAGATTGCTGCCGGGGCCGAACAGAAACTGGCCATTGACCGGGCCGCAATGACTGGCCTGCAGCACGGGCGCGCCCAGGCGGCGCGCGAATTCCACCGGCGCCTGTTCGCTCATGTAGCGGTTGTACTGGCCGATGGCTTTTAGCACGGGTTCGGTGGCTGGCCAGTTCTCCGGCAGGGTCCACCAGTGCGTACCAGTCATGGCCAGTTCCACCTTGCCGCGCATGCGTTCAAGGGTCTGGTGGCGGATCAGTTCCCAGCACACCGCAGCGCCGACGGTGCCGATTGCGGTATCCCATACGCCGTCATCATGACCAGCGGTATAGAACACGTTCTCCCACATGGTGGGCAGGTCCTTGTCATGCGTATGCAGTTCATCCGGGCCGGCAAAGATATAGCGGTTATAGATTTCACCGCCGTCGGCCACCAGCATGGAGCCGCCGATATGCCCGCCGTGTTTTTTCGCCAGGCGCTGCAGCATGTCGATGGCGGCATTGGCCTTGGGCAGTACGATATTGAAGGCTTCCTCGCAGGGTGCAATCGCGCCGGTAAAGAACTCCGGCAGGCCCACCACTTGGGCACCGTGCTCAAACGCCTCGCTGGCCATGCGTTCTGCCAGCGCGATGTTGGTGCCGGCATCACCCATGGTGCTTTGCAACTGCACGGCAGCGACTTTAAGGTTTTCTGTGCTCATCTTTACCTCCGTAGCATGCATAATGCAGCTTATGCAGTCACCTGACTTTCAAAAACCGCCTATATACAGAACTGCAGGAGTCCCATGAGCATTATTCACCCCATTCATTATTTCGACGACACCCGTAACGCCGCGCTGCCTACGGCGCGCGTGGACAATGTAAAGGAAGCAGCAAAGGACTTCCGCCGCGACATGCTGGCTGGCCCGAAGGTACGTTACTACCAGAGCTTCGAACTGGTGCGGGTGCCGTATCCCTCGAAGTTCGCCTACCTGAATGCCTTCAGTCGCAGGACGGCGTTCGTGCAACTGGTGAACCGGTTGTTCGTGATCCAGTTCGACAGCGACGAAGGTTTGAAGACCCTGCTGGTATCGCCGATGGATTGGGAGAACCAGCGCGAGACACCGTACTTCAAGCGACTGGCCGAGAGTGGCGGTATCTTCGCGCCACTGGGCGAGGCGCTGGTGACCCGCAAGACCAATACCGTGACCGATGTGCTTGCCAGCATCGGCCTCAAGCCCGAGGACATCGACTACCTCACCTACGACCATATGCACACCGTCAACCTGCAGCGCTGGCTCGGCGCCAATGGTCAGCCGGCCGTGTTTCCCAATGCCAAACTGCTGATCATGCGTGACGAGTGGAACTGCGCCCGGTCACCTATTCCCTGGCAGAACCAGTGGTTCTGCCCACAGGGCCTGGAAGGCATTCCCGAGGACAGGCTGATCCTGCTCGACAGTGACGTGAAGCTGGGCGACGGCAGCGTGGCACTGGTCAATACCAAGGGCCACACCGAGGGCAATCATTCCATCGTGGCGCATACCGACGATGGCCTGTTCGTGACCAGCGAGAACGGCGTCAGCCTGGACGCCTATGCGCCGGAGTATTCGAAGATTCCGGGTCTGGCCGATTACGCAAAAATGACCGGCGCCGAGGTCATCATCAACGGCAACACCCAGGAATACGTAGTGGACCAGTACATCTCCATGGTGCTGGAAAAGGCCATCGCCGGGCCTTCGAAACAGGACGAGCGTATTCCCAATATCGCGCCGTCCTCCGAGTCCGACGGCTTCTGGCTGTTTCCGGGGACTGCGCCGAGTTTTCAGCGGGGCGAACTGAAGTACGGGGAGTTGACTCAGCCGGGTTGACCAAATCGGCGAATCACCAATGGGGTGGTTTGGGAATATGTTTTTTCCCTTGCCGGTGTATGTTTTCGGGAAATAGGGCGGACTGTAGTTCCTGGTCCAGAATATGTGAACGAGTCCAATGACCGAGTGAAGACAAAGAATTGCTTTTTGGCCGGCTGCCCAGTTTGCGCAAGGGGAATATGATGCCCCTGATAATTTCAGGTGCGTCCGATTTCATAGTGTGTAAAGCGGGCTCAAGATCGGAGTCATTGCTCACTAAAACAATCTGATCGAACTTGCCGCCCATCGCATCACGGTACAGACCGAGAGCGAGTTTTACGTCGGTTTGTTTTTCTGTGACGGTCCATACTTTCTCTCGACGATCCAGGTCTATTTTCTTGTTGGGGGAAACAAGAATCAGATCCTTCTTTTCCGTGTGGTGCCTGCTTCTGTCTATCGTGATTCCCACGGTTTCCAATGCCATATGATAGTTATTTTGTGCTGCCACACTTTCTTTGCCATGGCGTGCAAAGCGTTCAAGTACGCCTGCTGTGCAGTACGTGATTTTCTCAATTCTTGTCTCGGGATTTTGCTGAAGCAGAATGATTTCCAGCAATTTTCTTAAATTCAGCCATTTATAAGGGCTGTGCCTTAACCGGCTGTAATAGAGATTGTAACCGTCAATATAAATGCTGGTTTTCATTATATTTTTCCCAAATGAAAACACCGGCTTGAGGCCGGTGTTTTCGCCCATCGCTTCATGGAACCTAATCCAATTCCCGTGGGTGAGTAGTAGCCAAAAAATATCGAACTTTTATATATCAGTCAACTTATTGGCTTTTCTCGCGCCCATTAAATCAGGCCGCTTCCTGCTCCGCCCGGTATTTGCTGGGCGTGGTGTCGTACCAGCGCTTGAAGCTGTGGGTGAAGTTACCCTGGTCGGAAAAGCCCAGCAGATAGGTGATTTCGCTGATGCTCAGGTCGGTATGCAGCAGGTACTTTTCAGCCAGGTTGCGCCGGGCCTCGTCCAGCAGTGCATTGAACGTCACCTTCTCCTTGCCCAGTTTGCGTTGCAGGGCACTGCGGCTGAGGCTGAGTTCATCGGCGATATCGTCAAGCGCGGGCCGTCCGGAGGGCAGGCGCTGCACGATATAGCTGCTCACCCGGGCCGCGAAGGGTGGGTGCTTCTCCAGCGTGACAAGATAGCTTTCGACAAACTGCTCGTTGAGCAATTCCAGATGCCGGTTGGCGCCCGGCAATAGCGCGTCTACTCCTTCATTGGAGTAATGCAGGCAGTTTCGCTTGGCGCCGAATTCAATCGGTGACTGGAAAAAGTTTTCCCAGGGGGATGGGTCCTCAGGCAGCGGGCGCATCAATTCGACTGTCAGCGGGGCGCAGCCCACTTCGCTTTCGCTTCCACCGGGATTCAGCAGCAGCCGGGTTTTCTCGACTATGCCAAGGGCGGTGTCGTACGCCTCGTATTCCAGTGGAATGCCGTGGTCCGGGACTTGCAGGGCCATTTGGAGGCTGTCCTCGCCGCGTTTTATGACGTATTCCACGGCATTGGAACCGAAGCGGCCGTATTCGGAAATTTTCTGCAGGGCATCGCCAAAGGTCTTGCTGGCCAGTATGGCCACACTCAACTCATAGAAGTTGGTGGGCCCCATCTGTTCCACCGCCTTGAGCCCGAACGCGGGATCACCGGTTTGCCGGACGGCGATCCGCCACAGCTGCATCATGTTGCTGGCGGGATAGCGCGCATAGGGGTCGCTCAACAGCGACCAATCCATATTTGCTTCGGAGAATGCGGCTTCCGCGTCGACACCGGCATCTTTCAAAGCCGTGGCAATGGTCCCCGCCCACGCGCTGAGTGACGTTGGTTCCTGCATTTGTCCTTCCCTGACATACCTGCCGAGCCAAATCACAAAAAAGTGTACACGAAATCACAAGATAACGACGCCCGCTTGCAAGAAACTACTCGCGACATTGAGAGCGGTGCGCAATGCGCCCGGGGTTTGAGCGTGCCTGTGGATAAGCGGGCACAAAGAGGCGGGGAATTCGAAATGGCTACAAAGTCCATCCGACAGATTATCTACAGAGCGCTGCTGGGCATGGTTGCCGGCAGCTTTTTTGTTTGTGGCAGTGCGACGGCGGCGACGATTACGGTTGACAGTACAGGGGATCCGGGTTCCCCCGGCATGGCCTGCAGCCTGAGAGAGGCCATCACTGCCATGAACGACCAGAACGTCGGGTTCTCCGGTTGCGTCGATTTCGGGCCTTTCGGCACAGACGACACCATCAATTTTGATGCTTCTCTGGCTGGTGGCACGATTACCCTGGGTAGCGCACTGCCCATCATTACGCAGGCGCTGACCATCACCGGCCTGGTGAACGGTAGCGATGCGCCGGACATCACCATCGATGGGGGCGGCTTTGCCATTCTGCAAACAACCGCTGCGCTGACGGTCAACGACATCATTCTGACCAACGGCAACCGCATCGGCGGCGGCAGCGCGGCGATTGCCGACGGCGCCGACCTGACGCTCAACAACTGCAACGTCAACAACAACCTGACCAACCACGCGGACTCGGCCGGCGGCGCTATTGCCGTGATCAATGCCGGCAACCTGGAAATCAGCGACTGCACGGTTTCCAGCAACTCCACCTCCGGGCCAAATTCCGACGGCGGCGCCATCTATGTACAGGACGGCAATGCCACCATCAGCGACAGCACGATCGATGGCAACGAAACCACGGGCAGTATTTCCTCGGGAGGCGGACTGGTTGTCTTTAACGGTGATGCGATGCTGACTAATGTCGCCATCACCAACAACCACACCGAGGGCGAACAATCTCCGGCAGGTGGTTTGGCGGTGCAGGGAAACCTGACCATGATGGGGGGTGAGATTTCCAACAACTGGACTGCTACCACCGCAGGGGCAGGCACATCAGCTGGCGGCGGTCTGTTCGGCGGGTTGGGGAATGCCAATCTGACCAATGTCGCCGTCGCCAATAATCACACCGAAGGCGAAACAAACTTCGGCGGTGGCATCAACTGGAGTGCAGGCGATCTGACCGTGGAAGGTGGCAGCGTCACCGGCAACGAGACGCGGGGTGAGGGCGCGAACGGTGGTGGCATTATCGTGCAGCAGGGCTCGCTCAGCCTGACCGACGTTACGGTAGAGGAGAACCGCACCCTGAATGATGTCGCAGGCGGTGGTGGTCTTGCGCTGGCTAACGCCGATGCCACTATCACGAATAGCCGCATCCTGGGCAACTGGACCGAGGGCAGCGGTCCCGGTGGAGGCCTTGCCGGGGGCGGCGGCATTCTCTTCGTCAATGTCAATGCCGATACAGCAACCAGTCTGACGATTACCGACAGTACTATTGATGACAATTACACAGCGGGTAACGACGCCGAGGGTGGCGCTATCTGGGCCAAGGACGATATCGGTGCACGCAATCTTCTGGTCACCATCAACCGCAGCACCCTCTCCAACAATCGCACCACCGGCGAGCTGGGCGATGTAACCGGCAACGACGGCGATGCCGGCGGCCTGGGGGTGCGCGGTCCGGACACGGTCACCATTACCAACAGCACCTTCTCTGGCAACGCCGCCAGCGGTGCTGGTGGCGGCATCAACGTGGAAGGCCTGGGTAGTGTCTCGGTCCTGCACAGTACGGTGGCTTTCAACACCAGCGATACCGGTGTGGACGGGGTATTTATCGGTGTCAACGGCAATCTTGCGCTGGAAAACAGCTTGGTGGCGCAAAATGCCGGCGAGACCGCCTGTAACGTACTGGCGCTGGGCACCACCAGCACCACAGGTACCCTTGCCACCGACGACACCTGCACCGGCACGGCCACGGACCTGACGTCACTCGCGCTCGGTGCCCTGACCGACAACGGCGGCCCGACCGAAACCCACGAGCTGCAAACCGGCAGTGTGGCTATAGATACGGCGGACTCGACTGTTTGCAATCAATTGAATGGCATGGACGCACCCAGCGATCAACGCAGTGTCGGTCGTCCTGATGGCGTGGACAACGGCACTGCGGGTGCGGACGGCTTGTGTGATGTCGGCGCCTTCGAGGCCGGCGCGCCCACCATGGATACGGATGGCGACGGTATCAATGACGCCGACGAGGACATCGACGGCGACGGCGATCCGTCCAACGACGATACCGATGGTGACGGCACGCCGGACTTCATGGATACAGACGACGATGGCGATGGCATCCCCACCGCTGATGAAGACACCGACGGCGATGGCAATCCATCCAATGACGATACCGACGGTGACGGCACGCCGGACTACATCGACGAAGACGACGACGGTGACGGCGTCAACACCGCCGACGAAGATACGGATGGCGACGGTGACCCCACCAACGATGATTCCGATGGTGACGGCACACCCGACTTTCGGGATGAGGACGATGACGGCGACGGCATACCCACGGCCGATGAGGACTCGGATGGCGACGGCGATCCGTCCAACGATGACACGGATGGCGATGGCACGCCGGATTACCGTGACGAAGACGACGACGGCGACGGTATCCCCACCGCCGATGAGGATTCAGACGGCGATGGTGACCCGTCCAACGACGACACCGACGGTGACGGCGTGCCCGACTACCGGGATGAGGACGACGACGGCGACGGTACCCCCACGGCTGACGAGGACACCGATGGGGATGGTGATCCCACCAACGACGATGCCGACGGGGACGGTATACCCGACTACCTGGATGAGGACAGCCCCGGCACTGCCGGCGGTGGTTCGGGCGCCTCGGATGACGACGACGATGACGACCACTGCGAGGGTGGAGAGCTGTTGCTGCTCTGCACGACTTCGGACAGCAAGGACGTCAAGGGTTGCAGCATGGGGCCGGTCGGCGGACCGGTGGACCCCACCCTGCCGCTGCTGGGCCTGCTGGCCTTGGGTTGGCTGGCACGTAAACGTCGCTTCGGTTAAGTGAACGAATGATGAAGAAGACCGCCATGGAGGCACAGGTGATCAAGAGACAATTAGGATATTTGATGCAGATGAAGTGGCCAGCTTTGTTGGCTGCGTTACTGTGCTCGCCCGTAGCGCTGGCCGCTACTATCAACGTGGACGACGGTGCGGTGGACAACGGTACCGATCCCACACAGTGCTCGATAATCGATGCTATCAACGCGGCCAATACCGATACGGCAGTGGATGGCTGCATAGAGGGTTCCGGCGATGACGTAATTGTGTTGCCGAACATGAGCACCTTCATTCTGGGCGCCGATGTGGTACAGGATGAAGTGGCGGGCGGTACCGGCAATACGAAAACGCCGATCGTGGCCAGCAGCATTGAAATCCAGGGCAATAATGCAACGATTTCTTCTTCGCCTCCGGGGCATGGGCGCCATTTTCAGGTCAATAACGGTGGCGACCTGACATTGAGAGACGTCAGACTGCTCAACGGTGGCAGCAAGGACAATCATCATTCGCCTGGCGGCGCCGTGCTGAACTATGGCGGCACCCTGAGCGTGGTCGACAGCCAGCTTGATACGAATGAAATCGGCATTGATGCCTATCTGGAGGCGCATGGGGGCGGTGCACTCGCCAGCATTGCTTCCACGGCAGATGCGATGACGACCATTCAGGGCACAACCATTGACAATAACTTCTCGCAGATTCAGGGCGGCGGTGTGCTCAACTATGCCAGTGATGGTTTTACCGCCACTATGAACATCATCGGCGAAAGCCTGATTCAATTAAATGAGAGCAATACAGGAGAAGGCGGCGGCATACTCAACCAGGCTGGGGCGGGCAGCCATGCCCTGCTGACCATCGATAGCAGCACAATCGATCAGAATGGTTCCCTGCAACTCAATGGTGGCGGTATCGCAAATCGCATCACAACCGACGCCACCAATGGCAGTACGAACCTGACGGTCACGAATAGCGTAATTTCCAATAATTCTGTTAGCCCCACATCGGGCCGCGGTGGCGGTATTCTGGTAACAGGCGAGGCAATCGCCACTGGTGGCACGGGCCAGCAGCATGTGTCGATTAGCAACAGCCGTATCATCGGTAACAGTGCGCGGCGCAGCGGTGGCGGTCTGGCCGTTGAAATGGGCCAGATTCCTGCCGGCCAGATGGATTTGCTGATTGATATTCATAGCAGCGAAATCAGCGGGAACCAGGTTGAACGGGTGGATACACCGGCACAAGCCTTCGGCGGAGGCCTCTATCTGGATAATCTCAGCGATGACAACGTGGCCAGCCCGGTGTTGCTCATCACCAACAGCACCGTCAGTGGAAACCTGGCGTCCAATGGCGGCGGAGGTTATTACAACACCATCGGCCCGGTTGTGCTGACCAACACGGCGGTGGTCAACAATCGCACGGGTGGCGGCGGCACTGCATTTGCCGCCACAGCCGGCATCTTTACCGACCAGTCACACACATTGCGTAACAGCATTGTGGCGGAAAACCTGCACAACAATCAGGAAGGCGGCGGCGATGCCGGTGACTGCGTGCTTTATGACAACGACCCGCCTGCCAGTTTCACCTACGTGGGTCAGAACCTGTTCGACGATAATCGGGGTGAAGTCCCCTCCCAGGTGAGCACCTGCGGATGCGAAACCGCGGTCAACTGCGGACTGGTGGATGATGTCATGATCGCCGATCTGGCGGACAACGGTGGTGATACACAAACGCATGCGCTGGAGGTCGGTTCACCGGCCATCAACGCAGGTGACAACACCGTGTGTAGTGAAGGGACTGACAACAACCCGCCTGGCCCCGAAGGTGTCGATCAACGTGGCTTTGCTCATGTGTCCGGCTGCGACGTCGGTCCCTATGAATCGGACAGCGTCGCCGGTGGTGATGGAGACGGTGATGGTGATGGTGATGGTGATGGTGATGGTGATGGTGATGGTGATGGTGATGGTGATGGTGATGGTGATGGTGACGGAGATACCACTATTCCGCCCAGCACAGAAAATGAAGGTCCTAACGGCGGCGATGCCAACGGCGACGGCGTTTCCGATGCCGACCAGACCAATGTCGACAGCTTCCCCAGCGAGAACGGTGAATACATCAGCCTTGCTGCGCCAGATGGAACCTCTTTCACCAACATCGCCACCGAGTCCGCACCAGCCGAGGATGATCTGCCTGCCGAGCTGACCGGGGCCGACTTCCCGGCGGGCGTGGTGAGCTTCCAGCTCAACGATCTTGCTGTAGGTGATTGTGCAGATGTGGAACTGGTCTTCTATGGCCTGGACGACACAGTAGACAAATACGCCAAGCAGGACTCGGCCGGCGAGTGGTTCGACTTCTCCTTCGACGGCACCACCGGCCTCAAGGAAATCCGTTCCGCGCAGATTAACGGCGAGGAGGTTCATATCTTCGTGCTGGCGCTGTGCGACGGTGAACGCGGTGACAGTGACGATACGGCCGATGGTGTGATCACCGATCCCGGCGGTCCGGTTACCACCGCGGATGACTCCAGTGACGGTGGCGACGGCGCTGACAGTGGTAATGGCAACGACGGCGGTGCCGGCAGCGGCGGTGACGATGGCGACGATGATGATGAATGCAGCGGCGCTGATTATCTGATCTTTTGCGCCGGCACGGACGGTTGTTCCATGGGGCCTGTTGGCGGCCCGGTCGATCCGTTGCTGCCATTCCTGGCCCTGCTGGCCCTGGGTTATCTGGCGCGCAGAAAAGCCATGCAATAAAAATTCAAGGAGTGTGTGTCCTCGGCAGGGATGCCGAACTCACCTGCGGCAGCCGGGCGCTGAACCGGTCCGGCAACCGTCAGGTTCTCCCCGCCTCAAACCATGATTGAGGTGTTATCCCCTCCCTCCCGGGAGGGGACATTTTTATTCAGTGAAGAAAACTATTCGCCCGGGCAATCGGCAATGGCCGGCACACCCATGGGCGCTGCTTCGCCCTGGCCGCGCCGGCCCTGAATTGCCAGCAGGCAGGCCGGGTAGTTGGTGATCAGGCCGTCCACGCCCAGTGCAGTGACGGCCTCCAGTTCACTACGGCTGTCCATGGTCCAGGGAATGACCTGCTTGCCGAGGGTATGGGCCAGGTCCACCAGCGTGGCGTTAAAGTCGGGGGACTCGAAGTCGGGCGCCAGGATGTCGTGCAGCCGGGCCGTGGAATAGAGCAGGTTCAGGGTGGCGATAATGCCCAGTTCCGAACTGGTGAGAAACTGGGTGCGGATCGATGAATCCATCAGCTTCACCGCGTCCAGCACGGTTGGCCAGAAGGACTGGATGATGGTTTTGTCCTGCAGGCCGTATTGCTGGATCAGTGGCACCAGTACACTCGCTACCTGTGTGCCGACGGGATCGAAATTCGACTCGGGCGGTATGTCCTTGATCTCGATGGAAAGCCCGGGTGCTTCGTCGCCCATGGCGGCCAGCTGCGCCAGCAGTGCTTCCGCAGTGGGTATGGTGATGCCCTCTCCGCGCAACGGGTGTTCGCGTGCGTCATCGGGTGAAGTCACTGCCTGGCCCGGCGAGAACCAGTGCGCGGCGTCGCAGCTTTGCAATTCCTCGAGCGTTTTGGCATTGACCGGGCCGTTGCAGTCAGTGGTGCGATCCAGCGTGTCGTCATGAATCAACACAGCAACACCATCGGCGCTTAACTGGGTGTCGGCCTCCAGTTGATCAACGCCCAGCCGGATGGCGTTATCCATCGCCAGCAGAGTGTTCTCCGGCGCGTAGGCAGCGCCGCCACGATGGGCGGAAACGATGGGATTATCACCGCGTGCCACTGGTTCGGGGTTGGCTGCGGCCGGCGAGTCACCGGAATCGCTGCCACAGGCTGACAGCAACAGGCAGCAACAGAGCAATAGATAGCCGGGGTGCAGCCTGATCATGATGTTATCTCCTGCCTGTATTACTGTTTATCAGTCAAATTCTACACATATCGGCTCATGGCGAGCCGGATGTTAAAATTCGCAGCCCAATCGCATTTTTCCAGCCATGTCCCGGATTGTTATTGCCGCCTTTTACCACTTTGCACGCCTGCCGGATTACCGGCAGATGCATGAGCCGCTGCTGGCCTGTTGCGAGCAGCAGGGTATCAAGGGCACGATCCTGCTGGCCGGGGAGGGTGTGAACGGCACCATTGCCGGTTCGCGTGAGGGCATCGATGTCGTGCTGGCGCAGTTGCGTTCAGACGAGCGTCTGGCCGCGCTGGAACACAAGGAATCCTTCACCGGCGAAATGCCCTTCTACCGCATGAAGGTCAAGCTGAAGAAAGAGATCGTGACCATGGGTGTGCCGGACACCGATCCGGCGCATATCGTCGGCACCTACCTGGATGCGGCGGAGTGGAACGAACTGATCAGCGATCCGGAGGTGCTGGTGATCGACACCCGTAACCAGTACGAGGTGGACATCGGTACGTTCCGGAACGCCATTTCACCGCAGACGCAGACTTTTCGTGAATTCCCTGAATATGTAGCGCAGGCACTGGCCGACAAGAAAGACAGGAAAATCGCCATGTTCTGCACCGGCGGCATCCGCTGCGAGAAGGCGACCTCCTACCTGAAATCGCAGGGCTTTGAAAATGTCTTTCACCTCAGGGGCGGTATTCTCAAATACCTGGAAACGGTCGAATCGGACAACAATCTCTGGGAAGGCGAGTGTTTCGTGTTCGACAACCGGGTGGCGGTCGACAAGGATCTGCAGCCTGGCGTGCATGATCTCTGCCACGCTTGCCGGCGTCCGGTTTCACCTGAGGACAAGCGCTCGGCCGATTTCGTCGAGGGTGTGTCCTGCCCGCATTGCATCAATGAATTCAGCGACGAGCAGCGCGCCCGGTTCGCCGAACGCCAGCGCCAGGTGGAACTGGCTGAATCCCGCGGTGATCAGCACATTGGCGTGAAAGCCCCCAACCACCGGAACGCAGCCACGTCATGACACTGCCGGTGCTATACAGCTTCCGGCGCTGTCCCTATGCCATGCGTGGACGGCTGGCCTTGGCCTATGCTGGAATTTCCGTCGAACTGCGCGAAATCCTGCTCAAGGACAAACCGCAGGCCATGCTGGATATTTCACCCAAGGGCACGGTGCCGGTGCTGCAGCTGCCGGACGGCCAGATCATCGACGAGAGTATCGATGTCATGCACTGGGCGCTGGCGCAGAACGATCCTGATGGCTGGCTGCTGCCGGAGCAAGAGTTGACGGCCGAACTCATTGAGCAGAACGACGGCCCGTTCAAGGATGCTCTGGACCGCTACAAATACCATGTGCGATTTCCCGAACATTCACGGGAACACTACCGGGCGCTGGGCGAAGTATTCCTGCAAAAACTGGAAACACTGCTGGAAGATACGCAGGGCAAAGGTCTTCTTCGAGACAGAGATTCACTGGCGGACCTGGCCATCTTTCCTTTTATACGGCAGTTTGCCAATACTGATAACCAGTGGTTCGAATCGGCGCCATATCCTTTATTGCAGAACTGGCTCGGGCAGCACGTACAATCAGAACTGTTTGCGCGGGTGATGAAGAAATATCCGTTGTGGGTACCGGGGCAGGATGCGCTTGTAGTGGTCTGGCAATAACCTTTCATTGTCATTCCCGCGCAGGCGGGAATCCATGGATTGTCTGGATTCCGGATAGCCTTTGCAGGCTTCCGGAATGACGGGGAATTTAGGGCAGGCTTCCGGAATGACAGGGTGTTTAGGGCAGGCTTCCCCAATGACGGTGCTGTTTGGGGGTGGGTTGATTCCGGTCATTTCGAGCGAAGCGACTCAGTCGCGTAGTCGAGAAATCTCTAAGCCTGGGATTTCTCCATTCCGGCGCCTCGCGCCTCCAGTCGAAATGACGATTATTCGCTTCCCGACTCACTCACCAGGTCGATGGCTTCCTTGCACCATTTAATTGATGTCTGTTCGGACAGTATGCCCAACCGCAGGCCCAGGTAACGGCCGCGCTGGCGGGCCTTGAGTTTCTTCGGTTCCGGGTAGTATTCGCGCATCACGCCCTCGTAATAGGCGATACGGGTTTTGTGGAAATCATGCCGGCGCCGGAGTTCGGCAAGGATGGTTTCTGTGTTGATGTCACCCAGGGCAAACAGCTTGACCAGCAGTTCTTCCTTCACCGACGGTGGGTCGGTGGGCGTGGCCGCCCAGTCTTCCAGCACCTGGCGCCCCGTATCCGTGATGTCGTAAACCTTGCGATTGGGTCGGTCCGACTGGGCAACCGTTTCAGCCGTCACCCAGCCGGCATCGGCCATCTTGTGCAGTTCCTGGTATATCTGCTGGTTGCTGGCCTTCCAGAAAAATCCCACGGTGCGCTCGAAGCGCTTACCCAGGTCGTAACCGGTTTGCGGCCGGTCGAGCAGCGACACGAGAATGGCGTGGGACAGGGCCATGGCTGGAAATGAATTAAGCGGCCGCCAGCAGCCGGGTTTTGGCCGCTTCGTATTCCTTTTTGAGCTTGGCAACGAACTCGCCTGCTGTCTGGATTTCCTTGACCGCGCCGATGCCCTGGCCGCAGCCCCAGATGTCTTTCCAGGCCTTGGCTTCGGAGCCGCCGCCGGAGCCGAAATCCATGGCGCGTGCATCGGATTCCGGCAGATTGTCCGGATCCATGCCGGCGTTCCGGATCGAGGGTTTCAGGTAGTTGCCATGCACACCGGTGAAGAAGTTGGAGTAGACAATTTCGTCGGAGGCATGATCAACAATCGCCTGCTTGTAGCGTTCGTCGGCATTGGCTTCCCTGGTGGCGATGAAGGCTGAACCGATATAGGCCAGATCGGCGCCCATGGCCTGCGCCGAGAGAACGGCATCGCCGGTGGCGATGGAGCCGGACAGCAGCAGCGGGCCGTCAAACCATTCGCGGATTTCCTGGATCAGGGCGAAGGGGGAGGTGGTGCCGGCATGGCCGCCAGCACCGGCGGCCACCGCAATCAGGCCGTCGGCGCCTTTTTCGATGGCCTTTTTCGCGAAGCGATTGTTGATGATGTCGTGCAGGGTGATGCCACCGTAGGAGTGCACGGCTTCGTTCAGATCTTCCCTGGCGCCTAGTGAAGTAATCACGATGGGTACCTTGTATTTCACGCACATTTCCAGGTCGTGCTGCAGGCGGTCGTTACTGCGATGAACGATCTGGTTGACGGCGAAGGGCGCTGCCGGATTATCCGGATTTTCCTGGTTGTGCCGGTCCAGTTCTTCCGTGATGCTCTTCAGCCAGTTTTCCAGTTCCTCGGCGGGGCGTGCGTTCAGCGCCGGGAAAGAGCCGACCACGCCGGCCTTGCACTGGGCAATGACCAGATCCGGGTTGGACACAATGAACATGGGTGAAGCGACCACCGGCAGCGAAAGCCGGTCTTTGAGTATGGCGGGCAGTGACATGGGTGACTCCCTGTGATGTAGTCGGGTGATGGCCGGCAGTTTATAGACAATTAATTTTATATGCAAATACTTGTCTATAAACTCTGGGGGGCCGGGTAAGTCTGGTTGTCGTCAGTGCCTCAATGCGTTGCAGCTTCGTCCGATTCCAGTGCGTTATAGGAATACAACCAGTCAGTGATCTTGCGGGTTGAAGCCAACCCGGTCTTCAGTGCGAGGTTTCTGACCCAGGCCATGGGGCCCCGCATGTGGTAAATGCGAGCATTGCGGCGCGAAGTGCGTTGTACCCGCGCCGTCCGTGAACGGCGCCTGAGTTCATAGCGCTGCAGGGCAGATGAAATGTCGTCTGTGCTTTGCAGGCATGAGGCCAGCACGGCAGCATCCTCTATGGCCATGGCTGCTCCCTGGGCAAGAAAGGGCAGGGTGGGATGGCAGGCGTCTCCGAGCAGCGTAACCGACCCCTTGCTCCAGTGGGGCATGGGTTCGCGGTCGAACAGAGCCCAGCGGAAGCATTGGCCGGGATCGGCAGCAGCCAGCAGCATGCCAATCTGAGGGTGCCAGCCCTCGAAGGCTTTTTTAAGTTCCGCCTTGTCACCCGGAACCGTCCAGGACTCCTCGCGCCAGTCCGGTTGTTCGACCACACAGACACAGTTGAGCCAGTTTCCTCCCCGTACGTAGTAATGCACGAAGTGTGCGCCAGGCCCCATCCATAGAGATGCCACAGGTCTGATGCTGTCTGCCGGCAGAAGTGCCGAAGGAATCAGCAAGCGCCAGGCAACATGGCCGGTGAATCGGGCGTTCTGGCGGCCCCACAGGCGTTCCCGGATCCTGGAATGAATGCCGTCCGCACCAATCAGAAGGGCGGCATTGCGTGCCTGACCATTGCCAAGGACGAATTCCGTGCCACGGGTGCCGCTCTGTACGTCTTCAATGGAATGGCCAAGATGAAGGGGAATGCCCCGTTCGGAAACGGCGTTGACCAGTACATTCTGCAGGTCGGCGCGATGAACGTGATAATACGGCGCCCCCCAGCGTTGACAGGTGACGTCTCCCAACTTCTCGGCGCTGAGTATACGGCCACTGCGCCATTGGCGGACTTCAATGGCTTCCGGCAGGAAGGCATTTGCGGTCAGTTTTTCTTTCAGTCCAAGTGAATCAAGTACCCGCATCGCGTTGGGGCTGAGCTGCAGGCCGGCGCCTGTTTCGGACAATCGGGAGGCGCTTTCAAATATCTCGACTTTCCAGCCGCTGCGGGCGAGACACAGTGCAGCCGTCAAGCCGCCAATGCCGGCGCCGGCGATGGCCGCTGTTCGTGGATTACTGGAGTCCTGCATGCCGGCTACTATCGATGGCCGGCCGTTTTTATTCAAGCGCAGCTATCGCTGGCCTGCGAGGGTTATTGATTGAGTGCGTAGCGCAGCAATTCGGCGCCGCGTTTGAGTCCTAATGAATGCACCATACGTGAACGGTGAGTTTCGATGGTCTTGATGCTCAGGTCGAGCAGGTCGGCAATTTCCCGGGTACTGTAGCCTTCGGCAATAAGATCCAGAATTTCCTGTTGTCGGGGTGACAGTTTTCCCTGCCGCGTAATAGGCTTGGGGTGCTTCCAGGCCTCCACCAACAGGTTGGAGATGCTGGGGGAGAGGAATATCTGGGTACGGCTTACTGCTTTAAGTGCCAGTTCCAGCTCCGCGGGCGCTGCATCCTTGACCAGGAAGCCGTCGGCACCGCCGGTGAGGGCTTCGTTGACGTGCTGCAGGTCCGAATGCATCGAGAGCACGAGTATTTTTACATTCGGGAGCTCCTTGCGTATGTCCTGAATGCTGTCGAGGCCGCTGCCATCGGGCATGGAAATATCAAGCAAAACGATATCCGGCCGCTTGTCTGCCAGCATGTCAAACATTTCACGATTATTCGAGGCTTCGCCAACCACCTGGAAATCATCAAGATTATCAATAAGTTGCCGAATCCCGGCTCTTACGAGCAAATGATCGTCTGCAATCAGGATACGCATCCTGCCTGAGCTCTCCTGCCAAGTTTTCTGCCGGTCTTTACTGTAATTCATTGGCAGTAATATGAATGTCGGAAATTTCCCTATAGGCCTGTAATCTGCTGCTGGTTTCTGTGCTGGTCCGGACATAAAAAAAGCCGCCCGAAGGCGGCTTTATAAGGACTGTGATACTGCCTAGAACAAATCCGCTTCCAGCGCCATCAGAGGCTCGGCGCCGGCCTTGACTTCGCCGATCAGCCACTGCGTTTCCGGCAGCAGGTAGGCGTAGTAGAAGCGGGCGGTGGCCAGCTTGGCGGTATAGAAGCCGTTGTCGCTGTCGCCCTTGTCCAGAGCAATACTGGCCATGCGCGCCCACAGGTAGGCGTAAACCAGGTGACCTACGATACGCAGGTAGGGGAAAGCGGCCGCACCGGCTTCGTCCGGATTCTTCATTGCACGCTGGCCGATTTCGGCTGTAAGGCTGCGGACCGTGTTACCCAGTTCCGTCAGCGGACCAATGAACTCGGCCATGCCTTCATGTTCGGCATTGTCCTTGATGAAATCCTGCACGATGTTGCCGAATTTCATCAGTTTGGTGCCCATGTCGCCCAGCACCTTGCGGCCCAGCAGGTCCAGCGACTGTACGCCGTTGGTGCCTTCGTAAATCATGTTGATGCGAGCATCGCGCACGTACTGTTCCATGCCCCATTCACTGATATAGCCGTGGCCGCCGAACACCTGCATGCCCTGGTTGGTGGTTTCAAAGGCGTTTTCGGTAAGAAAGGCCTTGACCACGGGGGTGAGCAGGGCGACGAGGTCTGAGCAGTCCTTGCGTACCGCTTCATCCGGATGACTATGTTCCTGGTCGATCATCAGGCCCACCCAGTAGGCAAAGGCGCGTGCGCCTTCGGTGTAAGCCTTCTGGCTCAGCAGCATGCGGCGCACGTCCGGGTGCACGATGATCGGATCGGCCGGCTTGTCCTTCAGTTTGGGGCCGGTCAGCGAACGCATTTGCAGGCGCTCCTTCGCATAGGCCAGTGAGTTCTGGTAGGCGACTTCGGACAGACCCAGCGACTGGATGCCGACACCGAGTCGGGCGCCGTTCATCATCACGAACATGGCCTGCAGGCCGCGGTTGGGTTCGCCAACCATCCAGCCCTGCGCGCCATCGAAATTCATGACGCAGGTAGCGTTACCATGAATGCCCATCTTGTGTTCAATGGAGCCACAGGAGACGCCGTTCTTGTCACCCGGGTTACCGTCAGCGTCGGGGATGAACTTGGGTACGATGAACAGGGAAATGCCCTTGGTGCCGCCCGGTGCATCCGGTAGGCGCGCCAACACCAGGTGAATGATGTTGTCGGACATGTCGTGGTCACCGCTGGAGATGAAGATCTTGCTGCCGGTGATGGAAAAGCTGCCGTCGGCGTTGGGCTCGGCCTTGGTTTTCAGAATGCCCAGGTCGGTGCCGCAATGAGATTCGGTCAGGCACATGGTGCCGGTCCAGGAGCCCTCGATCAGCTTGGGCAGGTACAGGGCTTTCTGTTCGTCGGTGCCGTAGGCCACCAGCGCCGCATAGGCGCCGTGGGTCAGGCCGGGATACATGGTCCAGGCCTGGTTGGAGGAGTTCAGCATTTCCTGCAGCACATTGTTGACCAGTTCCGGCAGGCCCTGGCCGCCGAAGTCCGGTTCACAGGCCAGGGACGGCCAGCCGGCTTCAATGTACTGGCGGTAGGCTTCCTTGAAGCCTTCCGGCGTGGTGACCGAGCCATCCTCATGTCGCGTACAGCCCTGTTCATCACCGCTCTGGTTCAGGGGAAAGATGATGTCGGCGCAGAACTTGCCGGCTTCCTCGATGATCTGGTTGATCATGTCGATATCAAGGTCGCCGTGCTGGGGCAGTTCCTTGAAGGCAGCTTCAACGTTGAGCATTTCATGCAGCACGAACTGCATGTCGCGGGTAGGGGGGGTATAGGTGGGCATTACTTTCTCCGAAAACGTATGCCGAGCGATGTTGTCGGAGCAAAACATACTCTACCGTATGGTGCGGCGCAAGCTTGCCGATAAACCGCCGCTCGTCGAAAGTGCGGTTTGCATGATTACCGGCCAGTTATCGCCGCCGTTGGCGTGTATTGCCTCGCATGCCATCATTACGTTTTATTAGATTTGATGCGTATATTTGAAATATTCAGAGGGCGAATATGCAACAGAAGGAGCAGGTTGCCTTACTCCGGAAATGTCTGGAACTGGTCGTGGCGGGCAGCACACAGTTGGGCGAGAGACAAGGCTTCTCGCCGATCAGTCGATACCAGGATGTCGCCGGTTTCGAGCGTGAAATCGAGCGCTTGTTCCGCCGCCTGCCGGTGCCGCTGGTGCATGCCTCCAAAATTCCCGGATCAGGTGATTTCAGAGTGGTGGAAACGCATCGCGGCTCCATTCTGGTGACGCGAGATGATCAGGGCAAAGTCCGGGCCTTCCATAACGTCTGTCGGCATCGCGGCACACAGCTGGTGAATGAAGACCGTGGCTGTGCGCAACGCTTTGTCTGTCCGTACCACGCCTGGACCTATTCCAGCCAGGGGCAGCTGGTCGGTGTGCCGCATGGTGACAGTTGTTTTCCCGAACTGGATCGGGAGCAATCGGGTCTGGTTCCGGTCAGGGTAGAGCAGCGCTTTGGATTTCTCTGGGCTGTGGCCGACGACATTCGCTTTGAGGAATATTTCGCGGGTCTGGAAGTGGAACTGGATGGCCTTGGTCTGGAGAGTCACCAGGTGTTCGCCGAAGACCGGCACTTGTGGCGCAGCAACTGGAAACTGGTCGCTGAAGGTGGCCTGGAGTCCTACCACTTCCGGCAGGCGCACAAGGCCACCATCGCGCCGTATTTCTACGACAACCTCTCCATCTACGATCAGTTCGGGCCACATTTTCGCTCTGTGCTGCCCAAACGCAATCTGGATGAACTGAAGTCCCTGCCAGAGGACGAGTGGCGCTTGCGTGACTATACGCATCTGACCTATGCCTTGTTTCCCATGATGACCCTGCTGGTGCAGGCCGACCATGTGGTGTGGGTGCATGCCAAACCATTGGCGGTGGACCAGACCGAAATAGCGGTCATAACCCTGGTGCCGTCTTCAGAAGCAGACCGCAAGGACTACTGGCGAACCAATCACGACATCACCACGGCGACGCTGAAAGAGGATTTTGCGCTGGCGGAAAGCATACAAAAAGGCCTGGTCAGCGGTGCCAACCAGGCCCTGACGTTTGGCCGTAATGAAGCGGCCCTTCCTGCTCTCCAGCAAGTCGTTGAAAGTTATACCTGCTAGTTGTCCTTGAGCGGCACGAAGTCCACTTTCTCGCGTACCGCGCAGTCAGGACAGGGCCAGTTGTCCGGAATCTGCGTCCATCGGGTGCCGGGCGGGAAGCCTTCGCGCTCGCAGCCCTCGGCTTCATCATAGATGTAACCGCAGTCCGTGCAGCGGAAGCGGGTGGCGCCAGTGGCATCGGTCCTGGTGGCGCTGCGTTTTTCTTCCGGGAACAGGTCCGGCTTGCCATCATCCAGTTGCGGGTTCTGCCATTTGGCGAGCAGGGCTTCGCGCTTGGGCGGATAGAGGTTGCCTTTGCTGATATCGCCCTTGTAGTGCTTCACCACCAGCGGGTCCATCTGCCGGAACCACAGCCAGGGGATGTAGGCGGGAATCAGCATGGAAGCATAGCCGGAGGGCAGCTGCGGGCTGTCGTCGAAATGCCGCAGGGCCTGGAAGCGGCGGGTCGGATTGGCGTGATGGTCCGAATGCCGCTGCAACTGATAGAGGAACAGGTTGGTAATGATGTGGTTGCTGTTCCAGGAATGTTCCGGCGTGCAGCGTTCCCAGCGGCCGTTCGGCAGTTTCTGGCGCAGCAGGCCGTAATGTTCGATGTAGTTGATGACTTCCAGCAGCGAGGCGCCGTAGAAGGCCTGCAACAGCAGGAAGGGCAGGGCCGCCCAGCCCAGCCACAGCGTCAGGGCTGCGAAGAAGATTACCGTCATGCCCCAGGCCTGCAGGTTTTCGTTTTCCGTTGAAATTACGGCGCTGCCCTTGCGGGTCAGCCGATCGGCCTCGATCCCCCAGGCGGATTTTACGCTGCCGATCATGGTGCGCGGCAGGAATGCCCAGAAGCTTTCACCCATCTTGGAACTGGCCGGGTCGTCGGGGGTGGCTACATTCTTGTGATGGCCTTTGTTGTGTTCTACGAAGAAGTGTCCATAAGCCACCGGCGCCAGCGTCAATTTGGCCAGCCAGCGTTCCAGGTTTTCCTTCTTGTGCCCGAGTTCGTGAGCCGTATTGATAGCAATGCCATTGATCGCACCCACCGAGAAGATCAGGCCAATCAGTTCCCAGGCAGCCAGATCATAGTTCACCACCAGCCAGGCACCCCAGATGGTGACGGCAAACTGTGAGGGGATGTAGGCCAGTACGATCAGGCGGTAGTAGCGGTCGTCTTCCAGTTGCCGCACCGCCGATTCCGGCGGGTTGGTGCGGTCAGTGCCGACCAGCCAGTCCAGCAGGGGAATAATGCCGTAGATAATGATCGGCCCGGTCCAGGTGAAGATGCCGATATCCGTCCACATATAGGCGCCGATACCGAGTATGCCCAGGAACGGGATCATGGGGCTGAGCAGCCACAGGTAGCGTTTGCGGTCTGTCCAGTGTTCGAGTGATGCCGTCGTCGTGCTCATATCGTCTCTCCCCCAAGCCGAAAATCAAAAAACGATCATGACTGTGTCAGTGATCAATGTAATTTACCAATCGGTTTGTTTAATGTCCAGCACTTATTTCAGTATAGTTCATGCCTCGCGAATAGAAAGTTGGAATTAGTTAAATTAAAACAATGAGATAAATTCTTAATCGGCAGCCGGAAACGGCCTTCGGGCATTAAAAAAGCCGCTGCCGTTAAAGCCGGCAGCGGCTGGTAACAGAGTGAGTCTCTGCTTAAAGCGTCTTCAGATATTCCAGTAAGGCTATCCGTTCCGCGTCGGTGAGTGTGCCTGTCCACTCATGGCCGCGGTTTTTCTTGGAGTACATATTGGTGTTGAAGATCATGCGCTCTTCCAGACCCTGGGTATCAAAGGGCGGTGGCACGACCCAGGTAGGCCATAGCAGTCCACCCAATACGGTATCCGCCAGCCACTGGATTTCCTGTGGCACATCCATGCCGGGGTCACAGGTGTAGAAGGGTATGCCGGAACTGCTGTCACATAGCACATCATCATATTTCCAGCCGAGTTTCTGCCAGTCATAACCGCTGTTTACGCCGGAGATGCGGGTCTCGAACTGGTTGAAATGCACCTCGGTTACGCTGCGCTGACGCCGCCAGACCTTGGGACGCTCCTCGGGTTTGAGGATGCCCCAGATGTTGGGCACCGAGCCATTGTGGAAGTAGGGCGCTGAAGCCCATACGCCGTGCAGCGGCGGGGTGACATATCCGACGGTTTTTTCCTCGAAGCTGCAGGCACCTTTGACCCGACCCATGACTTCGCCAAACGGCAGCTCCGGCACGGGATCGAGCACCAGGCCGAGTACATCCGCCAGAGCCGTACCGACCGGTTGCAGTGCGCCCATACGGTCAAGGTTGCGACGCAAGTGATCGGCGAAGTCCGAGCCCTCGATGCCCAAGAAGGCATAGTCGTCCAGCAGCTCCGAAATCGGGTCTTTCTCTTCAGGCAGGCGATAACCTTCCACGGCATCCGGATAGGACCACCAGAAGGTGGAGACATGCTCGCGCAGTTCCTGGCTCCAGCCTTCGGCCTGGGCGGGATCAGTGTCGATGATCTCGATCGGTACGGTATAGCCGACCATGCCGGCCAGGGCGGGATCCGGCAGGAAGCGCCTGTCGTTGACGTAGCGTGGCGAGTAGGCGCCATGGCAGCCGGCACAGGCGCCATTGCCCTTGGGTCGGGGGATATCCTCGTTCTCGCCATCGGCCCAGAGGTCTTTTTCATGGAACAGGATCGCGCCCTGTTCCGCCAGCGTGCGGTTGATGCAGCCTTCCGCATCGCCGGGAGCGGGCGCGCCATTCTCTCCAGAGCAATAACCGGCAGGGTATTCCGGCGCCTCCACCGTCAGGGTCCATTGATGCACATCCTCGAAGACGCCTTCGTTTTCCTTCACCTGATCCCCGGACAGTCCATTGACGCTGCCGAAGTACATGTTGCCGCGCGAGGAGTCGGTGGAATGCCCGCCGAACCACAGGTAGCGGGTCTTGTTCGACAGCCACCACCAGGCGGGCGGGTCCTGGTCACCCATGCTGGCATGCAGGGGGTAGGTCAGCACATGGCTGAATTCCAGGGTGTCGAAGTCGCGTATGACCACAATGGCTTCGATTTCGGTGTCGGCCGCGTTTGTGCCGCGGGTGGTATTCACCAGCGGGATGTAACCGAAGGCCGGCATGGTGACCGGGCTTTCGGACGCGAAGGGGAACAAGTCGTACTGACGGGCGTTGATCAGATCGGCAATCAGCACGCCCAGTTCGGTATTGGTGTTGGGCAGACCCATGAAGCTGCCGGTGTCGTTGGCGCCGTAACTTTCAGGATTGACATTGCCGTCGCGGCCGGTGACTTCGCCGTTGCCAATCTGCCCTGCATGACAGGAGAAGCAGGTCAGACCCAGGGTGCCGCTGTAGGTGCCGTCGGCCTTGCGTCCCTGGGCATAACCCAGTGGCAGGCGACCGCTGCCGCCGAAGGTTTCACTGAGCATGGGCCGTTCGTCGATGCCGTTATCCGGATCGACAATCGGGTAGGGGTTGTAGATGTGATCCGGTGGCGGCGTGTGGCCGTAACGCTCAAAGAGTTGTTCGTCGAAATTATCGGGGCGCTCATCCATGCCCCAGACCCGCCAAAGGTTGTTCCAGGATACCGCGTTAGTCCCGCCATATATGGCGTCCTGAAAACTGTCGCCATGATCGCCCGTCAGGGGCTGGTCGGTCGGTGTCATGGCAATCCAGTCGTGGCCACGCTGAACCGCGGCCCGCCATTCGCCGCAGGTGGCGGGGTCGCGCTTGGCCGAATAGACGGGCTTCTGTCCGGCGGCTGCGCGCAGTTCGTTTTGCCTGGCCTGGGTCTCAAACAGGGTTTCGGTATGACAGATTTCGAAGGGGTCGTTGAAATGAACGGCATATTCCTCGGAATCGATGAGCTCGCCCGAGCCCGGGAAACCACTGTTCTGCAGCAACCGGCGCGGGTCCTGGCTCCAGTCGATGGGCGTTTCATCCGGGGCGCCGTCGCAGAGTTGATTGACGAAGAAATGCTTGCCAGGGTTGCCCAGCAGAGCGAGTACTTCGCCGCCTGTATTGCCGCCAGCAAGATTGGCGCAAGCGGCTGGGTCGTCCCAGCAGGCCAGCAAGGTTTGCATGGCGCTATAGGCGGCGCTGCCCTTGGGCCAGGGCTTGCCGCCACTGTGTTTTTCCACCCCATCCGAGGGTTCGACCAGCAGCATGCTGGATTCCACACCCTTGCCCATGGCCTCCCAGGCCGCACGGGTCTTGGCGTAGTCATCTTCACCGGACGGTGACAGCAAAAAGCGATGGCCTTCTTCAACATCGGCTATGCCACCCGGCACATGACAGCTGCGGCAGAAATTCAGTTCGGGGGCAACTTCGGATTCAAAGAATGCTTCGGTACTGGCAAATTGCGTGGTGTTATCGCCGCCACTGCTATCCGTCGTGTCAGCCGACCCATGAGGCGCACCATCCCCGCTGCCTCCACCACATGCTGTCAGGGCCAGGCAAAGCGCCGGGCCCACTAAATAACGCCTGAACATTGCTCTCTCCAACATTTTTTATTGAGCCATGGCTCTTGAATATGGCCACTATGCGCTTGGCGGCAATGTAATTGTGAGTCGCATGGGTGACAATCTTCTTGTCATTTGGGGCCAGTGTGATAAGAATAAAAGAACGACGAAAAGCCGGAGGCGTATGAAACCCGCAGACCTGGGCAAACCCTTTATCCCCGTAGCCTATGGGTTGCTGGTGCTGGAAGTGGCGGAACAGCATGGGCTGCCGCGTGCCGAATTGCTGCGCCAGTGCGGGGTGGATCCGGCGATCCTGGATAACCCGGACGGCCGCCTGTCCATGTTGCAGGCCGGCGCCATGCTTTACCAGGCCATGAGCCAAACGGGTTATCCGGCCATCGGCTATGAGATCGGACTGCACAGCCATCTCACCTCACACGGCATCATGGGCTACGGGCTGCTGAGCTCGGCCAGCCTGCGTGAGGCCATAGACCTGGGGGCCAAATTCATTCAGCTGCGGCTACCCAATCTGAGTGTACAACTGATTCAGGAAGGATCGGTTGGCGCCGTCGAGGTCAGGGAGACCCTGCCGCTGGGCCCAATCCGGCAGTGCATGATTGATCTGTTCCTGGCGGGGCTCGCCCGTATGGCTCCGGCTTTGGCCAACCGTCAGATTGATGCGCAGGAACTGGAAATGTGGTTCGACTACCCTGAGCCGGATTACTACGAGTCGTATCGCGCCCGCCTGCCCCGGGCGCGTTTCAATATGGGGGTTAATCAATTGCGCTTTCCAGCCGCCTATCTGGACAGGCGGCTGGAAACAGCCAACCCGGTTACGGCCAAACTGGTGACTGAACAGTGCGATCGGGAGCTGGCTGAACTCGGGCTCAAGGGGGATTTGACCGGGCAGGTACGTGCGATTTTGCGTTATGCCGATGGCCAGATACCGGATCTTAAAGCGGTGGCGGAGCGTTTGTGTATGTCGACACGTACGCTCAAAAGGAAGCTGAGCGAGCATGGTGTGACTTATAAAAGCCTCACCGAGGAATTACGCAGCAGCGAAAGCAAGCGCCTGCTCAAGGAGTCCACGCTGAGCATGGAGAGGATCGCCACCAAACTGGGTTACAGCGAGCCCGCTAATTTCACCCGCGCCTTTCGCAAGTGGACCGGTATGACGCCTACTGCTTTTCGTGAGCAAAGCCGGCAACGATAGGGGAGCATATAAAAATTCGCCACTCCCGATCGGGAGTGGCGCAAACGGCAGGAGATTTCCGGAGAAAACATGAGGAGGGACAATCTCTTCCCAGGCAATACTCTCCGGAAGCCAGCATTATGTCTGCCAGGCGGCCGCCTGGTAATGGCTAAAAGTGTCTAATTACTTATCTATTCGGGCCAGAGCTGTTCAGCATGCATTGCCGAATCCGACACAGCAGATTTTTCTTGTTTTTTTCAGCGGAATTGGTTTTACTTAACTACAGATAAAAATACACACACCGCCATGGATAGGCTTTTCGGGAGTCATACCATGATCACAAAAGCGGTTTTCCTGATTTTTTCCACCATGAGCCTGTGGAGCCTGCTTTTCGGCGGGTTCGCTGCACTGTTGCAGCACAGCATGATCGCCATCGCGCTGATTGAATGCGCAGTGGTGATGATGCTGGGGGCCTGGCTCTTCTACAGATTCATTTCCAGAGCCGGTATTCCGGAGTTTGATTCGGAATACGACTAGTTCTCTAGCGTCGGTAACTGCCGGGCGCCTTGCCGGTCCAGCGCTGGAAGGCGCGGCAGAAGTTGCTGCTTTCCGAATAACCTACGCGATAGGCAATCTCGTCAAGCGGCAGCGTTGTTTCTTCCAGCAGGCGAATGCTGTCCCGGCAGCGGGCTTCATCCAGTAACTGCTGATAACTCGTTTCGTGTTCCTTGAGTTTTCTCTTCAGGGTGCGGGTAGAAGTGTTCATGTTGCCGGCCAGTTCCTCCAGGGTGAGATAACCATTATTGGCATTAATCATCATGGCCCGTACGCGCGCCATGAGATCATCGGTGGCGCCGATGCGTGACAGTTCTTCTTCACATTGCCGGGCGACCAGTTCCGCGGTTGTGATATTGGCGTGACTGAGCGGGATATCGAGGTCTGCAGTTCTTACCCGCAGTTGATTGGTGCCCATGTTGAAACGGATTTCCGGCAGGCGGTTCCGGTACTGCGCATAGTGCTCAGGTTCCGGACAATCAAACCATAGTTGTTGCCTGATGCCAGGGGCAATGCTGCGAATAATCACGGAAAAGCTGACCAGCAACATGTCATAGGCATACTGCCGCAAAGGTCCATAAGGTACGGCCTCTCGGGCTTCCAGCACGGTGTCCTCGCCCTCCGTGAAAAACCTGAGCGTAAATCCGGGACTGCGCAGATGAGGCACAAATTTCTCCCCCAGTTCCAGTGCGTGCCTCAGACTGGGTTGGCTCATGAGACCAAATCCCAGTAAACCGTGAGAAGTCAGTGTTGTGCGCAGGCCGAAATCATAGCCGAGGCCAGGGTCATCACTGATCCGCAATAGCCGGGCGACCATATGTCCGTAGGTTAACAGCGGGATGCGCGCATCCGGCTTATGCAGAATAGCAGGATCGAAATCGAGATCGGCAACCAGCTGGGCCTGACTGATTCCGCGCGCAGCGGCCTGCTCAAATGTGATGATCACATAAGCGATGGGTACGCGCGGCTGACGATACTCCGTAGGCTTCATGGTGTTTAATATCTAGCTGATTTTTATATAAAAATAAAGTATTTGAGGCTGGCCTATAATGATAATCAGTTTGTCCCATACTCCCATGGAGACGCAAGTGCCAAGCGGGGATGATGCGCAGCTAATAAGTATTGCTGCGCCTGCGCGCAACCGTTTCGGAGATGACAATGCGACGATGGGAAATGTCGAGAATTCTTTGGCCGATACTGCTGTTGACCCTCGCCGGCTGCGGCGGATCGGGTGACGGATCAGCTCAGGGAAGTAATGATCAGACGAACGACCCCGCGGATGAGCAGGACAATACGGAGTTCGCGACCTCGGAAGAGTTCTTTGCGTCCGAAGTTACACCGCATATGGATTTCTGCCGCAGTTGCCATACGCCAACCGGTATCGCCGGCAGTGATCCCGACGCTGAGCGCTTCATGCTCTCTGCAAATGCCACGGAAGACTACGCCAATACCCGCGCAGCCTGGGAGGCGTTGGGCAAAGGCGTGGAAAGCAACCTGCTACTGATCGAGCCCACCGACCCGGCCGAGCCGCATTCCGGCGGCAAGCCCTGGCCCGAAGGCAGTGCACCCTACACGGCGCTCAAGACCATCATGCAGTGCTGGGACAACCCGGATAACTGCGCCGACCTCATCGGCAGCGGCGCCGTCGATGAACTGTTCCCCCTGCTTGGTGATCTGGAGGCCAACGGTGGCCGCAACTATGCCGCCGTGCATTGCGAGGGCAAGCCGGATGACGAGCCCCTGCCCATGGATCCGCGCGAACTGATCGCTGGCGAAAACCTGAATAATCCAGACTATGCCGTCTGGTATAACGATCCGTTTGAGATTTGCGAAACAGAAATACTGTTCGAGAACCAGAGGCAGCAGAATGAACTTCTGGTTTCTCAGGGCAAGGAAGCTGTGTATTCCGCCAAACCCCGGCCCCAGACTTGTGGTGAGTGGCGAAATGCAGTTGAAGCGGGCCGTGTTTACATCCTGCACAACTCTATTACGGGTGATGTGCTCAGTCGTAATGGGTTCTACGGGTTGATGACTTACCTGGGGATTGATCTGAGCGATGACCTGGAAAACGTTAACGCTAATCTGCAAAAAATGGCACGTGAGCGTTATGGATGGCCGGCGCATCCTTACGACAATCCATTTCCCATGCCAGGTGAAGACCCGAATGCAACAAATGGTGGGAGTTTGCAATTGCCAATCGCTGCCGTGCAGGGGAAAGATGATGAAGGTAACTGGACAGGAAAAATAGGACTGACCTGTTTTGCCTGCCACATTGGTCAGATAGGCACGGGCGAAGTACTCGGTAACAGTGCGTATAGAGACGGCCACCCCGAACTATACGGCGGCAGTCAGGATGGCACGTTCGTCAGTGTTAATGGCAGCAACGTGGACCTGGGGTTGGCCTACTACGATATTGATCGTGCGAATGGACGATTCGGTGAAGATTCACTGAATCTGGTGCTGAATAATCCGGCGTATATGGCGAATCGAACCCGAGGTAGTAATGCAGCTGACCAGGAGATTGTGAGTGTTCTTCTTGGTCGGGAACTGGATTCGCTTGATTGGCGAAATGATCTTCTGCGGCCCGAGTACCTGGGTAAAATCACTCCAACCATCCCGGCCACGGGCGGGGATCAGGATATGCCGACATGGTGGTGGACTCACAATAAATCGCGTTATCTCTGGATTGGATTCGGGAGTTCTGGCAGTTCGCGTGGCAATTTCTTTCCCGCTTCGACTAATCCGTATGACGGCCACTGGAGCAAGGCTCGTGAGGGGGATTTCCAGGACCTGGATTTGTGGCTTAATGCAATCGAGGCGCCGCCTTACCCACCCGGATATTGTTCCAGTGAAGACGGGAGCCCGGAGACTGCGGATAATCCCAATTGCATAAATCACGGGTTAGCCGAGCAAGGTGCCGTTCTTTTCCATTCAAAAGACCTTTGGGCGGAAGAAGGCAATGCCGACATTCCTCGCCCACCGGGTGGAAATGGCTCATGCGCTGGTTGTCATGGCGCCTATTCACCGCGTTATATCCATACAGAAGGTTATTTGGCTGACTCACGTTTGGCTGGTATGAGTGGATATACAGTTCCGTTGGAAATCATCGGCACTGATCCGGCTCAATCAAACATTGGTTCCGTAGCAGGCGACGCCTTTAATAATTCCTGGTTCGCGTACCCGGATGCTAAAGAGGATTACGTGTTTCCTGAAGAGAAATCTGCTTTTGAGGAAAGTGTTGAAGGGACATGTCGTGTAGGTACTTTGGGAGGGTATACCGCTCAGCCCCTGCACGGTGTTTGGGCCACTGCCCCCTATTTCCACAATGCCAGCGTGCCCACGATATGGGATGTTCTGAAGCCTTCAGACCGGCCAGATGTCTGGTTGCGGCAACAGGTTCCGGAACAGGAGGCATCCCCCATCCTCGGGGATCGTGGGTTCGATACCGATATGCAGCGGGCTTACGATTATCAGAAGCTCGGGTGGAACTATGAACGCTTAAGTTGTGAATCCAGAGTAGACGCCACATCCATGAGTTGTTTCTGGAACGAAAACTTACCCACCTTCTTTGATCTATTTCTATCGCCCGTGAATATTGGCTCCGATTATATGGCTCCCCCATATGTAGTAAGTCCCGGTGAAGGCGAGGTTCGAAATAGGTCGATATACAACACCCATGCGTATAGCAAGGGCAATGAAGGTCATGAATTCACCAAGGTGCTTACCGATGAAGAGCGCTACGCCCTGATCGAGTACCTGAAAACGCTTTGATTACATCCCTGCCGGGAAATGGCGCCACTCTCCGGAGTGGCGCCTTTTTTATGTATCGCGGTGCAGGATAAAGAAATAGGGTTGCTTCAAACCCTTCAGGTCCATCACGCCGAGCACGGTGTTGTCATCAACCTTGCGGAACACGTCGTTAATCGGCAGGTTGTCGTAGATCATGGTGGCGCTGACCTTGCCCCGGTATTCGGTCATGCGCAGTCGTGCACGCGAGCGGCGGGTTTTCAGCAGGGGCAGCATTAATCTGAAAACCCTGGTGATCACAGGTAATCTGGCGGCGACATTGGCCAGCGCCATGCCCGCGAAAAGTTTGCGCGGTTCGAGCCTGAGCAATTGACCGGTCCGGCCGCTGAAAACCAGCGGATGGACCCGATCGGCATCGACGAATTCCTTGCCGTACCAGCCGGTCGCTGCCAGCAGGCCGTCCATCGCGTTGCCGGTGTGCAGTTCGGCGCCTTTCCAGCGGCCCAGCATGAAATCCGTATCCGCGGGCTGCAGTGCATCAAAGACGGCCAGCGCCTCTTCAGGGTCAGCCTTGCCTGCCTTGATCATGTCCTGGGCTGTAGTCATTGCGGTGTGTCCGAGTGTTGTCCCGGCGCGTATGGAAGCAGGTGTCGGGGTTACAGACAAGCTGGCCGGTTAGCCGGCTTACCGCTCAAGCCTGGCAGCAAGTGAGAGATCAGCTGCGCGCCGCCAGCCAGTCCGCAACCTGCGGCCAGATATGCCGCGGACCGACACTGCCGCCCAGAATCCCCATATGTCCGCCGGGGACTTCGAGGACGGTCTGATCCTCGCTGCCTGCAACTTCCTGCAGGCGGCCGGCGCAGTCCTTGTTGACGATGACATCGGTCTTGCCAACCACGCTCAGAATGGGCGCCTTGATGTCATTCAGGGAACTGCTGCTGTCGCGAATCGGCAGCTGCCCCCTGGCCAGCACATTGTCGGCCCAGAGGAACTGGATGATGTCCTGAATGACACCGCCGGGGTAGGCCACCATGTCTTCCAGAAAGGCGCTGTTGGTGGCATGGCTGGTGACAAATTCGCGGTCATGCAGGCGCGCGACCAGTTCCAGATACCCCTTCATGGTGCCGGCCGGATTGGTGAGCTTGAAGGCCAGGCTGTTGGCCCAGCCGGGTGATCGCCACCAGCGCCGCCGGGTGTTATGTACCCGCCAGCCGGTGCGTTTTTCCACCCAGCGCAGCTGCCGGGCAATGCGCTGGTACTGCTTCCCGAGTTCGCCATTGGCGTGGTAGTCACAGGGCGCGCCGATCAGGGCCAGATTGACGATGTCGGGATCCTGGGCGGCATGGCAGTAGCTGAATAATCCGCCGAGACTCCAGCCGTGCAGTGACAGCTGCTGCTTGCCGCTGTGTTTGCGTACGGCATCCAGCATTTCCGGTAGCAGACGATCAATATAGTCCGATAGATGAAAGTGATTCTGACGCCAGTCCGGCCGGCCCCAGTCGATCAGGTATAGCTCGAAGCCACGAGCGCGCAGGTATTTCACCAGGCTGCGCTGGGGAAACAGGTCGTAGATGTACATGTTCACTGCCAGCGGTGACACCAGCACCAGTGGCGTGGCCAGCTCGTCGTGATTGACGGAGACCCGTTCACCCGCCACGTCGATATGGCTGACACGCAGGGGCGGGTAGTAGCGCAGCTTGACGATGTCGTTTTCGTGGATCACTTCATAAGGTGTTTTTCCCGCCTGCACCAGATGTTCGGTGCGGAAAAAACGGTCGCGGGCATTGCCTGCAGTCATCAGGGTTTTACGGCTGATTTTCGCACCACGGCGGGCGGAATGACGTGCGTACTGAAGCATGTGGATACGGGGCCGGGGAAAACGGCTGCGTATTCTAGCCGTAAACACTGTTTGGTTCAGTCAGGGAGCGGATTATCTGGCGTCGTGGAAGATAATGCCCAGCGTAAAACGCTCGCCGCCGTGAACCGCCGAAACACCATGCCGCAGTTGCAGCCGCCGATATCCACGCAGTCCTTTTTCAGGGCGTTCACGCACGGTAATCACGGCCGCATCGCCTTGCTGCAGAGCTATTACCCTGGGGCGCGACTGCTGTCTTGGTCGTTGTTCAATCAATACCAGTTCACCGCCGCTGAAATCCGCATCCGGCTGACTGAGTGCGACGATCAACTGTAACGGGAAATGCAGCTCACCATAGATATCCTGGTGCAGGCAGTTGTAGTCGCCGCTCCGGTAACGCAACAGTAGCGGGGTAGGGCGCGTCTGGCCGGCGGCGCGGCAGGCCTCATGGAAGGAGGCTAGATCCGCGGGGAATCGCCCGGGCATATTCAATTGTTCCGCCCATAGATTGGCGATTGGCGCCAGCTGCGGATAAAGCTGCTCACGCAAGGTCTGCACAAGCGGCGGTAGCGGGTAGTCGAAATATTGATACTCGCCGCGGCCAAAGTGGTAACGCTCCATCTGGATGCGGGAACGGAACAAGGCGGTATCCTCATACATCTGTCTCAGCGACAGGCAGCTGTGCGGATCCAGCAGACCGGGCAGCAGACCGAAACCATGGGTGTCGATCTGCTGCCGGACATGCGCCCAGTTGTAATCAGGCAGCTTCATGAGTGGTTCGCCGCCCTGCTTTCACGTTCGCGGTCGATCAACGCCCGTTTGCGTTCCAGGCCCCAGCGGTAGCCGCCGAGTGATCCGTCGCCGCGAATGACGCGGTGGCAGGGAATCAGCAGGGCCACGCGGTTGCTTGCACAGGCGCTGGCCACGGCACGCACGGCTTTGGGTTGGCCAATGCCTTTGGCTACTTCACTGTAGGACTGCACTTCCCCGTAAGGAATTTTCTGCAGATAGCGCCAGACCTTGATCTGGAAAGCCGTGCCATGCACATCAAGCGGTAGATCGGGAGAAGGGTGCTTGCCTTTGAGATAGGCGGTCAGCGTCTGCATCCATTGTCTGAAGACAGGCTTCATCTCGCCCTGCATTGGTGTCAGCGAGGCCTGCGGGTATTCCTGCCGCAACTGATCCAACAGGTTATTTTCACTGTTCCCGAACTGCACAAAACACAGGCCGCGGTCGGTGGCGCCCAGCATCAGCAGGCCGAAGGGTGTTTCTGACGTGGCATGCGATATGGCAACGTCCAGCCCCCCGGCGCGGTATTGTCTGGGCGTCATGCCGAGATGCGTGGCTACTTTTTCATACACCCGGCTGGTCGATCCGAAACCTGCGTCGTAGATTGCTCGGGTTACTGAGCCTGAATCCCGCAGGTCGCTACGCAACGATCGCAGGCGGCAGGCTTCCTGATATTGTCTGGGAGACACGCCTACCCGGGTCTTGAACTGCCGTTGCAGGTGATGCGGACTCATGTGAATCTGCCGGCCAAGCGTTTCCAGGGTCAGCTTTTCGTCGGCATGCGTCTCGATGAAGCGGCAGAGTTTTTCGATCTTCTGTTGCAAAACGCCGCCTTGGGTTTCCAGCGGACAGCAGCGTTTGCAGGGGCGCAGGCCATCGGCTTCGGCGTCCGTAGGCGACGCATAGAAACGTACATTCTCACGCAAGGCCTGACGCGGGGTCGGGCAGGAGGGGCGGCAGTAAACGCCGGTGGTCAGCACGCCGTAAAAGAACTCACCGTCCCTGGAGGCGTCGCGGGCTTGCACTGCTTTCCAGCATTCGGTTTCGTTCATCATGATGACATCTCCGGTAGAAGAGGATGTTGCCATCTTGCGGCGTTATGCAAGTGCAAACGCTCCGTTTCTTGCGCACTGTTTCGTGAAGCATGTTCATCAAAAAGTGCATTGCTTTGTCCCAGCAGCTCGGCCAGCGCTTCGGGTTGGGAGAAGAAGGGTGAATGGCTGCTGTCGAGCGAGAACACGGCATCACAGGGCGTATCGCGCAGCATCTGGCGTTGCAGCTTCAGCGATACGGCGCGGTCCCGCAGGCATTCGATATAGACCTTGGGGATGCGGCCGTAGCATTCACCGCTTAATTTGAGCTCGGTAAAACCGGGCCAGTTGGGCTCCGGTTGCAGCAGCACATTGGCCAGTTCGGTGATTTCGTCACCACAATCCCGGTACAACGCCTCCTGATATACAGCACGCCGCAGGCGGTGGGATTGCAGCCGTTCAGGCAGGAGCAGCGCAATCAGTCTTTGTACCCACTCCCGCCGCAGACTTTTGACCAGAAGCGGCAGGACGTCCCGACTGATGCTGGTTTCAACATTCTGTGCCACCAGGGATTCATCATCCTGAATACCATAGTCCATCATCGAACGGCCATTCGGCACCAGGTAGGCAGCCAGGTAGACCAGTCCCTTGATCCTGTCCGGTCGCTGCTCCGCCGCCTGCGAGATCACCATGCCGTTGCGGCTATGCGCAAACAGCACCACAGGTTCGTCCTGAGCATCCACCACATCCAGCACAGCGTCCACGCAGGTCGACAGGAAAATCTTTGAGGCGGGTGTGTTATCCAGCCCATGACCGGGCAGGTCCATCGCAATGCCCTGGTGTCCGGCCGCCTGCAGATGAGGCATTAACCGGTGCCAGTTCCAGGCGGCATGCCAGGAGCCATGTAAAAGTATGAAGGTCGCCATCTCGAATCTCCGTTGATTGGGATGACGTCAGTTTCATGAACGGAACCCGAGGCTGCTATCCGAAGCTTGCGCACTGATTCCCGGTCTGAAACGCTTTGGTGGCAGTTCTGCGCTGATTCAGTCGGTGAGTGACTGGGCGATGCGAATGCCGGCATCGGTCAGGATGTGACTGACATTGACCGGGCCCGCCTCCTTGAGAATGATCATTTCTTCGTCGTTCAGGGCAAAGGTGGAGAGTTCCGTCTGGCCACTGATACGTTTAACGGCCTCCAGGCGGGCGTCGAAGCTGGGTACGGCCACGACAATGCCTTTCAGGCCGCTCAGTTCACTGGTTTCCCAGAAGCTGGGATCCTGTACGTCGCCGTAAACCACGCGGCGTTTGCTTTCCAGGTTGCGCTGGATCTTGACCGGGTCCACGTCCAGTCCCAGCGGGCGGTAGCCGTTTTCCACCAGATAGTCATAGGCTGCACGGCCGGTGCGGCCCATGCCGAAAATAAGATGCGTGGCGCGGCCGAAATGCGTGGTTTGCTGGTCGGGATGATGGGGTGTCTTGCGCTGCAGCCGCATCAGACTGCTTTCATAGCGGTAGTAGATACGGTTAACCAGATCGTTCAGGGGCAGGTTTATGGCGAACGAGATGGCGGTGACTACAGTGAGCACGCTGAACTGAATGGCCGTGATCAACCCGGCATTGAGCGCCATCATGCCGGCCAGCAAAGTGAATTCGCTGTAGCTGGTGAGGGCTGCGCCGGTGAGGAAGGCGGTGCGAGCGCGCAGGCCCAGCATGGTCAGCAGGGCAAAGAACATGCCCGCCTTGAGCGGCAGTACCAGCAGCACCATGCCGCTGATAGCCAGCACGGTGGTCCAGGTGCCTTCGGGCGGAAAACTGCGCACGCCTACCATGAAGAAGAAAGCGACCAGGAAAAACTCCTTGAGATCCCATAGCCGACGCCGCATTTCGTGGGCGCGTGGATGATCGGCCAGCAATGCGCCACCGAACAAGGCGCCTACCTCGCCTCCCAGGTGCGCCCATTCCGTAAGGGCGGCCGAACCCAGGGCGAGCAGGATGCTCATCACCAGCATCAGGTCATTGTCATGCACGCTGGCCACGAGCCTGACCAGAAGGGGACGGATGAGCAGGGCGACGGGTATGGCGGCGGCAATCAGCAGCCATGAACTGCCGAAAGCGTGATTCTGATCCAGGTAGATGAGCACTCCGATGGCGGCAATATCCTGCAGCAGCAGAATGCCGATGGCCACGCGGCCGTGATAGGCGCCCATTTCGTTGCGGACTTCCAGGTCCTTGGCCGCCAGCACGGTGCTGGAAAAGGCCAGTACCAGGCCGAGGAAGGCGGACTGCGTCATGCTCCAGCCCAATAACGGCATGGTCACCAGGAACAGTAGCGCGCTGAAAAGAAGATGCACGCTGCCGCCTACCAGTACTGGCGCACTGAATACGCTGCGCAACCGCAAATGCAGACCAACCGTGAACAGCAGCAGGATGACGCCCAGGTGTCCGAGCTTGTCGACCATGGGCGTCACATTCTGTCCCAGGCTGGCGACCAGAAAGCCGGCCACCAGATAGCCCACGAAGATGGGTATTTTCAGCCGGTTGGCGACCAGGCCGAAAACAAAGGCGAGACTGAGCCAGAGCAGTTCGTTCATGGCTTCAGACTATAGCGGCTTCGCTCGTTTCGCCAGAGGCTGTGTCAGCCGAATCCCCGGGTCTTGATCAGCAAGGCGGGTAGCAGCGTCAGATTGGCCAGCAGTGCAATCACCATGGCCAGGCCTGTCAGCAGCCCGAAGTAGATGCTGGGAATGAAATTCGACAGTGCCAGAATGGAAAAGCCCATGGTGATGGTGACGGACGTGTAATACATGGCCTTGCCAACGCTCAGGTGGCTGCGGCGCATGGCAGCCTGGTAGTCGTGGTCTCGCTCCATTTCCTCGCGAAAACGGTGGGTGTAGTGAATGGTGTCATCCACGCCGATGCCGATGGTGATGGCGGCAATGGTGATGGTCATGATGTCCAGTGGAATACCCAGCCAGCCCATCAGGCCGAGGATGAACGAGGCCGCAAACAGGGTGGGTAGCGTGCCGACAAAGGCCAGTCTGGCCGAGCGGAACATCAGGCACAGCATCAGGAAAATGGCGACGAACACCACCACCAGTGTCAGCATCTGCGACTTGAACAGGCTTTGCAGTACATTGTTATAGAGCACCAGCATGCCGGTGATATTGACCTGTTCCTCGGCAAGATCGAATTTTTCAAGCAGGTCGCTGTGGATTTTCTTTATCAGCTCACCACGGTTGAGATTCTCCTGGGAATCAATGATGCGAATACTGAAGCGCACCTGATTGCCGTCCTGGCTCATGTAGGGACTGAACAGACTGTCTTTCACGCTGTTGGGCAGCTGGCGCATCATCACCGCCAGGCTGAAGTCATCCAGGGGCTCGTTGTTGTTCAGCTGGCGCAGCATGTCCATGGTCGTGGCCAGTGACAGCACCTTGCCGGTTTCCGGCAGATCGTCCAGGTAGTCATGGATGCGTTCGATTTCCTCCAGCTGGAAGCTGTTGAACCAGTAGCTGCTGCCGGTCAGGCCGACGCCTTCCATGGGGAACTCTTCCATTTCCTCGAGGAAGTCGGCATCGGCGTCGAGCACCACGTCCAATGGCGTGGTGCCGCCCAGCTTGTTATCGATCAGGTACATGCCCTGATAGATCTCGGTGGAAGACTTGAAGTAGTCGATAAAGCGGTTTTCAACACTGAGCCGGGAAATGCCCAGGCCCATGACGATGGCGACGGCCAGCATGCCGAGCATTACGGCAGTTGTCCGGCGATTCACCACAGCAGCCAGAGCGCCCGTCATGCCGGCAGTGAAATCCCGTTTCACGGGCTGCGGCTTGCCGGGCGTCAGCGTACTCAGCCCCGCCGGAAACAGCAGGAACGTCAGCAGGAAGGCAATGCCTACACCCCAGACCATCATGAGGCCGAAGTCGATCACCGGTTTGATGTCGCTGACCACCAGTGAGGCAAAAGACACCATGGTCGTCAGTGCGGTAAATGCGGAAGGCACGAACTTGCTGCGCAGTGTTTCCAGTAACAGCGTGCGCTGGTCGGCATCCGGTTGTTCCGCATGCAGTTCGCGGTAGCGGACGATGAGGTGGATGACCAGGGAAAGCGTGATGATCAGCGCCAGCGAAATGAAGTTGGAGGACACCACGGTCACCGGCCAGTTCATCAATCCCAAGGTGCCCATCATGCCGGCCGTGGCCAGGCCACAGATGGCGGCGGAAATCAGCACCCAGCGCGGCCGACGGAAAGTCAGTGTCAGCAACACCACCAGAAACAGGGCGATGCCGATACCGAATACGCGGATATCGCTTTGCACGTACTGGATCATGTCCGAGGCGATCAACGGTACGCCGCCCAGGAACAGGCTGGCATGACGCTCATGTCGTTTGAGAATGTTCCGCACCGAGGCTATCAGCGCCTGGTTTTCCGCCTGCAGCTGGCTGTTACGCTGGGTAAAGGCGGTGCTGACCCGATCCAGCTCGGCCTGCTCGCTTTCGCTCAACCCTTCGCTCCGGAGTTTGTCCTCCAGATCACGGCGTTGGTATAGCAGTTCAAAATAGCGATCATCCCGCGGCAGGGTTACCTGCAGCATGGTGGTGCTGCCTTCGCTATCGATCAGCAAATTGCGGTACAGAGGACTGGTGGTCAGTTCCCGTTTGGCCATTTGCAGGTCCATGTCCGGCGTCAACAGCGTACGGGTCTCTCGTTGAATGTCGGACAGGGTCACAGGCGGGCTGGCGATCAGGGGCACGTCCAGAATGCTGACCACGGATTTCACCTGGTCCAGGTCGGCCAGATCGTCACGCAGGCTTTTCAGACGATCCAGTGTTTCCCGTGTGAACAGGTCACCGTCGGGTGTGTAAGTGACGATGAAAAAATCGTCGGCGCTATAGCGTTTGACGATTTCGCGGAAATAAAAGAGATCCTCGTCGTTCTGCAGCAGCAGTGAGTCGGCAGAAGCGTCCAGCCTGAAGTCACGGGCATGGAACAGGGAAGTGCCCAGCAGTATGGCGAGAATAATCCAGCTGATCCAGGGGCGGGTCAGCGTGATCTGTTGTACGAATCGAAGCAGTAAGTTGCGCATGGCTGGAGGCACCCAAGTGAGCGCACAGTTTAGCGGCTATGTTGTTAAGCGCCTACACCGGTCAGGTTTTCCAGAAACGCTGCATTTCCAGGTAGGTGAATGAGGCCGACCAGGTGATCATGACCAGGCCGACCAGGGCTTCAGTGCCCAGCAGGAATCGTATGGGGCCGTGCGGTACCAGGTCACCGTAGCCGAGTGTGGTGTAGGTGGTGGCCGAAAGGTAGAGGGCGTCTCCCAGAGTGAAGCTGTGCGTGCCACTGACATCACCCAGCGCCGGATAGAAGTTCACCATGTGCAGGCCCAGGCCAAATAGCCAGATTTCTACTATATGCAGCAACAGAATACTGATGATGAGGGCCAGCACCCGCACGCGCGGGCGCAGGCGTTTCCATCTTGCTGCCTGGTTACCGAGCCGCTGCAGTGTTTCGTAATGCAGACCCACGGTCATGCTGACGACCAGGAGTGTGATCAGAAACGCTGCCCAGTGCGGCACAGAGGTAAGCATACGCAGCGCTCCTTCTCAGGGGTTTTCTATTTCAACTTCCCAGTCGCCATGGGCATTCTTGCTGTAGAGCTTGCGCTGGCGCATGCGATGCCAGCCGGTTTTCCAGAACTCAATGCGTGACGGATGTATCAGCAGGGCTTGCCAGTTTTCCGGCCGCGGAACCGAGGCGAAATCAAAATCGGCCTTGAGCTGGTCACGCCGTACGGTGAGCGAGGCCCGGGTTTCTTCGGTCGGATTCTGGTCAGACACCCAACTGGCAAGCTGGCTGTCCCGGCTGCGGTGCCGCCACAGATCATCGGCAGTTTCGGCCGGCAATACTTCCACCTTGCCTTCGAGGGTGACCTGCTGCTGTAGCTGCGGCCAGAACATGCACAGGGCGACTTGTGGATTGGCTGCAATCTGTTTGCCCTTGCCACTGTCCATGTTGACGAAGAACGCCGGTCCGCTTTCCAGTATGTCGCAGATATATATAGTGCGAATCGAGGGATGGCCCTCGGGGGTGGAGGTGGCCAGGCTGACAGCGGTGGCGTCCTGCAAATCGCTGCCTTTGGCTTCGTCTAGCCGGTCGCGCATTTCCTGCAGGGCTTCACCCAGGTCTGCCCGGTTCTTGCTGGTTGTGCTCATGCTGTCCTCCTGCATCAATCAAGGCGGCAGGTACCGGAGGTTCGGAGGAGAAACGAACCTCCGGTACCAGATTAGCATGTTAGCTAACCTTTACCTCGATCGATTTGGGCTTGGCTTTTTTCGCCTTCGGCAGATGAACCTTGATAATGCCGTCCTTGCTGTCGGCATTGATCTTGTCCTCTTCCACATCCTCGGGCAGGCTGAAGCTGCGGGTGAAGTGACCATAGAAGCGTTCCACGCGATGGTGCTTCTCGTCCTTGTCTTCCTTCTCCACGCGGCGTTCGCCCTGCAAGGTCAGCACGCCGTTATGCACGCTGACCTTGATGTCATCCTTGTTGACGCCCGGCAGGTCGGCTTCGATCAGGTACTCTTCTTTTGATTCCTTGATATCCACGGCGGGCGCCCAGTCCGTGTCACCCTTGCTCAGACCTATCCGGTGGTAACGGCTCATCAGTTCATCCATTTCCCGGAACGGGTTCCAGGTTGTCATATTCATGGCAGTCTCCTTTAATCATGATCCGGGTATGCCGCCACGGCTCTCCTCGGGCGCTAGATAAATTGGCACCAAAAAAGCGGGGACGCTTTGACACAGATCAAGGCAGTGCCTGGTGGCCAGGCAGAAGATTGCCCATGCGATAAGCGCATGGAGAGAAAGATCATGAATCTGGCCACCAATATTCAGCAGAATCTATTGGAAAACGATGACGGATTGGCATCGGCATCCCTGCCGGTCGCACACAGAGGTAATGCAGATGAACATCTGAAAGGTGTCTGTGAAATTGCCGCGGAGATGTTTGATGTGGCGCTGGCCTGTATTGTCCTGCACCGGCCGGGTGAAGGCTGGCAGGTGATCAGCGGCGGGCGTCTCGCGCTACATCCCCTGCCAGCGGAAATGTCGTTGTCACTGGAGGCCCTGGCCTCCGACCAACCGCTGATCGTATCGGATACCCGTAAACGCCTGGGCGGCTATCGTAGCCGTGGTGAACCCGGCTGGCGTATGCGTTTTTTTGCGGCTATTCCCTTCACACTGGAGCATGGCCGTGCCGCTATCTGCCTGCTCGACCGGGGCGTTCGCGACCTGCCGGAGCGCTGTCGGCTGAAGCTGGAAAACCTGGCAGGTATCGCCTCGGGATTGCGTGTCCATTGAGATGTTTGACGAGCGTCTGAGTGTTGTATTCGGCGAGGCCTATCAGCACATCGTTGAAGGAGAGTCGGAAATCTCGGTGCTGAATGATCTCTGCGCCGGTATTGCGGATGCGCTCGGTTTGCAATTCATGTGGCTGGAACGGCACCTGAGCGGCGAGATCATGCTACCGCTGGCAACTTCCGGCAGTGGCCCCATGGATGAGGAAATTCACCGTCTGCCGCCGCATGACGATGACTCCATTGTAGGCAGTGCGCCTTCGGTGCAGGCCTTGCGTCTGGAAGATGCGGTGTTGATGGATATCACTGACCCAGGCTTCAGTCCCTGGCGCAAGGCGGCTGAGGCGCAGGGGGTGGCCGCCGTACTGGCCATGCCATTGCCGTTCAATTACCAGGGGCGCCAGCAGATCTGGGCCGTGATGTTCTGTGATGCGGACAGGAACAGGCTGGCCGCCTGGCTTGCGGCCGACGATATGCAGAACCTGCTCAAGCGTATGGGGCGATTATGCGAAGCCATCTGTCTGCAGCATCAAAAGCAACTCGTCTACAGTGCCCTGAGTGCCGCGGGTAATGCAGCCTTCATTACCGATACCCATGGGACTATCCTGTGGGCGAACGCAGCTTTCGGCCGCCTCAGCGGATATGACGAGCAATCTGTGCTGGGGCGGAACCCGCGTATTCTCAAATCCGGCAAACAGGGTTACCGCTACTACGACCGGTTGTGGCGCACCATCAGCAGCGGCCGCGTATGGAGCGGTGAAACCATTGACCGCGATAGCCAGGGCGAACTCTATACCATCCGCCAGACGGTCAGTCCGGTAAAAACCGGCGATGACATCAGTCATTACATTTCCATCCACGATGACATCAGCGATGAAAAAGCCATGCGCGAGGCGCGCGAGCGGGCCCGGCGTGTCGATGAACTGACCGGGCTGATGACGCCAGCCACCTTCAAGGACCGTTATGAGCATGTACTGCAGGCCTGCAATGACAGTGATCAATCCATGGCCCTGTTATTACTCGACATACACGATTTTCAGACCCTGATGGGGTCGCTGGGCAGCGACATTGAGGAGCTCTTGCTGGAAACCCTGGGGGACCGAATCCGCAGTGGTTTGCAGGCAGAAGATTTTGCCGCCTATCTGGGTGGCGGCGATTTTTCAATGGTTCTTCGTTCCGTGGGCAGTATTGAGGAAGCCCGAGCCGTGGGTGAGCAAATCCTCGAAGTGCTGGATGAACCTTTTCCGCTGCTGGGCGACAAGCTCTACCTGTCGCGCAGCCTCGGTGTGGCGTTCCTGCCGCAGGATGGTCGAGACGCGGACGAACTCATGCGCATTGCTGATGCCCGGGCGGGTGGAACGGGTTAGAAATCCTGCAGCATGTTGGAATCGCGCACCAGAATCCTCTTGTCGGCCTGCGCCATGCCTGCGAGGTTGGTGAAGGCGTCGCGCACTTCTTCAGATTCCGCTTGTTCCGCCAGATACTCAAAGGCCCAGATCAGATAGTCGCCCAGATGCATGCCCAGGCGGATGACATCTTCCATATCCAGGCCGTCATGTAACTTCAGACTCTCCAATGCTTCTTCCAGTGATATTTCCGGGGCTTCGTCAAACCAGGCATTGAGTAATGATGGTCGCGCGTCCTCTTCAAAGTGCTCAACATTTTCGGCGAGTTTCTGTTCATGCCTGGCAAGGTAATCCAGCAACATCATTACCCGCTTCTGGTCTTTTGCCTGTGACAGCCGCCGCAGATATTCAGAGGCTTCAATGTGAAACTGGCGGGTTTTGTCCAGTAACTCGCGGGTGGTTTGAAAGCGCATCATGCATTCCTTGTGATATCCGTTGTGACTCAGGCTATTCCTGGCTGTGGAAGTGCGCCTTGACGCAGGTCAACCCTTCACCTAAAAAACAGTTTGGCCGGTTGAGTTGAAGGTATGTCAGACAAGTCACGCACTCTCGAAGAACGCGAAAACCTGGAAACGCTCGAGCAGCGCTTGCTCAATGCCGAGGCTGAATTTGATACCTTGTTCGATGCCGCGGTGGATGCCGTGATTGAAATCGACGAGTACGGGTTGATCCAGCGTTTCAACCGCGCAGCCGAGAAGATTTTTGGATACAAGGCAGAGGAAGTGTACGACCGCAATGTGCATATCCTCATGCCCGAGCCATATCACAGCGAACACGATGATTATCTGCACCGCTATCAGCACACAGGTGAGGCGCGTATTATCGGTATCGGACGTGAAGTGGTCGGCCTGCACAAGGACGGGCATACCTTTCCCATAGAGCTGGCGGTGGGCGAAGCCAGTATCAGTGGCCGGCCGGTTTATCTCGGTCTCATCCGTGACATCAGCGTCCGCAAGCAGGCAGAGACCGAAGTGCGGGAAGTACGCGAGCGCCTCACCCATGTGGCCCGTGTGGGCATGATGGGTGAAATGGCCAGTGGCCTGGCGCATGAACTGAACCAGCCGCTGACCGCTATTGCCAGCTATGCCAATGCCTGCCGCCGGCTGGTCGAGAGCAGCGGGCAAGACAAGATTGACGACGCTCTGCTGGTAGAAACCCTGGACAAGATCGCCAAGCAGGCAGAGCGCGCCGGCCAGATCATCTGGCGCCTGCGGGGTCTGATCAAGAAGGGTGAAAGCAGCCGGGAGATCATCAAGCCAGAGGTGCTGATCCGGGACCTTATCAAGATTGCCGAGCTGGACTTGCGTGAAAGGCAGCTCAGCCTGGAGTTCATGCTGGAACCCGGACTGCCGGAAGTTTCGGCAGACGCGGTGCAGATTCAGCAGGTGCTGTTCAACCTCATCCGCAATGCGGCCGAGGCCATGCGCGAGGTGCGGGTGGGCGAGACGATTTCCATTCTCGGCCGGCAGCGAAACGGCTATCTGGAAATTACCGTCAGTGACCGTGGTCCCGGTATATCAGATGAGGTGCTGCCGCGGGTATTCGAGCCGTTCTTCAGCACCAAGCCCGAGGGCCTGGGTATGGGCCTGGCTCTGTGCCGCAGTATTATGGAAAATCATGGCGGTGATCTGGTATGCGTGAATAATCGCTACGGAGGCGCGAATTTCACGCTGAAACTGCCGATTGCGGAATAACAAAAGTCTGGATTCAATGACTATGCGCGACGACAGCCTGGTACATATAGTGGATGACGACGATGCCGTGCGCGACGGCATCAGCCTGTTGCTGCGTTCGGTAGGCCTGCAGAGCACGGGCTACCGTAATGGTCAGGAATTTCTGGAAAAGTATGACGGCTCCGGCCCTGCCTGCGCGCTGTTCGATATGCGTATGCCCGGTCTAAGCGGTATGGAACTATTGCGTGAGGTGCGTAATCGCCGCTGGGATGTTCCCGTAGTGATTATTACGGGCCACGGGGATGTGCCACTGGCAGTGGAGGCCATGAAGGAAGGCGCGCTGGATTTTCTGCAGAAACCCTTCCGCGAAGAGGAGCTGTTACAGAGAATCCGTCAGGCACTGACGGTGCATGCGCAAAGCCATAGCCAGAGTCGCGCCCGCAACGAGGCCCAGAGACGTCTGCAAAACCTCACGCCGCGGGAAGCCGAGGTTGCCCGCCGTGTCGCTGACGGCCAGGCCAACAAGGTGATCGCCATAGAGCTGGATATCAGCTTGAGGACGGTGGAGCTGCATCGCGCGCGGGTCATGGAAAAGATGGGGGCGGCTTCCGTGGCCGACCTGGTGCGTTTGATGCTCGAGGCTCAACAGGACTCTTGAGCATATACATTTTCTATATACGTAGTACCCGCAATCCATTGCGGTAATTCCGAATTACGAAAACGCGGGCGCTTGGCCATCCTTACTCTCAGTCATAGAGGAGTAGGGCCATGACGACATCCATAAGCGTTCAGGAAGGCACGGACGCCTGCAATACCATCGGTTGCGACAATTGCGCAGTGGGTGATCTTTGCGCACGCTATTCTGACAACCAGAACAAAGAGCACGAGGCGGTACTGCAGCACTACCATCCGCTGAACGATTCCGGTTCCCATATTTTCTGGGAGGGTGACAAATTCGACTTGCTGTATGCTGTGAAATCCGGCTGCATCAAGACCTACACCCTGGACGAAGATGGCAATGAGCGCATCCGTGGCTTCTACCTGCCGGGTGATCTTGTAGCGTTGGATGCCCTGTATTCCGATGAATACACCAGCAGTGCCTGTGCGGTAGTACCGACCCAGGTTTGCGGCATTCCCTATAGCCAACTGACACGGGTCGTGGCCAGCAAGCCGGAATTGCAGCAACGCTTGCTGAAAATGATGAGCAAGGATCTCTCCACCGCACTGGCCCTGGCCGGCGACTACAGTGCCGAACAGCGCATGGCGGCCTTCCTCCTGCATCTCTATGAACGTGAGCAACAGCGTCATATCGGCAAGAACGGGGAAATTGAACTGTTGATGCCGCGTCGCGACATTGCCAGTTTCCTGCGCCTGGCGCCGGAAACCGCCAGCCGCGTGCTCAGCCGCTTTCAGCAACAAGGCATGATTCGTTCCCGGCAGCGCTGTCTGCAATTGAACGACCCGCAGGCACTGTGGGCGTTGGCTCAGCCGCTGGGCATTACATCCACACCGTGCGAAAACCGCCGGGCCGCCTGATGCCAGGGGTATCTGTGTACACGAACCTTATAGAGGCCCCGATGCGGCAAACCCGGACGGACAACATTGCGGACAAGGCGATTAACCCTGAGGTTACCGGCTTTTTCCACCCGGACAGCAATACCATCAGTTACGTGGTGCGTGATCCACACAGTGAACATGCGGTGCTGATTGATCCGGTACTGGATTTTGATACGGCCTCGGCGCGCACCAGCACAGTTTTCGCTGATCATCTGCTGGAGCATGTGCGCAGTCAGGAACTGAGTGTCGACTGGATACTGGAAACCCACGCACACGCCGACCATCTGAGCGCTGCTCACTATCTGAAACAGAAGCTGGGTGCGCCGGTGGCCATTGGCCGCAATATCAAGACGGTGCAGCAGACTTTCGCCCGCCTGTTTAATCTGGACGCGGACTTTCCGGTCAACGGTTCGCAATTCGACCGTTTGCTGGACGAGGGCGATGTGCTAGGTGCCGGTGATTTGAAGATCGAGGTGCTGCATACGCCGGGTCATACGCCCGCCTGCCTGAGCTACCTGATCGGTGATGCCGCCTTTGTTGGCGATACCCTGTTCATGCCGGACTACGGTACGGCCCGCGCAGACTTCCCCGGCGGAGATGCGCATCAGCTTTACCGGTCTATCCAGAAGCTGTTTACCCTGCCGGATGACACCCGTATGTACATGTGCCATGACTATATGCCCGGCTCACGCTTGGTGAAATGGGAAACAACGGTAGCGGAGCAGCGCCGCAACAATATTCATGTGCATGAAGGTATCAGCGAAGAACAGTTTGTAGCCATGCGTGAAAAGCGTGATGCCAGCCTGGCCATGCCGCGCCTGATCTTGCCCTCCATTCAGGTCAATATCCGCGCAGGGACTTTGCCACCTGCGGAAGACAACGGTGTCTCCTATCTGAAAATTCCGCTTAACGTTCTGCGTTAGATTTCATACAGAAAAAAGGCCGCTGGATCTTGTCCAGTGGCCCTTGCGTATCTGCTGCCCGAAGAATCAGCTCTTCAGAGAATTTCGAATGCGTTCGAACCCTTCGCGGATTTCCTTCGCAATCGCCTTGCTGCTCTCCGCTACATTGTCAGTGATATCTTCCAGATCATCCTGGACAGCTTCGGAAACCACTTCGTAATCCTCTTCCAGCTTACGGGCTCTGGATTTCAGTTCCGCCCAACGGTGATCCAGGGCAGTCAATTCTTCTTCCAGCCTGTCACGCACCTCGGCGGAGGCAAGATGAATCTGTACGCGCAGTTCGTCGCGCTCGGTCTTGAGTGCTTCGATCAGGTTACGGGTGGCGTCGGCAACTTCGTTCATTACATTTCTCCTGAGTTGGAACGCTGTCAGAATAAATACGGACGAATATGTTTGCTTTGATCCAGATCAAGGCTTCCAAGTTTGCAGTCCATGCAGCATATGGCCTGACAAGGGACAGCGCAGAACGCACAAGGGCAGGTATGCAGGCAAGTGATGAAAGCTGACAAGAGCCGTATTCAAGGTGTCGAGCAATCACCGCAATCCCAGGTTACGGTCAGGCGCAAGCCTTTCTGGAAACCGATTCTGCGACCCGGTCAGGGGCGCAAGTTGCCGCCGGAGCTGCGTCCGGAACAGGTGTTTTCCAAAGCTGAGAAACTTCACGATGGCCTTGGCGGCAGAGCTTATGAACACCTCATCCGGCGCATCGACCAGTCGCCTTTTCACAGCGATACGCGGGTGGAAATTCATGCGAGTGGAAAGTCGGCATTCGATCGGATATTGCAGGCCATAAACCACGCCGAGCACGAGGTGCTGATCGAGGCCTATGTGCTGCGCGATGACCGTACCGGGCATGATTTTCTCAAGGCGCTGGAGTCGGCGGTGGCGCGCGGCGTGGATGTGAAACTGCTGGCTGACGCTTTCGGTTCTTCCAGAACGGGCAGTGACTTCTGGCGGCTGCTCAAGAAAAGCGGGCTGCGCCTGCGTCTGTTCCGTCGCCCGCATTACGCACCCCCCAGCCTGTTGCCGATACTGGACCATCGCAAGCTGATCATCGTTGATCGCAATGTCGCCTTTACCGGCGGCATGAATATCGCGGATGAATACCGGCAGGGCCGGGCAGGCGAAAACGCCTGGCGTGATACCCACATCTGTTTGCAGGGCGGTATCGTTTGGGAATTGGCCATCATTTTTGCCGAAGGCTGGTCGGCAGCCGGTGGTGATCCGATCCACTTTGAGGGCCTGGAGCCGGAGTCCGGCAAGGGCAGCAAGGCGCTGGTGCTGGATGCGCGGCCAGGGCGCGGCCAGAACGAAGTCTTTTCAGCGTTTGCGGCCACTCTGGGCGCAGCCCGTCAGTCTGTGTTGATCACCAATGCCTACTTCGCCCCGGGTCGACGCATGGTGCGTCTGCTCAAGCGCACGGCGGCACGCGGTGTGGACGTGCGTTTGTTGTTGCCGGGTTATTGTGATCTGCCGGTGATTCACACCGCCACGCAGGGCTATTACACGGAGTTGCTCTCGGCCGGTGTGCGCATTTTTGAATATCAGCGCTCGGTGTTGCATGCCAAGACGCTGGTGGCGGACGGGCAGGTGGTCATTATCGGCTCTACCAATTTTGATTTTCGTTCCTTCGTGTTCAATGCCGAATGCAATGTCCTGTTCCACGACCGGGATACGGCGGCGCAGATGCAGGCCATATTCGAAAAGGATCTGGAATTCGCCCGTGAAGTAACACTTGAAACCTGGCGGCAAACACCCTGGCGTCTGCGTCTTTTGGCGCGTCTGGCGCGGATGATGGCCTTTATGATGTAAGTGAAATGCCCTCGGGCAATTCCACTTCCATACTGATCGGCAGGTGATCGGAAAAAGCGAAATCAACCGGTCCCCCTTCAAGTATGCGAATGCCGGGCGTGACCAGGATGTGGTCGATCACCCGGTCTGGCTGCCAACTGGGAAAGCTCGGTTTGACTTCAGGGTGGTGCAAAAATCCCCGTTCCCGAAACAGCGGGTGCCGGCGCAGTTCATCAGTTTCACAGTTCAGGTCGCCCATCAGGATGACGTGTTCATCCCCTTCAACCAGGTTCTGGATATGGCTGAGTTGCAGGCGTCTGTCGCGTTCGCTCAGCGCCAGGTGCGTGACGACTACCGTCAGCTGTCCGCCGTCACCGAAGCGGTAGATGGCCACGCCACGTCCTGGCAGGCGGCCGGGCAGGGCATGGCAGTCGATCCGGGTAATGGGAAAGCGGCTGAGAATGCCCATGCCATGCCGGGCGATGGGGGCCAGATTTCGATGATTATGCAGATGCCAGTGCGGATAACCCGAGCGTTCGGCCAGATAGTGCAGGAGATTGATGGAGCGGGTGCGGTAACTGCCTGCATCGGCTTCCTGTATGGCGACCAGGTCATGGTTCTGGAGCATGCCAACAATCGGTTCCAGATGCCGGGTCGGATGTGCCGGGGGCAGCACATGGCGCCAGCCCTGGCGAAAGTAATCTCCATAACGTCGCGTGCGTATGCCGACCTGCATGTTATAGGTCATCAGGCGCAGAGTGTGCTTTGCTGTCTTTTCTTTTGGCATCGTCGTCTTTCTCTCTGAATAACAGTCTAGCCTTGTTCCGCATGCGTGACTTGACCTAGGTCATCGCGGTTGAGTCCGGGATTGCCGAGAATGCCGATAATCGATTCAGTCGATAAGCGAGGCACTCATGAACCCGATCAAGAAAATCCTCCTGGCCACCGACTTTTCCGACACTTCAGCCCTTGCGCTTGAGCATGCACGCATGCTGGCCGGTAAAACCGGTGCTGAATTACATGTGTTGTATGTTTACGTCGAGCCCATCCAGATTTACGGCGTAAGCGGATTCCCGGTGCCAGTGGAAATGGGCGCTCAGGACAAGGAAAAGGTCCAGGCAAAGGTCGCGCAATGGTGTGGCGATGCCGGTATTGCAATCGCCGAGTTCGAACGCGATTACTCGGCACCGATGGCGATCAGGCGTTATGCGGAGGAGCAGGACATTGATGTCGTGGTGGTTGGTACGCATGGCCGCCAGGGGGTGTCACGCTTTTTCCTGGGCAGTGTGGCCAGTGAGGTAATCCGCACATCGAGTATCCCGGTGTTGGCAGTAGGGCCTGATCAGGCGTCCAGGCCTGAGGGCTACAGAAAGATACTTGCGGCTGTCGATTTCTCCGAAGCTTCCTTGCTCGCGTTTCACCAGGCCGTGCACCTGGCTGAGTTGTTCGAGGGTGAATTGACGGCCTTGCACGCCGTGGATACCGGCAAGATGCCGCCTTACTATCCGGGCGAGTTTGCACGTGTGGAAATGAGTCATGCGCAACAGGCGCTGGACGATCTGCTGGCGCCAGGCGCCCGCGATATCAGGATCGACCGTCTGGTGGCGATGGGGGCGCCCCATGAATTGATTGTGGAAACTGCCGTCGGTGGCGGTAGTGATCTCATTGTTGTGGGCACTGCCGGTTTGCGCGGCCTCAAGGGATTGCTTACCGGCAGCGTGGCCGACCGGGTGGTGCGTAGCGCGCCGTGCCCGGTCCTGGTGCTGCATAACCCCGTTATGGAAGATAAAACGGAACAGGCTTGATGCCGCCATCCCTTGACGCGACAGGAGAACCTGCTCTCAAGCGCAGTCTTGGGCTGTTCAGTGTAACGGTTTACGGCATTGGCACGATTATCGGCGCCGGCATTTTCGTACTGCTGGGCAAGCTGATTGGCGTCGCCGGTGCGGCGGCGCCGTTGGCTTTTTTGCTGGCCGCAATCATCGCCGGCCTGACCGGGCTCAGTTATGCCCAGCTGGCTACGCGCCTGCCTTACAGTGCCGGCGAGGCTGTCTATGTGCAGGAGGCTTTCGGCAGGAGCTGGCTAACGCTTGCAGTGGGCCTGATGGTGGCGCTGGGCGGGTTGCTGTCGTCCGCGACCATCGCCCATGGTTTTGCAGGTTATCTGAATGTGCTTTGGCCGGCGCCCGGCACGCTGACGGCCGTTCTGTATCTCCTGGTGCTGGGCGCTGTTGCTATTTCAGGCATACAGGAAACTGCCTGGGTGGTGGGGTTTATTGCCGTAACCAGCACCATCGGCCTGATCGTGCTGGCTGTGGTTATCGTCGTGGGTGACCCGGACTGGCGGTGGCCTGAGCTCAATTATTCATTCTCGGCCCTGCCCTGGGTGGGCTTGTTTCTGGGGGCCTATCTGGCTTTCTACGCCTGTATAGGATTCGAGGATCTGGTCAATCTGGCCGAGGAGATCAAACAGCCGGGTAGAACGCTGAGTATTGCCATTCCCGTTTCACTCATTTTTTCGTCCCTGGTTTACATCGGTCTTGCGATCGTGGCTCTGGGTGCTGCTCCGGTGCATGAGTTGAAGGCCAGCGGTGCACCATTGGCCTTTCTGCTGAATAACGCCGGGCTCAAGGGTCAGTTGATTGTGGTTGTACTGAGTATTGTCGCCATTACCAACGGGGCTCTGGCACAGTTGGTAATGGCCTCCCGGGTACTCTACGGCCTGGGGCGCCAGGGCCTGCTGCCCAAGGCCATGGCAGACGTCAACAGGCATACGCGTACACCACTGCTGGCCACCGGTCTGGTAATCCTGGCGGTGGTGTTGGCGGCGCTGTCGGGCGATATTCTGAGTTTGGCGCGGGGCACCAGCGGTCTGGTGCTTATTGCGTTTACTCTGGTTAACCTGTCTTTACTGATGCTGAACTGGCGTGCCGGCAAACGGCTGGCTGTGACCAACCTGCTGCCACTGCTGGCCGCGGGTTTCTGCCTGCTGCTGGTGCTGGGTGAGGCAATGCGTATGGCCGGGCTGCTGGAAGTTGCGGGGGACTAGCATGGACAACGGCTTGCACATCGAAACCTTTCTGTTGCTGGGCATGCTGTTCATGATCGGTTTGGCAACAGATCTTCTGGGGCACCTGACCCGGCTGCCACGTGTGACGTTGCTGCTGGTATTCGGTTTCGTTATCGGCCCCTCCGGTATGGCGCTGATTGCCGATACCGATGTGTTCTGGGTGGACACCGCTTCGAATATTGCGCTGGTCATGGTGGGTTTTCTGCTCGGCGAGAAGCTCACCATGAAAAGCATGCGCGAGCAGGGGCGCGTAGTGCTTTATGTTTCCTTGCTGGTCACACTGGTCACGGTCCTGGTCGTATTCTGCGGTCTCATGCTGGTGGGTGTGGATCTGCCCCTGGCATTGTTGCTGGCCGCCATGTCCACGGCTACGGCACCGGCCGCCACCATCGACGTGGTACATGAAGCCCGCGCCCGGGGACCGTTCAGCAGCGCCCTGCAAAGCATTGTGGCCATCGATGATGTCTGGGGCTTGCTGATGTTCAGCCTGATCCTGGCATTTCTGGTGTCGGTCTCCGGCGGCAGTTCGGGACTGGAAGCGCTCAGTCACGGTTTGTGGGATCTGGCCGGCGCCATGCTGACCGGTCTGGGTCTGGGCATTCCCATGGCATTTCTGACCGGTCGCTTGCGGGCCGGCGAGCCTACCCAGGCCGAGGCGCTGGGTTTTGTATTTCTCTGTGTGGGCATTGCCATGTGGCTGGAGGTGTCCTTCATTCTGGCGGCGATGATCCTGGGTATGACAGTCGCCAATCTGGCCAAACACCACAAGTATCCTTTCCACGAAATCGAGGGCATCGAGTGGCCTTTTCTGATCCTGTTCTTTGTGCTGGCGGGCGCTTCGCTGGAACTGGACGCAGTGGCAGCAGGCGGCCTGCTGTTGTTTGTCTATGTCGCCTGCCGAGTAGTCGGGCGCCTGGCCGGCGGCTGGTTGGGCGGCAACATGGCGCATGCGCCAGCTGCACAGAAACGCTGGTTCGGTCTGGCACTACTGCCGCAGGCGGGAGTGGCTATCGGCATGGCGTTGATCGCGGCGCATCGATTTCCTGAATACGGCGATCAGTTGCTATCCATCGCTATTGCAGCCGCCGTGGTGTTTGAAATTGCCGGGCCGGTTTTCACCCGGCTGGCTATCGACCGGCTCGGAGAATCACGCCGCAGCGACTGATTCGGCAGGCGGAGTTTCCTTATGCGACGCCTGATCGGCCAGCTGCATGTGGTGGCTGATACGCCAGAGGTGATCAGCGACGCGGCGGATCCAGCGCGTCGTTTCCAGTTGCAGATCACCCTGCACAGTATCTTCCCTGCCTGAGGCGATGTTGCTCATTATCTGTTCTCTCAGATCATCCGCAGTCTGTGCGCATGTCTCTGCCAGGCTGGCTGAATCTTTAGCGGCTACTGCCCAATTGCCCGTGGACGCTGCCGCCTGCACTTGCTGCATACCGGAGTCCAGTTGTTTGCCCAGCGGGGCGAGTTCGGTCCAGCGCTGCCAATTCTGTGCCCGGCGGGTTTCCGCGTAGCGGTCACAGAGCCTTTGCATATGATCCACGCCGTGCATGCAGGCCATCAGGAATTGCCATTCCCTCGCATGTTCGGGTGATGAATGGATCTGGTCCAGGAAACGTTGTGTTTGCTCGATGGCATCGGCCAGCTCCAGCAGGGTTTCCGCATTGGCTTGTGAGCGCAGATGGATCAGGTCGCGCCCGAATTGCAGCAGGGCGAGGTTGATTTCTTCCAGCGTGGTACGTGCGGCTTCCAGGGCAACGAAAGGTTCTTTGAGCAAGTGCTTGTCCAGATGCCGGACCATGGTTGAGGTTTTTTCCGGTACCAGACGAATGATGAAGTTTGCGAAAGGCCGGGCGACGGGTAGTACCAGAATGATACCCAGAGCATTGAAGCCGCTGTGAAAAGCAACCAGGGCAATTTCGGGCTGATTGAGAAGCTCTCCGGGTGCGAGCCATTGCCACAGCCACACATAGGGGCTGAGCAGTATGAAAGCGCCCAGCCCGGTGCACAGGTTGTAAATGACATGCGAGTAACCCGTGCGACGTGACTCGGTAGCGCCTCCGATGGTGGCGAACAGGGCGGTTGCGGTGGTGCCGATGTCCATGCCGATCACCATGGCGGCAGCTTGTTCAAAGCTGATTGTTCCTGTGTGTACTGCGGTTAGCGCGGCTGCCACGCCGGCACTCGATGACTGTGTGATCAACGTGATGCCGACGCCGATCAGCAACAGCTGAAATCGTCCGATGAGGTTGTCGGAAGGGAAGTCATCCGGTGTGATGCGGCCTTCCATGCCACTCATGCCGGCCTGCATGGCATCTATGCCGACAAATATCAGGCCGAAGCCTGCCATGGCCAGTCCACCCTGCGCCCAACGTTGTTTGCCGAACAGATGCAGCAGAACACCGCCAAGAATCAGCGGCAGGACCATGGTGCCCAACTTGAGTTTGAAACCCAGCAGCGCCACCAACCAGCCGGTGATGGTAGTGCCCAGGTTGGCGCCGAAAACCACGCCCAGGGCCTGGGGGAACGTCAGCAGCCCGGCGCCGACAAAGCCCACGGCGGCGACCGTGGTGGCGCTTGAGGATTGCAGGACGGCGGTACTGATCGCGCCGGTGCAGGCCCCGGAAAGCGGGCTGCGTGTGAAGCGGGTGAGGGCGCCGCGCAGGGCATCACCGGCGACGCCCCTCAGACCGTCAGTCATGATGACCACGCCGAGCAGGAAGACGCCCAGCCCGCCCAGTACTTCAAACAATTGGGTCATGCGAGCCGCCCGGCGGCCTGCTAATCAGGAAACTTCAATGTACAGCCTGGTTGGTTTCCGCTTTATGGTGTTGTTTGACATTACCCTGAAGCTTGTCGACAAAGGTTTTCAGCTGGTGTTGCATGGAGGCGAAGGCGTCGCGCACCGCAACGTAGGCATCCTCATGTGCCGGTGCTTCGCCGTGCTGATTGACCACCAGCGTCTTGCCCGGTACGGACAGGCGTATACCGACCTGGAATTGCTGTCCCTTGTGATGGTGTTTGTGTGGCGCTTCCACGGTGACGTGACACTGGGTGATATGGTCGAAAAGCCGACCGAGCTTCTCTGTCTTCTGCTGGATAATGTCGGAAAGGGCTTCGGAGGGTTCCATATGACGGAATTCGATCTGCGTGGGTATGCTCATAAACTGCCTTGGTTGTAGACGTAATCTGATTATGGTCAACCGACCAGGTATTTGGGAGTAAAAATTGCCTTGAGGTCGGGAACATCCTCGCTTTTGGCGCCGCCGGACTGCCATTCCGAGTAGTTGTTGAAGAACGCACTCAATACGTCTCTGCGGCTGACGATACCCTGCAGCATGCTGGCCTTGGTCACCGGCACATGCCGGTAGCTGTACTGCATGAATACCGCTGCCAGGGTGTAGAGGTCTGCGTCTTCCCGTACGCTGACCGGATGACGGCGCATGACGTCCAGCACTTTCAGATCGGGCTGACGGTAGAAAATGCCTTCCGCATAGCATTGCATGATGTCCTTTTCGGAAACGAAACCGACCAGAATTTCGCGGGTCATGTCGTGATCCACTACCGGTGCATTGGAAACCTTGTTGCTCAGCAGCTTGGTGGCGGCTTCAATCACCGTGTCTTTAACTGACAGCGTGACCACAGCGGTGGTCATGATGTCTTTGGCGGTCAGTGTCTGGGTTGATGTGCTCATGGCAACTCCTTATTTGGGGCAGGCTTCGTGGGCGTAATAGGCAGCCAGCGCTTCTATTTCGCTGGTCAGCATCCTGTTGGTGGCGGCACTCATGCTGGCATCAATGCGGCGGCCGTCGCGGTAGGCGAGCAGGGCATTGATCAGGTATTGCTCCTGCTGGCAGGCCAGGTTGGGAACAATGGGTATGCTGCTGACGCCTTTCTGGCCATGACAGCCACGGCAGGTCCATTCCGTTTCCGGCGGAGCGGCCATGGCCTGACCGGCCAGCAACAAGATGGAAATCAGCAAAGTCCTGGTGAACCGTTTCGGCATAACTGTCTCCCGTTATGGGTTTCAGTTTCCCGCCTTTGGCGGGCCATTGCCTTGATATGGGTCAAGCTGAACAGGCATGAGATCCAGGCGCCTGTGACTGACGGGATTGTGGCGCCTGGCAGGCCTCAAATGAGGATAAAACGCTAGATCTTTCTGGCTTCGAGCGCCACGCCTTCCTCAATGCGCTCACTGGGATGCAGCACAACGATATCCTGTTGTGACAGGCCTTCCAGTATCTGGGCGACCTGGCCGTTATTCCGGCCCAGCCTCACCGGTGTCATGACCGCTTCACCGTCCACAACCCGGAAGACGGCCCATTCGCCGGCCTGCCGGAACAGGGCGCCGGTAGGCACCTGCAGGATGTCCTCTCCCTGCCAGATGCTGATGGCGGCATCGACGCGGTAGCCGTGTCCCAGGTCGGCCCAGGTTTCGCGCGGATCGGTCAGATCGATAATGACGTTGACCCGCTGTTCTTCAATCCCCAGCGCGGATATCTTGGTAAAGCCGAAGGGTTCCACCCGGCGCACCCGGCCGTTCAGTGCTTCGTCGCCGCCCCAGCCGCTGATTTTTACCTCGGCGTTGGCTTTGACCTTGACCGCGTCGCGCGACAGCAGGTCAACCACGATTTCCATCTGTGCCGGGTCGCCCAGCTCCATCAGGGGTGTACCGGCCGCGACGACATTCTCGCTTTCCTGCAGCAACCGCAGTACACGTCCGCTGATAGGCGATACCAGCTGCACGACGCCTTTTTCATCGCTGGCCTTGCCCTTGCCAGGCGTGATGAGTACCGCCCTGGCGTTCTCCAGTTCCGCCATGCGCACTTTTTCCGCTGCGCGCGCCGTATCCAGGGCGGCATTGGCGGTTTTCAGCGCCAGTTCCGCGCGGTCCAGATCGGCTTTGGAAATGCTGTCCTTTTCCGCCATTTGCCGGGCACGTCTGGCATCGGCCCGGGCAAACTCCACCTGGGCTTCGGCCTTGCGCCGCTCGGCCTGTGCCAGGGTGAGCGCGGCCTGGGCACTGCGCACGGTGGCTTCCGCCTGGCTCTTGCTGCGTGCATCGAGGAAGCCGGGATCGGTGGGCAACAGCCGCGCCAGCAGGGTTTCACCGGCAACTACTTCGTCGCCGACATGTTGTTCGATGCGTAGCAGATGAGCGGTGATCGGCGCCGAAACCACATACACATCATGCACCCGGGTATAGCCTTCGTCGCTGACTGTCACCTGCATCGGGCCCAGACTGACTTGCGCCATATCCACGGGCACCGGTTTGGGCATGAAGGAGTAAACGAAGAACAACAGCAGGGCGGCGGCCAGGCCGAGGGTCAGCAGACGTTTGATGAGGGTTTTCTGTTTTTTGCCGGTTTGTGCGTTCATGATCTCATCCTGGGGCCTAATTACTCACGGGTCTTGAGCACGGCTATCAGGTCCAGCCGGTCGATGCGACGTCGCACCAGCAGGCCAGAGCCGATGGCCGCCAGCACCACTACCAGGGCGGCGTAACCGTAAGTCGAGGCATCAATAATAAGGGGTATGCGAAAAAGTTCAGTGTCAAAAGAAGTCACCATGGCCCAGGCCAGCAGCCAGCCCAGGCCTGCGCCGACCGGCAGCGCGACCAGGGTCAGCAGGGCCAGCTCGCCCAGCAGAATGTAGGACACCTCGCCGCGGGTCAGGCCCAGCACCCGCAGGCTGGCCAGTTCGCGGCCGCGTTCCGACAGGGAAATACGGGCGCTGTTGTAGACCACACCGACGGCAATCAGGCCGGCGAACAGGGTATTGAAGAACACGAAGGTGCCAAGGCTTTCGTTGAGTGTGGCGAAAAAGGCCTGTTGCGCTTCTTCCTGCAAGCCGACACCGGCCACAGCCGGGGTGTTTTTCAGGCTGCGGTAGAGTTCATCGGTTCGTTGTCCGTCCACCAGCAGATAGGCGCCGGAAATGGATTGAGCCTCCTTCATCAGGCGGTTGAGGCTGTGCAGGTCCATATAGGCCGAGGTGCCCATGTAGGTTTTCACGATACCGGACACAGGCACATCCAGTTCCGGCCGCCGCCCCTGGGTGACTTCCAGGCGCAGCAGTTCGCCGCTGCGAATGTTGAGCAGTTCCGCCAGTTTGTCAGACAGCACAATGCCTTCTGCGGGAATATCCACCGGTTGGTAATCGAGGTCCACCACGCGGCTCAGTTCGGCTGTATCTGTCAGCCCGATGATCGCCTGACGTCGACTGTACTGACCGTTACGCAGCACCGCCGGCACCGCGCGGAAGGGTTCGGCGGTGATGACGCCGGGCACATGTTCAACATCGTGAATGGCGCGGGCATTGCGCGGCTCGATGAAGTTCACGGTGGCATGCTGGCGATCGATGACATTGAAGCTGATGTCGATCATGTAGATCATGGCGTCCAGCGAGAAGCTGGAACCGATCAGCAGGCCCATGGACATGGCGATGCCCAGACTGGTCATGGCCGAGCGTTTGGGCCAGCGATAAATGTGGCGCAGGATCATGCGCGTCGGCTGGTCGATCCAGCGCGCCAATGCCTCGATCCATTGTGCCGAGCGGCTGTAATCGGGCGGCGGTGGCGGCACCATGGCGACCGCCGGCTGCAGGCGCATGACCTTGAGTACGGCGGAAAAGGTACCCAGCACGGCGATGAAGAGGCTGAAGCCGACTGAAATCAGATAGACATCCGGCGGGGCCTGAAACAGCAGAAAAGGAAACTTGAAGTACTCCATGTACAGCACTGCCAGGCCCTGACCCAACCACAGGCCGAGACCGATACCCATGGCTATGCCGAGCAGGGTAATAGCGCCGACCAGTTTCAGGTAATGCAGGCCTACCGCGATATCCCGGTAACCAAAGGCCTTGAGCAGGCCGATCTGTTCGCGCTCAGTCTCGATCAGTCGCGTCACCACCACATTGAGCAGAAAGGCGGCCACCAGCAGAAAGATGGGCGGCAACATGCGGCCCATTACCTTGAGTTGGGAGATTTCGTTGGACAGGAACTGGTCGGATATCTGCTGATCACGGCCATAGGCGCCGTTGGCGCCATAGGGTTTGAGCAACTGATCGAGCCGGTCTATCAGGGCGTCTTCGTTGCTACCGGTGGAAGTCAGTATCAGGGCTTCGTTGAAAGCGCCGTCCAGGTCGAAAGCATTGGCCAGTGCGCGGCGGTTCATCCATAACACGCCAAAGCGTGAGTCATCCGGCACCAGTTCGCCGGGCGCGATGGAGTACACATACTCGGGTGAGAGCACGGTGCCGGTGACTGTCAGGCGGCGTTTGGTGCCATTGAGAATGGCGTGGAAATGATCGCCGGGCTGCAGGTTATGGGCGAGTGCAAAACCTTCCAGCACCAGCACTTCGTCAGGATGCTGCGGGTCAAAGTAGCGGCCGGAGCGCAGTACGATGTCGTTGATACGTGGGCTGGGAGTCGGCGGAAGGGACTGGATTTGCCCGGTGATGGGTACGCTGGTGCCCTCTACGTCGAGAATGGCGCCAGCACGGATGCGCGTTTCCGCACGTCGTACGCCGGGCAGGGCAGCGATTTCGTCCAGCAGGGAATCGGGTGCGCGTTTCACCGGTGCGATGACATCGGCGAAGCGGTAGCGCTCGTAATAGGCGCGGCGGGTCTCATCCAGCGACACCAGCATGCCCTTGGACATGACATACATGCCCACGCCGCAGCCGATCACTACGGCGATGGCCAGCGCCTGGCCCTTGATGTGCCAGAGATCCCGTAAAAGCTTACGGTCCAGTGGCCGCAGCAGTTCCAGAAGTCTGAGCGGTGGACGCGGCATGACTACCAGCTCAGGTCCGTCGGCTTAAGAGGCTGCTCATTGCTGCGCGTTTCCTGTATCTGGCCGTCCGCCATGTACAGCACCCGGTCGGCCATGTCGGCAATGCCGGCGTTGTGGGTGATCACCATGGTGGTGGTATCGAGATCACGGTTGGCGCGGGCAATGGCCTCCAGCACCACGATGCCGGTCTTGCTGTCCAGCGCGCCGGTGGGTTCATCACAAAACAGCACGCGTGGCTGTTTGGCAATGGCGCGGGCGATGGCCACGCGTTGCTGCTCGCCGCCGGACAACTGGGCAGGGAAGTGATGCATGCGCTGGCCCAGCCCCACCATTTCCAGTGCCTGTTCCGGACTCATGGGGTTCTCGGCGATTTCGGTCACCAGCATCACGTTCTCGCGTGCAGTGAGACTCGGAATCAGGTTGTAGAACTGAAAAACGAAACCGACATGCTCGCGGCGGTAGGCAGTGAGATGCCGGTCATCGAAAGCTGTCAGCTCCTGACCGTCAAAATACACCTGACCTTCGGTGGGGAAATCCAGGCCACCCAGAATATTCAGCAGGGTCGACTTGCCACTGCCTGACGGGCCCAGCAACACCACCAGCTCGCCGGCCGGCACTTCCAGGTCCACACCACGCAGGGCGTAAACCATGGACTGGCCGATACCGTAGGTCTTGGTCAGGCCTTTTGCATGAAAGGCAAAATCCGGATTGTTGTTCTCGGGCATACGGGGAATCATAACGCCGCCCGGGTGCAGACAACATTAATCTGGATCAAGTCGCCAGCTTCGCATCATGCACGAATGTGGTAAAACCTGTGTCAGTCCAAGACCGCAATTGAACACTTAATAAAAGGAATCACATGCATACCGAGAACAAACCTGAACAGAATCTCGCATCGCGCTGGAAGCGCCTTGGGGCAGTGTTGATTGATGGTTTTGCGGCCATGCTCCTGAGCTGGCCCTATATGAGTCATCGCGGCGTTCTGGAAGTGGCTGCCGAAAGCGGCGCCATTCCCCTGGACATGATGCTTGAACTGGCACTGTATGGCTGGGTGGTTTTCTTTGTGCTCCATGCCTATCTGCTGGGCACCTATGGCCAGACGCTGGGCAAGAAATTGCTGGGTATCTATATCGTCACGCCTGAGGGGCATAAACCTGATTTATGGGCGATTATTCTCAAGCGATACGCGCCGGTTGCCTTTGTGGCCTATATTCCGGTGCTGGGCAGCATCCTGCCTACCATCGACGCCTTGTTTATTTTCCGCTCGGACAAGCGTTGCGTGCATGACATGATCGCTGGCACCAAGGTGGTGGATTCGCCGCCGCTACAGGTCTGAAAAAGCATGCTGCTGACATGACGTTGTCAGCAGGGTTATGCAAATCTAACCCTTTCCTGAATTCCTGCGAGGATTGCCATGCCAGCTCATGAAAAAATCGATTATGTAGAGTTTCCATCGAATAACCTGGCGGCCACCAAGGCCTTTTTCGAAGCGGCTTTTGGCTGGTCGTTTACGGATTACGGGCCGGAGTACACGGCTTTTTCCAATGAAGGGCTGGATGGAGGTTTCTTCAAGGCGGAGCTGGCGGCATCTACCACTGCGGGCAGTGCACTGATCGTGTTCTACAGCGAACAGCTGGAGCAGACACGGGAGAAAGTGATGGCTGCGGGTGGCCGCATCCTGAAAGAAATCTTTGCATTCCCTGGCGGCCGCCGTTTTCATTTTGCCGAGCCCAGTGGCAACGAATTCGCTGTGTGGAGCGACAAGGAAAACTAGAGCTGTGATGCGGCGGCTGTCAGCTGCCACAGGCTTACGGTCAGAATGCCCATCGCAAGTAATGGGCGCACTGCGGTATTACCGGCAATCCGGGCCAGGCCGTTACCCATCAGCAAACTGCCGCCGAGCAGGGCGGGCAGGGTGCCGATACCAAAACCCAGCAACAGGCTGGCGCCCGTGTTGGCAGAGCCACTGATGGCGGCGGTGGCCGCCACAGCATAGATCAGTCCGCAGGGAATCCAGCCCCAGAGCATACCGAGGGTGAATCTGGCGCCCGGGCCAGGCAGGCGGCGCAGGCGGGCAGTGACGGGCATGATGCGGCGCCACAGCGGCAGAAAAGGGCGAGCGCTGCGTTCCAGGCCACGCCAGCCCAGCAGCATGGCCAGGGCGATACCGATCAGCGCCAGATTGGCGACCACGCGCGGCCACAGGGCCAGGACTTCTTCGCTGCAGGCCTGCGTCAGCAACCAGCCGCCGCTGGCGCCGGCCAGGGCGCCGACCAGGGCGTAGGAAAACAAGCGGCCAGCATGATAGGCCGTCAGCGATAGAACCTGGTCAGGTCCATGTGATTGTCCGGCCGCGGGGGCATGCCCGGCCAGGGCCAGCGCACCGCACATGGCAATGCAATGCGTGCTGCTCAGCAGGCCGGCCAGCATGGCCGAAAAAAAACTCAGATCAGGCAGGTGGATCATGGCGGTCTGAGGCGTCGTCATCCAGTACGCGCCAGGCGGGGGTGTCGAGGTCCTCGAACTGGCCGCTGTTCACCGCCCAGATAAAGGCGGCAATGGCCAGCGCGACCAGCACCAGGCTGAGCGGGATGAGCAGATAAAGGGCGGTCATATGTGTCTCCTCCCCCTCTCCCTAACCCTCTCCCACGGAGGGGAGAGGGGATAGAGAACGCTCCCTCTCCCCTGGCGGGAGAGGGTTGGGGTGAGGGGGCTGGGCGCTGAGCAGTCGCAAGGCATTGCCTACCACGAGCATGGAACTGGCCGACATGCCGATAGCAGCCATCCAGGGCGTCAGCAGGCCCAGCACGGCAAGCGGTACGGCCAGCGCGTTGTAGCCAATCGCCCAGGTCAGGTTCTCGCGCAGGATGCGTTGCGTCTGCTGTGCCAGGGCGCGGGCCTCGACCAGGACGGCGAGGTTTTCGTTCAGCAGCACGGCATCGGCGCTGGCCTGGGCCAGGGCGGCGCCCGACTGCATGGCAATGGAGACATCGGCACCCGCCAGTACCGGAGCGTCGTTCAGGCCGTCGCCCACCATCAGTACACGGGCGCCTTCGGCACGCAGTTTCTCCACCGCGGCCAGCTTGGCGTCCGGCAGCATGTCTGCGCGGGCATGGGCGATGCCCAGCGTGGCTGCCACATGCCGGACAGCTGCCGGACCGTCGCCCGACATGAGATGCACGCGCAGCCCGGCGGACTGCAGCATGGCGATGACTGCAGGCGCCTCGGGGCGGATGCCTGCGCGTAATGCGATCCAGCCGACAGGCTGGCTGTCCTCGGTCAGCACCAGCCAGGTATGGCCGTTCGATACCTCGTCATCCGGCCCGCTTTTCCGGCTGTCATCCAGTAACAATGCCGGCGACCCCAGTTCGTAGTGCCGCCCCTGCAGCATGGCGCTTACGCCGCGGCCGGCCTGCCATTCGGTCTCCAGGGCAGGATCGCCGGTTGCGGTATAAGGACGCAGGGCTTCGGCTATGGGGTGGCTGTGGTCGCGTTCCATGCGCGCCGCCAGCGCCAGAACCTGATCCCGATGCCAGTGCTCCGAGCCCTGCACTTCTGCCACTTCCAGGCGGCAGTCGGTCAGGGTGCCGGTCTTGTCGAACACCACGTCGGTGACATGGGCAAGCGTTTCCAGCGTATGACCACGGGTCACCAGCAGGCCCCGGCGTGCCAGCGCTGCGGCGCCGGCTGACAGGCTGGCCGGGGTGGCCAGGGACAGGGCGCAGGGGCAGGTGACCACCATTACGGCCAGCGTGATTTCAAAGGCGCGCTCGGGGTCCAGCTGCGCCCAGGCCAGCGCGGTGAGGGCGGCGATAGCCAGCACCACGGAAACGAAGTACACGGCAATGCGGTCGGCAATACGGGCGGCAGCCGGTTTACGTGTCTCGGCACGTCGCAGCAGGCGCAGCATGTGCGCCCTTGTGGTGTCGGCCCCGACTTTTTCGATACGCACTTCCAGCGCCTGGGCGCGATTGACGCTGCCGGCCAGCACCGGGTCGCCCGGCTGGCGCTGGCGGGGCATCGATTCACCCGTAAGCAGGGACTCATCCACTTCGCTGCGGCCATGCAGAATGCTGCCGTCCGCGGCCAGGGTCTCGCCGGGCCTGACCAGCAGGGTCATGCCACAACGCAGTTGTTCGGCCGGCACCACGCGCGGCTGGCCGTCTTCCAGCACGGTGACGGTATGCGGCTGGCTGGCTACCAGGGCGCGCAGACCCTGCTGTGCACGGCGTCGGCCGGTGGCTTCCATATGCCGTCCCAGTGACAGGAAGAACACGAACATGCAGGCCGAGTCGAACCAGATTTCGCCCGATCCCTGCAGGGTATGCACCACGCTCATGGCGAAGGCGGCGCCGATGGCCAGCGCCACTGGTACGTCCATACCGACGCGGCGGTGGCGCAGGTCGTTCCAGGCGCCGGCGAAAAACGGTTGGCCGGAATAGAGAATGACCGGGGTGGCCAGCAGCATGGAAGCCCAGGTCAGCAGCAGGCGGATATCACCGGTCAGGCCCAGGTCGCTGCCCATGTACAGACCCAGCGACAGCATCATGACCTGCATGGTGCCAAGGCCGGCCAGGCCCAGGCGCAGGATGGCGCGCCGGTCGTCGCGGCGCAGGTCGCCGAGACCGGCGTCCAGCGGCAGCGGACGCGGCCGGTAGCCGCCAGCGGCAATGGTTTCGAGAATACGGCTGAAGGGCAGGCGCTGCGCATCCCAGCGCAGGGTCACGATGCGGGTCTGCGCATTGACGCTGACGCTGTACAGCGCATTGAGTTTGCGCAGGCGCTGTTCGATATCAGCGGCACAGGCGCCGCAGCGGATGTTTTCCACCAGCACGTCCGCTTCACGGCAGCCCTCGGCGGTCATCAGGGCGATGCTGCCGAGTACATCGTCATGATCGTAATCGGAAAACGACACGGCTTCGCCAGCGGCGAAGGCCGCTGCCGCTTCACAGCCGGCGCAGCAGTATCCGCGTGCCGGTTCGTCGAGCAGCGTGCGGCTTTGGGGAACGTTGTCGCCGCAATGCCGGCAGGGCAGTGTCATTGCTGCTGCTCAACGGTGGTCTGCATGCCGAAGCGATTGACGCCCTCCACGACCCTGTGGTCCGCGGATTGCACGGCAATCCAGACCGTAATCAGTCCGGCAACGACGGTCAGCAGCGGAATGGCGAAGACCATGATGGCCATGGGTTCCTGGTACCAGCGACTGGTAGTGCTGTTCATCGTGTGCCTCCCGGCGTGGTGTTGAATGGCGCGAAGAAGCGTGCCGTGGCCGTGTCCGATGCCGCTTTTTCACTGCCGACACGCGTCACCACGATTTCAATGTCGTTGGCGCCGGGCGCCAGTTTGTCGGCCGGCACCCGGATACGTACCGGCACTTGCTGTTTGGCGCGTGCCTCAAGCCGGAATTCACCCACCGGCGGGCTGAACTGCGCGCCCGGCAGGTCGGCAATAGACAGGGCAAAGCGATGGGCTTCCTCGGACTTGTTGGTGATGTGCAGCGTGTATACGTTTTCCACCGAATCGCCCACCAGTTGATAAAGCGCATTGCGGTCACGCACCACATCCAGGGCGATGGGATTGCGCAGGAAGAGCGCCACCAGCAGGCCGACACACAGGGAAGCCCAGATGAACCCGTAGGCGATGGTTCGGGGGCGGAGCAGTTTGCTGGCCTGTCCATGCAGCGCATGATGCGTGGTGTAGCGCACCAGGCCGCGTGGCCGGTCGAGTCGGTCCATCACCGAGTCACAGGCATCAATACAGGCCGCGCAGGCGATGCATTCGTACTGCAGGCCATCGCGGATATCGATGCCCACGGGACACACCTGCACACACAAGGTGCAGTCGACACAGTCACCGGCCTGTCCTTCGTATTTCTCCGCTTTCTTGGCACTCATGCGGGGTTCGCCGCGTGCCTCGTCGTAGGAGATGATCATGGTGTCCTTGTCGAACATGGCGCTCTGGAAGCGTGCATAGGGGCACATGTACTTGCACACTTGCTCGCGCAGCAGGCCGGCATTGCCGTAGGTGGCGAAACCGTAAAACAGAATCCAGAAGGTTTCCCAGGGACCCAGGCCCAGGTCCACCACTTTGCCGGTCAGTTCCGGCGCGGGCGTGAAATAGGCCACGAACGTGAAGCCGGTCCACAGGGAAAAGACGATCCACAGCAGGTGCTTGCCGCTGCGGCGCAGCACCTTCTCCGTGGTCCAGGGACCGCGGTCCAGCTTCATGCGATGCGCGCGGTTGCCTTCCGCCAGTTCTTCCATCCACAGGAACGTCTTGGTCCAGACCGTCTGCGGACAGGCGTAGCCGCACCACAGGCGCCCGCCCAGATTGGTGAAGAAGAACAGGGTGATGGCGGCGATAATCAGCAGCCAGGTCAGCAGGAACAGATCCTGTGGTACCAGGGTGAAAAAGAAGATGTGGAAACGGCGCGCCGGCAGATCGAAGTGCACCAGTGGCTGGCCGTTGATCACGATCCAGGGAATGACGTAGTACAGCCCCAGCAATATCAGGGTGGCGGCGCCGCGCAGGTAGGAATAACGGCCCAGTAGCAGGCGCGGGTAGACCTTTTTGCGGTGCGCATACAGCGGTTGCGCCGTTACCTCATGCAATGACTTCGGATCGGCCGACACGATCAGTCTCCGGGCGGACGGTTACGAAAACCGGCCTGAAGCAGGAAGGCCATCAGGCACGCTGCCAATGCCGTTGCCCACAGAGTAAGGAACAACAAGGAGTAGAGGCTCAGCGGCACGGGCAGGTCCTGATGACCTCCTGTAACTGCGACGATGTGATCCATGATGGTGATGCTGGGCGCCAGACCCGCGGCGGCAGCCAGAAACGACACCCAGCCAGCCGCCAGCCAGCGGCGTACGCGGCGCGGCAGCGGTTTGCGTGGGGTGATTTCAGGGTGCTCGGCTATGGGCATGGTGACCTCGGGCTTAATGCGACAGGCTGTAGATGTAAGCGGTGAGCAGCCGCAGTTTGTCGGCACCGATCAGGTCACGGTGTGCCGGCATGCGACCCTGCTGACGGCCATTGGCAATCGATGAGGTCAGGCTGGCCTCGTCGCCACCATAGAGCCAGATGTCGTCCATCAGGTTGGGTGCGCCCAGCATGGTGTTACCGGTTCCGTCAGCGCCGTGGCAGGCGGTGCAGTTCTGCTCGAACAACGCTTTGCCCTGCTCCACCGCCGCTGTGCCGGCATGCGGATCCTGCATAAAGTCGACGACAGCAGCCACGCCTTTGTCGCCCAGCACTGCCTGCCAGGGCGGCATCATGCCGGCACGACCATTGCTGATGCTGGCCAGGATCTGTTCGGGCTCGCCGCCCCACAGCCAGTCATTGTCGGCCAGGTTGGGGTAGCCCTTGGCGCCGCGCGCATCCGAGCCGTGACAGCCCGTGCACCAGGTCTGGTAGACCTTGCGCCCGATGTCCACGGCATCGGGTTCCTGCGCCAGGGCCGGGATATCCATCTCGTGATACTCGGCAAACTTGCGTTCGAAGCGATGTTCCGCCTGATTGATCTGGGTTTCGTGCTGACGTTCCTGCGTCCAGTTGAACAGGCCGTCGAAATTGCCCAGGCCGGGGTAGGCCACCAGATACATCAGGCTGAAGACAATCGTGACCACGAACAAACCCAGCCACCAGAACGGCATGGGCTGGTTGTATTCCGCCAGATCGTTGTCCCAGACATGGCCGGTGGTTTCAGTTTCGGCCGGTTCGTCATCGCGGCGGATGGAGGCCCAGGCAATCAGCCACAGGCAGGCCACGATATTGAGCAGGGTGATCAGGATGACGAACCAGCTCCAGCCGGTGCTCAGTTGCTCGCTCATAAGCCTTTCTCCCGGATTTTCTCGAGGACATCTGTGTCATCCATCAGCGGTAGGCGCGCGGCTTCTTCGAAGCGGGTTTTCTGCCGGCTGCTGTAAGCCCAGATCACGATGCCGATGAAGGCAAACAGGCAAATGGCGGTAAAGATTCCGTTAACCATGACTATCTCCTTAACGGTTGCCCTGACCCTGGGTACGACCCAGGCTCTGCAGGTAGGCGATCAGGGCCTGCATTTCCGTTTTGCCTTCCACGGCTGCCTGCGCGCCGGCGATATCTGCTTCGCTGTAAGGCACACCCAGTGTTTTCATGGCCTTGAGCTTGCTGGCGGTTTTATCCGCCTTGATCAGACGTTCGGCCAGCCAGGGATAGGCCGGCATGTTGGATTCCGGCACCAGGGTGCGCGGATCCAGCAGGTGCACTTCATGCCATTCATCCGAATAGCGGCCGCCGACGCGGGCCAGGTCCGGCCCGGTGCGCTTGCTGCCCCACTGGAAGGGATGGTCCCAGACCGATTCGCCAGCAGTGGAGTAGGGCCCGTAACGCTCGGTTTCGTAGCGCAGGGTGCGGATCATCTGCGAGTGGCAGCCGTAGCAACCTTCACGGATATAGATGTCACGACCTTCCAGAGCCAGGGCGCTATAGGGCTGCAGGCCTTCGGCCGGCTCGGTGGTGGAGGCCGAGTACATCAGCGGTACGATTTCCACGATGCCGCCTACACTCACCACGATGGCGATGAGCACCGCCATGAGGCCGATATTCTTTTCAACCTTGTCGTGAGTAACGCTCATGTCTGAACCTCCGCGGTGGATGCATTGGGCGCGGGTGGTTGATCCGGCTGGGGCAGGTCAATGGCCGGTGCGCCCATGAGGGTTTTATAGCTGTTGTAGACCATAACCAGGATGCCGGTGAGGTACAGCACGCCACCGGCCAGGCGCACCGCGTAGAACGGATAGGTGGCGTTGAGGCTTTCGATGAAGCTGTAAACCAGGATTCCGTTTTCATCCGTGGCACGCCACATCAGACCCTGCATCACGCCGGCCACCCACATGGCGGCGATGTACAGCACCACACCCAGGGTGGTCAGCCAGAAGTGGATTTCAATCAGGCGCGTGCTGTACATGCTTTCGCGGTTCACCAGCCGCGGGATCAGCACATACAACGAGCCCATGGTGATCATGCCCACCCAGCCCAGTGCGCCGGAATGCACATGGCCGATGGTCCAGTCGGTGTAATGCGAGAGGGCATTGACCGTCTTGATGGACATCATCGGCCCCTCGAAGGTGCTCATGCCGTAGAACGACAGCGACACGATGAGGAACTTGATGATGGGATCGGTGCGCAGCTTATGCCAGGCGCCGGACAGCGTCATGATGCCGTTGATCATGCCGCCCCAGCTGGGCGCCAGCAGGATTAGCGAGAACACCATGCCCAGGCTCTGCACCCAGTCGGGCAGGGCGGTGTAGTGCAGGTGATGCGGACCGGCCCACATGTAGATGGAAATCAGCGCCCAGAAGTGCACGATGGACAGGCGGTAGGAGTAGATCGGCTTGCCGACCTGTTTGGGAATGAAGTAGTACATCATGCCCAGGAAGCCTGCGGTGAGGAAAAAGCCGACGGCGTTATGTCCGTACCACCACTGCACCATGGCATCCACAGCGCCGCCATAGGCCGAATAGGACTTGGTCAGCGAAACCGGTATGGCGGCGCTGTTGACGATGTGCAGGATGGCTACCGTCAGAATGAAACTGCCATAAAACCAGTTCGCGACATAAATATGCGGTGTCTTGCGGCGCATGATCGTGCCGAAAAACACCACGGCATAAGACACCCAGACCAAGGCAATGAGGAGGTCCAAAGGCCACTCGAGTTCAGCATATTCCTTGGCCTGGGTGTAACCCAATGGCAGCGAAATGGCTGCCCCCACAATCACTGCCTGCCAGCCCCAGAAGGTGAAGGCAGCCAGTTTGTCGAATACAAGTCTTGTCTGACAGGTGCGTTGCACCACCCAGTAGGAGGTGCCTATCAAGGCACTGCCGCCAAAAGCGAAAATAACCGCATTGGTGTGCAGCGGGCGCAACCGGCCGTAGCTCAGCCAGGGCAGGTTCATACTCAGTCCGGGCCAGATCAGCTCGGCGGCAATGAACACGCCAACGCCCATGCCCACTACCGCCCATACCAGGGTCATGATGGTGAATTGCAGCACCACCCGGTCGTTGTAGTTGACTGCAGCCGCAGCCGGGGTTTCGTTGCCAGCCATGTGGTTGGCCTCCTTGATACGTGAATTGTTCACTCCGTGGGAGGCATTTTCCTCAGCAGGTGGATGGGCTGCCTTGATCTAGATCAGGTCGACGCGGCTTGGACTTGTTTAGGCTCGGCACATCAATTACCGAGCGAGAAAATCATGCACGTGGACAAGCATCAGCCTCTTAAAAATCTGCTGGGGGAACTTGACCGGCGCGGCCCGCGCTATACCTCCTATCCGCCGGCGCCGATGTTCACTTATGACTTTGGTCCGGACGCGTTGGTCAACGCCCTGCAGGAAAGCAACCGTCCGCAGGCGCGACCGTTGTCGATCTATGCCCACGTGCCGTTCTGCCATCAGCTTTGCTACTACTGCGGCTGCACCAAGATCATCCTGAGCAACAATGCCCGCAATCAGGGAAAAATCGACGCTTACCTGCATACCTTGTACGGAGAGGCGGAATTATTCGCCCGATATCTGGATCCGCGCCGCGAAGTGCAGCAGATTCATCTGGGCGGTGGTACACCCAATAGCTTCAACCCGGAGCAGCTGGCCGATTTTCTGAGTGATTTAAGAGCCTGCTTCCGTGTTGCGCCGGGGGCCGAGGTTGGGATTGAAGTCGACCCGCGCTGCATTGAACTGCAGGATCTGGACCGTTATCGCCTGGCTGGCTTCAACCGCATCAGTATTGGCGTACAGGATTTTGATCCGCTGGTGCAAAAGGCCATTAACCGCGAGCAGAGCAAAAAGCACATTGCTGATCTGATCTCCGAGGCCCGCTTTGTCGGATTCGGAGGCATCAATGTTGATCTGATTTACGGCTTGCCGCGGCAGTCAATGAAAACTTTCGGCCATACCCTGGATGAGCTGGTCAAGATGCGGCCGGACCGGGTAGCGGTGTACAGCTATGCGCACCTGCCGCAGCAGTTCAGGGCACAGCGCCTGATACGGCTGGAAGAACTGCCCGACCCGACACTGAAGCTGGACCTGTTCGATCTGGCCGTGCACAAGCTCACCGACGCTGGTTACCGTTACATCGGCATGGATCATTTCGCCCTGCCCGAGGATGAACTTGCCCGATCGCTGAATTCAGGTCATCTGCAGCGTAATTTTCAGGGTTACAGCACACGGGGCGGCGCAGACATGATCGGCCTGGGTATGAGCGCCATCAGCAGCATAGGCAAGGTCTATGCGCAGAATGCCAAGACGTTGCCGATTTATTCCAGGCGTATCGAAAACGGCGAATTCGCCACTGTGCGTGGTTTGCATCTGACCGAAGAAGAGGGCATTCGTCGCGATCTCATTCACCAGCTCATGTGCAGCGGCAAGATCGATATGGACGCCTTCGGCCAGGCCCACGGCATCCAGTTCGAACAGTACTTCGAGCGTGACCTGGGGCGTTTGCGGCCCTATCTGAAAAAGGGACTGATCAGGAACCAGGATCATGTGCTGGAAGTGACGGAAAGCGGACGCTACCTGCTGCGCCCCCTGGCTATGGCTTTTGATCCCTACGTGAACCAGCCGGAAAACGGAGCGACCTATTCCAGGGTGATCTGACTGCTGCAATACCGCCCGAAACCTTGAATCTCGTGGCAGTTGTACTAGCTTGAAGAAACAAAAGAAACGAGGAGCATGGTATGTCGGCGCATAAACTCTTCCCTGGATTGGTAGCGACGGTTTTGGCAATGATGGCCCTGGTGGCCTGCCAACCCTCCGGCAGCGGCAAAACTGAGCAGGCTGAATCGCAGGAATCCGGTTGGTCGCCGCCTGTGGCCACGGATATCCAGGGGGAGGAAACCGCCGTACTCACCCCGCCGCCGCAGGTGCCGTCGCCCATTGACCGCGACCATCCCACCAAGCTGGTGGTGCACCTGGAAGTGCAGGAAAAAGTCATGCAGATGGCCGATGGCGTGGACTACACCTTCTGGACCTTTGGCGGCACTGTGCCCGGCAGCTTCATCCGCGTGCGGCGCGGTGACCTGATCGAATTTCACCTGGCCAACCGTGCCGACAGCAAGGTGCCGCATAACATCGACCTGCACGCGGTGACCGGTCCCGGCGGCGGCGCGGTGTCGTCTTTCACGCCGCCCGGCAAGGAAACCGTATTCAGTTTCCAGGCGCTCAATCCGGGTCTCTATATTTATCACTGCGCAACGGCGCCGGTGGGCATGCATATCGCCAACGGCATGTATGGCCTGATCCTGGTGGAGCCCGAGGAGGGTCTGCCGCCGGTGGATCGTGAGTTCTACGTGGTGCAGGGCGATTTCTATACCCGGGGCGGTTACGGCGATGCCGGACTACAACCTTTTGATATGGAAAAGGCCCTGAAGGAACAGCCGGATTACGTGGTCTTCAATGGTTCGGTCAACGCTCTGACTGGCGACAGGGCCTTGCATGCGAAGAAGGGTGAAACCGTGCGCATTTACGTGGGCAACGGCGGGCCCAATCTGGTGAGTTCATTCCATGTGATCGGCGAAATCTTCGATACTGTGTATATCGAGGGCGGCACCGCGCTCAATCACAATATCCAGACCACCCTGGTGCCCGCCGGCGGTGCGGCCATTGTCGATTTCAGGATCGACGTACCGGGTGAACTGATTCTGGTCGACCACTCGATCTTTCGCGCCTTCAACAAGGGTGCGCTGGGCAAGATCGAGGTACAGGGCGACGAGGAAAGTTTCATTTATTCGGGCGAGCAGCGTCAGACGGTTTATCTGGCCGAGGGTGGGGCTGTACAGCAAATGCCCGAAGATGAAGTCCCTGTCGAGCAACCGGTCCTGACTAAGCAGGAACGTATTGCCAGGGGAGAGAATGTCTACAAGAGCAACTGTGCCGCCTGCCATATGCCGGACGGTAGTGGCGTGCCAAACGCTTTTCCGCCAGTGGCTGAATCCGATTACCTGAATGCGGATGTGGACCGGGCTATTCGCGCCGTCGGCAAGGGCCTGGATGGCGAAATCACCGTGAACGGCGAAACCTATAACAATGTCATGCCACGCCTGAATCTGAGTCATCAGGAAATCGCCAATGTACTGAGCTACGTGTACAGCCAGTGGAATAACAATGGTACCGAGGTAACGCCGGAGATGGTCGACAAGGCCCTGCAGTGAAAGCTGCATGAGGGGAAGACAGCGGTCGATACTCGTCGCAGCCGCTTTGTGGGCGATCGCAAGCTGCGTTCAGGCCGGTGATCCAGCTCCGGCGGGTATGCTCGCGGTCACCGCTGGAAGCTATGTGCCGTTATACGGTGACAAGACCCGGCCGGTAGGGGTGGACGCGTTTTACATGGACGAATATCCGGTAACTAATGAAGAGTACCTCGCTTTCGTCAATGACCATCCACGCTGGCGCCGCAGCAAAGTTGCTCCGCTGTTTGCCGACGAAGGTTATCTGGCCCACTGGCAGGCGGATTTGGTCGCAGGGGAGCAGGCGCCGGAAAAAGCGCCCGTAACCAATGTCAGCTGGTTCGCGGCCAAGGCGTATTGCGAGGCGGGCGGGAAACGCCTGCCAACCCTGGATGAATGGGAATATGCCGCCAGAGCCAGTGAAGATAATCGGGACGCCGCATCCCGGCCCGGGTTCAATCGCCTGATTCTGGACTGGTACGGCAAGCCCACACGGTTGCCGCTGCCCGAGGTGGGTTACAGCTTCCGGAATGCCTGGGGCTTGTGGGACATGCATGGTCTCGTCTGGGAGTGGGTGATGGATTTCAACGCCGTGGTTATGACTGGCGAGTCACGCAAGGATGCGGGTGGTCTGGATCCGCAGCTTTTTTGTGCCGCGGGAGCGCTTGGAACCGTCGATCCGGCGGACTATGCCGCCTTCATGCGCTACGCCATGCGTGGCAGTGTGCAGGCGCGTTACTCGGTGCAGAACATGGGGTTTCGCTGTGCCCGCGATATTGAGGGCGCAGCGCCATGAAAAAGTCATTACGGATGTCGGGCTTGCTGGTCGCACTGATACTTGCCGCTGCCGGTTGTTCACGGGATGAGGCTGATAGCGGCGGTCATCAACATCATGAGCATATGCAGATGGCCGCATCGGAGGCGCCTGGTGGTCAGTCGGTGTATCAACTGCAATCCCTCTGGAACAGTCAACGAGGTGAAACCGTCCGCTTGCAGAGCCTGACCGGCAAGCCTGTGGTGCTGGCCATGGTGTATACCCACTGTGACCACGCCTGTCCGCGCATTATTGGCGACATGCGTCTTATCCGGCAGGCGTTGGATGCGCATGCATCAGACGTGCACTTCGTGCTGGTCTCCATTGATCCTGAACGTGACACGGTTGAGCGTCTGCAAGCATTCGGCGAGGAAACCGGCCTGAGTAGACAGGGCTGGACTCTGCTGCGAGGAGACGAGGTTGATGTGCGTGAGCTGGCCGCTGTTTTCGGCGTGCAATATCGCCGTACCAGCGCGACCGACTTCGCTCATTCCAACGTCATCAACGTGCTTGATCGCGGAGGTGAAGTGATCCATCAGCAGCAAGGGCTGGGGAGTCGTCCGGACGCAACTGTGAGGGCGCTGAAATCCGTATTAGGTGAATAACTGCATACTGAATAGTCATTAAAACGTCATCCCGCCGTCATGTGACAGTGCCAGGATCGGGCATATTTCAAACGTCACGATTCCGGGTTTACACATGTCACTTACCAAGTCCTTTTCTCTGGCTGTTCTTTTTTCCCTTGTCCTGGGTTTGAGCGCCTGCCCCGATGACGGGGACGACGGTGAGGCCGGCGCAGCCGGTCGCAGCCTTACGCTCATTGAACTCAGTGTGCTGGGTACCTATTTCAGCAATATCTTCGATGAAGGCGCTGCCGAGATCGTGGCGCATGACGCCCTTAATCAGCGCCTGTTTGTGGTCAATGCCGCCGACACCTCGGTAGATGTACTCGACATCAGTGACCCGGCTGCTCCGGTACTGCTCGATACCATCGATGCATCGGAAGAAGGCGGTGGCGCCAACAGCGTTGCGGTATATGGTGACACTTTGGCAGTGGCCATCGAGGCCGAGGACAAGACCGACCCCGGCAAGGTGGTGTTCTACAACACCACGGATTTCAGCAAGCTTGGCGAAGTGACGGTGGGCGCATTGCCGGACATGCTGGTATTCACGCCGGATGGCAGCAAGGTGCTGGTCGCCAATGAAGGCGAGCCCAACGATGACTACGACGTTGATCCCGAAGGCTCGGTGAGTGTGATTGATTTATCTGCCGGCGTGGCCAGTGCATCGGTAACGACAGCCGGTTTCACCGGTTTCAACGGCGACGAAGACGATCTGCGCGATCAGGGTATTCGCATTTTCGGGCCGGGCGCTTCCGCTGCCCAGGACCTGGAGCCGGAGTACATTGCCGTCTCACCGGATGGAGAAAAAGCCCTGGTGACACTCCAGGAAGCCAATGCTTTCGCTGTCCTGGATATCGAAGATGCCGAGGTGAGTGCCCTGGTGCCGTTGGGCTTCAAGGATCACCGGGTGCTGGGCAACGAACTGGACGCCAGTAACGACGACGATGGCATCAATATCCGCAACTGGCCGGTGTTCGGCATGTATCAACCGGATGCCATTGCCAGTTACCAATACAACGGCAAGACCTACTACGTTACGGCCAATGAAGGCGACTCACGTGATTACGATGGTTTTTCCGAGGAATTCCGTATTGCCGATCTGCAACTTGATGCGGATGCTTTTCCGGACGCTGCGGAACTGCAGGAGGACGAGAATCTGGGGCGTCTCAATGTGACGTCGACGCTGGGCGTGAGCAATGGTTGCGATCCGACCGATGCGGGCACGGATGTGGAAGCCGACTGTGTTTACGATGCCCTGTATGCCTACGGCGCCCGCTCGTTTTCCATCTGGAACGAGGATGGCGTACTCGTCTTTGACAGCGGTAGCGAGTTCGAACGCATCCTCGCCCAGGTGCTGCCGGATAACTTCAACAGTACCAATGACGAAAACAATTTCGACAACCGCTCCGACGACAAGGGGCCAGAGCCGGAAGGGGTCACCGTTGGCGTGATCAATGGCCTGGCCTTTGCCTTTATCGGCCTGGAACGGGTGGGTGGCATCATGGTGTACAACGTGACCAATCCGCAGGCGCCGGAATTCGTGCAGTACATCAATAACCGTGATTTCAGTGTCGGCGACGATCAGATTGAAACCAACCTGGTGAAGGATCTCGGACCGGAAGGTCTGGCCTTCATCAGTGCTGAAAACAGTCCGACCGGCAGGCCGATGCTCGCTGTGGGTAACGAGGTCAGCGGTACCACGACGCTGTACAACATTGATGTAAACGACTTCTGACCTGCCGGGTTCTGCTTTTCCCCGGGCCGGCAATTCGCCGGCCTTCTTCTTTTTATACACACTGATGATCAGTTGCTTGATTCACGTCAATGTATGATCACCTATTGACCTGAATACTTCTCCTGCACAGAGAGGGGCGACCTGTCATGAATGGCATACTTGCAGACGCTGAGAAACGTTACCGGGCTCCATACAACGGCAGCCTTGCCCTGAGTAAAGTGGAGGCGCTTGAGGACGGCAAGAAGCCGCTGGCAGCGTCGCGCTTGCGCCCCGAGCTTGAGGTGGTAGCCCAGAAAATTGGCGAGTTGCAGGAAATGCTCTACGCCGATGCCAGCAAGGCTTTGCTGCTGGTGTTTCAGGGCGTGGACGCGGCCGGCAAGGACAGCACCATTCACAAGGTTTTCAGCCGGGCTGACCCGGTGGGTTGCCAGGTCAGTTCCTTCAAGGTGCCCTATGGCGAGGAAATCCAGCATGATTTTCTGTGGCGTTGCACACAGCGCCTGCCGCGTTTTGGTGAAATAGGTCTTTTCAACCGTAGCTATTACGAAGCGGTGTTGACCGAGCGTGTGCATCCGGAAGTATTGATCAATCAGCGTAAAAAGGATGACGCTACTCTCTCGAGGCTATGGCAGTCGCGCTATCGTTCGATCAGGGAGTACGAACGTCATCTGACAGCCAATGGTACGGTCATTCTCAAGTTCTGGCTGTACGTGTCCAAGCAGCGGCAGGCTTCGCGACTGCTAAAGCGTATCGACAAGCCTGAAAAGCGCTGGAAGTTTTCGGCCATGGACGTGTATGACCGGGATCATTGGGACGATTACATGCAGGCCTATGTGGATGCTGTGAATGCCACGTCGCGTGCCTGGGCGCCATGGTATGTCATTCCCGCCGACCACAAACCTACGCTGCAATTGGCCGTGGCGCGCATCACCCTGGTTGCCCTGAAAGGAATGAATCTGGCCTATCCGGTGATGGATGAACAGGCGCGCGCCCAGATGGAGGCCATGCGTTGTCGTTTGCAGGAGGAATGCAAGCCAGAGAAATCCACCAAATGAGCGTCCTGCAATCAGGACCGGAGCTCGCCATGTCCAAGCATCCCGTCAGTGATCAGCACAGATTTCATCATAGTGTCGAGGAGATTTCCCGGCGCCTGGATGACGGTCCGGCGCAGAGTTATCTACGGGATTTCATCTATGGCGCCATCGACGGCACGGTAACCACCTTCGCGGTGGTGGCCGGTGTGGCCGGGGCGCAGCTGGGTATCGGCGTGGTCATTATCCTGGGCCTGGCCAATCTTCTGGCCGATGGCTTCAGTATGGCCGTGAGCAATTACCTGGGGACACGAGCGGAGCGCCAGCAGCGGGATCAGGCGCGCAAGCGGGAATATGAGCACCTGCGGATCTATCCGGAAGGTGAGCGCGAGGAAATCCGGCAGATCTTCGCGCGCAAGGGATTCGAGGGAGACGAACTGGAAACAGCCGTGTCAGTGATCACCTCGGATGTGGAACGCTGGGTAGACACCATGCTGGTCGAGGAGCATGGTCTGTCGCTTGTACACCCGGATCCGCGCAAGGCAGCCACCACCACCTTCGTGGCCTTTTTCCTGGTCGGGGCAGTGCCATTGCTGCCCTATCTGGCTTCCTGGTTGTTCGGTCTGGATATTGCCCAGCCGTTTTTCTGGAGCGGGCTCGGGGCCGGGGCGGCGTTCTTCCTGGTCGGCTGTATGAAGGGCCGTTATGTGGAACAGGCCTGGTACAGCTCCGGTTTTGAAACCTTGCTGGTGGGCGGTGGCGCCGCTGGCCTGGCCTATGCCGTGGGCTTGCTGCTCAGGGATCTGATCGTCGTTTGATCAGGCCAGCCAGGACATCACGTTATGTGTGCGTGCAACGCCCACGATATAGGCAAAGATCATCAGGGCGGCGAGCCATGCGACGATGCGAATGCCCTTTGTCGGCCCACGCTTGAGGGCGATAGTGCCCACCACAATATAGGCAATGAGGCCCAGCACCTTGGCCGTCAGCCAGTCATGTACGAAGGGATACTGATGTACGTAGAACATCAGCGTCAGTCCGCTCAGCAGGAAGAGCGTGTCAATGACATGCGGGGCTATTTTCACCCAACGCCGCTGCAGCAGGGCAGAATCCGCCATCATCCACAGGCCGCGTATGAAAAAACCGCCGATGCTGAGCAGGGCGGCGGTCATATGCAGAATCTTGATTTCCAGGTACATAATGCAGGACCGGGCTCATTGAGCCCGGTCAGTTAAGAATGGATTGCGTACTGTACCCTGAAATGCAGGCTCAGAAGCGATAGCCGAGCCCCAGCATCAGTACCCAGGGGTCAATATCCACGTCCACTTCGGTTTGCCCGGCGGCGCCACCGGTTGCCGGCCCGCCCGCGAATTCCAGCTCTGCCGTGGTATCGATCTGGATATACCAGAGTGCGGCATTGACGAACCAGTTGTCCTGCCAGTCCCAATCGATGCCCAGCTGAAGGGCCAGGCCAACCGAATCGTCCAGCGTGACGTCGGTATTGCCTAACGCGGCTTCCAGGCTGCCGGAAGCGTCTTCGTCAAAGAAGGCGGTGTAGTTCAAGCCGGCCCCGACATAAGGGTGCCATCCCTTCCAGCCGGTTTGCGGATAATAGTTAACCAGCAGGGTAGGCGGCAGCTGTTTGGTACTGGCGATTTTGCCCAGTCCGCTAAGTGCTGCGCCTTCGCCATTGATGTCGTGCTCGAAGGGCAGGGCGCCGAGAAGTTCGAAACCCCAGTTATCGGTGTACATATAACTGATGGAGATGCCCACGCCGGTGGCGTCATCGACTGATACGCCATTGCCGGGGAATCCGCCCACATCACCACTGTCATCGTTGGGGGCGACATGCGCCACGCCGAAGCGTGTGAACCAGTCGCCGGCATCATGGGCGAGCGTTGCCGGGCTGGGCGTGATACACAGCAGGCCCGCCAGCAGGGGCCATTTTCGGGTGATTGATAATCTGCTCATTTGCTTCTCCCAGTCTGTATGAAACCGCGTGCAGATTAAACCCGGCTTTTGGGCTTGTGCTTGATCTATGTCAATGGAATATGACGAGACGTCATTTTTTTGAAAGTAGTGCGTACATATGTTACTTATAAGGCTGGAGACGGAGGTCAAGGCATGGCAGAAACAGCATTGAAAGCGGCGATGGGCGCCCCGGTGGTGGCCAATGAACCGGCTTTTATTACACCGGATAACAGCCAGGCAGCCCAGCCGTCCATTGCCATCATCGGCACCGGCTTTTCCGGTCTCTGTGCAGCCATTCGTCTCAAGCGCGCCGGTTTCGATAACTTCGTTATCTACGAAAAGGGCGGCGACTTCGGCGGTGTCTGGCGCGAGAACACCTACCCGGGGGCAGCCTGCGACGTGCCCTGGCATCTGTATTCCTTTTCCTTCGAATACAGTAACCAATGGTCCAGCCGCTATCCGCCGCAACCGGAAATTCTGAAATACATCCGTGCCTGCGCCCGCAAATACGGACTGTACGAACACTGCCGTTTCAATACTGAGGTGGAATCCGCCGCGTTCGACAAAGACAGTGGCCGTTGGTCAGTGGCGACGAAGGACGGAGACGCACAGGAATACCGGGCCGTGATAACTGGCGTCGGGCAGCTGAGCCGCCCGGCGTTCCCCCGCATCAAGGGCATTGAGGATTTCAGGGGACACAGCTTCCATTCCGCCCTCTGGGATCATGACTGCAACCTCAAGGGCAAGCGGGTGGCCGTCATCGGTACCGGCGCCAGCGCCATTCAGTTCATTCCCGAAATTGCTCCGGAAGTCAGCCAACTCACCATATTCCAGCGTAGCGCGCCTTATATCCTGCCGCGTCTGAATCTTGTCTACGGGGCCGTTAACAAGTTCCTGTTCCGCTTCATTCCCCGCTACGGTCATTTGTATCGCCTGTTCCTGTATGAGCTGGGCGACAACAGTATTGCAGCCTTCAACGGCAAGGGCCTGATGAGCGGTCTGTTCAAATGGTGGGCTCAGCATCACCTGAAAAGCCAGGTGCCTGATCCGGAGCTGCGCGCAAAACTCACGCCGGACTATCCCGTGGGCTGCAAGCGGGTGCTGTTTCATTCGGATTATTATCCTGCGCTGACGCGCGATAACGTGGAGGTGGAAACCACGGGCATCAGCCATATCTCGCAAAAAGGCGTGGTGACCACGGACGGGGTGGAACATGAAGTGGATGTCATTATTTATGGCACCGGCTTCAAGGCTACCGAATTCCTGGCGCCCATCAACTTCAGAGGCAAGGACGGCCAGACTCTGGAGGAACGCTGGTCAGACGGGGCGGAGGCCTATCTGGGCGTTAGCGTAGACGGTTTCCCCAATCTGTTCATGTGCTATGGCCCGAATACCAACCTGGGCAGTAACTCCATCATTTTCATGATCGAGTGTCAGACGCATTACATTACCCAGTGCATCCGGAAACTGGCTGATGGGCGCACCAAATACCTTGACGTCAAACCCGGCGTGTTGCGTGAATTCAATGACGTCTTGCAGGACAAGCTGAAAGCCTCGGTCTGGTCGGCCGGTTGCAGCAGCTGGTATCACACCGATGACGGCAGGGTCACCAATAACTGGCCCAACAAGACCAAGAAATACCAGCGGCTGACTCGCAAGTTCCGGCTGGATGATTATCAGGTCGCCTTGCAGAACAGGTAGTGACCCACACCCCATTGCTGGCCATTTTCATAACCGAACAGTTCGGCTACGGCCATGAAGAACATGCGCCAGCGCTGCAGCATGATGCGGGCCTCGCGCTGGCTGAGTTGATCTTCGAACACCTGCAATAGCTGACTGCGTTCCCGGTCCAGCCGCTGCAGCCAGGCATTGCTGGTGGCTTCGTAATGACGGCCGTCGATCCACCAGCGGTCGGCCAGTTTCAGGTCTCCCTGGTAGTGCAGAAACAGTTCGAAGCTGGGCATCATGCCGCCGGTGAAGAAATGGCGGCTCATCCAGTCTGACTGGCCCCTGGATTCGAAGGGATAGGCCAGCTCGCGGTGGCAGAAGACATGTGTGAACAACTTGCCGCCCGGTTTGAGCCAGTGATGTATGCGCTGGAACAGCAGGGCGTGGTTACGCACATGTTCGAACATCTCCACTGAAACGACCCGGTCAAATTTTTCCGTGCTGCCGAAGTCATTGATGTCGGCGGTGATGACCTGCAGATTCTTCAGGCCGCGCAATCGGGCCTGGGCTTCGATCCACAGGCGTTGTTGATGTGAATTGGAGATGGCGGTGATGCGAGCTTCCGGATAATGCGTCGCCATCCACAAACTGAGTGAACCCCAGCCGCAACCGAGTTCCAGAATGTCCATGCCGTCTTTGAGTTGTGCACGCGCACAGGTCAGTTCCAGCATGGCGCTTTCTGCAGCGTCGAGGTCGTCAATGCCTTCTCCAAACCAGGCACAGCTGTATTTCAGATGCCCGCCCAGTACCTGTTCGTAGAATGCCGGCGGCACCTCGTAATGTTGTTCATTGGCCTTGTCGGTGGCGATGGCAAGCGGCCCGCCTTTCCATTCCGACAGGCGTTGCCGGAAAACACTGTCTCTGCGCGTCAGATCCTGATGATGTTCATCAGTCAGGCGTTGACGGCAGAGTTTGCGGATCGACAGGCGTGTCAGGGAATCCGGCACCAGACCCATTTCGCAAAGCCGGATAGCCAGGGGTTCCTTCGGCGTCCGCGCCGATGGGGTTGAATCGCCGTTGTTCAGGTGGAAAATCGATGCGCGCGTCATAGCGAACTCCGTTGTCGTCTCGAATATTGCTGATCCCTGAATAGCGCAGCAGGTGGCCGCTTTCCAGGGCGTAAGTGATGTCGATGCCGTCCACCAGCAGGCTGAGCAGGTTGGACAGCTCAACCCGTATCAGGGCGGCTTGCTGACCGAACAGGGTGGTTCTTTCCACCAGTCTGGCGGTGAAGCCATAGCTGGCCAGGCGGCCGGCCACGGCCAGGCGGAATTTCTGCAGTCCGCGTTCCATCAGGTTGGGCAGTCTGGCCTGTACATAGCGGTCGAAGCCCGCATCGGACACCAACTCCAGTTCACCCTGCGGGTCGATGAGTTTGCTGCTGGCTGGCGCTGACTTGCGGTCACGCCGCTTCAGGCGATAGCCCTTGTCCGTGTACTCGGCCGCTTCCAGATAACCGTCGCGCCAGTCCTGTAACTGAAATGCCGGCGCGAAGGGCTGATTACCGTAATCCAGCGTCTTGGTCGCCAGCGCAGAGCCGTCCGGCTTCTGGTATTCAACATGGTGACGGACCAGTTCGCCGTCGTTATACATCTGCAGGTGATGTTCGGTGTAAATGAACTGCCCCGTTTTCTGGTCATAGGCCTTGCCGATAATCTCCAGCAGGCCATTGTCATAGCCTTGTGCCAGGCAGCTCAGCGGGAGGCCGAACAGGGCAATGAAAAGCAGGGGGATAAGCGCGGCAGTCATGTCATCAACCCTTGCGCGGCGGCAGCGGGATAAAGGCGCTGGTGCGGCGTATATAGTCTGCGTAGCCCTCGCGCTGTGCGGCGGCATTACGTGCCTCCACCGTGGGAATGCCACTGACCTTGAGCAGCAGCAGGGCAATCACCAGCGGACCGATCAGGCTCAGTGCGGCCAGGGGTGCGCCGATGGCCAGCACCGGATAGCCGCACCAGTGCAGGCACTCAAAGAAATAGTTGGGGTGGCGTGAATAACGCCATAACCCGGCATTGCAGACGCGCCCCTTGTTCTGCGGATCGCGCTTGAAGCGGGCCAGCTGCCAGTCGGCCAGGCCTTCGCCAATGATGCCGCTTACGCAAAGCGCGACACCGACAAGCAGCCAGATCGCAGCGGGCAGTTCGGTGGTGGACGCCAGGGGCAGGAAGCTGAGGCCGATGAACCAGGCAATTGCGGCCTGAAACAGATAGAACTTCAGCATACTGCGGTTGGCCTGCGTGCCCCATTGTTCGCGCAGTTCGGCATAACGCCGGTCCTCGGGCTTGCCGATATTGCGTATCGCCAGATAGCCGGCCAGGCGTAGCGCCCAGGTAATGCTCAGCGCGGCCAGCAAGATTCGCATGCTCGGGTGGCCGGTGCCGAGTATTGCGTAGCAGGGGCCGGCCGCGCCCACGATGAGTGTCCAGCTGATATCAACGATACCGGCGTTGCGGGTACGGCATTGCACCCGCCAGGTCATATAGACCGCGGCGACAGCGATAACAGCGTGCAACAACATGCTCTGCCATATGGCCATGACTTACCCCGTTATCACGCGGCCACTGCGCCGAGCCGGCGAGTCGAACAGGATATGGGCAACGCCGATATGCCGTTCCGCAAATCCGGCCTCACAGATGGCCAGGTAGAAATCCCACATGCGCATGAAGGTTTCACTATAGCCCAGCCGGCGGATGGCGGCGGCCTCATGCCAGAAGCGCTGCCGCCATATTTCCAGCGTGCGTGCATAGTCTTCGGCAAAGTCTTCCAGATGCGCCAGACGCAGGCCGCTACCGGTAGTCGCCGCTTTCATCAGCTCGGTGATGGAGGGTAGATGGCCACCGGGAAAGATATAGCGTCGGATAAAGTCAGGAGTGCGCCGGTAGCGTGCATATCTCTGATCCTTGCAGGTGATGGCCTGGATCAGGGCGCGTCCATCCGGTTTGAGCAGGCTTTCCACCACCGAGAGATAGCGGGGCAGGTACTCATGTCCCACCGCTTCGATCATTTCGATGGAAACGAGTTTGTCGCACTGGCCTGAAAGTGTTGTGGGCAGATCGCGGTAATCCGCCTTGAGTACCGTGACCTGTTCTCCCAGTCCGGCCCCGAGGATGCGTGTCAGCGCCAGGTCGTATTGTTCCTGCGAAATGGTCGTGGTGGTGACCCGGACGCCGTAGTGCCGGGCTGCATGCATGGCCATTGCACCCCAGCCGGTACCGATTTCCACCAGATGTTCACCCGGCTGGAGATCAAGCTTGCGGCAGATCATGTCCAGCTTGTTGAACTGTGCCTCTTCCAGGGAGTCGGTGCTGTTCCGGAAAATGGCCGATGAATACATCATGCTTTCGTCCAGAAACAGGCGGAAGAAGTCATTGCCCAGATCGTAATGGGCGGCGATATTCAGGCGGCTGTTGTCCCGGTGATTACGGCGGCGCCAGTCGAGGAATCTGAGCGCCGGTTTTTTCAGGCAGGCCAGGCCGCTGTCCATGGCGTCCAGCTGATCAAGGTTGCGGATGAACAGACGCACCAGGCCGACCAGATCAGGGCTGTCCCATAGTCCCAGCATATAGGCCTCACCCAGTCCCACGGCGCCGCCCAGGCAGGCGTGTTGATAGAAGGCAGGATCGTGGATATGTACGTCAATGGGTTCGCAGTGCTCATGTTCGGCATCCGGACCGAGCAGGGTCGCGCCTGCTTCCGCTTCATGCATGCGCACCGCGCCTTCCGAAAGATGGCGAATGCGGTTGAGAAAGGCCTCGCGCAGCATGCGCTCGGATAGCAGGCCGGAGCTGCCGGTGTTCAGGTTGTCGGCGTAGGCAGAAATATGTTCACTCATGTGCCATTCCTTTCAGAGTGACTGGGGGTGGAGGAATCGGGTGCGCCCGCCCGGGGGTGGCGGACGAACGGTACACCTTTGAGCCAGAGCCGCAGGGCCTGCCAGTAAATGGCGGCGGCTATTTTCAGGGTCATGAAAGGCGTGGCGATCAAGGCATGTGCGCAGGCCGCACTGTTCAGTGGTCGGGCGCGTAACTGCAGGCCGGCATGGAACAACACCTTGTCCTTGCGATGATTCTGCAGGCCGATCAATAGGGCATGTTCGGTTTTCAGTATCCGCAGGTGGTAGAGCATGTCCATATCCATGAAGGGCGATACATGCAGGGCCTTGGCGAATTCCAGCGAGATGCTGGCGCTCTGGCCGTCAGGGATGGCCAGCACATAGGGATGCCGTTCATTCCAGGGCGTGTTGTGTACCTCGGCAATGATCCAGCGCAATTGCCCGCTGCCGTCGTGGCAGAAGAACAGGCTGATGGGGTTGAAGCAGAAGCCGAAATAACGCGGCTGGGTCAGCAACATGATGCGACCAGTCGGCCGCTGTCCATGCGTCTGTTCCACCAGATCACGAGCCGCCTCGGCCAGATTTTGTGTTCTGCCGGGCAGGTAATCACTGCGTCTGAAACTGACGATATTGGTTTGTTCCAGTGACCAGAACCAGCGTCCGCGAAAGGCCTGCTCCAGACGATCAAGATCCAGACAGAGCATGCTGAGGCGATAGTTGAAACGATGCGTCCTGGGTGAATGTCGCGCGTGACTGACTTCGCCGGTATACAGGCAGTGCGTCTGTTCGATCACAGCGATTCTCCGAATTGGGCGGTGACATCCAGGGCACTGTGTACGCCATCTTCGTGGAAGCCATTGCGCCAATAGGCGCCACAGAAATGCGTACGGTTCTGGCCACTGATCTCCTGGCGCCGCTCACGGGCCTTTTGTGCACTGAGGGTGTAGACCGGGTGGTCGTACTCATAACGACCCAGGATTTTTTCCTCATTCACCTGCTCGCCCTGATTCAGGGTGACGCAGAGTTCCTCCGGGGCATTCAGTTGTTGCAGGCGATTCATGTGATAGGTCACGGTGGCGGGACGTTCGCGGTCTTCACTCACGCGGTAGTTCCAGGAGGCCCAGGCACGCGGGTTACGTGGCAGCAGGGCACGGTCCGTATGCAGCAGTACCTCGTTTTTCTGATAGGGCAGCTGGCCCAGAATTTCCTGCTCACGCGGGCCTGGGTCCGCCAGCAAGCGCAGTGCCTGGTCGCTGTGGCATGCGAATATCACCTGATCGAAGCGTTCCGTGCCCTGGGCGGTCGTGACGCGGACGTGATCGGGGTGACGTTGCACAGACTCTACGGGGGTATTCAGCCTTGCGCGGTCGCCCATCAGCAGGGCTATGCGCCGTACATATTCACGTGAGCCGCCATGAATCACATACCACTGCGGGTGGCGCGTCACGGTAAGCAGGCCGTGGTTGTCGAAGAACTCCACGAAATGATCTGCCGGAAACTCGCCGGCCGTTGACAACGAACCGGACCAGATGGCTGAGCACATCGGCAGCAGGTAGCGATCGATGAAATCCTGCGAATAATCGCCGTTCTCCAGGTATTGCCCCAGGCTCAGGCCGCAGGGTGAAGCGAGCAGGCGGCGACTTTCGCGATTGAAACGAACAATGTCCCGCAGCATGCGGTAATGATCGGAGCGCAGCAGGTTGCTGCGCTGGGCAAACAGGCCGTTGAAGCCAATGCTGCCGTATTCAATGCCACTGCGGGTGCAGCTGACGCTGAAACTCATCTGGGTAGGCAGACCCTGCACCCGCAGCTGTTTCAGCAGTTTGGTGAAGTAGGGATAGGTGCGGTCGTTATAGACGATGAATCCGGTATCGACAGCATATTGCTGTCCGCCGAGGGTGACATCCACGGTGTGTGTATGCCCGCCCAGGCGGGGCTCTTTTTCAAACAGCACCACTTCATGCTGGCGTCGCAGCAGGTGGGCGCAGACCAGTCCTGATATGCCGCTGCCTATGATCGCAATTCTCATGCAAATAACTCCGAAAACCCCTGGATGTCTCTATATACGCAGCAGTCAGGGGTTTGGATGCAGGACAGATTCGACTTTTTTTCTTGCCGCAGTGGATGGTCGACGGCATGCTATGGATATCCTGTCCAAGAAATTTTGTTGTGGCTGAGAATCAACAACTTGAGCAACTGCTCGCCAGGACGGCCTTGCGCGACCGGGCAGCGTTTCAGCAGCTATATAACCTGACGTCCCCGCATCTGTTTGGCGTTGCGCTGCGTATATTGCATACACGCTCCCTTGCGGAAGAGGCGCTTCAGGATGCATTCGTTCAGATTTGGCAGAAAGCCGGTGAATACCGTGCCGACAAGGCGCAGGTGAACACCTGGATGACCTCCATCACCCGTTACCGGGCGCTCGATATGTTGCGCAAGTCGGCGCGCGAAACCCCGCTTGAAGAATTACCGGATTCCGTGATGCCGGAGCAGCAGGGCGCCCAGATGATGGCGGCGGAGAACGCTGATCTGGAACTCTGCATGGAGGAACTCCAGAACGAACAGCGTGAGTGCATAGCACTTGCCTATGTGGATGGTTACAGCCACCAGGAACTGAGTGACCGGCTGGATACACCGCTGGGTACGGTGAAAAGCTGGATACGCCGTGGGCTGCAGCAGCTCAAGGAGTGTCTGCAGCGATGAATTACCAGAACGAACAACTGCGTGAAGCATTGGCGGCTCAATATGTACTGGGCACCTTGCGTGGTTCTGCCCGATTGCGCTTCGAGCGCTGGCTGAATCAGGATCCGGATCTGCAGAACCGCACCGGTTACTGGGAGCAGGCCCTGCAGCCGCTGGCCGATCAGGTGGTGCCGGTGCAACCACCCAGCCGTGTATGGACCTCCATTCAGACCCGGCTGGGTATGCAAGCGAGCTTGCCGGGCAAGAGTCAGGCGACTTCGCGTCTGCACTGGTTGCGTGGTGCCTGGGTGTCCTTCGGGTTGGCGGCCTTGCTGGTCGCCGTGCTGGTGTTCGGCCCGGCCGAGGAAGTCACCCGCTTTACGCCGGATATCGAAGTCGCCCTGCAGAACGAGCTGGCACAGCCGGTATGGAAGGTGGATGCCGACTCCAGCAAGGACACGGTGGTGGTCAGTACCGTCCGAAATGTGCGGTTGCCGGATGACAAGTCACTGGAACTCTGGCTGGTGCTGGAATCCGGCGAGCCCCCCATATCGCTGGGCCTGATGCCTACCGAGCAGGGACGCAAGTATGTCGTGAAGTCTTCCACACCACTGCGCGAAGGCATCGGCTTCGCTGTCAGTCTGGAGCCCAGGGGCGGCTCACCCACGGGCGTTGCCACCGGTCCGATACTGTATATACAGACTTACCGGGAAACCTGAGGAACCAGGCATCCAAAAGACTGTCCGCGGCGTATAACGTTCAAGACAGCAACGAGGAATGCCCCATGCGAACCAGATCAACGCTACTTTTCCTGCTCAGTGCCGTATTACTCGGCGCTTGCGCCGTGTTGGGCGCGGCGCCGCACCATGAATACTCTGTAGCCGCCGAACAAACCTATGCCGAGCATGCCAGGGAGAAACTGACGGCGGATGTTTATGTGCCTGAAGGCGCCGGCCCGTTTCCGGCCGTGGTCGTCATCCACGGCGGCGGTTGGGTTGGCGGTGAACGCAGCGACATGAACAGCGTGGCGCAGTATCTGGCACGGCAGGGGTTTGTGGCCATGAATATCAGTTATCGCTCGGCAAGACAGCACAGCTACCCGGCCCAGGTCGAGGACTGCCGGGCCGCGGTCCGCTGGCTGCGGGCCAACGCGGCGCGCTACAAGGCCAGCGCCCGGCAGATCGGAGCCATGGGCTATTCCGCCGGCGGTCACCTGGCCCTGATGCTGGGTGTTCAGGACACTGAAGACGAGGCCGCCAGGGTCGCGGCTGTCGTTTCGGGCGCAGGACCGACGGACCTGCGCAAGTATCCGGACAGTGGTCTGGTGAAACG
>ENA-ORCV01000108-ORCV01000108.1-marine-metagenome-genome-assembly--contig:-NODE-108-length-157420-cov-4.134458_pt1 | contig 157420 bp, 140 predicted proteins | sample MGYA00237779_ERZ508509 | MGnify/ENA primary metagenome ERZ508509 (study PRJEB26180, sample SAMN06268772) | marine metagenome | isolation source: Bioluminescent Bay, La Paraguera, Puerto Rico | place... | reverse complement strand
GCGTTTCCAATCCGGGGATTTGGCGCGGTCTGGCGTTTAGTGCCGCCCGCCTCCCCGAAGGCCGCGCCGGAGCCCGCGGCCCTCACAGCCGCAGGCGCGGACGCGCCACGCTCGCTTCGCGGAAACGGTGAGTGGCCATCTTCCCTCATCCGCGAAGCCGGGCCGGAGTATGGGGCCGTTGGCTGGGTGGGGGATGAGATTGCGGAGTTCCCCGCATTTCCCCGATGCCTTTCTGGGGAACAGGCTGAGAGGATTTGCCAGCTGGAGCCACCCTTCGAGACGCCCGCGAGCGGGCCCTCAGGGTGAGGGAGAGCTGGAGTGTTCGGGCGCGCTGATTCTGGGCCCCGGATAATTGCTGCGCAATTTCCGGGGAACATCTAGGCTGGCCTCAAGAGTGCCCGTCAGAGGCCGGACAGACACGGGGAGAGATGGAATGGCGGGGTTTCTGGACCGCAGCCGGACGATTGCGCCGGCGGGCTATAATCGCTGGCTGATCCCGCCCTGCGCCCTGTGCATCCATCTGGCGATCGGCCAGGTCTACGCCTTCAGCGTGTTCAACGACCCGATGACCCGGCTGATCGGGATTAGCGAGCCCGCGCCCGGCGACTGGTCGCTGGCGACGCTGGGCTGGATTTTCTCCATCGCCATCGCGGTTCTGGGCCTGACGGCGGCGACGGCCGGGCGCTGGCTGGAGCGGGTGGGGCCGCGCAAGGGCATGTTCGTGGCGGCGCTGTTCTGGGCCGGGGGCTTTCTGGTCGCCGGCGCGGGGGCGGCGGTTCACAATCTGTGGCTGGTCTATTTTGGCTATGGCGTGCTGGGCGGGATCGGGCTGGGGCTGGGCTATATCTCCCCCGTCAAAACGCTGATCCGCTGGTTTCCCGACCGGCCGGGCATGGCCACGGGGCTGGCCATCATGGGGTTCGGCGGCGGCGCGATGATCGGCAGCCCGCTGGCCGTGAACCTGATGAACGCGTTTTCCGGGCCGGGCAGCGTCGGCGTGGCGGCGACGTTCGTGACGATGGGGCTGATCTATCTGGTCTTCATGATGGTGGGCGCGTTCGCGGTGCGGGTGCCGGCCGAGGGCTGGTCGCCCGCGGGATGGACCGCGCCGGCCGCGCCGCGCCGCCTGCAGACCACGCGCAACGTGCATGTCGATGTCGCGATCCGCACGCGCGCCTTCTGGCTGGTCTGGGCGGTGCTGTGCCTGAACGTCACCGCCGGGATCGGCGTGCTGGGCCAGGCCAGCGTGATGAGCCAGGAAATGGTGGGGGTCAGCGCGGCGGCGGCGGCCGGGTTCGTCGGCCTGCTGAGCCTGGCCAATATGCTGGGGCGGTTCTTCTGGGCGTCGCTGTCCGACGTGATCGGGCGGAAGGCGACCTATTCGACCTTCTTCATCCTGGGCCTGCTGCTGTACGCGGCGGTGCCGACGCTGGCCGGGTGGGGCGTGGCGCCGTTCGTGATCGCCTATCTGGTCATCCTGACCATGTATGGCGGCGGGTTCGCGACCGTGCCGGCCTATCTGCGCGATCTGTTCGGCACCGATTATGTCGGCGCGATCCATGGGCGGCTGCTGACGGCATGGTCGGTGGCCGGGGTTCTGGGGCCGGTTCTGGTGAACTATCTGCGCGAGGCGCAGATCGCTTCCGGCGTGCCGCCGGCGCAGGCCTATTCGCTGACCATGTATGTGATGGCCGGGCTGCTGGCCGTGGGGCTGGTCTGTAACCTCGCGATCCGCGCGGTGGCGGAGCGCAACTATCTGCCGGCGGACAGCGCGCCGGCCAATGCGTGAGGAGGCGGGGATGAGCGAAGGGGCAAACTCCGGCGGCGGGCTGAAACTGTTCGGCTTCTGGCTGTTCGTGATGATCCCGCTGGCCTGGGGCGTGTTCGAGACCGCCAAGCGGGCGATGCAGCTTTTCTAGGCGAGGGGAGGCGCGCGATGACCATTCTGTCGTTCGGCCAGCCGGATAACGGGATCATCCAGATGGCCTATGTCGTGCCCGATATCCGGGCGGCGATGACTAGCTGGATCGACAATATGAATGTCGGGCCGTGGTTCCTGCTGGAGCATTTCACCGGCGTCGATCCGCATTATCGCGGCCGGCCGACGACGACGGACGTGGCCATCGCCATGAGCTTTGCCGGCCATATGCAGATCGAGCTGATCCAGGAGCTGACGCCGGACGTGCCCAGCGTCTATGGCGAGACGGTCGCGGCGCGGGGATACGGCTTTCACCATTTCGGCAAGGCGACGACGAATTTCCCGCACGATGTGGAGCTGTACGAGGCGCGCGGATTCGAGGTGGCCTTCCGCCTGGGCGTGCCGACCGGCGGGACGGTGGCCTATATCGACATGAAGGGCGCGGCGCCCGGCTTTATCGAGCTGATCGAGGCGACGCCCGGCATGGACGAGACGTTCGGCGCGATGTTCCGCGCGGCGCAGGACTGGAACGGCATGGACCCGGTGCGCGATTTTCCGGCCTAGGACGAGCGCCGCCTAGGCGGAGGCGTCGCCGAAGAAATTCAGCTCCAGCATCACGCCGTTGGGGTCGTGGATGAAGATCTGTTTCAGGTCGACGGCCTCGACATAATTGGTCTGTTTCGGAACGCCCAGACGCTCCAGCCGGTCGATCATCGCGTCGTAGTCGCGGCAGTTGAAGGCGACGTGGTGGACCGCGCCGCTGCCCGGCGGGGGAGCTGGAGGCGCGCCGGCGGGGCTGTCTTTCTTCGCCTCGCCCAGGATCGAGCCGGCCATGCCCAGATGGATCAGCGCGCGGTCGCCGTCGAACATCCAGGCGGTCATTTCGAGGTCGAGGCCGGGGGCGAGGCCTTTGGTGAGGCCCATGACGTCTTCATAGAAGCGGACCGTTTCATCCAGCCGGTCGGTGTGGATGTTCACATGGTCCAGGCGGTCGATCTTCATCGCGGGCTCCAAACGAAACGGGCCGGCGCATGCGCCGGCCCGCAGACTTTAACAGATCGCGGCGGGCCCTAGGCGAGGCCGGTCGCCGCGCCTTCCTTCGCCCACTTCGTGCTGGCCAGCAGGCCGCCGAAGGAGAAGAAGTGGAAGCCGATAATGTTCTCGTCGCCGCGGGCCTCGGCGTCCTCGGCCACCGCCTTCACGATGTCCGTGGCGTCCACCTTGGTCAGCAGGTTGGCGAGCATTTCGGGACGGCGCAGCGCCTTCAGCGAATTGCCGACGCCGCACTTCACCGCGTATTTCAGCAGATTGGTGACGCTGGCCGGGCCGCAGATGCCGACGCGCATCTTGTTGTCGATGCCTTCGCCGCGGATTTCGCGGATACGCTCCACCACCGGCTTGGCCTCGAACGCGAACTGGCTGGTGATCGTGGCGTCGAGCCCCGTCTCCTTGCAGAGCTTCACCTTGTCGCGCAGCGCCTGGTCCAGCACTTCGGTCGGCACCTTGGGGTGGCCTTCCGGATAGGCGGAGATGCGCACGTCGGTGATGCCGTATTTCTGCATCGTGCCGCTCTTCAGGACGTCCAGCGCGCCGATCCAGTCGCCGCGCGGGGAGTCCACGTCGCCGGCCAGGCACAGCGCCCGGTCGATCTGGGCCTCGTCGATCAGCGCCTTGACGAAATCGTCGAACGCCGCCGGCGAGGGCGCATTGCGCGCCACAAGGTGCGGCACGGGGATGAAGCCGTGCCGCCGGACGCGTCCGGCCTCGGTGATCACGCCGTCATAGGGCGTGCCCGGGATGTGGGCGATATAGATCTCCGTCCCGGGTTCGATGACTTCCTTGGACTTGCCGATCGCGTCGGTCGCGTGCTGCGTCACTTCAAAGGACGAATTCGCCAGCAGCTCGCTCACCTTGGACTTACTCATAATGCTTTCACTTCTCCTTCCGGGCGATCACGTAGCCTTCGTCATTGAACCAGAGCCCGCCATGCTTGCGCAGCACCTCTGCGGTGCCGCGCAAATAGGCGTCGCTTGTCATGGCGTCGGTCAAACGTTCATCTTCGATCTGGGCTACGTAGGCGGCGTCGTTCCACGCCGCGAACAGGGTTGATGTACCGATGCCGCCCTGCGCCCCGTCGGGGTCGATTTCGCCGGGCAGCGTGTGCATCTCGTAGCAGAAGCGGGACTCCGCGTCATTGCCTGCAAGGAAGTCGAATTGTCTCGCCTCCTGGCCCAGCGCCTCGCGGGTGGCTTCCAGCAATGCGTGCCGGTCGTCGCCGAACGGATTCTCGCTCGGCCAGACCTTCTGGATGATCTCCAGCGCCGGGTCGCCGCCGCAGGACTGGATGCCCATCAGCCGTCCGCCGGGCGCAAGACTGCGCGCCAGCGGCGCGATCACGCGCGAGGCCTTGAACTTGGCCGAGGCGCGGGCGCGATAGGGCTGGGAGGCCATGACCAGGTCGTAGCCGGCGGTCACCGTCTCCTTCTTCGGCACGATGGAGTGCAGCAGGAACTCGCAATCCTCGCGATAGATGACCAGCACGACGGGCCGCTCATAGATCGGGTTGCCGGTCTTGGGGCTGGGCGTGGTGCGCCAGTTCTCCGCCAGGAATTCCTCCAGATCGGTGATCTGGGAGTCGAATTCGGCGGAGGTCTCGCCCTTCAGCTTGACCTCTTTCCAGAGGGTGCGGGATTTCTGCTCGTCCGCCGAGGGCGTCATCCAGGGCGCGTCGGCATAGTTCAGATTGGTCACGACCAGGACCGTGGCCGGGTGCTCGTAGAAGCGGTCCGGCATTTTTTCCAGGGTCAGCCGGACGTCCTCCAGGCTGATTTCCTTGCCCGCGATATAGAACGGCATGCGCGGGTGGCGCTGGTGCATGGTCCGCATGACCCGGGTCAATACGGTGCCGTCGCCCATGCCGGCGTCGAAAACGCGCAGGGCCGGGGGCTTTGGCTTCACCCGGTCCAGCTCCGCCGAGACGCGGTCGGCGACCACCTGCTTCTCGCTGCAGGTGTGCACAAACATCAAATATTTCTGACGGTTATCGTAAAAGCGGAAATTTTCCGCCGGCTGTTCCTCATTCTCATCCGCCACCATCTGGGCGGCTTCACTCCCCGGAGCCATCTCTCCCTCCACGCTTATTGTTGTTGAACGTCTTGTAGACGAACCGGTCCGGGAACGCGCAGAAGTCCGGCCGGCCGCCCAGACAAGCCCCTCCGGGCCTGTCTGTCCAGCGCGCAGACCGGTTTGCGATATGCGGCGATGCGGGGGCGGAGAGGCGCCCTAGCGCACGTCCTCGTCGGACTCCTGCCGCTGGGCCGGGATGGCGGCGGGCGGCGGGCTGTCCGCGGCGGCGGGCTCCACGGGCGCGGCGGCCGGAACGACCAGTACGAAATGCTCGGCCTCCACGTCCCAGGACTTCAGGATGGAGCGGGCCAGATGCGAGCCGGTCTCCAGCGCGTGCGTTTCGATCAGCGACTTGCACGCCGCCAGCGCCGCGTCGTCCAGCGCCACGGTCTTCACCGTATCCGGATTGATCACCGCCGACAGGCGCGCGCCCGGGTCGTAGACGAAGGCGCGCCCGCCGGTCATGCCGGCGGCGAAATTGTCGCCGACCGAGCCCAGCAGGACGACTTCGCCGCCCGTCATGTATTCGCAGCCATGCGCGCCGCAGCCCTCGACCACCGCGGTCGCGCCGGAATTGCGGACGCCGAAGCGGCCGCCGGCGCGGCCGGCGACGAACAGCGCGCCGGACGTGGCGCCGTAGAGGCAGGCGTTGCCGACTAGGGCCGGGGAGGCGGCGCTTTCATAATGCGAGGGCCGCACGGTGATGTGCGCGCCGGACAGGCCCTTGCCGACATAGTCGTTGGCCTCGCCGGTCAGGCTGATCTTCAGGCCCTTGGCGCCGAAGGCGCCCAGCGACTGGCCGGCCGAGCCGTCCAGCTCCAGCGTCAGGGCGCCGTCGGCCAGACCGTCCGGGCCGAAGCGGCGGACGATGCGGCTGGACAGATGCGCCCCGGCGGTGCGGTGCAGCGTGTTGATGGAGGTGCGGATGGTCAGCGGCTGGCCGGTTTCCAGCAGCTTCTCGGCCTGGTCCATCACCTCGTCGTCCAGCGTTTCCGGCACGCTGCGGCGGGCCGGCGGCGCGGACGGGGAGTCCACGCCCGCGGTGGAGTAGAGCAGCAGGTTGAGGTCCAGATCGTCCAGATGGTTCGGACCGCGCGAGACCTGGGCCAGCAGGTCGGACCGGCCGATGATGTCGGTCAGGCGGCGGGCGCCGAGCGAGGCCAGGTGCTTGCGCACGCTCTCGGCCATCATCGTCATGAAATTGACGACGTGATCGGCCTGGCCGGTGAAATGCTGGCGCAGCTGCTCGTCCTGGGTGCAGACCCCGACCGGGCAGGTGTTGGAGTGGCACTGGCGGACCATCAGGCAGCCCAGCACGACCAGGCTGATCGTGCCGATGCCGTATTCCTCCGCCCCCAGCATCGCGGCCATGACGATGTCGCGCCCGGTGCGCAGGCCGCCGTCGGTGCGCAGGCGGACCGAGGTGCGCAGATTGTTCAGCGACAGCGTCTGGTGCGCTTCGGCCAGGCCGAGCTCCCACGGCGCGCCGGCGAACTTGATAGAGGTCTGCGGGCTGGCCCCGGTGCCGCCGACATTGCCGGCGATCAGGATGGAGTCGGCCTTCGCCTTGGCGACGCCGGCCGCGACCGTGCCGACCCCGGCGCTGGCCACCAGCTTCACGGTGACGCGGCATTCCGGATTGATCTGCTTCAGGTCGTAGATGAGCTGGGCCAGATCCTCGATCGAATAGATGTCGTGGTGCGGCGGCGGGCTGATCAGGGTCTGGCCGGGCGTGGCGTGGCGCAGGCCGGCGATATAGGCGTTGACCTTGAAGCCGGGCAGCTGGCCGCCCTCGCCGGGCTTGGCGCCCTGGGCGACCTTGATCTCCACTTCCTCGCACTTGTTCAGATATTCGGCGGTGACGCCGAACCGGCCCGAGGCGATCTGCTTGACGCGCGAATTGGCGTCGTCGCCGTTCGGCATCAGCTTGTAGCGGGCGTGATCCTCGCCGCCCTCGCCGCTGACGCTGCGCGCGCCGAGGCGGTTCATGGCGATGTTCAGCGTGCCGTGCGCCTCCGGCGACAGCGCGCCCAGCGACATGCCGGGGGTGATGAAGCGCTTCACGATGTCGGCGGCGGACTCCACTTCCTCCAGCGGAATCGGATCGCCGAGCGGGCGCATCTCCATCAGGTCGCGCAGGGCGACCGGCGCGCGCGCGCCGTTCATCGCCTCGTATTCGTCGAACGCGCTCTGGTCGTTCAGGCGCGCGGCGCGCTGCAGCGTCGCGACCATCTTGGCGTCCAGCGCGTGGCGCTCGCCGCGCGCGCGGACATTGTAGAAGCCGCCGGCGGGCAAAGGCCTGGGCTGTTCGATCCAGGCCAGGTTGTTGCGCCGGGCCTGCTTGCGCTCCAGCGATTTCAGGCCGACGCCGGAAATCCGCGAGGGCACGCCGGGGAAGAATTCGTCGACCAAAGCGCGGGACAGGCCCAGCGCCTCGAACATCAGGCCGCCGCGATAGGAGCTGACGATCGAGATGCCCATCTTGGACATGATCTTCAGCAGGCCGCCTTCCAGCGCGCCTTTATAGTTCTGGGTCGCCTCGTCCAGCGACTTCGCCTTGAACACGCCGGCCTCGAACCGCTCGGCGAGGCTTTCCAGCGCCAGATACGGGTTCACGGTCGTGGCGCCGGCGCCGATCAGCACGGCGGCCGAATGCGGGTCCATCACGTCCGACGCGCGCGCGTTCAGCGAGCAATAGGTGCGCAGGCCCGCGCGGGTCAGGCAGGTGTGCACGGCGCTGACCGCCAGCGCCATCGGGATGGCGGGCGCGCCCGGGCCCTGACGCTCGTCGGTCAGGAAGACGTGCTCCGCCCCGCCGCGCACGGCCTCGGCGGCCTCGTCGCACAGGCGGGTGAGGGCGGCTTTGAGGCTGGCGCCGCTCTGGGTTTCGCCGACGCTCAGTTCGAAGACGCAGTCGACCTCCGCCGCCGCATCGCCCAAAGCGGCGCGCAGGCGGTCGTACATGCCGTTGGTCAGGAACGGGCTTTCCAGCGTGAAGACGTCGGTCTGGGTCTCGTCCTCGGCCAGGATGTTGCCGAGATTCTTGAACCGGGTCTTCAGGCTCATCACCCGGTCTTCCCGCAGATAGTCGATCGGCGGGTTGGTGACCTGGCTGAAATTCTGGCGGAAGAAATGGGCCAGCGGCCGGTCCTGGTCGGACAGCACGGCCAGTGGGCTGTCGTCGCCCATGGAGCCGACGGCTTCCTTGCCGGTCTCCGCCATCGGACGGAGGATTTTCTCCATGTCCTCGCGCGTCAGCGCGATGGCGGTCTGGCGGCGCAGCAGCTCTTCCTCGCCCAGCGACCGGGCCTCGCCGCCGCCGCCGATCTCGTCGTCCAGCTTGCGGACATGGCTCAGCCAGTCGGCATAGGGGTGCGCGTCGGCCAGTTTCTGGTCGATTTCCTGTTCGCGATAGAAGCGGCCCTCGGCGAGGTCCACGGCGATCATCCGGCCCGGGCCGACGGCCCCGCGCTCGGCGATGCGGTCCTCGTCCATGCCGAACATGCCGGCCTCGGAGCCGGCCAGCAGCAGGCCGTCATTGGTCAAGGCGTAGCGCAGCGGGCGCAGGCCGTTGCGGTCCAGACCGCCGACCAGCCAGCGGCCGTCGCAGGCCACGACCGCAGCCGGGCCGTCCCACGGCTCCATCACCGCGTTGCAATAGGCGTACATGGCGCGCGTGGAGTCCGGCAGCAGGCCGGCGCGCTTGGACCAGGCTTCCGGGATCAGCAGGGCCTTGGCCATCGGCGCGCTGCGCCCGGCGCGGACCAGCAGCTCGAAGGTCTGGTCGAGCGCGGCGGAGTCCGACGATCCGCGCTGGATCACCGGCTTCACGGCCTCATGCTCGTCGCCGAACGCCTCGCTGGCCATGCGGATCTCGTGGCTCCGCATCCAGTTGATATTGGCCTTCAGCGTGTTGATCTCGCCGTTATGGGCCAGCATCCGGAACGGCTGGGCCAGGCGCCATTGCGGGAAGGTGTTGGTCGAATAGCGCTGGTGGAAGATGGCGAAATCCGCCGCCATCCCGCCGTCCTTCAGGTCCGGATAGAAGGCGCTGATCCGCTCGCAGCGGAACATGCCCTTGTAGACCACGTCGCGGGTGGACAGGGAGCAGACATAAAGCTCCGCCAGGCCCTCGCGCTGGGCGCGCTGCTCGATCCGGCGGCGGGCCAGATACAGGACGCGCTCCAGCTCGCCCTCTTCGCGCTGGCCGGAATGGTCGCGGAACAGGATCTGCTCGATCTGCGGGCGCACCTCGCGCGCATGGGCGCCGAGGACGGAGGTGTCCAGCGGCACCGCGCGCCAGCCGAAGATGAACATGCCGGCGCGGACCATCTCAGACTCGACGATCATGCGCGCCTGCTCCAGCGCGCCGGTGTCGCGGCGCGGCAGGAACAGCATGCCGACGCCCATGGTCACGCCATCGGTGTCGTGGCCCATGCGGGCCGCCTGCTTGCGGAAGAATTCGTGGTCGATGGACAGGCGGATGCCGGCGCCGTCGGCGGAATCGCCGTCGGCGGCGAAGGCGCCGCGGTGCGCGACGGCCGCCAGGCCCTTCACGCCGAGCTCGACAATCTCCCGCCGCGGCTTGCCGTCGGTGGCGGCGACGACGCCGACGCCGCAGGCGTCATGCTCGAAGGACGGGTCGTACAGACCCTGGGCTTCGGGAGCCCCGTTGGGGCCGAAAGCGGAGTTTTTCATCGTCATGCCGCCGCCTGTTTCTGAGCGTCCAGCCAGGACGTGATGCCGCGCGCCGCGGTCAGGGCGTCGCGCAGGGCCCACACGACGAGCGAGGCGCCGCGCGCCAGGTCGCCGGCGGCGAAGACGCCGGGCTCGCTGGTCATCAGGGTCGCCGGGTCGGTCTCCACCGCGCCCCAGCGATTGATCGCGATCGAAGGCGCGCCGGCCAGCGTGCTGGCGTTTTCGGGGGTGAAGCCCAGCGCCTCGATCAGCAGATCGGCCTCCAGAAGCTCCGAGGCGTCCGGAACCTTCTCCGGCTGGCGGCGGCCGTCGGGGCCGGGTTCGCCCAGCCGCATGCGGGCCACCGCGATGTCGTATTTCCCCTCATGCCGCTTCAGCGACTCGGGCAGGGAAAGCCATTCGAATTCAACGCCTTCGGCCTCGGCGGACTTCACCTCGCGGGCCGAGCCCGGCATGTTTTCCCGGTCGCGGCGGTACAGGCAGACGACGCGCGAGGCGTCCTGGCGGATCGCGGTGCGCACGCAGTCCATGGCGGTGTCGCCGCCGCCCACGACCACGACGCGCTTGCCCTCGGCGTTCAGCTTTCCGGATTCGAATTCCTCGACCGTATCGCCCAGACCCTTGCGGTTGGAGGCGGTCAGGAAATCGAGCGCCGGCACGGTGTCGGCGGCCTCGGCCCCCGGGGCGTCCAGACGGCGGGCGTCATAGGCGCCGAAGGCCAGCAGCACGGCCTCGTGCCGTTCGCGCAGCCAGGCGAGGTCGCCGTCGCGGCCGAGCTCCCAGCCCAGCACGAACTCCACGCCGGCCTCGGCCAGGCGCTCGGCCCGGCGGGCGACATGGGACTTGTCCAGCTTGAAGTTCGGGATGCCGTAGATCATCAGCCCGCCGAGGCGGTCGTAGCGGTCGTACAGCGTCACGGCGACGCCCTGCTGGCGCAGCGCCTCGGCCGCGGCCATGCCGGCCGGGCCGGCGCCCACGATGCCCACGGATTCGGGGCGCGCGGGGCCGACCGGGATCGGTTCGGCCCAGCCTTCCTTGAACGCGTTGTCGGTGATCCAGCGCTCCACCGCGCCGATCGTGATGGTGCCGAAACCGGCGCGCTCCACCACGCAATTGCCTTCGCACAGCTTGTCCTGGGGACAGATGCGGCCGCAGACCTCCGGCATCGGATTGGTCGCGGCGGCGGCCTCATAGGCCTCTTTCAGACGCCCCTCGGCGGTCAGCTGGAGCCAGTCCGGAATATTGTTGCCGAGCGGGCAGCCGGACGAGCAGAACGGAATGCCGCACTGGGAGCAGCGCGAGGCCTGCTGTTCGGCCTTCGCCGTCAGATATTCCCGGTAGATCTCATGAAAGTCCTCGACACGCTCTTCAGGCGCGCGGGGTTCCGGCGGCCCGTAAGGGATGCGGTGGAACTTCAACAGCGTTTCTGACATGGACACCAAACTATCACGAGGCGGCGGGGCCGACATAGACCGCCCGGCCGGCTGGCTGACAAAATTCAGGAAAGCGCCGCATAGGTTTTTGTTGCAGCGCAGCATTCGCTGGGCTTAGTATTAAAGTCCAACACTTTTCTCAAGGGGTGAGCGGGGGGTAACGATAATGGGGCGAACGGTAAAGCTGTGTTTGGCCGCGCTGGCCGGGGTCGGAGCGCTGGGCATTGCCGGACCGGCTTTCGCGCAGGACGCGCCGGACTTCAATTCGGGCGACATCGCCTGGATGCTGACGGCGACGGCGCTGGTTCTTCTGATGACGATTCCGGGTCTGGCGCTGTTCTATGGCGGCATGGTCCGCAAGAAGAACGTGCTGTCCCTGCTGGGCCAGTGTTTCGCCATCACGGCGCTGATGACGGTCCTGTGGATGGTGATCGGCTACAGCCTGGCCTTTTCGGACGGCGGCAGCCTGAACGCCTTTGTCGGCGGGTTCGACAATTTCATGCTGCGCGGCATCGGCCTGGATGACGGCGGCAATATCCCCGACTCCCTGTTCATGGTCTTCCAGATGACGTTCGCGATCATCACGCCGGCCCTGATCGTCGGCGCGTTCGCGGACCGGATGAAATTCTCCACCCTGCTGTGGTTCACCGGCGCGTGGATGCTGCTGGTCTACGCCCCGGTCTGTCACTGGGTGTGGGGCGGCGGCTATCTGGGCGACGCCGGGGTTCTGGACTTCGCCGGCGGCACGGTCGTGCACATCAACGCCGGGATCGCCGGCCTGGTGGCCGCCATCGTGCTGGGCAAGCGCGAGGGCTATGGCACGCAGAACATGGCCCCGCACAATCTGACGCTGAGCGTGATCGGCGCGTCCCTGCTGTGGGTCGGCTGGTTCGGCTTCAACGCCGGGTCGGAGCTGGCGGCGGACAGCCGCGCGGCGATGGCCATGGTGGTGACGCAGATCGCCACGGCGGCCGCGGCGCTGGCCTGGATGTTCTCCGAATGGCTGGTGGCCAAAAAGCCGTCCATCCTGGGCATGATTTCGGGCGCGGTCGCGGGCCTGGTCGCCATCACGCCGGCCTCCGGCTTCGTCGATCCGACCGGCGCGCTGGTGATCGGCATCGCCGCGGGCGTGGTCTGCTACATCGCCTCGGTGCCGGTGAAGAAGGCGCTGAAATACGACGATGCGCTGGACGTCTGGGGCGTTCACGGCGTCGGCGGCATTGTCGGCGCGATCCTGACCGGCGTGTTCGCCACCACCGCCATCACGGGCGAAGGCGGCGGCGCGGGCCTGATCGACGGCAATCCCGGCCAGATCGGGGTCCAGATCTATGGCATCCTCGGCACGCTGATCTATGGCGCGATCATGACCTTCATCATCCTGATGGTGCTGAAAGTCACGATCGGCCTGCGGGTGTCCCGCGAGGTCGAGATCGAGGGCCTGGACATCAATCTGCACGGCGAGACGGTTCACACCTGATCGGCCGCGCAGCGAGCCAAAGCGAAGGGCGCCCCAAGCGGGCGCCCTTTGTTTTTCCAGCATCCGCCGCAAGCGGCGACGCGGGGTTTTTTAGGCGTCCGCCGTAAACGGCGGCGTGGGGTTTTTGGGGCGTCTGCCATGAAGACGGGCCGCGGGACCTGACGGGGATTTCATCTGCCGGGAGGCGTGCGGGCCTTGCGCTGGGGCCGCGCTGCGGCCAAGACCCCCGCCATGGCGCTGTTCTATATATTCGCCGTCCTGCTCGCGCTTCTGGCCGCCGCCTGGCTGGCTTGGCCGCTGCTGCGCCGTATGGAGCCGCCGGCCCACGCCGCCGCGCACGGACAGGCCGTGTACCGCGACCAGCTGGCCGAGCTGGAGCGCGACGTGGCGCGCGGCCTGCTGTCGCCGGAGGAGGAAGCCGCCGCGCGGGCCGAGATCGGCCGCCGGATGCTGGCCGCCGAGCGCGCGGCCGCCGGGGCGCGGGCGTCCGACGCCGCGCCGGCGCGCGTGCTGGCGGGGGCGGCGCTGCTGGTTCCGCTGCTGGCCGCAGGCATTTATGCCGCGATCGGCCGGCCCGATGCGCCGGACCGGCCGCTGTCGGCGCGGCTGGAGGCGGGCGAGACCCAGACCGCCGCGTCCGACCCGCAGCTGGAGGCGGCCATCGCCGAACTGTCCCAGCGCGTGCGCCGCGACGGGGCGGATTTCGAATCCCGCGTCATGCTGGGCCGGGCGCTGATGCGCTCGGGCCGGTTCGAGGAGGCGCTGGGCCAATACGCTGCGGCGCGCGAGCTGACCGAGGGCGGGGACAATGTGGAGCTGCTGTCGGAGATGGCGCAGGTCCGCGTGATGGCCAATGACGGCGCGGTGGACGCCGAGGCGTTCGCGCTGTTCCGCGACGTGGTCGAGATCGACCCGGACAATCCGGAGGCGCGCTTCTATCTGGGCTACGCCATGGCGCAGTACGGCGAGTTCGACGCCGCGCGCCTGGTCTGGGGCGACCTTCTGGAAGACTCCAGCCCGTCCGACCCCTGGTATTCGGTGGTGCGGGAGCAGCTGGCGCAGCTGCCGGCGCAGAACGATGGCGCGGATGCGTCCAGCGGCGCGCCCGAACCGCTTCCTGAAACCGAATAGGGCCTAGCCGCGGGTCGCCGCGGCGTTTTCCGCCATGATGCGGGCGAGTTCGGCCTCTTCCTCAGCCGTCAGCGGCGCGGCGGCGGCCGATCCCTCGCCGCGCTGGCGCTGGATGAAATAGACCGCCAGCCCGCCGCCGAGCAGCAGCAGGGCGAACGGCCCGGCCCAGAGCAGGATGTTGCGGGGCGAGAAGGGCGGGCGCATCAGGACATATTCGCCGTAGCGCTCCACGACATAGTCGCGGACCTCCTGATCGGTGTCGCCGGCCACCAGGCGCTCGCGCACCAGAAGGCGAAGATCGCGGGCGATGTCGGCGTTGGATTCGTCGATCACCTCGCCGGCGCAGACCACGCAGCGAAGCTCCCGCGAGATTTCGCGGGCGCGCGCCTCCAGCACCGGATCGTCCAGACGCTCCTCGGGCTGGACGGCGAAGGCCGGGCCGGACAGGCCCGCCCCGAACAGGGCCGAGGCGGCGAGGACGGAGAGCGCGACGCGGCGGATCATTCGGCGGGCGCCGGGTCGGGCGCGGCGCGCTTCCGGCTCTTCTGCCGCTGCGGCGCGCCGACGCGGTAGCGGCGGTCGCTGAGCGAGACCATGCCGCCGACGAACATGATGATCGCGCCGCCCCAGATCAGATAGACCAGCGGGTGGCGCCAGACGCGGATGACCAGGCCGTTTTCGCCCCGCACCCCGCCGATGGCGGCGTAGACGTCCGAAAAGCCGCGGCGGATCGTGGCGGACTCGGTGGTCTGGGTTCCGGCGACGGGATAGAGCCGCTCTTCAGGGCGCAGCGGGGTTTCGCGGCCGTTTTCCACCAGGGTCAGGTCGGCGATCAGGGCCTCGTAATTGGCGATCCGCTCCTCGCGCGAGCCGTCCAGGCGCACGATGGCGCCGCGGCCGATATCGATGGTCTCGCCCGGCTGCAGCACCTCCACATGTTCCTGGGTCTGCAGCGAGACGCCGACAATGCCCATGATGGCGACGCCGAGACCGGCATGGGCCAGCGTGCCGCCCCACATGGCGCGCGGCAGGTTCACCGCGCGGTTCCAGCTCTGGATCGGCGGGGCGCGGAACAGCTTGATGCGGCCGAACAGGTCGGCCAGCGCGCCGAACACCGCCCAGGCGCCCAGCATCATCGCGAAGGGCGCCAGAAGCGGCCCGCCGTCGCGCAGCCACAGCGCCAGCGCGCCGGCGATGAGCGTGGCGACCGCCGCCCATTTCAGCCGGCCGAGCACGACGGGCAAATCCGCCCGCTTCCACGGCATCAGGGTTCCGACGGCCATCAGCAGGACGAGCGCCGCGAAGAAGGGCGTGGCGACGGTGTTGAAATAGGGCGGGCCGACGGAGACGAGCTCCCCGGTCGCGACCTCCACCAGCGCCGGCCAGAACGTGCCCAGCATGACGACGAACAGGGTCACGCAGAGCAGGATATTATTGAGCACCAGCGCGGTTTCGCGGCTGACCGTCTGGAACGCGCCGCCCGGCCGCATGGCGGGCGCGCGCAGGGCAAACAGCGCCATCGCCGCGCCGGTCAGCAGCGCCCAGATCATCAGCAGCAGCACGCCCCGGCCCGGATCGTTGGCGAAGGAGTGCACGCTGGTCAGCAGGCCGGAGCGGATGATGAAGGTGCCGATCAGGCTGGTGGAGAAGGCCGCGATGGCGAGCAGGATCGTCCAGGCCTTCAGCGTGTCGCGCTTTTCCACGACGATGGCCGAGTGCAGCAGCGCGGTTCCCGCCAGCCATGGCATGAGCGAGGCGTTTTCCGACGGATCCCAGAACCAGAACCCGCCCCAGCCGAGCTCGTAATAGGCCCACCAGGAGCCCATCGCGATGCCGAGCGTCAGGGCCGACCAGGCCAGCAGCGTCCAGGGCCGGACCCAGCGCGCCCAGGCCGGGTCCACCCGCCCTTCCAGCAGCGCCGCGGCGCCGAAGGAGAAGGCGATCGAGAAGCCGACATAGCCCAGATAGAGAAACGGCGGATGGAAGGCGAGGCCGGGGTCCTGCAGCAGCGGGTTCAGCTCCCGCCCCTCGAAGGGCGCGGGGTCCAGCCGGATGAAGGGGTTGGACGTGAACAGCAGGAAGGCGAGGAAGCAGAAGGCGATCAGCGACTGAACGCCGAGCACGCGGGCGCGCAGGCTGGTCGGCAGATTGCCGCCGAAATTGGCGACGCATGCGCCCAGCAGCGCCAGAATGAAGACCCAGAGCAGCATCGAGCCTTCATGGTTCCCCCACACGCCGGCGAGCTTGTAGATGAAGGGCATCGCCGAATGGGAGTGGTCGTAGACCAGCTTCACCGAGAAATCGGAGACCAGGAACGACCAGGTCAGCGCCGCATAGGCGATCACGACCAGGACCAGCTGGAGATTGGCGGCGGGGCCGGCGAGCGCCATCGCCTGGGGGTGGCGCGCATGCGCGCCCCAGAGCGGGACCGTCGCCTGAAGCAGCGCGACGGCCAGAGCCATGATCAGGGCGAAATGGCCAAGCTCGACAAACATGGCCGGACTCCTAGCCGTCCGGCCCATGACGGTCCAGTTACAGTGGCGTCAGAAGGAGCGTAGCGCCCTAGAGCAGCCGGCCGTTGTCGCGCAGATAGTCGACGATGGCGTTGGCGGCGTCTTCGGCGCTGGTCTGGGCCGTCTCGATATGGATTTCGGCGGTTTCCGGCGCCTCATAGGGGCTGTCCACGCCGGTGAAATTCTTCAGCTCCCCGGCGAAGGCCTTTTTATAGAGGCCCTTGGGGTCGCGCTTGGCTGCGAGCTCCAGCGGGGTGTCGACCCAGACCTCCAGGAAGTCGCCGTCCATCAGCTCCCGCGCCATGCGGCGCTCGGCCCGGAACGGGCTGATGAAGCTGACCAGCACGATCAGGCCGGCGTCGGCCATCAGGCGGGCGACCTCCGACACGCGGCGGATATTCTCCACCCGGTCGGCGTCGGTGAAGCCGAGATCGCGGTTCAGCCCGTGGCGGACATTGTCGCCGTCCAGCAGATAGGTGTGGCGGCCCTCCATATGCAGGCGCTTTTCCACCAGATTGGCGATGGTGGACTTGCCCGAGCCCGACAGGCCGGTGAACCACAGAACGGACGGCTTCTGGCCCTTCGCTTCGGCGCGGGCGGTCTTGTCCACGTCCACCGACTGCCAGTGGATATTGGTGGCGCGGCGCAGGCCGTGGGCGATGACGCCGGCGGCCAGCGTGTCGTTGCTGAACCGGTCGACCAGAAGGAAAGAGCCCATGCGCCGGTTTTCGGAATAGGGGTCGAAGGCGATGGGCTGGCTGGCGGCCAGTTTCACGAAGCCGATATCGTTCAGCTCCAGCCGCTTGGCGGCCAGGCGCTCGCCGGTGGTGACGTCCAGCCGGTGGCCGATCTCGGTCACGCTGGCCGGCACGGTGCGCGCGCCGCATTTCAGCAGATATTCGCGCCCGGGAAGGAGATGCGTCTCCCCCATCCAGATCAGATGGGCGGCGAACTGGTCGCTGACTTCGGGGCGGGATTCGGCGGCGGCCAGGACGTCGCCCCGGCTGATGTCGATCTCGTCCTCCAGCGTCAGGGTGACGGCCTCGCCGGCCTCGGCGGAGTCGCGGTCGCCATCCATGGCGGCGATGCGGGCGATCTTCGAGGCGCGGCCGGACAGGGCGGCGACGACCGGATCGCCGGGGGCGATGCGGCCGGATGCGATCGTGCCCTGATAGCCGCGGAAATCGAGGTCCGGGCGGGCGACGAGCTGGACCTGCATGCGGAAGGGGCGGGCGGCCTCGTCGCGTTTGACCTGAACGGTCTCCAGCAGATGGAGGAGGGTGGGACCGTCGAACCAGTCCAGATTGCCGCCGCGCGCCGCGACATTGTCGCCGAAGCGGGCGCTGACGGGGATGGCGAGACAGGTCTCGAACGCCTCGCCGGCCTTTTTCAGCTCGGCCTCGATCTCGCGGAAGCGGGCCTCGCTGAAATCGACCAGGTCGATCTTGTTCACCGCCAGCACGACATGGCGCACGCCCAGAAGCTCGCACACCGTCATGTGTCGGCGGGTCTGTTCGCTGACGCCCTTGCGCGCGTCGATCACCAGGACGGCGAGTTCGGAGACGCTGGCCGCAACGGCCATGTTGCGCGTGTACTGGGCGTGGCCCGGCGCGTCGGCGACGATGAATTTGCGCTTGGCGGTGGAGAAATAGCGATAGGCGACGTCGATCGTGATGCCCTGTTCGCGCTCGGCCTCCAGCCCGTCCAGAAGGAGGGCGAGGTCCGGCGCTTCGCCGGTCGTGCCGAATTTCTTGGAGTCGCGCTCGACCGAGGCCATCTGGTCGTCGAAGACGCTGCCGGAATCGAACAGCAGGCGGCCGATCAAAGACGACTTGCCGTCATCGACGCTGCCGCAGGTCAAAAAGCGCAGGATGGATTTTTCTTCCGCCGGTTCGCTGGCGCGGCTCTGGGCGGCGGGCATGACGTCGGCTTCGGCCATCAGAAATAGCCCTCCCGCTTCTTGCGCTCCATCGAGGCGGACTGGTCGTGGTCGATCAGGCGGCCCACGCGCTCCGACTGTTTGGAGGTGAGGGTTTCGTCCACGACTTCTTCCAGCGTCGCCGCACTGCTCTCGCTGGCCGCGGTCAGCGGATAGCAGCCGAGCGTGCGGAAGCGGACCATGGCCTGTTCCACCGTCTCGCCGGGCGCCAGCTTCAGCCGGTCGTCATCGACCATGATGATCTGGCCGTTGCGGCGCACGACGGGGCGCTCGGCGGCGAAATAGAGGGGAACGAGCTCGATATTCTCGGCCTGGATGTAGGACCAGATGTCCGCCTCGGTCCAGTTGGACAGGGGAAAGACGCGGAAGCTCTCGCCCTTGGCCAGACGGGTGTTGAACAGGCGCCAGAGTTCGGGGCGCTGGTTCTTCGGCTCCCACGCGTGCTCCGGGCTGCGGTGGCTGAAAATCCGCTCCTTGGCGCGGGAGCGTTCCTCGTCCCGCCGCGCGCCGCCGATGGCGGCGTCGAATTTGTATTTGTCCAGCGCCTGACGGAGGCCCAGCGTCTTCATGACGTGGGTGTGGCGCTCCGAATTGGCGTAGGGGTCGATGCCTTCCTCCACGCCCTCCTGATTGATGTGGACGATCAGGTCGAGGCCGTGCTGCGCCGCCATGCGGTCGCGGAATTCGATCATCTCCTTGAACTTCCACGTCGTGTCGACGTGAAGCAGAGGCATTGGCGGCTTGGCCGGCCAGAACGCCTTCAGCGTCAGATGCAGCAGGACGGAGCTGTCCTTGCCGATCGAATACATCAGGACGGGATTTTCGAAGCTGGCGGCGGTTTCGCGGAGAATCTCGATCGATTCCGACTCCAGCGCGCGCAGATGATTGGAAAGCACGTCTCAGAGGCCCTTCGTCCTTTTGAGGTCCGGGGCATGAACCAGATTTCACCGCCGCAGAAAAGCGGGGATTAATGGACTGGGTTATTAGGTTTTCTAAACAATGGGCTCTGCGCGCCGAATTGCGGCCGGGCGCATTTCCGGCCGGGCGCACCGGTTCTCCCGGCGGCCGATGCAGCCTATATGCGCACCATGGCTGACGATAAGACGGCAGAGAGCGGCGACGCCCAGCGGGCGGTGATCGGGGTGAGCGGGGCGGAGGCGCGGGACTTCCTGAACGGCCTGCTGACCAATTCGACGCTGGGCGCCGATCCGGACCGCCTGTCCTTCGCGGCGCTGCTGACCCCGCAGGGCAAGATCCTGCACACGATGTTCGTCGGCGCCGCGCCGGACGGCGGGGTCTATCTGGACGCCGCGGCGGACGGGGCGGACGACCTGATCCGGCGGCTGAGCATGTACAAGCTGCGCCGCAAGGTCGGGGTGGAGGATTTGCGCGGCCAGATGGCCATCGCGCTGGGCGACGCGGCCGGCGAGGCCGGGGCGCCCGATCCGCGCCATCCGGGCCTGCCGGCGCGGGCTTTCGTGCAGGGGAGCGAGCAGGCGGACTGGGCGGGGTACGATTCCGCGCGGCTGGCGCTCGGCATTCCGGAACAGGGCAGGGATTACGGCGCGGAGGAAGTGTTTCCGCACGACGTCAATCTGGACCTGCTGGCCGGGGTCGACATGAAGAAGGGCTGTTTCGTCGGCCAGGAAGTGGTCAGCCGGATGCACCGCAAGGGCGGGGTGCGCAAACGGATGTGCCGCATCGGCTTCGACGGCGCCGCGCCCGCCTATGGCGCGAAGATCACCGATGAGAGCGGCGCGGACCTCGGCACGGTGCGGTCGACCGCGGACGGGATCGGACTGGCGCTGGCGCGCATCGACCGGCTGGCCGATGCGCAGGGCGCGATCACCGCAGACGGAATCGGGCTGACGATCACGCCGCCCTGATCCGCCGCCTTGGCGGATTTATTCGGACGCGCCGCCCGCATTGGCGGTGATGTCGAGCGTGACCGCGAACATGTCGCCGGTGTCGGCGTCGTCATAGCCGCCGTCGATGCCGAGATCGTGGTGATCGAAAATCGACTGGCCGGTCGCGTGCGCCGTGTCGCCGTCGATCTCCACCGTGAATTCGAGGTCCAGCGGGTTGGTCATGCCCGCCACGGTCAGCGTGCCGTGCGAGACATAGCCGCCCTCCGCGCCGGCCTCGATGCTGTCGGACTGGTAGACGGCGGTGGGGAATTGCTCGGCCGAGAGCCAGCGGTCGCTGCGCGCGGCCTGGTCGCGGCTGGAGTCGCCGGACTCGAAGGAGGCGACCATGATCTCCGCCTGGATGGAGGAGCCTTCCAGATCCTCCGGCGAGAAGATGATCTCCGCATTCCATTCGTTGAAGGCGCCGTCGAAGCCCTTCGCCCCGTACTCGCCGTGAACGCCCAGCGTGCTCTGGCCGTAGTCGACGAGCCAGACGCGCGCGTCGGAGGCCGCGTCCGCGCCGGCGTCTGCACCGGAGTCTGGGCCGCCGCTCTCGCCGCAGGCGGCGAGCCCGCCGGCGATCAGAACGATGGCGGGAAAGGCGATGGTCAGACGATTCATTATGGCGACTCCTGCGGTTCGGGGCGCGCGGATTTAAGGGGCAAGCGGCGCGGGGCTCAAGGGCGCGCTGCGTGTCCGTTTTGCACTGGCGGGGGCGGGCGGCTTGCGTCAGTGTCCCGGCAAAACCCCGAAGGGACTGGAAACGCATGACCTACCGCGCACCGCTGCGGGACATATTGTTCAGTCTCGAAGACGTCGTCGCCGTCGACGGGCTGAAGACGACGGGCGCGTTCGACGACCTGTCGTCGGACCTGACGCGGCAGGTGATGGAAGAGGCCGCGCGCTTCGCCGAAGAGGTCTTCGGGCCGCTGGACCGCGGCGGCGATACGCAGGGCTGTACGCTGAAAGACGGCGCGGTGACGACGCCGAAAGGGTTCTGCGAGGCCTACGCCAAATTCGTCGAGGCCGGATGGCAGGGCATTTCCGCGCCGGCCGGTCATGGCGGCATGGGCCTGCCGCGCGCGCTGGGCGGCGCGCTGGGCGAGATGATCAATGGCGCGAACATGGCGCTGAGCCTGGCGCCGCTGCTGACCGCCAGCGCGATCGAGGCGCTGACCGCGCACGGGTCGGACGCGCAGAAGGCGCTGTACCTGCCGAAGCTGGTGACGGGCGAATGGTCCGGCGCGATGAACCTGACCGAGCCGCAGGCCGGCAGCGATCTGGGCGCGGCGACGACGCGCGCCGAGCCGGCCGGGGACGGCGTCTACAGGCTGACCGGACAGAAGATTTTCATCACCTGGGGCGAGCACGACTGCGCGGCGAATATCGTGCATCTGGTGCTGGCCCGCACGCCGGACGCGCCGGCGGGCAGCAAGGGCCTGTCGCTGTTCCTGGCGCCGAAATTCCTGCCCGACGCCGACGGCAAGCCGGGCGAGCGCAACGCGCTGAAGGCGATCGGGCTGGAGGAGAAGCTGGGCATTCACGGCTCCCCCACCTGCGTGATGGAGTTCGCCGGGGCGACGGCCTGGCTGGTCGGCGAGGAAAATCGCGGCCTGGCCCAGATGTTCACCATGATGAACGCCGCGCGGCTGCAGGTCGGGCTGCAGGGCGTGGGCGTCGGCGCGCGCGCCTATTCCCGCGCGCTGGATTACGCGAACGAGCGCAAACAGGGAACGGGGCCGGACGGCGAATATCCCGCGCCGATCGTCGAGCATGCGGACGTGCGGCGGATGCTGACTCTGATGAAGGCGAAGATCGAGGCCGCGCGGCATATCTGTTTCGCCACGGCGGTGGCCGCCGACGCGGCGGCGTTCGAGGAGAGCGAGGAGGACCGCGCCTTCGCCCGGCGGCGGGAGCAGTTCCTGACCCCTATCGCCAAGGCCTGGGGCAGCGATGTGGGCCTCGAGGCGGCCTCGCTGGGCCTGCAGATCCATGGCGGGGCGGGCTTTATCGAGGAGACCGGCGCGGCGCAGCATTATCGCGACGCGCGCATCGCCCCGATCTACGAAGGCACCAATGGCATTCAGGCGATGGACCTGGTCGGGCGCAAGCTGAGCCTGGACGACGGGCTGGCCATCGACGATTTGATGGAGGAGATGGAGGCGACGCTGGAAGACTGCGCCACCTCCTCCAACGCCGAGCTGCCGGAGATCGCCAAGCGGCTGGAGCCGGCGCTGCGCGCGCTGGAGGACGCCAGCGACTGGCTGCTGGACGAGGACCGCGACGACGAGGAGCGGATGGCGGCCGCCTATCCCTATCTGACGCTGTGCGGCGAGGTGATCGGCGGATATTTCCTGGCCGTCGGCGCGGTCGCCGGCCAGCGCCGGCTGAAGGACAAGGACGGCGACGCGGAGTTTGCGCGCGGCAAGATCGCGCTGGCGCGCTATTACGCGGAGTCGGTGCTGCCGCTGGCGCCGGCGCGGGCGGCCGAGGTCACGGGCGCGGCCGAGCCGCTGCTGGATGCGCCGGAGATCATGCTGGAGGCCTGAGCGGCCGCCGTCTTCACCGGCGCCAACTGGGCCGCGCCATAGAGTTTCGGCGCGGCGGCGTCGAACCAGATCAGTTTCCCCAGACCCTGCGCGGTGCGCCCGGCCATGAAGCCGCGGCGGCGCGCGCGCGTCGCCCACATCGCGCCGGTGGCCGCGCCATAGACCAGAGTCTGCGCCGCGCCGACGCCCATCCAGAAGGCGAGCCGGGGGAGATCCTTCCGGTCGGCGGCGGTCTGGCTGGGCCCCTGGCCGAAGGCGAAGCTGCGCGCCAGGGCGTAGCGGATGGTGGCGCGCGAGGCCGGCACATGTTCGCCGACCAGCGCGCCGGGCGCCCAGCCGAAGCGGGCGCCGCGCCGCTCCATGGCCGAAAACAGGCGGTCGTCCTCGCCGCCCATCTGGTCGGCGGCGGGGTCGAAGGGCGGCTCCATCAGTCCGGCGCGGGCGCGGTCGATCAGGCTGTTGCCGCAGCCCCAGTAGTGGGACAGGGGCTCGACCGTCTCCGGCCCGGTGCGGGCGAAGAAGCTGCGCAGGAAATCGGCGTGGGCCGGGTTCGCGTCTTCCGGCAGGACGGTGCGGATCGGACCCCAGACGGCGTCGGCGTCCAGCGCGGTCGCGGCGGCGTCGAGCGCGGCGAGCCAGCCGGGGGCGGCTTCCTCGTCGTCGTCCAGGAAGGCGATGCGGGGCGCGCAGGCGGCGCGCCAGCCGGTGTTGCGGGCGGTGGCCACACCCGGCTGCGGCTCGTGCAGCAGCTGGACCGGCACCGTGGCGGGCAGGTCCCAGATCGCGTCGCGCGCGCCGCCTTCGGGCGCGTTGTCGACGACGATGATCTCGAATTCCGGCGCGCCATGCTGGGACAGCACGCTGGACACCGCGCGGCGCAGCCCTTCGGGGCGGCGGAACGTCGGGATTATCACCGAAATCTTAGTCATTTCGTCCCTAGGCTTGGCCGCAACTATCGGCCGCGTCCGGTTTCCATCCTGTGAAGCCGAAGCGTCGGCTGCAAAGAAACGGGTAAACGGGGTGTTGTTCATGCGCGTGACGGAAATCCGCCCGTCGGAGCTCGGCGAGACCGAATGCGGTCTGTGGCGACAGTTCGCCCTGAACGCGCCGCACGCGCGCAGCGCCTTCATGGGATGGCGCTTCACCGCCTGTGTCGGCGACGTGCGCGACGATGCGCGCGTGGCGGTGATCGAGGACGAGGGCGGAATCCTCGCCTTCCTGCCCTATCACCGCCGCCCGATGGGGATCGCGCGGCCGATCGGCGCGCCGTTCAGCGACCAGCACGGCCCGGTCGTGCGCCCCGGCGCGGCGCTGGACCTGAAGCGCGCGCTGAAAATGCTGGGCCTGACGGCCTATATGCACACCGCGATGCCGGCGCAGTGCCTGAGCGGGCCCGCCGGGCCGGTGTTTTCCAGCGCCCCGGTCTATGCGGCCGCGCCCGGCGCCGATCCGCAGGCCTATATCGACCGCAAGCGGGCCGAGCATTCGACCCGGTCCAAGGCGTTCGGCAAGCGCGAGCGCAAGACCGCGCGCGAGCGCGGGCCGGTGGAGATCGTGCTGGACGACCAGGATCCGGCCGCGATGGAGATGATCCTGCAATTGAAGCGGCGCCAGTTCCGCGCCACGGGCAAGCACGACGTGCTCGGCCCCGGCTGGTCGCGGGCGATGTTCGAACGGCTGCAGCAGCGCGACGCGCCGGATTTCGGCCTGCGTGTGGCGACGCTGCGCCTGAACGCGACGATGGCGGCGGGGGAAATCTGCCTGCTGGGCCAAAGCGTGCTGCATTCCTGGATCGCGGTCTACGACCCGGAGATGTCGAACTATGCGCCGGGCCTGCAATTGCTGCAGGGCGTGATCGCGGGCGCGCCGTCGCTGGGCGTGGACCGGATCGATCTCGGAACCGGCCACGGCCACTACAAGGAATTGTTCGCCGATCCGGAAGGAACGTATCTGGAAGGGGCGGCCTGCGCCGACGGGCTGGCGGGCGGCGCGCGGCGCGCGGCGACCGGGCTGTGGCGCGCGGCGGAGACCGCGCCGCTGGGGCCGGTATCGGCCTTCGCCGGGAAGCTGCGCCGGCGCAGCGCGCAGATCGCGTCGGTCGAGACGGAATTCTCCGGGCGGGCGCGCGGCATGATCTCCGCGCTGACGGGCGCGGCGCCGGCCTGAACGGCCTCTATTTCCGGATTGCGAGACCCACGCCCGCGAACACCACGGGGGCGGCGAGGGCGGCCATGACGGGCGGCGCGGTGTCCAGCCGGCCCATCACCACCATGATGTTGTCGAACACGAAATAGGAAAAGCCGAGGCCGAGCCCCGCGACGATGCGGGCGAGCAGCGTGTTGCTGCGGTGCAGGCCGAAGCCGGCGATGGCCGCCAGAAGCGGCATGATGAAACTGGCCGCCGGCGCGGTGAAGCGGTGCATCAGCGCGGTCTCCAGCCGCTGCGCCCCGCTTTCCCCGCGCGAGGCCCGGGTGGCCCGGTGCAAATCGTCCAGGTTCGCCTGTTCGGGGTCCAGCGCCGAGGCGACGATCCGCTCCGGCGTCGGCCCGTCGGTCCAGACCGTGTCGCCGAGGGTCTGCCATTGCTCCTCGGCGGCGTTGAACCGGCGCGCGCCGATCAGCCGCCAGCCGTCCGCGTCGTGCCGGGCGGCGCTGGCGCGCAGCGCCGCGTCGATGCCGCCCTGATAGCTGAGATCGTAGGCGCGCAGATTTTCCAGCCGCCAGACGCCGTCTTCGGCCTCGGCCAGGCTGTCGGCGCGGACGATGCGGTCGCCGTCGGTCAGGCGGATATTGGCGATGGGGCGCACGCCGGGCTCGGCGTCCACGGCGTAGTCCTGGGCGGCCCAGCGCTCCAGCCGGGCGTTCGCCTCCACCACCACCACCTCATGCAGGGCGAAATGGACCAGCGCGATCAGCCCGCCCATGACGCAGACCGGCGCCAGCACGCGCAGCGGCGACATGCCGGCGGCGCGCATGGCGGTGATCTCGCTGGTCCGGCCGAGGCGGGCGAAGCTGATCAGGGCGGCGAGCAGCGCGACGAAGGGCGCGAAGCGGTCGGCCAGCTGCGGCGCACGCCAGCCGATATAGCGGAAAATCTCCGCCCGCCCGGCGCCCTCGGCGGCCAGGATCTCGTCGGACTGGTTCATCAAATCCAGCGACTGGAGCATGGTCACAACGATGGCCAAGACCACGAAGAAGGTGACCAGGAAGCCGCGCGCCAGATAGAGGTCGATGCGTTTGGGGGACAGGACCATCGCCGCCTCAGACCCCGCGCCCGGCGCGCAGATTCTTCATCCGGCGCAGATAGGGCCGCAGCGGCCGCTTGATCCGGCGCCAGAGCCGCTCCACCGGGTCCAGCACGCGCCCGCCCGGCCGCTCGGCGACGAGAAGAAAGAGCGCCAGATTGATGACGAAGAATCCGCCGACCAGCGGCCAGATGGTCTGGTATGGCGATGCGCCGGCGGCGATGCCGCGCTCCGACGCCTCCAGCAATTCGTTGTAGACGACGAAGGCGACCACGCCGAGCACCGGGCCGACGCCGGAATCCCGCCGCCGGTTGGCCACCCCCATCGCGATGCCGAGCATGGGCAGGGCGAACAGGCTGAGACTGTGCGCGACGCGCCAGTGCAGCGCCGCGCGCCAGGAATCGTAATTCGCGTCGTTCTGCGCCCCGGGCGCCGAGAGGAAGCGGTAGAGCTCCAGCGCCGTGGCCTCCCGCTCGTCGATGCCGCGAAGGCGGAACTGGGGAAGGTCGAAGGGCAGCGACCAGTCGTCGAAATCGAGCGCGCCGGACACGCCGCTGCGCGGGTCAGGCAGGATGTCGCCGTCGAACAGATTGAGCTGGACCTCGCCGGCGGGGTCCAGCGACAGGCGGCCCTGGGCGGCGGCCATCGCCTCGCACCGGCCTTCCTCGTCGCAGGTCTCCACGAAGACATTGCGCAGGGTGCGGCCGCGCTGGCCGCCGACCGCGCCCAGGATCGCGCCGTCGGGCAGGTCCAGAAACTCCCCGGCGCGCATGCGCACCTCCACCGCGCCGGTGACGATGGCGAAGCGGATCTGGGCGTAACGGTACTGGCCGTAGGGCTCCAGATAGGAGACGGTCAGGAAGGTGAGCGCGGCCATCACCGCGGTCAGCGCATAGATCGGGACCAGAAGCCGGCGGTAGGAGACGCCGGTCGCCAGCATCGCGGTCAGCTCGCTGGACAGCGACAGGCGTCGGAAGGCGAACAGCACGCCGAAGAACAGGCCGATCGGCAGGCCGAGCGAGAAATATTCCGGCAGCTGGTTGGCCAGCATCGACCAGACGAGGTCGGCGGGGCCGCCCTCCTTCACGATGAAGTCGAGCAGGCGCAGCATCTGGTCCAGCACCAGAAGCAGCATCGACACCGCCAGCGTCGCCAGCAGCGGCGCGGCCATGGCGCGCATCAGATAGCGGTCGATATAACGGCGGTTCACCGCGCCCCGCCTTCCCGGCGAGCCGGGCCGGTCGGCGGGCGGGTCACCCCGGGGAGCGGGGGCCTAGCGCGACGGCGCGGATTCGGCATAGCCCGCCGCGCCCATTGCCGGAACGTGCGCGTAGGGGCCGGGATAGGGCGGCTCGTCCGTCGCAAGCGCGTCGCGGTAATTGTCCAGCAGGCCGCGCATGACCGCGTCCCAGTCATAGCGCGCGCTTTCGGCGCGGGCGGCCTGGCTCATCGCGCCGCGCCGCTGCGGGTCGGCGGCCAGCGCCGCGATCTCGGCGTAGAACTCGTCCTGATTGTGCACGATCAGGCCGGTGCGGCCGTGCGCGACGATGGAGGTGCTGCCCGTGGCGTCGGCGCAGATGGCGGGCAGGCCGGAGGCCAGCGCCTCCAGCGTCACATTGCCGAAGGTCTCGGTGACGCTGGGATTGAAGAACAGGTCGCCGCTGGCGTAGGCGCGGCCGAGCGGGGCGTCGGACAGATAGCCGGTGAAGACCGCGCGCGGCATGCGCTCGGCCAGGCGCTCGCGCTCCGGCCCGTCGCCGACGACCAGGAAGCGGATCGGCGCGCCGGTCCGTTCAGCCTCGTCGTACAGCGCCTCCAGCTTGTCGAGGCCTTTTTCGAGGACCAGGCGGCCGACGAAGACGACCAGCGTCTCGTGATCCTGCACGCCATTGGCGCGGCGCCAGTCCATGTCGCGGTTGGCGGGGTCGAACTGGATGCGGTCCACGCCCCGGCTCCAGATCCGCAGATCGCTGGTCACGCCCTGGGACTGCAGCGTCTCCAGCATCGAGACCGAGGGGACATAGACATGGGTGCAGCGGTTATAGAAACGGGTCAGCACGGCGGTCAGCGCCGCTTCCAGCCAGGCGCCGCCATAATAGCGGGCATAGGTGTCGAACCGCGTGTGGAAGCTGGCTACCGCCGGGGCGCCCCAGCGATGGGCCAGTTTCAGCGCCGAATGGCGGAGCCAGTCCGGCGCGGACAGATGGAAGAGATCCGGCCCGAACGCCTCCAGCTGGGCGCGCACGGCTTTTGGCAGGCCCAGAGCCAGCCGGTATTCGCTGCGCCCCGGCAGCGGGGTGGAGGGGACCGAGATCAGCGTGCCGGCCGGCTTGCAGGCCGGGCGGTCGGTCGTCGGCGCGAAGACCATGACCTCATGGCCCTGGTCCTGAAGAAAGGCGACCAGCCGGTTCAGGCAGCGCACCGGGCCGTCCATCACATAATTATAATTGCCGGAAAACAGGGCGATCTTGAGCGGCTTCACCGGAACTCGGGCTCCTGACCAGATTCGGGACCTTTGGCCCCTGTGTGCGCTTTGCGCTTGTCGTTCTTGTGACGTTTCAGCCGGTTGCGCACGTTTGTCCCCTGCCGCATCGCCTGCCGCGGCGCACGCTCCACGCGAATTGTGACAGTCTAGGGCCGCGCCCGGCGGTTTTGAACAGCGCAATGGCGCGTTTCTGCATAAGCGGCGGAAAATACTGGAATTGCGAGGGTTTCGCAGACTGGCGGCGGGGCGCGCGGGCAAAGACCGCTTGATTGACGGGGCGGGGAATGTGAGCCTTCGCAGGCGCACAATTTCTCGCCCGCGACGATAATCCAGGGAGCGCCCCACTGGCCGATCTCAGCCCTACCGACCTCGTGCTGTTCGGCGGCACCGGCGACCTTTCGCGGAAAAAGCTTCTTCCGGCCCTGTATTATCTGTTCTGCGAGAACCGCCTGCCGCGCAAAGCGCGCCTGATCGGGGCGGCGCGCAGCGAGCCGGAAGAGGGCTTCAAGCAATTCGTCCAGGCCGCGATCGAGGAGGGCGTGGAGTCCGAATTCCTGGAGGCGGGCACCGTGGCGGCCTTCTTGTCCACCGTGCGGTTCGCGCCAATTTCGGTCGGCGAGCCGGGCGGCATGGCGGCGCTGGCGGAGCTGCTGAACGAGGATAGCGAGCGGCGCTGCGCCTTCTATCTGGCGACGCCCCCCTCGCTCTATACGCCGCTGGTCGAGGCGCTGGCCGGGGCGGGGCTGACGGGACCGCGCGCGACGCTGGCGCTGGAAAAGCCGATCGGCAAGAATCTGGAAAGCGCGGTGGCGATCAACACGGCGCTGGCCGAGCATTTTCCGGAATCGCGCACCTTCCGCGTCGACCATTATCTGGGGAAGGCGACGGTGCAGAACCTGCTGGCGCTGCGCTTCGGCAATTCGATCCTGGAGCCGATCTGGCGCGCCCCGTTCATCCGCCATGTGCAGATCACCGTGGCCGAGGAGGCCGGGGTGGAGGGGCGGCAGGGCTATTATGACGGCGTCGGCGCGCTGCGCGACATGGTGCAGAACCACATCATGCAGCTGGTCTGCCTGGTGGCGATGGAGCCGCCGGTGCGCCTGTCCGGCGAGAGCGTGCGCGACGAGAAGCTGAAGGTGGTGCGGGCGCTGCGCCCGATCACCGGCCCGGCGGTGATGACCGAGACGGTGCGCGGCCAGTACGCCGAGGGCGCGGTCGGCGGCAAGCCGGTCCCGGCCTATGGCGACAGCGGCAGCGCGGACACCGAGACCTATGTCGCGGTGGCCGCCGAGGTGAACAACTGGCGCTGGGAGCGCACGCCCTTCTTCCTGCGCACGGGCAAGCGCATGGGCAGCCGCGACACCGAGATCGTGATCCAGTTCGGCGCGCTGCCGCATCTGGTGTTCCGCGAGCAGGACGCCAGCAAGCTGCAGCCCAACCGGCTGACCATCCGCCTGCAGCCGGAGGAAAATATCGAGCTTGTCCTGATGGGCTCGCGCGCGGGGATCGGCATGGAGCATATGGAGCTGGCGCCGCTGTCGCTGAGCCTGTCGCGCATGGGCGGCAAGCCGCCGCGCCGCCGCATCGCCTATGAGCGGCTGTTCACCGACTGGCTGAACGGCGACCAGACGCTGTTCGTCGGGCGCGAGGAGGTGGAGGAGTCCTGGCGCTGGATCGACGGGATTCTGGCGGGCTGGGCGGAGCAGGGCCTGAAGCCCGCGCCCTATGCGGCCGGCGGCTGGGGCCCGGCGGAAGCCGACAAGATGCTGGAAGATTACGACGCCGCCTGGCGCAATCCGGGCCAGAGTGAGTGATGGAAGCGGGCGAATGACGGAAGCGGGCGGATGACGGAGCTGCGCCTGTACGAGGATCGCGAGGCGATGGCGGAAGAGGCCGCCGCGGGGATCGCGGCGCGGCTGTCGGACGCCGTCGCGGCGCGCGGGCGCGCCACGCTGTCGCTGTGCGGCGGGTCGACGCCCGGGCCAGTCTATCGCGCGCTGGCGCAGACGGGCGCGCCCTGGGACCGGATCATTGTCACCCTGTCCGACGACCGCTGGACGCCGCCGGACTCGGAATACAGCAATGAGCGGCTGGCGCGGGAAACCCTGCTGACCGGCAATGCCGCGGCGGCGAAATTCACGGGCCTCTATACCGGGGCGGACAGCGCGAAGGATGCGGTAGCCGAGGTCGAGCGGAAACTGGAGGCGGCGCCGCGGCCGATCGATGTCGGGATATTGGGGCTGGGCGAGGACGGGCACACGGCCTCGCTGTTTCCCGGCGGGCCGGAGGCGGCGTTCGACGCGGACACCGAGGCGCGCGCAGCGGCGGTGGAACGCGACGGGCCGGGACCGGTTACCGAAGGCGTGACCATGACTCTCGCCGAACTGGCCGCGCACCGGGCGCTGGTCTTCCTGGCCACCGGGCCGGCCAAGCGCATGCTGATCGAGGCCGCCATCGGCGGGGGCGTGGCGGATTCCGACGGCCTGCCCGTGGCGCGGGTGATCGCCGCGGCGCGGGGCGACGTCGACATCTATTGGGCGCCCTGATGGCGGGGCCCGCGATCCATCCGGTCGTCGACGAAGTGACCCAGCGGATCGCGGAGCGGTCCAGGGACGCGCGCGGCGCCTATCTGGAGCGGCTGGACGCGGCGCGGGACGCAGGCCGCGGACAGGCGCACATGATGTGCGGGAATCTGGCGCACGCCTTCGCCGCGACGCCGCTGGACGACAAGGCGCGGGTGATCGAGGGCGCGCGCAATATCGGCATCGTCACCGCCTATAACGACATGCTGTCGGCGCATCAGCCGTTCGAGGATTACCCCAAGCTGATCCGCGAGACCGCGCGCGAACTGGGCGCATGGGCGCAGGTGGCCGGCGGCGTGCCGGCGATGTGCGACGGGGTCACCCAGGGCCAGACCGGGATGGAGCTGTCGCTGTGGAGCCGCGACGTGATCGCGATGGCGACGGGCGTGGCGCTGTCCCACGACGTGTTCGACGCGGCGATCTGCCTTGGCGTATGCGACAAGATCGTGCCGGGTCTTTTGATCGGGGCGCTGACCTTCGGCCATCTGCCGGTGGTGTTCGCGGCGGCGGGGCCGATGCCGACCGGCCTGCCGAACGAGGAAAAGGCGCGGGTGCGCACCGAATACGCCGAGGGCAAGGTCGGGCGCGACGCGCTGATGCAGGCCGAGAGCCGGTCCTATCACTCGGCGGGCACCTGCACCTTCTACGGCACCGCGAACTCCAACCAGATGATGATGGAGGCGATGGGGCTGCACGTGCCCGGGGCGGCCTTCGTCAATCCGGGCGGACCGCTGCGCGCGGCGCTGACGCGGCGGGCGACGTCACTGGCGCTGGAGGCGGCGGGGGACGATGCCCGCGCCATGGGGCGGCTGATTGACGCGCGGGCAATCGTCAACGCGATGGTGGCGCTGCTGGCGACCGGCGGGTCGACCAATCACACGATCCACATTCCGGCTTTTGCGAAGGCGGCGGGGTATACGGTGCTGTGGGAGGATTTTTCCGCCCTGTCGGCGGTGACGCCGCAGCTGACGCGGATCTATCCGAACGGATACGCCGACATAAACCACTTCCACGCGGCGGGCGGCACGCCCTTCGTGATGCGGGAGCTGATCGCGGCGGGGCTCGCCCATTCCGACATCGCCACGGTGACGGGCGAGGGGCTCGCCGCCTATGCGCGCGAGCCGGTGCTGAAGGACGGCGAGCTGGTGTGGCGCGACCCGCCGGCCGAGACGCTGGACCGCGACGTGCTGCGCCCCGCGGACGATCCGTTCCAGGCCGAAGGGGGCTTGCGCGTGCTGGACGGGCCGCTGGGGCGGGCGGTGATCAAGATTTCGGCGGTGGCGCCGGAGGACCGGGTGATCGAGGCGCCCGCCGCGGTGTTCGAGGATCAGGAGACGCTGCGCGAGGCGATCCGCACGCGGGCGCTGGACCGCGACGTGGTGGCGGTGGTGCGCTTCCAGGGGCCCCGCGCCAACGGCATGCCGGAGCTGCACGGCCTGACCCCGGCGCTGAGCGGGCTGCGCGCGCGCGGGCGCAAGGTGGGGCTGGTGACCGACGGGCGCATGTCCGGCGCGTCCGGCAAGATCGCGGCCGCCATCCATCTGTCGCCCGAGGGGGCGGCGGGCGGCGCCATCGCGCGGGTGCGCGACGGCGACGTGATCCGTATCGATTCCGAGACCGGCCGGCTGGAGATCAAGGTCGATCCCGCCGAGTTCGCGGCGCGAGAGCCCGCGGTCCCCGATCTCGCACGCAACGACCATGGCGTGGGCCGCGAATTGTTCGCCGAGCTGCGCCGGGGCGTGGGCGACGCCGAATCCGGCGCCAGCCTGTTCTGGGGGAGGGATCAATGAGCAAGAAGCGGAGTCTGGACGAGGCGATGGCCCTGTCGCCGGTCATGCCGATCGTGGTGATCGACGACGCCGGCGCGGCGGGGGAGCTGGCCGAGGCGCTGCTGGCCGGCGGCGTGAAGGTGATCGAGGTGACGCTGCGCACGCCCGCGGCGCTGGACGCGATCCGGGAGATCAAGAAGGCCGCGCCGGAGATGTCGGTGGGAGCCGGCACGGTGCTGACCCCGCGCGATGTCGGCCGGGCGGCGGACGCCGGCGCCGAATTCCTGGTCACGCCGGGGATTAACGGGCCGCTGCTGGAGGCGCTGTTCACGCTGCGCATGGCGTGCCTGCCGGGGGTGGCCACGCCCTCCGAAGTGTCCGGCATGCTGGCGCGGGGCATGACGCGGCTGAAATTTTTCCCGGCTGAGCAATCCGGCGGGGCGGCCTGGCTGGCGGCGATGGCCGGGCCGTTCCCGGACGCGGTGTTCTGCCCCACGGGCGGGATCTCGCGGGAGCTGGCGCCGGACTATCTGAAACTGCCCAATGTGGCCTGCGTCGGCGGGTCCTGGGTGGCGCCGGCCAAGGCGATCGAGGCGCGCGACTGGGCCACGATCACGGAGAATGCGCGCGCCGCGATGGCGCTGGCGTCCTAGAGGCTTCTTCCGGCCGAAATTTCAGTCAAAGGCGCCGGAGGCGATGGCGTCGGGCTGTCCGATCAGGATGGCGCCGCGCCAATGCTTCAGGTCGCCCGGGCCGGTGTCGCCGTCCGGCGCGGCGAAGCGCTCCAGCGGCTCCCAGCCGTTTTTTCCGCGCGTCATCACGGTGCAGCCGGCCGCGCGGCCGAGCGCCGCGCCGCCCGCGACGTCCCACAGGCTGAGCCGGTCGAAGCGCGCGACCTCCAGCATCCCGGCGGCGGCGAAGACGCAGTCGATGGCGGCCGAGCCGGTCTTGCGCACGTCCCAGCGCTTCAGCCCGCGCACGGTGGGCGGCACGCTGACCAGGCGGCGCTTGACCTGATCCTTGCCGGGGCGGTGCAGGGTCTGGGCGTCGAAGCGCAGATTCCCGCCCTCGCGCGCATGATAGACGCCGGGGCGGAGCGCATGGCTGGTCGAGCACCAGACCGCGCCGGCGACCGGGCGGCCCTTGTGCAGGACGCCGATGGACGCCGAATAGATCGGGAAGCCGTTCACGAAATTCGACGTGCCGTCGACCGGGTCGATGACCCAGATGAAATCGTCGTTTGCGCCCGGACGCTCGTCGATCTCCTCCCCGATAATGTCGTGGTCGGGGAAGCGGCCGGCGAGCTCGCTGCGGATCAGCGACTCGACATGGTGGTCGACCTCCGAGACCGGGTTGCGCATCTGGGTCTCGTCCTCGCCGCCGGTCTTGTAGCGGACCGCCAGGGAGCGGCCGATGGTGGAGGCGATCTCCGCCCCGGCGAGCGCGGCAAGGCGCGCGGCCTCGTCCTCGATCTCCGCCAGCAAATGTTCGGACAGGTCGGTCATGGCCCCTTGTCTAAGCTGTTCCGGCCAAGATGCCATCGTCCGTCGCGGCGCGACACCGGCGCGGGCGAAACAGGCCGGCCCTAGGTCCGCTCCAGAATCCGCATCAGGGCGGTCTCGGCGCGGTCCAGCCCCCGTCGCGGGGGACCGGCGAACAAAGACGCGCGCTCCAGCGCGTCGTCCAGAAACGCCGCCTGAACCGCCGGATGGACATAGGAGGCGCGGCAGACCGCCCGGGTATTGGCCAGATAGTCCGCGGCCTGACCGATCGCCGCGCGCAAATCGCGCGCCGGGTCGCCGCCGGCGCCCTGCATCGCGCCGGCGACATGGGCGCTGGCGCGCAGGGTGCGGAAATCGCGCGCGCTGGTCTGGCCGCCGGCGGCTGCGTGCAGATGCGCGTTGACGTCGTCCGCGGTCAGCAGCGCATCGCCGCCGCGGCCCCAGCTGAACAGGTCGGACCCGCCGGCCTCCCGCAGCCGCGCGAGCGCAGCGGCGAGGTCGGGGTCCGCGATGGTGCGGCGGATGCGTTTTCCGCTCTTGCCGAAGAAGGACAGGGTCAGTTCCCCGTCCGCGATCTTCACGTGGCGGCGCTGCAGCGTCATGGCCCCGCGGCCGCCGGTCTCCCGGCAATATTCGGCGTAGCCGACGCGCAGGCCGGCGCGGTCGAGCAAGGCGAGGGCGCAGCCCATGGCGAAGTCGCGGTCGACCGTGCGCCGGCGCAATTGCGCGGCGACGGAGCCGCGCAGATCGTGGAGCGCGGCGCCGAGCGCGGTCAGGCGCGCGGCCTTCACCGCCGCGCCGCTTTCGGTCCAGAGCGGGTGATAGCGGTATTGCCGCCTTCCGTCGGCGTCGCGCCCCACGGCCTGGATATGGGCGAGGGGATCGCGGGCCAGGCGCACCTCCGTCCAGGCCGGCGGGACGGCGAGGCCGTTCAGCCGCGCGCGAAGGCTCCGGTCGCGAAGCGGCGTCCGTTCGCCGTTGAGATAGGAAAAGCCGCGGCCGCGTTTCTGGCGCTGCAGAGGCAGGGAGTCCGGATCGACATAGCGCAGGCCGGCGGCCCGGGCGCGCGCCTGCGCCTCTTCCGGCGTCATTGTCCGAGCCTGTCTGATCCGGCCTTGTCTGGCATTTCGCCGCCCATGATGTCCGCGCTATTGAACAACGGGCGGGCGCGCCGGTTCCGGAACCCTGTGTGCGCCGCGCTGTTCAAAGGGCACGCGGTTCAAGACGGGCGGCAAGACGGAGACGCGCATGCGCGTGGGATCGGAGCACAATCACGGCCAGGTTCGCGTCGTGCTGGCGGCCGGGGCGGGCAATCTGGCCATCGCCATCGCGAAATTCGTGGCCGGGGCGCTGACCGGAAGCTCCGCCATGTTCAGCGAGGGCGTCCACTCGCTCGTCGACACCGGCAATCAGGCGCTGATGCTGTTCGGGTTCGGACAGGCGGCGCGGCCCGCCAGCGCGCGCCACCCGTTCGGCTACGGCATGGAAATCTATTTCTACGCCTTCGTCGTCGCGGTGCTGCTGTTCGCGCTGGGGTCGGGGGTGTCCTTCTATGAGGGCTGGCACAAGCTGCACGACCCGCAGGAGTTGTCGCGGCCCTGGGTGAACTATCTGGTGCTGGGCTTCGCGGCCGTGGTCGAGGCGTTCGCCTGGATGGTCGCCTATAAGGAATTCAACCGCACGCGGATCAAGGGGCATTCCCTGATGCGCGCGGTGCGGGAATCGAAAGACCCGTCGGTCTTTGTGGTGCTGTTCGAGGATTCGGCGGCGCTGCTGGGCCTGCTGGTGGCGGCGGGCGGCGTGCTGGCCAGCCAGATCACCGGCAACATGATGTTCGACGCGCTGGGGTCGCTGGGCATCGGCGCGATCCTGGCGCTGACCGCCGTGCTGCTGGCGATCGAGACCAAGGGGCTGCTGATCGGCGAGGCGGCGCGGCCCGAGGTTCAGCAGGCGATCGAGTCGGCGGTGGAGGACAGCCCGTTCACCCAGAGCCGGCTGATGACCATCCATCTGGGGCCGCGGCGCCTGCTGGTGGCGATGGAGGTGAACGCGCCGCACGACTGGAGCGCCGAGCGCATGCGCGGCGAGGTGCGGACGCTGGAGGCCGCGATCAAGGACCGCGCGCCGGCGGCCGAATTCATCTTTATCGAAGCGGTCTAGGGGGAACGCTCAGCCGGCGAGGCGTTTCAGGCTGTCCTCGACCGCGCGCAGCGTGTCGCCGCCGGTGTCCACGCCCTCCCCGCCCGGGGGATTGGCGAGGCGGATTTCCTTGTCCCGCCAGGCCACCAGGACGGCGCGCTTCTGCGTCGCCGACAGGCGCGAATCCGCCAGCACGGCCTGCGGCGACTGATAGGCGCGCTCCGGCGCGATCACGAGATTGTCGCGGTGCGGGACATAGCCGCCTTGCGCGGTCGGGTCGTGGAAATCCACAGCCGGCCGGGCGTTCTCTCGGGCCTGTTTGCGCGGGTCGGTCATAAGGCGGGAAACGGCGCCTGTAGGGAAGCGGTTCCCGCGCCCTGTGACTCTGCCTTAACCGTGACCCGCCGTTTCAGACCACGCTCGACCACGGGCGGGAGGTGAGCGAGGCGGAGTTGATGATGCCGACCATCGAATAGGTCTGGGGGAAATTGCCCCACAGCTCGCCGGTCTTGATGTCCGCATCCTCCGACAGCAGGCCGTGCGAATTGCGCCGCGCCAGCACGCCGTCCAGCAGCTCCCGCGCCTCGTCATAGCGGCCGACGCGATACAGCGCGTCGACATGCCAGAAGGCGCAGACGGTGAAGGATGTCTCCGGCGCGCCGAAATCGTCCGGCTCGGCGTAGCGGAAGACGTGGCTGCCCTGACGCAGGTCGCGCTCCACCGCGTCGACCGTGCCGACGAAGCGGGGGTCGAGCGGGTCGAGGAAGCCGATCTCCGCCATCAGCAGGACGGAGGCGTCGAGCGTGTCGCCCTCATAGGCGCCGACGAAGCATTTCAGCTTGTCGTTCCAGGCGCGCTCCAGGATCGTCTCTTTGATCTTGTTCGCCTTGTCGCGCCAGTCGGTGGCCTTGGCCTCCTCGCCCATATGGGCGGCGATCTTGGCCAGCCGGTCGCAGCCGGCCCAGCACATCAGCGCCGAAGAGGTGTGGACGCGCGCGCGTGTGCGGTATTCCCAGATGCCGGCGTCGGGCTGGTCGTGCACGGCGAAGGCGCGCTCGCCCATCCGCTCCAAGAGGCCGAACTCGAAACTGCCCGGCGGGCGCAGCAGGCGGCGGTCGAAAAAGGCCTGGGCGGTGGCCAGGATCATGTGGCCATAGACGTCGTGCTGGATCTGCTCGGCGGCCTGGTTGCCGCGGCGGACCGGACCCATGCCGCGATAACCGGGCAGCATGTCGACGATATATTCCTGCAGATTGGTCTCCAGACCCACGCCCAGCACCGGCTGGACATAGCCGTCCGGCGACTGGGCCATGACGTTGGAGAGCCATTCCAGATAATGCTCCATCGTGCCGACGGCCGAGAGCCGGTTCAGCGCCGCGACGGTGAAATAGGCGTCGCGCAGCCAGCACAGGCGGTAGTCCCAGTTGCGCTGGGAGCCGGCGTGTTCGGGAATGGAGGTGGTCAGCGCCGCCACGACGCCGCCGGTTTCCTCGTAGACGCACATCTTCAGCGTGATGGAGGCGCGGATCACCGCGTCCTGGTGCTGCAGCGGCAGGCCGAGGCGCTGGGTCCAGCGCTTCCAGTAGGCCTCGGTCCGCTCCATCCAGTCGCGCGCGATCGTGTAGGGGGATTCCGAAAGCGGCTCGTCCGGGCCGAGCACGAAGCTGATCGGGCGGGTCAGGATGAAGGGGCGCTGCTCCATCACATAGGACAGCGGCGCGTCGGTGGTGACGCGGAAGCCCGAGCCCATGTCGCCGAACGTGGCGTGGCTGATCCCGCGCACCGCGCGCATCTTCTGATAGCCCCACAGCTCCACCGGGTTCAGCCGCACGGTGACGGTGGGCGAGCCCTTGATCGGGGTGATGGTGCGGACCAGCGTCTGGGGCCGGAAATAGCGGCCGCGCGCCTGGAAGCGCGGGGCGTAGTCCACGATCTCCAGCGCGTTGCCTTCGGCGTCTTCCAGCACGGTGCGCACGATGGCGGTGTTGGGCACATAGGCCTGGCGGCAGTCGGCCAGATTGGCGAGCTCGATCCCGAACCGGCCCTCGCCGCCGACCAGGGAGTTGAACACCGGGTCGCCGTCCAGGCGGGGGCGGCAGTGCCAGACGATTTCCCCCTTGGGGTCGATAAGCGCCGCGATCGTGCCGTTGCCGATCACCGCCAGGTCCAGAGTCTGCGTCAACGCGTTATGTCCCCTCGAGAGTCCGCTCCAGCCATTCATACACGGCGGCGGGATTCTTCAAGCGGCGCGGCGCGACGCTGTCCCCCTCGCCGACCTTCACCGCCGCACCGCCGAGATCGAGCGCGGCGCGCATCGCCGCCTCGTCGGTCAGGTCGTCGCCGACCATGACCGGGCGGCGGCCGCGGAACGGATCGGTCTCCATCAGCCGGCGCAGCGCATGGCCCTTGTCGGCGCCCTTCGGGCGCGCCTCCACCACCATCTTTCCGTATTGCAGGATATGGCCGGGGGCGTCCTTCATCGCCGCCTCCATCGCCGCGTCGCAGGCCGGGCCCGCTTCGGGGTTCTGGCGGTAATGCAGCGCGAGGCCACCCGGTTTCATCTCCACCAGCACGCCCTGATGGGCGCGGGCGGCGTCTTCGGCCGCGGCGAGCAGGGCGGGGGGCGGAGCGTCCTGCGGCCCGTCGCCCGGATCGCCGGGCGCGGCGGCGTGGACGCCGTGGCTGCCCACGCGCCAGAGCTCTGCCGACACCTGCCGCGTCAGGTCCAGCACCGCGCGGCCGCTGAGGATCGCCACGGCCCCGCTCATCCGCGCCGCCACGCGGGCGAGGATGATGCGCCGTGGCTCGCTGAGGATGGCGTCGCCGGGGATTTCCACGATCTCGGTCAGCGTGCCGTCATAGTCGAGGAACAGCGCGTCGCCCCCGGGGGAAAGCTCCGGCGCGCCGCGCGCCGCGAGCCCGTCCTCCGCCGCCTGTCCCGATACGTTCGCCACGCCGTCTCCGCCTGTGCGCATTCCGCCGGTTTCTGGCCTAAGGTTCAGCATTTGGACGCCGAGGTCGAGAGCGGGGAACTTTTTCCCGGCGTTCCGCTTGCACAGAAACGGGACCGGCGAGGGGTATGGAGAAAAAACGCGACATCATCCGGCGCATTCTGGCGCGCCTGCGCTCGCCGGCGGTTCTGGCGGTGCTCGCTATCGCGCTGATCATCGCGCTGGACAGTTTCGCCGTCGACGAGCGGATCACCGGTCCGCTGCGCATCGCGGCGCGCATCCTGATCGTGCTGGCGGTGGGATGGGGCGTGTACGCGGTCGGCGACATGTTCCTGGGCCGGCGGCTCAGAAAGCTGAACCTGGACGTCGCGGACAATCTGAAGGCGCGCCAGATCGCCACCCGGCTGCGCGTGCTGCGCCGGATGTGGGCGGTGGTTATCGTGACGCTGACGCTCGCCGCGGCGCTGACCGCCATTCCCTGGGCGCGGCAGATCGGGGTGTCGATCTTCGCCTCCGCCGGGATCGCGGGCATCGCCATCGGCATCGCGGCGCAGCCGGTGCTGTCCAATCTGATCGCCGGGCTGCAGATCGCCTTCACCCAGCCGATGCGGATCGAGGACGCGGTGGTGGTGGAGGGCGAGTGGGGCTGGATCGAGGAGATCGGCCTGTTCCATGTCGTGATCCGCATCTGGGATCTGCGCCGGCTGGTGGTGCCGCTGCGCTATTTCATCGACACGCCGTTCCAGAACTGGACCCACCGGTCGGCGACCATCATCGGGTCGATCTTCTGGTCGCTCGATTATCGCGCGCCGGTCGCCGCGATGCGCGAGGAGCTGGACCGGATTCTGGACAGCACCGATCTGTGGGACGGACAGGTGAAGGTGCTGCAGGTCACCGAGACGACCGAGCACACGATCCAGCTGCGCGCGCTGGCCAGTTCGCGCACATCGCCGGAGGCGTGGGATCTGCGCTGTTACGTGCGGGAGAAGATGATCGACTGGCTGCAGGAAAACGCGCCCGAGGCGCTGCCCCGGATGCGGGCCGAGGCGCAGATTTCGCGCGACGCGCCGCCGGACTCCGGGCCGCCGATCCATCCGGCCGCGCCGGACGAGCCGCAGCGCGACGCCTCTCTGCAGGAACCGGCGCCGCAAAATCCGGCGCCGCAGGGCTGAGGAGAACGGGGAGAGGGTCAGGCCGCCAGGTCGTCAGGCTGTCAGGCGGCCGGCTGCGGCGCTGTGCATGGAGGCGCCCGATCCGCCGCCCGAGCCGTCGCCGCCGAACGCGGTGCGCAGGCCGTCGGACTCGCCGCCCTCGCGGCTCTTTTCCAGCGCGTCGAGGAAGCTGGCGCACCACCAGGCCGAGTCGTACTGGTGCAGCACCTCCATCATCGCGGCGTGACGCTCCCGCCGTTCGGTCAGATCCATCTCCAGCGCGCGGCGGATCGACTCGGCTTGTTCGCGCATGTCGTGCGGATTGACGATCAGGGCGCCGGTCAGCTGTTCGGCCGCGCCGGCGAATTCGGACAGCACCAAGACGCCCGGATCGTCCGGGTCCTGGGCGGCGACATATTCCTTGGCCACCAGATTCATGCCGTCGCGCAGCGGCGTCACCAGGCCGACGCGCGCCAGGCGCAGCAGGCCGGCCAGTTCCTCCCGCGGCAGGCCCTGGGCCATGAAATGGATCGGCGCCCAGTCGATCTGGGCGTATTCGCCGTTGATATGGCCGACCAGGCCCTCGATCTCCTCGCGCAGATGGGCGTAGGCCTCCACGCCGCCGCGGCTGACCGGGGCGATCTGCAGCAGGGTGGCGTGGCCGCACAGCTCCGGATGGCGGGCGAAGAGTTCGCCGATTGCGCCCAGCCGCTCCGGCAGGCCCTTGGAATAGTCCATCCGGTCGACGCCCAGGATGATGGCATGGCCGCGCGCGGCCGCCATCATGCGCCTGGCGGTGTCCATCTGCGCCCCCGCGCGGGCGGTCTCGGCGAAGCTGTCGACCTCGATCGCGATGGGGAAGGCCATGGCGCGGCTGATCGAGCCGAAAGCGCCGACGCGGCCGTCCGGCATCCAGATGCCGTTCGCCTTCTCGATCATGTAGCGCTCGAAATTCGCGCGGTCCCGGCGCGACTGGAAGCCGACCAGATTGCAGGCCATCAGGCCGGCCGCGAGCTCCCGGTGCTGGGGGATGGCCTGGAAGAGTTCGGGCGGCGGGAAGGGGATATGGCTGAAAAAGCCGATCGCGTTGGTCACGCCGAGGGCGCGCAGCGCCTCGGCCAGCGGGATCAGGTGGTAGTCGTGGATCCAGATGATGTCGTCCGGGCGCAGCAGCTCCGCGATCTGGCGGGCGAAGCGCGCATTGACGGCCATATAAGCGCGGAAATCGGACTCTTCGAATTCGCTGAGGTCGAGCCGGTAATGGAAGGCCGGCCACAGGGCGCGGTTGGAATAGCCGGCGTAATAGCCGTCATGCTCTTCCTGGGTGAGGTCGGTGACGGCGAAGGCGGCCTGGCCGCGGGTCACGGTGCGCACCGTTTCGGTGTCCGCGGAGATGTCCCCGCTCCACCCGAACCAGAGGCTCTCCCGCCCCGACAGCGCGTCTTTCAGCGCCACCGCCAGCCCGCCCGGGTTGTCCGCATCGGCGGGAACCCGGTTGGACACAACCACTAATCGCGATCCTGGACCTTCTGCGGTCATCAGTCTCCGAATGATCCCGGCCCGGCGTCCGGCCGCATCCTGCGACCGGTCCCGCGCCTGCGCCCCTATATGTTGCACCTGCGAAGGGCGGGGGCCAGCGCTTTTCTGTTTTTCGCCCTTCACCGCCATGTCCCAACCGGTCGCCAATCCCGCCGGGCCGTGGATCATCGCCTGGGCGCGGCGTCCGCCCGCCCGGATTGTTCGAGATGCTCCAACTGTCCCGCAGGAGATACGTATTGCCGGGCGGCGGAGTTCCGGCGGAGGGGCGGGAAAGGGCCGAAAAACCGCAGCAGAACAACAAATGTTAAGGCGTTGCGGCGAAAACTTGATCGAAGTTGCAGCCGCAACCGTCCGGCGGCTGAAATTCCATCATTACAATCGCGCAATAAACCATCCACCTCGTCCGGATCGTTAACGGGGTCCTATGCGCCCGGGGCGCTTCCGCCATCCGGCAGGGGCGGAACGGCGGCTTGGAGAGGCCCTTCCGGGGGAAAACCGCAACGGGTCCAGCACGTTGAAAAGCCCGGGGGTTTTCTTAGTCCAATTTTAGGACTTCCTAACGGGCGCACGGGGCGCATCAACTTGAAATTAAGGCCTTTTCCCTAGGTTTGCCGGGCTGCACGGCTTTCTAGGGGAGTATTCGTCATGCAACCGACGTCCAAGCGCAAGCAGCGAGGCTTCACCCTCGTTGAACTGATGGTCGCGGTGACCATCATCGGAATTCTGGCCGCGGTGGGTATTCCGCGCCTCTTCACGTATGTCCGCACCAGCTCGACCGCTGAAGTGTCCCAGACCGCCGGCAAGATCATCGCCGGCCTGGACGGCTATGCGCAGTCGCAGCTGAAGTCGGCGGCCGATGTGCAGGCCGAAGTCGACGGTCTGACCGTCGAGCCGGACGGCACGGGCACGCTGACCGCCCTTATCCCGACCATCGAAGCCAATCCGGGCTCCAGCTTCGAATACGAAGTGGACGCGATCGTCGCCACCGGCGGCCCGCTGACCGGCGAGGTGGTCTACTGCATCACGGCCACCGGCCTGGACGGCGCGTCCGTCGAGGGCGGCATGGTCCTGTGGTCCAGCGCCTCCACCAGCGCCGCTGGCTGGGACGGCAAGATGAACCGAATTCCCTACATCAACGGGGAAACCGACCTGACCGGCGCGACGGCCGGCGGCTATTGCTCCGCTGCGGGCGCGGCCACCGCGACCTGTACGTCCTGCGCCGGCGAGGAATAGGACGGGCGGCTGACCGCTGACGCTTGAATACGGGGCCGTCATGCAGCGCACAGGGGTTGAGGCAGAATCGGCAGGCGGGCGCAGCGCGCCTGCCGATCGCTTCTCTGACTGGAGCCTGATCGGTCGCGGCGGGTCCGCCGACGTCTTCAAGGTCTATGACAGCGAGCTGGGCGTTCCGCTCGCCATCAAAATCCTCAAACAGGTGCATGCCGGGGACACCCGCTATGTCGCCTCGCTTCGCCGGGAAGTCCTGATCTCCCGCAAGCTGCGCCACCCGAATATCTGCGCGATCCACGATCTGTACGAAGGCCCGCAGGGCGTCGGCATCGTGATGGACCTGATCGAAGGGTCCGACCTGAAGGCCTGGATGCAGGCCCATGACAGCCGCCTTCTGGAAACCATCGAGCAGCGCATGACGGTGCTGCGCAAGCTGACCGCGGCGCTGGACTTCGCGCACTCCCAGATCACGCACCGCGACCTGAAGCCGGCCAACGTCTTCATCAAGAACAACGACATCGCCCAGCCGATCGTGATGGATTTCGGCCTGAGCTCCCTGCCCGAGCAGGACGCGGCCTCCGCGCTGCAGGGCGGCACGCCGAAATACATGGCGCCGGAGCAGCTGCTGACCCCCGACGAGGTGGACCGGCGCGCCGACATCTATGCGATGGGCATGATCGCCTATGAGCTTCTGACCGGCGGCCATATCCCGCCGTGCAGCCTGAAGGACGCCGCGCGCACCGGCGCGCTGCCGGTCTTCCGGCCCGAGGACATCGCGCCGCCGAGCGCCTTCTGCGCCGCGCTGCCGCCCGAACTGGACCGGCTGGTCCTGCAGATGCTGGATCACGACCCGGACAAGCGGCCCCAGACCGCCGCCGAGGCCGGGGCGATCCTGGACCGCGTGCGCCTGCGCGACCCGTTTGCCCATGGCGAAAAGTCGGCCGATCTGCGCGAGGACGCCTATGCGGTTCCCGAAGGCGCCTGGCCCGTGGGCGAGCGCGGCGGCGCGCTGCGCGCCTGCGACCAGCCGCACCGCAAGGTGCGCCTGTCGGCCTTCCGCATCGCGCGCACGCCGGTGACCAACGCCCAGTACCGCGCCTTCCTGCAGGCGACCGGCTACGCCGCGCCGGCCCTGATGGGCCATCCGCGCTTCGCCGCCGACGACCAGCCGGTCGTCATGGTCAGCTGGGAAGACGCCAGCGCCTACGCCAAATGGGCGGGCGGGCGCCTGCCCACGGAAATGGAATGGGAAGCGGCCGCGCGCGCCGGGGCGGCCGACAGCGCCTGGCCCTGGGGCGAGGCGCGTCCGCTGAACAGCCAGGCCAATATCGACGGGGTATGCGCCGCGCCGACGCCGGTCGGCGCCTATCCCACCGGCGACAACGGATGGGGCCTCAGCGATTTCTGCGGCAATGTCTGGGAATGGTGCGCCGACCCGTGGGACGACGCCTATCTGAAATCCATGCCCGCGGACGCGCAGGACCCGGTCGCCGAGGGCGGGCCGGACATGCGCGCGATCCGCGGCGGCGGCTTCGATAGCCCGTCCATGACCGGGCGCTGCGGCTTCCGCCATCGCGCCCCGGCCGGCGAGCGCCGCGCCGATCTCGGCTTCCGCATCGCGTTCGAAGCCTAGGGCGCAGACCATGGCCGCCCCCAAACCCAAAAACGACGACGACGCCACGATCGTCCTCGGCGACGAGGCATCGGCCGCCGCCGAAGACGACCCCACGGTCGTTCTGGGCGATGACGCGCCTGCGCCGCAGGCGGAGAGCGACGACGCCACGGTGGTGCTGGACGGCGGCGCCGAACCCGCGCCGGCGCGGCCCACGCAGACGACGCAGACCTCGCAGGCCGAGGACGACGCGACGGTCGTGGTCGGCGACGACGTGACGCTGGGCTCCGCGCTGGGCGATCCGGCGCCGGCGCCGAAGATCACCACGGTGGAGGACGCGGCGCAGCCGCCGGTGCAGACCGAGCGGCCGCTGCCGGCGGCCTGGGCCGAGGACGGCTCGGTCATCCGCCGCCTGTCCGACCTGAAGGAAATCCAGGCGCGCGGCGCCGCGGGCGGCGCCGGGGCCGCCAGGCCCGAAGACAATGGCGGCGGCGTTCTGGGTCCGGTCGCGCGGCGGCTGGTCGCCTCCAGCGCGCTGCTGGAGCGCGACGCGGTGTCCATCGCCCTGCGCGCCCGCGAACAGGGCGTGACCTTTTTCCAGGCGCTGGCCGCCGACGGCCACGCCGCCTCCGACGCCAGCCTGTACCGGGTGCTGGCCGAGCAGGAGGGCATGCGCTTCATCGCCACGCGCGACGAGTTGGCCTCCGCCATCGAGGAAGTGGAGTGGCTGGACGCCAAATGCGCCGACACGCGCGGCGTGCTGCTGCTGAAATCCGAGGCCGGGGCCGAGCGCGCGCCCTGCGCCATGCTGGACCCGTTCGACCTGGTGCTGCGCGACTGGCTGCGCGGCCAGACCGGCCGGCCGGTGGAGCCGGTCGTGGTGCTGCCCGAAGTGTTCTACGAGGTGCTGGCGGGGCTGAAGACACGGGTCGAGGCGCCGCGCCGGGGCGACGAGAATTTCGTGCCGATCGACGTGTCCTGGCAGCAGGAAAACATGTTGCTGGACCAGCCGCTTACGGCCGACGTGCCGCTGATCGTGGATTACATCCTGCAGCGCTGCCAGAACCAGAAAGCCTCCGACATCCATATCGAGCCGACCGAGGACGGGATGCTGATCCGCGCCCGGATCGACGGCCTGATGCACGAGGAAAGCCGGATGCCGCTGGAGCTGCATTCGGCGGTGGTGTCGCGCATCAAGGTGCTGGCCCAGATGGACGTGGCCGAGCGCCGCCGCCCGCAGGACGGCCGCATCAGCGTGATGATCCGCAAATCGCCGCTGGACGTCCGCGTCTCCACCCTGCCGACGGTGCTGGGCGAGAAGGTCGTGATGCGCCTGCTGGACGAGACGGCGCTGCGCCCGAGCCCGGAACAGCTCGGCCTGCGCGACTCGAACCTGCGCACCATCCTGGACAAGATCAACGCGCCGCACGGCCTGATCCTGATCGGCGGGCCGACCGGCTCCGGCAAGACCACGACGCTGTATTCCTTCCTGACCGCGGTCGACCGCGTGCAGCGCAATGTCGTGACCATCGAGGATCCGGTCGAATACCGGCTGAACGGCGTTCACCAGATGCAGGTGAACGACAAGATCAACCTGACCTTCGCCGCCGGCCTGCGCACCGTGCTGCGTCAGGACCCGGACGTCATCATGGTCGGGGAGTGCCGCGACCGCGAGACCGGCCACATGGCGGTTCAGGCCGCCCTGACCGGCCACGTCGTGTTCTCCACGATCCACGCCAATGACTGCCTGAGCGTCATCACGCGCCTGCTGGACATGAAGATCGACCCGTATCTGGTCGCCGCGGCGCTGTCCCTGACCCTGTCGCAGCGCCTGGTGCGGGTGACCTGCAACCAGTGCTCCACGCTGGTCGAGGGGCGCGAGATCATGCGCAAGCTCCGCAACGAGGGCGTCAGCCTGGAAAAGCTGGAGCGCATGGGCATCGAGATCGACGACAACATGCCGGTGGTGCAGCCGACCGGCTGTCCGCACTGCCGCCATACCGGCTATTCCGGCCGCCAGCCGGTGTTCGAAATGGTCCCGGTCAGCACCGACATGCGCAAGCTGATCGTGTCGGAGCATTTCGACAGCGACGAGCTGCGCAAGCTGGCCCACCAGGCCGGCTTCACCACGATGATCCAGAACGGCATGGCGCTGGTCGAGGAAGGCCGCACGACCTTCTCCGAGCTGATCCGCGTGTTCGGGGACGCGTGAGGGCGGAGCCATGATAGGCGGCGCCTCCAGTTCCGAACTGCTGATCTTCACCAAGCAGTTTTCCGCCATGGTGCGGTCCAACCTGCCGCTGGTGCAGGCGCTGGAAAGCCTGTCGCGCGAGGCGCCGAAAGGCCGGTTCCGCAACGCCATCAGCGACATCCTGGACAAGGTGCGCACCGGGCTGGAGTTCGACCGGGCGCTGGCCGACCACCCGCGCATCTTCAACTCCACCTATGTGGGCGTGGTGCGCGCCGGCATGCAGACCGGCCAGCTGGAACAGGCGCTGCACGAGATCGGCAACTATCTGACCGGGCTGGACCATGTGCGCAAAAAAGTGCGCACCGCGATGCTGTATCCGGGCGTGCTGCTAATGGCGCTGGTCGGCGTGTTCCACGCCATGGTGTTCGGCATCCTGCCCCGGTTCGAGAAGCTGTTCAGCCAGTTCGACCGGCCGCTGCCGGCGCCGACGCGCGCGGTGCTGGGGCTGGGCGACCTGTATTCCTCGTCCTGGCAATACATTTTCGGCGGGATCGGCCTGGCGGTGCTGGGCTGGATCCTGTGGTCGCGCACCGAATCCGGGCGCATGACGATCGACACCTGGAAGCTGAAGGTGCCGGTTCTGGGTTCGCTGTGGCGGCTGGAGGCGCTGGCGCGCTTCGCCCACACGCTGAGCATTCAGGTGCAGAACGCGGTTTCGCTGATCGACGCGATCCGCGTCGCCGCGCCGGCCAGCAACAATAAATTCGTCGAGCAGAGCCTGTACGCGGTCGCCGACGAGATCGAGAACGGCAAGGGCATCGCCCAGGCCTTCGCCCGCCACAAACTGTTCCAGGGCGTGGTGCAGCAGATGATCTCCGCCGGGGAAAAGACCGGCGAGCTGTCCGAGCCGCTGCGCTCTGTCGCGAACTATTTCGAGAGCCTGTGGGTGCAGCGTCTGGACGCCGCGATCTCCCTGATGAACCCGATCATGACGTCGGTGATCGGGGCGCTGATCGCCGGCATGCTGATCGCCGCGTTCCTGCCGGTTTTCGAGATTTCCGGCGTCTCCACCTGACGCTGTTTCCGGCGCCTGCGGGCGCCCGCTGTGCAGCGATTTTAACCCGGTGTTTCCCGGTGCGGGCGCATGATCCCGCCCCTTGGTGGGGTTAAAAAGGCGAAAACGCCGAAATGCCTAAGATTGCGATCCTGCACGACGATTCTGGCGTCGCGGATACCGCTGCGGCGTGCGCCGCGCGCATGAAGATGGACGCGCTGCGCCTGGATTCGCCGGCCGCGCTGGACGAGGCGCTGGCCAAGGGCGACGTGAAGGCGGTTGTCGTGGACGTGGTCGGCCGCGCCGGCGGCGGTTTCGAGCTGATCGAAAAGCTGTGCACGGCGGCGCCGGAGGCGGCGGTGCTGATCGTCACCGGGCTGGACGCCAAGACCGCCCAGTCGACCGAGCGGCTGGCCCGATCCAAACAATTCAACGTCCGGGTCGTGCGCAACGACAAGTTCGACGAGGACACGCTGAAAGCCTGCCTGGCCGAGGCGCCGAAGGACCGGACGGACATCACCGCGACCAATCTGCAGGACAGTATCGAGCAGAATTTCCTGCGCGTGGAATACCAGCCCAAGGTGCCGTTCGATCCGCCGTCGGAGCCCCGCTATTCCGTCGAGGCGCTGGTGCGTCTGCGCCATCCGGAGCTGGGCGACGTCTATCCCGACCAGTTCATTTCGGTCGCCGAGAATAGCGGCCTGATCCAGCAGCTGACCGACTCCGTCACCCGTCAGGTGTTCGCGGACCTCGCCGCCTGGCGCGCCGCGGGCCTGCATCTGGTCGCCGCGATCAATGTTTCGCCGCTGCTGCTGAACGACAATGTCTGGAGCACGCAGTTCCTGGAGCGCTGCGAGGAATTCGGCGTTTCGCCCGAAGACGTGACGCTGGAGATCACCGAAAGCTCGATGGGCGCGGAGAACAGCGCGGCGCTGGACGTGCTGACCCGGCTGCGGCTGAAGGGCTTCACGCTCAGCATCGACGATTTCGGCACCGGCTTCTCGTCGCTGGCCAATCTCTACAAGCTGCCCTTCGGGGAGCTGAAGCTGGACAAGAGCTTCGTCATGGACCTCGCCGACAGCGAGGAGGCGCGCGCCCTGATCGAGACGACCGCGTCGATGGCGCGGCGCATCGGGCTGAAGGTCGTGGCCGAGGGCGTGGAGACCGAGCAGGCGTTCGAACAGCTGCGCTCTTTCGGCTGCGATTACGCCCAGGGCTATTTCATCAGCCGTCCGATGACGGCCGACCGCATCCCGGCCTTTTTCGAGGAATGGTCGCGGCGGGCTGGGTCGCTGACCGACCGGACCCAGGCCGTGGTCGCCCCGTCCAACTCCAAGATCGGCGTCATCCAGGCGCTGCTGTCCGAGATCATCGCCGCGGCGCCGGAAGCCGACGAGACGCTGGTGATCGACCCGGACGCGTCCTTCCCCGATCCGTCGCTGGACCCGGTGCACGAAGTCGTGCGCCGCATCCCCAGCCTGGTGATGAAGGGCAAGCCGCTGGAGGCGCTGGCCGCCTGTCACGAGGCGCGGCTGTGCCTGGAGAGCAAGGCGTCCAGCCCGACCGTGGCGGACCGTCTGGCCCAGCTGGAGCGGCTGCTGGAGCGCGAGCTTCTGGCCGCCAGCCCGGTCGATCTGGATATCGAGGGCGGCGACCCGGTACGCCTGATCGCCGGAAAACCCGCAGTCGTGGGCCGCGGCGCGGCCGGCGGGGCGGTCGACATCGCCACCAATTGCCGCTGGTTCTCCCGCGGCGAACGCAATCTGAGCGTCTATGCCCGCAACGGCGACTGGCTGGTCGAGGATCTGGGCAGCACCAACGGCAATCTGATGAACGGCGTCCCGCTGGAGGCCGGCCAGGCCGAGCTGCTGCCCGAGGGGACCAGCGAGCTGCGCATCGGGCGCGACCCGGACTCCTGTCCGCCGGTGGCGCTGCGCCTGATCCGCGGCAAGCGCGACCCGGACGCGGTGCTGGCGCGCTTCACGGTGGACGAGGCGAAGATCGAGAAGGCCGCGGCGGAAATCCGCTGGTCGAGCTGGGCGGAGGAGACCCGCCGCCGCTGGATCGTGCTGGGCTCGCGCATCACACTGGGCGCCGCGCCGGACTGCGCGCTGCAGGCCGACAGCGCGACGGCGGATTCGGTCGCGCATATCGAATATGACGAAGGCGGCTACTGGATCACGCCGGACGGCGCCGGTCCGGCGATGATCGGCGGCCTGGCGTTCCATCGCCGCGCGCCGATGCCGGTGAACGTGCAGATCGAGGTGGGCGGCGTGCGGTTCACCGCGTGCCCGCCGCCGCCGGGCGCCAGCGCCGCGTCCGGAAAGCCGCGCGTTCCGCTGGTCTCGAGCGCTTAGGGGCCGCCGATGCGCAAGCTCGAACACATCCTTCCGGCCTGGGCGAACCAGGATCTGGGCTCGCTGGGCGCCCGGCTGATCGGCGCGTTCTCCGGCGAGGGCGCGCGCAATTCGAATGACGGCCATTCCGGCGAGGAGCTGGCGCTGGTCATCAGCGTCAGCGATGTCGGCTACCGCCTGGCGCTGCTGGACCGCGCCGGACAGGTGAAGGCGCAGGCGCACCGCTTCCTGTGCGTCGACCGCGACGGCGCCGACCCGACCCACGCGCTGGCCCATGCCGCGGCGTCGGCCCCGATGGGGACGCCGCTGCTGGAGGAAAACATCACCAGCGTGCTGATGTTGGTGGACGATCCGGACCTGTATCTGACCGATCACCGCGCCGCGAAGCTGTCGAATTTCGAGCCGCGCGCCCTGCGCCAGTTCGGCGTGCAGCAGAGCGGCGGCCGGCCCGTCGTGTTCAGCTCCCGCCCCTATGGCGAGACCGGGGCGAAGGAGCTGGAGCGGCGCGCCATCGCCTATCTGCCCGAAGAGCGGATGGAGGCGCTGTTCTTCCCGCTGGGCGCGAAGGCCACGGCGCTGAAACTGGTCGCCCCGGCCGGCGCGCCGGCGCTGGACGCCGGCGACGAGGCCGCGATGTCGGTCCGCGTCCACGGCTATTTCTCGACGATTACGCTGTACACGCCGCAAAGCGGAGTGATCACGTCCCGCCAGGTGCCGGTGGGGGCGCTGACCGCCGCATCGCGCTATGCGCGGGCGTTCGGCCTGCCGCTGGACCGGGCCTGCACGGCGCTGTCCGAACGGGTGCGCTTCGCGCCGGTGGAGGCCGTGCTGTCGCCCGAACTGCCGCCCGAGCACCGCACGCTGGGTCTGACGGCGCTGGCGCCGTTCCAGCGCGAGCTTTATTCGGAAGTGGCCGCGACGCTCGAATACTACCAGTTCGAACGCTATGCCGACCGGCCCGCGAAGCTGGACCTGGAGTTCACCGGGCCGCCGCTGGCCGGGCTGGACCAGTTCCTGTCCGACGCGCTGGGCCTGCCGGTCGACGCGCGCGAGCCGGTGCTGGACGGGGCGATGGAGTCCGCCCACGCGCTGAACCTTCTGGAAGGCGTCCGGTCCGGCCTGTTGAAGGCCGGCAACGAGCCCTATCAGTTCGAAAACGGCGCGTTCCGCCGGGCCGACCCGCCGCGCAACCGGCGCGCCGCCAACCGCCGCAACGGTGCCGATCAGAAGACCGCGCGCGCAGAAGAGGAGGGCGGCCTGATGAGCAAATTCTCCGCGCTGCGCAAGGACAGTGACGGCGACGACGCGCCGGGCCGGCCGGCCTGGATCGCGCCGGCCTTCTTCGTGGCCGCCGCGGCGGTGCTGGCCGTGATCCTGAACGTCAATTACGTGATCGGCCCGGCGCAAAAGACGCTGGACCGGCGCAGCGCGGCCTATGGAACGCTGGTCGCCGAACTGTCCGCGCAATCGGACGCCACCGAGACCGCCGGACCGACGCTGGCCGGCGCGCGCGGCGCGTCCTGGGCGCAGAACATGGTGTCGATCGGCGGGGCGATGCTGCCCGGCATGCGGCTGACCGGCATGACGCTGAACAGCGGCGAGGACACCAACAGCGGCCAGCGCGTGCTGCAGCTGGACGGGCTGCTGCCCGAGGAGGCCGGGGGCGATCTGCGCCTGGTCGCGGGCTTTATCGACCGGCTGGACAAGGACAGCGTCTTCGCCACCGCCTTCCCGCGCGTGGAGTTCGGCGGCGTCGGCGCGCCGGACGAACAGGATGTGGCGGGCGCGCGCTTCACCGTGCTGGCGATCCGGGAGGACGGCGAATGACCCGGATTCACGCAATCGTTCTGGGCGTTGCGCTGGCCGTGCTGGCCATCGCGGCGCAGGGCTATGTCTGGGCCGCCCATGTGGCGCCGAAGAAAGAGGCCGCGCGCGAGCTGTCGCAGATGATGGCGGCGCTGCGCGCCGAGCGCGAGAACGCGGCGGCGGCGGCCGGCGCGACCGAAGAGATTTCCGGCCGGGCGATCGACCTGACCGTCCCCCAATTGATGGCGCGGGCGCAGGAGATCGCGGTGAACGTTCAGGTGCGCCTGACCGAGCTGGCGCCGCTGGCGCCGGGGTCCGAGACGTTCCGCCTGAGCCTTGAAGGCTCCTATTCCGACCTGATCCGCTTCCTGGCCCGGTTCGAGAGCCTGTCGGTGGAGATCGTGGAGATGGAGCTGGGCGGGCCCGGGCCGAACGGCCTGCTGCCCCTGTCCCTGGCGTTCCGCGAAAGCGATCTGCCGCCGGCGCACAGCTTTGCCGATGCGGTGCAGTTCGAGGCGGCGCTGCGCGAACAGCCGCCGCGCAACCCGTTCGGCGCCTGGAATGGCATGGTGTCCTGGCGCCCGGAAGCGGGCTCAGCCGACCTCACCTGGGTGCATCACCTGACGGGCGTGTCGCAGATCGGCGACATGCGCATCGCGACGATCGACAACCGCGACTATCGCGTCGGCGACCGGATCGACGGCCGCGTGGTGCAGACGATCGACGAGGACACCGTGACGCTGGGCGAAACCGGCCCCGACGGCGAGCGGCAATACACGGTCGGCTTCCGCTACACGCTGGCGGACCGCGGATGACTGTCATGGACAAGACACTGACGCTTGGCGAGATCGTTCCGGCGGCGCGGTTCACCGCCTACGGCGTCACGCACGCCGGGCGCGTGCAGAAGGAAAACCAGGATTCCTGGCTGGTCCATGGCGAGATCGGGCTTGCGGTCGTCGCCGACGGGGTCGGCGGCCATCTGGGCGGCGGGCAGGCGAGCCGCGAGGCGGTGGCGTGTCTCGCCGAATGCCTGAACGACGCGATGACGCACGGCCTGCAGGACGGCATCGACGCCGCCGCGCGGCTGGCGCGCGAAAACCATGTGCGGCGCGCCATCGCGGCGGCGCACGACCGGATCCGGGCGCACAATGTCGGGCGGGTCGAGCGGCGCCTGCGCAGCGGCGCGACCATCGCCGGGGTCTGGGCGCCGCTGGGCGCGGACTCCTTCGCCACGGTCTTCCATGTCGGCGACAGCCGGGTGTACCGCGTGCGCGGCTATCGCCTGCTGCAGATGACGCGGGACCATTCGGCCTATGAGGAATGGCGCCGCGGCGGCGAGATCGGCGAGGCGCCGTCGCAGAAATATATCCTGCAGGCGCTGGGCGTGTCCGAACGGGTGAAGCCCGACCTGCACAGCTTCTTCCCCGACACCGGCGACCGTCTGCTGATCTGCACCGACGGGGTGTGCGGCGAAATGGACAATGAAGAGATCGAGACCGTGCTGGCCGATCATCGCGCCTCCATGGAGGCGGCGGGCGATGCGCTGATCTCGCTGGGGCTGGAGCGCGGCGGGCGCGACAATCTCACTGCCGTGCTCTGCGAACTCCACAGCTAACTGCACTAAATCAGCCGGTCTTTTCCTGCGGCGCCACAAAATGCGGTATTCTTCCAGCCTGACTGGCGGGGGGATGATTCGCATGGGCGCGCGCGGGGACCGTAGTTCAGCACGGGCGCTGCGCCCTGCGGACAGAGGCGGACGCGCGGCGCGTGCGGCGCTGGCCGCCGCCCTGCTGGCGGCGACGGCGCTGGCCGTTCCGGCCGCCGCGCCGGCCCAGAGCTCCGACATTCCCTGGAACGCGACGCTGGTGATCAGCCGCACCTCGTCGAACGACGACATCCGCAACGTGCTGCGCAGCATTTTGCAGGCGAACGGCCTGTCGGTCGTGTTCGGGCCGGACGTGCAGGGGCCGATCTCGTTCCAGCTGGACCGGGTGCCGATCGCCACCGCGTTCGACCAGCTGATCCAGCAATACGACCTGGCCTATACCTACGACCCGACGACGCGGACGGTGATGGTCACCTCGCGCTCCGGGCCCGCCGATTTCGCGCAGCAGCAGGTGTCGCTGCCGCTGGACCAGGAATCCTACGACCAGCTGAGCGAGGCGCTGATCAGCCTGGGCCTCGGTCTGGGCGGGGTGTCCTATGACGCATTCGGCGAGACCATCACGATTTCCGGCGACCGGGCGCGGGTGAACCGGATTACCGGCCTGCTGACCACGATGCGGCCGGACCTGCTGATGGCGCTGGCCGATCAGGAAGACGGGCCGCAGGGCGGACCCGAGCCGGTCGCCGCCGCCGCGCCGCCGCCCGCGCCGGCCCCGCCGCCGGTCGTGCTGGCGCCGCAGGAGGTCGAGGTGATCCCGCTGCGCTTCGCCAATGTCGGCCCGTCGACCCGGACCTTCCAGGGCCGGGAGGTCACGGTGCCGGGCATCGCCGACACGCTCTACGCGCTGATGGGGCAGGAGCCGATGGTGCAGGGCGCGCGCTCGGGCGACGATCCGAACATGTGGGTCGCGGCCTATGAGCCGCCGCCGCGCATCTCCATCGACCAGCGCACCAATTCGGTCGTGGTGCAGGGCTCGCGCGAGCAGATCGAACAGGTGCGCAGCCTGATCCTGCAGCTCGACCGGCCGCTGCAGATGGTCCAGATCGAGGTCATCATCGCCAACGCCGATATCGGGGTGGGGCGGCAGCTGGGCCTGGCGCTGCGCGGCTCGCTGCTCAATCCGGGCTCCACGCCCGGCAGTATCGGGTTCGACAGCGGGGTGACCGGCAGCCCGATCGGAAATCCGACCGACGGCAGCGACCGGTTCGACAGCAACGGGCTGGACGCGCTGAACCTGCTGCCCGATTTCGCGCCGTCGGCCTCCTTCATCGTGCGCGGGCAGGAGGCGGCGCTGCAGGCCTCGCTGACCGCGCTGGCGAGCGAGGACCGGGTGCGCATCCTGTCGGCGCCGCGCCTGGTGACGCTGGACAACATCACCGCGCGCATCACGCGGGCGCAGAACATCTATGTGCAGGTCGACACGCGGCTGGAGGGCGGCGGCACCGGCGGGGTGGGCCTGCAGGAAATCCAGACCGGGCTGACGCTGGAGATCACGCCGTCCATCGTGCCAGCGGAGACCGCGCAGTCGGAATCGCTGGTGCGGCTGGATCTGCGGGCGGAGAATTCCGCGCCGGGCAGCGGCTCGTTCGGCCAGATCGACGTGTCCTCGCAGGAAGTGCAGACCAATGTGCTGGTGCCGAACGGGGCGACCTATGTGGTCGGCGGCCTGTTCGACGGCACGCGGATCGACAGCGAAAGCGGGGTTCCGGGCCTGAAGGAGATTCCGGTCCTGGGCGCGCTGTTCCGCACGACCAGCGAGTCGGAATCGATGCGCGAGACGATCTTCTTCATCACCCCGCACGTGGTGACAGAGCAGGCCGTGCTGCAGGACGACATCGCGGTGCGCATCGGCTCGCAGGACTATATCGACCAGCAGCGGCGCGTGCTGGCCACGCAATACGGCCCCGACGCGCCGGACATGCGCCGGGCGACCACGCCGGTCGATGTCACCGTCATGTCGGAAGACGAGTGACGCGATGGGCCGGGTCGTTCTGGCAGCCGCGGCCGCAGCCCTGATCCTGGCGGCGGGCCTGGCCGTCGCGGCCTTCGTGATGCCGGCGGGCGACAGGGCCGAGCAGGCCGAGCGGCAGGGACGGGTGGAGGAGGCGGTGCGCCAGATCGTGGAACGCGAGGCGGCCGTGCATGCGGAAAGCGGCGCGTTCGCGCCGATCGCCCCGGCCGATATCGAGCAGGACCGGAATTATCTGGACCTGCCCTGGCGGGGCTTTCCGATCGGCGACTATGTGTTCGAGGCCGAGCCGCTGCCCTCCGGCAATCTGCGCGTGCGCGCCGCGCCGCGCCCGGAATCGGTGCAGGATCTGGACGCCGCGCCGCAATTCTATGTCGCCGAAATCGCGCCCGGCGGCGAGATTCTGGCCGCCGGCTGGCAGCCGGAAGGGCGATAGGACGAGCCGACGATGACCCGCACCACACGCCAGAGCCGAAAGCCTCGCAGCCTGCGGACCGGATTGCTGGCGGGCGCCGTGCTGGTCCTGTCGGCGGCCGGGGCGCTGGCGCAGGAAACGGAATTCCCGGTCATCACGATCACGCCGCAGGCGGCGGCCGAACCGTCTCTGGAAGTGCTGCCCGCGCCGCAATGGCGCGAGGGCTCCGAGTGGCGCTACAGCGACGGCTATAATATCCGCGTGTCGTCGACGAACGGGCTGCTGACCGTGTTCGAGCGGCTGGACGCGCCGGGGCAGTGGTTCTCCCGCTTCGGGTTCCTGCGGCAGGATTCGGTGGGGCCGGACGGCATCCGCCAGTCGATCTACCGCACCATCTCCCCCTATGAGGGGACGGAGCTGAGCCTGGAGCGGCCGCTGACCTTCCAGCGCGAATATCTGAAGAACGGCGAGACGGTGGTGCACGCCACGTCCTGGTCGGTGGAGGGGCGGGACCAGATCACCGTGCCGGCGGGCACGTTCGATTGCTGGGTCATCGTCTGGCGCACGCGCAGCCTGGACTCCAACTGGACCGGTTTCGAACGCTGGTGGTACAGCCCCGAGGCGCGGAATTACGTGCGCATGGAATATAAATACGGGGCGATGGCCGCGCAGTCGCGCGTGCTGATGCATTACGACCTGGCGCCGTCGCCCGCGCCCGCCGCGCCGGTTGTGGTGTCCGAAGCCGCGCCGGAGGACGGGATCCATCTGCGCGACACGGCGGGAATCGGAGAGGAGGACGGCCTGTTGTGGTCGGGCCTGCTGCTGCCGATTCCGGTGGAGGTCTTTCCGCTGCCGCCGCTGGAGGACGGTCCGCGCCGCTCCGCCGCGCTGGACTAGACGCCGCCTAGAAGCCCGAGAGGCGCGCGAGCGCGGCGGGCAGGGCCGGAACGGCCAGGACGGCGAGCGCGCCAGCGGCCAGGAACGGACCGAACGGGGCGGGCGTATCGCGCCGCATCTTTCCAAGCACCATCAAAGTCAGGCTGACCACCGCGCCGGCGGCGAAGGCGATGAACAGCGCCGCCGGGATCGCGGCGAGGCCGGTCCAGGCGCCCAGCATGGCGGCGAATTTCAGATCGCCGAACCCCATCCCCTCGACGCCCGCATAGAGCTTATAGGCCGCGCGGATCGCCCACAGCACGGCGAAGGCCGCCGCCGCGCCGAGCAGGCCGTCGACCAGACCCGCGCCATAAAGCGCCTGCCACAAAAGGCCGAGGGCCAGCAGCGGGGCGACGATCACGTCCGGCAGCAATTGTTCTTCCAGATCGATCAGGATCAGGGCCAGCAGCCCCATGCCGAACAAAGCGATCAGCACGGCCTGGCCGGTCGGGCCGAAGGCGGCGGCGGCGGTGATTGCGATGGCCGCCCCGGCCAGTTCGACAAACAGATAGCGCGCGCCATAGGCGGTCCCGCAGTTGCGGCAGCGGCCGCGCAGGATCAGCCAGGAGGCGGCGGGGATATTGTCGCGCCAGGACAGGCGCTGGCCGCAATGGCCGCATTGCGAAGGCGGCCAGGCAAGGCCGCGCAGGACATAGGCGGGGCCGCCGCCATCGGCGGCGTCGATCAGGCGCGGGGTGCGCGCGATCAGGACGTTCAGGAAACTGCCGATCGCGAGGCCCGTCAGGCCCGCGAATGTCAGGACGATCGCCGTCAGAAGCGCCGCTTCGCTCACCGGGGTCCGGCCTGGGCCGCCCATCCGGTTTCGGCGTCGACCAGCACTTCCTGGCGCAGCCATTCCAGCAGCGGGCCGCGATGGGCCGCCGGATTCTTCATCGCCACGCCGCAATAGGAATCCGAGGCGTGCATGATCTCCACCTCGATATCGCCGTAGTCCTGGATGTGCAGGGTGACGACGCAGCCGCGCGGGGGCGGATTTTCCATATAGAGAAAGGCGCCGGAGGCCGACAGATCGCCGATCCGGACGGGGATCGCTCCGTCCTCGAAGCGGATTTCCCCCCACAGATCGACCTTGTAGCGGCGTTCGCGGCGCTGTTCGGCCCCTTCGGGCGTGGCGGTTTCCGGCGTCATGGGCGTGACCGGGGTCCTCCTGCGGCCGGCACAGGGGCCGCGCGCGCCAGATTGGTCCGCGCCGCTTAAGACCGGCTTAATCGGCAGGGTGAACCCGCCCTATCCCGGCAGGCGGCTGAACCGGTTCACCTGGACGCCTTTTTTGAAGCGCCCGCCATTGTCCTTGTTGATCTTTTCGCACTCGTCGCCCGGATCCTCGCCCAGGCAGAAGCGGATTTCGTACATGGGGATGGAGTCGCCCAGATCGTTCAGCACCGGCACGTCGCCCTGCGCGCCGTTCAGCGCGCTGCGGATTTTCAGCCAGCCGCTATAATCCTTGCGCGAGGGGTCCTCGTCCGGCGCGGCGGTGAAGGTCAGGCGCAGGAAATAGTCGCTGTCCTCCTCCGGATAGGTGAAGGTCCGCAGGGACGAGATTTCGCCCAGATAGGAATTCAGCGTCGCGGCCTTCATCGCGTCGGTCGCGGTTTCGCTTTCCACGCATCCCCACCACTGGCCGCAGGCCGCGCTGTAGCGCGTGCGGGCCATGGCGTAGCGGAAATGGCCCATCGACGCCCAATAGGCGCGGGTCTCGGCCAGATTCTGTTCGATGGCGCGGGCCTCGATCCCCACCGAATTGTTCATCAGGGCGGACAAAGCCAGCGTGCTGGCGGCGCCGATCACCGTCACCGCCGCGATCACGTTGCCGCGTTCGGATTGCCGGCTCATGGATCGTTCTCGTCGCGCATCATGGTGGCGATCAGGCGATAGGTCTCCGTGACCTCGCGCGGGTTCTCCAGGCGCTGGGCCTCGAACGGGTCGACGATGGTGAGGGTGACCTCCACCGTGCGGTCGTCGACGCTGCGCTCGTCGTCCTCCACCTCGGGCTCCAGCGCCAGATAGCCGTCGACCTGCTGGACGCCGGGGCCGGAGCAGGCCGGCAGCGGATCGGCGACATCGGTGCAGGACACGGTCATGGTCGTGAACGTGTCGCCCTCGACCCAGATATTGTTGCTGCGATAGCGCAGCGTGTAGCCGTTGCTCCACTTGCCGCTGGGCGCCTCTTCGCGGCCGCGCAGGCCGTAGGCGTAATTGACGCCGTCCTTGCCGGAGGAGGTGGTGGCCATGCCGTCCATCAGCGCGCTCTGCATCAGGCGCGCCTGCTGGTTCAGCCGGATCTGGCTGGCGGACTGGGTCGACCATTCCATGGCCGCGAACATTAGCGCCATCGCGGGGGCCAGCACCGCGGCGCTGATCGTCACAGCGGCCATCAGCTCGAACAGCGTAAAGCCGCGCTGGGCGCGGGGGGCGGCGCGGCGGCTCACAGGCGGCCCACGATGGTCTTGAGCGAGAGCGACTGCAGACCCGGGCCGGCGGTCATGTCGCCGTCGGAATCCGAGCGGTACGGATATTCCAGATACAGGGTCAGATAGCGGCAATAATCCTTGAACAGCGGACTGCTGGAGCCGTCGAAATCGTGGCAGGAGCAATTGTCCGCCCCGATGCAGAACACGACATTGATGTCATTGGTGATCCAGGACAGGCGCGCGGCGACGTTCCTGTCGCGGTCGAGCCAGACATAGGCGCGGTTGTTGTAGGTCCAGTAGCTGCGGTCGACATAGACGAGGAATTCGGAATCGTCGCGGAACGACGAGAAGGAGCTGGTGACGAAATCGTTGTCGTCGTCCCCGTCCATGTAATCGTCCATGTCGAGCGGATAGATCAGGCGGTGGGTCGGCAGCAGGCCGCCGGAATAATTGGTCGTGCTGACCGGGCCGTTCACGCCGAACGTCGTGTAGCTGTAGAGCGCGGTCAGGCGCTCCATCTCCGCGTTCAGGGCGAAGACGGCCTTCTGGCGGACCATCAGGTCGGAGACCTGGTTGGTCGAGGCGCGCCACAGGCCGCTGACGCCCAGCACGAAGATCGACAGGATCACGCCCGCCGCCATCACCTCGACAAGGGTGAAACCGCGCTGCGCCCGCCGGGCGCGCGTCTTACGGGGTGAGGGCGTGCGCGACACTGACGCCCTCCACCCAGTTCATGCGCACGCCGTCGGCGCCGTTCACCGCGTCCCGGCCGTTGGGCGGGGCGGGATAGCGGTAGACGATGGCGCGGCCCTGACGCCCGGCCTGTCCGGAATTGGCGGCGGCGACCCAGCCGGTCGGGTCCTGCTTGTCGCTGTCCATCCGGCAGGTGGCGTTGTTCGGACCGGAAACGCTGGCCGTCGCGGTGTCCCGCAGGATGGCCCAGACCTCGAACTCCACAGTCGGGTCTCCGGATTCCGAGGCGGCGATGAAGCTGGTCGATGTCGGGTTTTCGCAGAGCGAGGAATCGCGGCAGATCACGGCGAAACAGAAATTGCCGACCTCGTTCAGGTCGACGCCCAGTTCGGGCGCGTAATCGGACTCGTCCAGCCCGCTTTCGCCGTCGCAGCAATAGGCGCCGTTGCGGTATTTATAGGCGCGCTGCTTGGTCGCGATTTCGAGAAGATAGGGGCGCGCCTCGTTCAGATGGGCCTCGCGCAGATAGCCCAGGAACATCGGCGCCGCGATCGCCGACAGGATGCCGATGATCGTGACGACGATCATCAGCTCCACGAGGGTAAAGCCCCGCTGCCGCCTGCTCATATCCATCCACCCGAACGCTTTTGTTTGAGCGTCTTTATGGGTTGGAAGGCATTGAAATCACGTAAATGCCAGCAATTCCGGGCATTTACGCCCCGTTAGCCATGACGGCCGCGGCGCCTTATTCCGCCGGGAATTCGCGGGCCGGGCCGTCGAACGCCCAGATGGCGCCGCTGTCCACCGGCGCGGCGGCCAGCAGCCGGGCGTCCAGGCTGACATTCTGCTGGCCCTCGACCTCGTACAGGGCCTCGAAGGCGCCGGAATCGCCCGCCGCGTCCTGGAGCGCGGCGTAGGCCGCCGGGCTGGACAGCCGCTCCGCCACGCCGCTGACGCCGGCGTCGCGGGCGCCGGCGATCACCACGATGCGGTTGCCGGCCGGGCCGTCGAAACTGGAGAAGAAGCCGTAGTCCCGGTACATCCCGTCATAGGAGTCCGTGGCGAAGCCCTCGCTGAAATAGGCGGTGTCGGTCTCCGTATCGACCATCTCGTCATAGGAATCGCCGACCGCGAAGCGGGAGCGGGCGAAGACCGGGTCGCGCAGCATGCCGAGGCCGGACAGCAGGCCGATATAGAGCACGTCGTAATCGCGCAGCATTTCCGGCGTCAGGTCGGAGGCCAGAACCGTGCGGGTCGGCTTGTCCGGCGCGCCGGGCATGATCCGCGCCATCGCATAGGCGACCGAGACCGGCAGGTATTGCAGATTGACGTCGGTATAGCGGTCATAGTCCTCCGCATTCTCCATCCGGCGGCGCAGAAGCTCCTCGCGCGAATTGATGGTGAAGTCGCGGACCAGGCGGCGCAGGAATGGGGAATCCCCGTAATCGCCGAACATGTAATAGTCGCCGGCGACGATCACGAGCGGCCGGCCGGTATTGGCCATCGGCGCCCAGATCGGATGCGCGGACACGGGCTCCGCGTCCCGGCCGCCCAGAACGGCCCAGGCCGCGATATTGAGCAGCACCAGCGCCGCCGCCCCGGCGGCCAGCAGGCGCCATGCGCCGGGGCGCAGGCGGCCGAAATCCGGGCCGGACCCGGCGGAGGCGGCGGGCGCGTCCCCGCCCACGCGCTGGCCCACGACGCGGTACTGGCCCTTCGGCACGTCCAGGCGCACGCCGTCCGGCGCGCCTTCCCGTCGGTAGAATTCGTCCAGCCGCTTGCGCAGCCGGTGGACATAGACGCGGGCGACCGGATCGTCCTTCAGCGTGTCGGTTTCCGGCTTGCCGAAGACGGCGACCGCGATCTCCACTTCCTTTGGCGGCAAGGGATCCCCGGACCGTTCGACAAGGAAGTCGAACAGCTCCCGCAGGCGGCCGGATTCGCCCAGCCCGCCCTCGCGGCGCACCCGGTCGATCTCGCGCGCCGTGGCGGCGGCGAGGGCCGGATCGGGATCGGATTCAGTAACGGTCATGTAACGTCGCCTGCTTGCCTTTGATTCCATAGTCCCGCCGCCGTCCGGCATCAATGGCGGCCGCTGCCGGTGAAAGATCGCGGCGGGGTTGGAGAAAACCCGGCCGATGGCGTATTTCGTCAGGCAATACAGCCACTGGACTGAAAGTGGGGGAGGACATGAACACCCGGATTGCAGCGGCGCTGGCCGCGAGCCTGGCGTGCGCCGGGGCGGCGCTGGCCCAGCCGGCGGACGTGGATTCCGCGCGGATCGCCGCGGCGGACCAGACGCCGGGCGACTGGCTGACCGTCGGCCGGACCTATGACGAGACCTATTATTCCCCGCTGGACGGCATCGACGACGAGAATGTCGGCGAGCTGGGCCTGGCCTGGTTCCACGATCTGGAGACGTTCCGGGGCGTGGAGGCCACGCCCCTGGCCATTGATGGCGTGCTGTACCTGCCCAGCGCCTGGAACGTCACCTACGCCTTCGACGGGGCGACGGGCGAGCTGTTGTGGAAATACGATCCCGAAGTGGCGCGGGAATGGGGCCGCTATGCCTGTTGCGAGCCGGTCAGCCGGGGGCTGGCGGCCTGGAACGGCAAGATCATTATCGCCACGCTGGACGGGCGGCTGATCGCGCTGGACGCCGCGACCGGCGAGCCGGTGTGGGAGACCCAGACCTTCGACAATATGGACTGGCCCTATTCCATCACCGGGGCGCCGCGCGTGTTCGACGGCAAGGTGGTGATCGGCAACGGCGGGGCGGATCTGGGCGTGCGCGGCTATGTCGGCGCCTATGACGCGGAGACCGGCGAATTCCTGTGGCGGTTCTATACCGTGCCCGGCAATCCGGCGGAGGGGTTCGAGAACGCCGCGATGGAGATGGCGGCGGAGACCTGGTCCGGCGAATGGTGGACGCTGGGCGGAGGCGGCACGGCCTGGGACGGGCTGGCCTACGACCCGGAGCTGAACCTCGTCTATATCGGCACCGGCAACGGATCGCCGCTGGCCTGGGAATATCGCAGCGAGGGCAAGGGGGACAATCTGTTCCTGGCCTCGATCGTGGCGGTCGACGCCGACACCGGCGAATACGCCTGGCACTACCAGACCGCGCCGCACGAGACCTGGGACTACACCGCCACCGCGCCCTTCATCCTGGCCGATCTGGAGATCGCGGGCGAAGAGCGTCAGGTGATCATGCAGGCGCCGAAGAACGGCTTCTTCTATGTGCTGGACCGGGCGACGGGGGAGCTGATCTCCGCCGAGACCTTCGTGCCGAACACCTGGGCGACCGGGATCGACATGGAGACCGGGCGGCCGGACATCGTTCCGGACGCCTTCCCCAGCGACACGCCCTATCTGATGACGCCGGGGCCGGGGGGCGGTCATAACTGGACGCCCATGTCCTTCAATCCCGACACGGGCCTGGTGTATTTCGCCGCGCAGGAACAGCATTTCATCGTCGGCCTGGCGGACAGTTTCGAGCCGCGGCGGCTGCGCCCGAACGCGGGCCTGTCCTTCGGCGGCGCGGGCGACCCGCACGCGATCCAGGAAATGAACGAGTACGCGGCCGAGCGCGCCAATGGCTGGCTGACGGCATGGGACCCGGTGGCGCAGGAAGAGCGCTGGCGCGTCCAGCATTCGCGCCTGGGCATGACCGGGGTGCTGTCGACCGCCGGCAATCTGGTGCTCGAGGGCACGCCCGACCAGACCTTCGCCGCCTATACGGCCGACACCGGCGAAAAGCTGTGGGAAATGCCGGTCCAGACCACGCCGATCGCCGCGCCGATGACCTATCTGGCCGGGGGCGAGCAATATATCGCGCTGCCGGCGGGCTGGGGCGGCGGTCAGGCGGCGGTGGAAAGCCGCAACGAGTCCCGCAACACCCAGCGCGCCGCGGCGCGCCTGCTGGTGTTCAAGCTGGGCGCGACAGAAACGCTGCCGGAGTTGAAAGAGGCCGAGTTCGTGATCGCCGCGCCGCCGCCGATCATGGCGTCCGAAGACACGATCGAGCACGGGCGGCAGGTCTATGCCGATAATTGCCGGCTGTGCCACGGGGTGGAGGTACGCGGGTCCGACCGCGATCTGCGCATCCTGACGCCGGAGGAGCACGCCCAGTTCGCGGAGATCGTGACGGGCGCGCGTCTGGAGCAGGGCATGCCGGATTTCGAGGACGTGCTGAGCGAGGACGAGATCGAGGCGGTGCACGCCTATATCATCGCCCGCGCCAACGAGGACTTTCTGGACATCAGCCAGGCCGAGGCGGCAGCGCGCGAAGAGGCCGCCGCGAACGCGCCGGTGCCGGTCGTGCCCGACCCGCAATGAGGCGCGTGCTGGCTGCAGCGCTGCTGATCGCCGCCGCGCCCTGTGCGGGTGCGGCGCAGCAGGGGGACGTCGCGGCGCGGGTGCAGGCGCTGGCCGACGAGGCGGCGATCGAGCGGCTGATCCTGGACTATGGCCGCCATCTGGACGCCAAGGAGTATGACGCCTTTGCCGCGCTGTTCGCCGAAGACGGGGAATGGCATGGCGGCGGCGGCGCGCCGGTCGTGGGGCCGGAGGCGATCGAGGCGGCGATGGTGGCCAGCTTCGGCGAGGGCTCCGGCGCGGTCTGGACCAGCGATTTCCATATCGTCGGCAATATCGCGGTGACCCTGGACGGCGACGCGGCCAGCGCCGTGTCGCGCTGGATCTTCGTCAGCCCCGGCCCTGACGGCGCGCCCAAGCCGGTGCTGGCCGGGCGCTATGTCGACGAATTCACGCGGACCGAGGCGGGATGGCGCTTCGCCGTCCGCCGCCTGGTCAACGACATGGCGATGCAGGGCTTTCCGGCCGTGCGCGCGGACTGGGAAAATGGCGCGCCCTAGTTGAACGGGGCGCTTGCTGTATGTTGGGGAACGGGACAGGCGGGCCGCCGGATCGCGGCGCGCACGGGGAGGATCATATGAAGACGACACGGATTTTGCCGCTGGCCGCGGCGGCGCTGATCGGCGCCTGCGGACAGGATGCGGACGCACCGAGCGCGGATGCCGGGGCCGCCGCGCCCGCCGAGGCGGTGCAGGTGACCGGATTCTCCAACCCCGAAAGCGTGGTCTACGACCCCGAGGGCGACCGCTATCTGGTCGGCAATGTCGGCGGGTTCGGGCCGGACAATGACGGCTTTATCAGCGCGGTGAATCCGGACGGCACGATCGCGGAGCTGCGCTTCATCGAGGGCAGCGACGACGCGCCGCTGGCCAATGCGCTGGGCACCGGGGTGCATGACGGCATGCTGTATGTCGCCGACAGCCCCTATGTGCGCGTCTTCGACCTGGAGAGCCGCGAGCCGGTGGCCGCCCATATGGTGGAGAACGCCGGCTTCCTGAACGATCTGGAAGTCGCGGCGGACGGCACGGTCTATGTCAGCGACATGGGCAGCGAGGAGCCGGAGAGCTGGCGCGTCATCCAGATCTCGCCGGACGGGACGGTCAGCGTGTTTGCCGAGGGCGAGGCGCTGCAGCGGCCGAACGGGCTGGAGATCGACAATGACGGGCGCATCGTGCTGGGCGCGGTGGCCGCGCCGATGCTGGTCATGCTGTCGCCCGACAGCGGCGAGGTGGAGCAGACCATCACCCTGCCCGACGGCGGCTATGACGGCGTCGTCATTCTGGACGACGGTTATATCGTGTCCGATCCGTTCGGGCCGGGCATCTATCGCGTCGGGCTGGACGGCGAATCCACGCTGATCAGCGACACGATCGAGCAGCCGGCCTCGCTGGGATACGACGACACGCGCAATGTCGTGCTGGTCCCCCAGCTTCAGCAGAACGCGATCACGCTGCTGCCGCTCGGCGACTGATCCCGCTTACTCGCCGCCGGCGGCGATCCGGAAGAAGGCCTCGCCGCCCGCCGCGGGATGCGGCGGAGGGGCCATCTCGCCCGTCACCGGGTTCGGATAGTGGAACGGCTCGGCGTAGTAACTGGGATAGGCCAGATAGACGACCGAGGGCGGAAGGTCGGGCGGCGGCGGGAATTTTTCCGGATAGGTGTTCAGGATCACGTCGTCGACCCAGCCGATGGCGTATCCGGAATACATGTTGAAGGGGCCGTGCAGCACCTTCATCTTCCAGATGCCGTCTTCCTTCACATAATCGTTCTCGTAATAGCAGTCGCCCCAGCCGCCGGACGACATCACGAAGGCGGTGGCGCGGGCCTCCGCCGTGCGGCCGTCGGGGTTCACGGTGGCGAGCACCTGGAATTGCTGGTGGTCGATCAGCAGGCCGTCGCCGCGGCCCGGGTCGCCGAACGCCTTCAGCATGTATTCGCGCACGCGCTCGCGGCCGAGGAAGACGCCGCGGCCGCCGATTTCCAGCGTGCCGTCCTCGGTCCACAGATCGGCGACGTCGTGCCACTGGGCCTGGTCGACATAATAGCCATAGGCGCGCTGCAGCCGCTCCACGGCGGTGACGTCCACCAGATGCGTGGCGCGGTCCTCCAGCGCCGTCAGCCGCTCGGCGATTTCGCCGAGCGCGCCTTCGGCCTGCGGCACGGCGATGTCGTGGATCGGCGTGCCTTCGCGCACCGGATGGTCGTAGTGGTAGGGGACGAAGATCGCCTTCGGCAGGGACTCGTATTCCAGCGTCGGCGGACGGTCGGGCGGGTTTTCCGCGCTGGGCGGATCCATCGGGATCGGCTTGCGCGTCCAGCCCTCGTCATAATCGCCCCACATCACGACGTAATAATGGAGCTTGGAGATGCGCCAGACGCCGCCCTCGTTGACATATTCCATGTCGTAGAGGCCGCCGCCCCAGCGGCCTTCGCCGCCGCGGGACAGCTGGACGTCGCTGCGCCAGCGGGCGCGGGCGGTCCTGTTGTCCGGCGCGACGGTCACGATGGGCTGGAGCATCGGGTAGTTGTTGAGCTGGCCTTGCTCCAGGCCCTCCGGCCCCATCAAGGACAGGCCGTCCTTCACCCGGTCCCGGCCGACATAAACGCCGCTCTGGCCGAACTCATAGGTGCCGTCGGCGGAGAACAGGCTGGCGGCCTCGGTCCACATGCCCTTGTCGACATAATAGCCATAGGCGCCCTGAAGGTTTTCGATGGCGCGCTCCGATGCCGCGATGGCGATGCGGGCGGCCACTTGGTCCGCCGCGGCCTCCAGCGCGCCGATCTCGCCGCCGGCGTCCGAAGACGCGGTTTGCAGAACGGCGGTGCGGCCGATCTCGCCCGGCTCATAGTGGAAGGGCGGGACGAAGACGTCCGGGAAGGGCGCGTACATTTCGGTCGGCGGCTCGTCCGGCGGGAACCGCTCGCCGACATCGCTCTGCCAGTCGCTGGGCCGTTTCGGCGTCAGCGAGGCCCAACCGCCCTGATAGGGGGCCTCGAACTCGGTGAAGATGCGGCGATACGCAATCTTCCAGACGCCGTTTTCCTTGCGGAAATCGGTCTCCATGACCGCCGTGCTCCAGGCGGCGAAGTCCTCGTACTGGCCAAGCAGGGCCCATTCGCGCGAGCGCGCCTTGGCCGTCATGCCGTCGGGGGCGATGGTGACGACGGGCTGGAGCTGCATATGGTGGTTGAACTGGCCGAAGGGCAGGCCGGGCTCCGCCCCCGCGATCCCGCGATTATAGCCGGCGATGGCCTCATGGATGCGGTCCCGGCCGCGATAGACGCCGTCGACCCCGACCTCCAGCGCGCCGTCCTCGGCGAACAGGCCGGCGGCCTCCGCCCAGAAGCCCTTGTCCAGATAATAGCCATAGGCCCGGACGATGCGGGCGATGTCGTTGATGTCCTCGACCCGCTGGGCCTCGGCGCCGAGCCGCTCGACCCGCGCGCCCAGCGCGTCGATGCGCGCGGCGTCACTTTGGGCCAGCGCCGGCGCGGCGATAGCCGTCAGCGCGGCGGCGGCCGCGGCGATGCGAAATGCGCGAAAATCCATTCGCCTGTCCTCCCCGTACGGGCCGCCGGGGCGGTCCGCATTTCTCTCATTGGCGGGGAGCCTACACGCAGGGCGCGCCGGTATGAAGCGGAAGCGGGCCTTAGGGGGCCTGGTTCCGGTCGCCGGAAAGGTCGTCGAACGGGATGTCCGCCGGGGCCTCGCGCCGGGCGATCAGCCATTGGCCGTCGACGCGCACCCAGTCGTCGAAATAGCGCCCGGCCATGGCGGGGCGGGGCGCGCCGTCCGGCCCGGTCATGAAGAAGGTCCAGCGGCTGACGGAGGTTGCGTGTGCGCCGTCGGGCGCGATCTCGATCTGCGGGTTGGTCATCAGGTGAAAGGTCGTCAGCCGTTCGCGCGGGCCGGGGGTCAGGAAATCCTCCAGCATCCGGCGGATGGCGGCGCGACCCTCGAACACGCCCATGCCGCCGATCCAGGCGCCGTCCTCCGCGAACAGGCCGACATAGGCGTCGAAATCGCCCTCGTCGGTGGCGCGGCCGTATTCGATCAGCGCGCGTTCGATGGCGCGCTCGGCCTCCAGCCGCTCCAGCGCCGCCATGGCCGAAGCGTCCTGCGCGGCGGCGGCGAGCGGCGTCAGCAGGATGGCGAAGGCGAGGAGGGCGCGTCTCATTTCGGGGGCGTCGTGTAGATCTTGTTGCGGATGACCCAGCGCCCGTCGATTTTCATCAGCAGCAGATAGTCGATGAAGCGGCGGCCATGGACGTTGTTCTCCGCCGCGACCATCGCGGTGTTCTCCGTCCACTCGGCGCTGAGGATGCGCTTGTCATAGGCATGGCCGGCGGCCTCCTCGCTTTCCTCGGCGGCGAGGCGGGCGGTGAAGTCCGGCGCGGGCTCGTCCAGATACATCTCGCCCAGGAAGCCGACGATATGCGCCTCCGGATGGAAGGCGCGGGTCAGCCGGTTCGCGTCGCCGTGATAGGCGCCGCGGAGATAGTCCTCCACCGGCCGGGCGATCTCTTCTGGAATGTCGGTCATGTCTGCTCCGATTGCGGTTCGGGCTGCGGGTCCGTCCGGGTTTCCGGGGCGGCGCCGGCGCGGGCGCGCAACTCCCAGACGATCAGCGCCGCGCCGGCCAGCACGCCGGCGATGTCGGTCAGGCCGGCGCCCGGGAAGGCGCCGGCGGGCACCAGCGCGGCCAGACCGGCGGCGGCGAAGGCGATGCGCATCGGCGGCGGCAGGATTCGGACGAAGAAGCCGGCGATGGCGATGGAGACCAGCCAGACGCCGGTCCCCGCAGTGACGATCGCGATCAGGATGTCCAGCGGCTCCCCGATCAGCAGCAGGGTCGGGGACAGCACGAACAGGACCGGCACCAGATAGGCGATCCAGCCGAAGCTGACCGAGGACCAGGCCGTGCTCATCGGGTCGGCTTTTGCAAGACCGGCGGCGGCGAAGGCGGCGATGGCGATGGGCGGGGTGATCATCGACATCATGCCGAAATAGATCACGTAGAGATGCGCGGCGATCGGCTCCACGCCCGCGCTGACCAGCGCCGGGGCGACCAGGGCGGCCAGCAGCACATAGACGCCGACCGTGGGCAGGCCCATGCCGAGCACGATGCTGACCGCGCCGGCCAGCAGCAGAAGCAGCAGCAGCGATCCGCCCCCGACCTCCACCAGCGAATAGGTGAGATTGAAGCTGAGCCCGCTGACCGACAGCACGCCGATCACGATGCCCGCCGCCACGCAGATCAGGATGATCTCCAGCGAGGCCATGCCGGCGGTGCGCACGGAGCTGGCGAGCTGGCGCAAAGACGGCCGCTCCCCGCCATAGCCGAACACCAGCGCGGGCAGGACCGTGAAGACGCAGGCGAGCAGCGCGGCCTTTTGCGGCGTCATGTTCAGGACGACCATGGCCAGCAGCAGGACCGCAAAGGGCAGGATGAAATAGACCCCGCGCGCCACGGTGGCGCGCCGGGGCAGCGCCTCCTTAGCCACGCCGCCGACGCCGCGCCGCCCGGCATCCAGATCGGCCTGGATGAACAGGGCCATGTAATAGAGCACGCCCGGGATCAGGGCGGCGGCGATCACCGTCGAATACGGAATGGCCAGGAATTCGGCCATCAGGAAGGCGGAGGCGCCCATGACCGGCGGCATCAGCTGGCCGCCGGTGGAGGACACCGCCTCGATCGCCGCGGCCTTGTGCGCGGGATAGCCGCCGCGGCGGATCATCGGGATGGTGACCGTGCCGGTCGCCACGACATTGGCGACCGCGCTGCCGGAGATGGAGCCCATCAGGCCGGAGCCCACGACCGCCACCTTGGCGGGGCCGCCGCGCATGCGGCCGAGGCCGAGCAAAGCGGCGTCGGTGAAGAAGGCCGAGCCGCCGGAGCGGGTCAGGATATGGCCGAAAAAGACGAAGATGATGACGATGGTCGTGGCCACCGCGAGGGCAGAGCCGAGGATGCCGTTGATGTCCAGCGTCACATAGGCGGCGAGTTGGTCCCAATAGATCGGCTGGGCGCCCGCGCGGCCGGGAATGGCGCCGCCGACCAGCGCATAGGCGATGAAGACCAGGCTGACGATCAGCAGCGTCCAGCCGGTGGCGCGGCGCAGCCCCTCCAGCGCCAGGGCGATCAGGACGACGCTGGGGATCACCGCCTCGGCCGGCGGAGTCAGGACCAGATCGACCAGCGAGTCGTAGCGGACGATCAGCCAGGCGCTGGCGGCGAAGGCGGCGGCGGCCAGAATCCAGTCGTACCAGGGCGTCGCGGTGCGCATCGTGCGGCGCTTCGCCGGCAAAGCGATGAAGGCCAGCGGTAAAGCCAGCGTCATCATCAGGCCGTAGAACTGGGCGTCGTACAGCTCGATCCCCACGCCGGTGACCAGATCCAGCGCCCAAGCGATGGCGGCCAGCGTCAGGGCCGAGGCGAGCACGGTTTCCGCCCAGCGCGAGGCGGGGGATTTCAGCGGCGGTTCGTGGGTCTCGACCGGCGAGACGGGATCATCGCGCTGCATCGCCGCCCTCCGGTGCGAGGGCGGAGTCCTGGCCGATCTCCCGGTAATAGGCGAGCGCGCCGGGGTGCCACTGGACGCCGGGAATGTCGGAAATCATCCGGTCCGGCGCGAAATTGCGGAACGGGGCGAAGGCGCCGGCGAGCGCGTCCGGGTTTTCGTGCAGGGCGCGGACCAGGGCGTAGACGGCCGCGTCCGGCGTGTCGGCGCCGGTCATGATGATGGCGTCGTGGGTCATCATGAAGACCGGCTCCAGCACGCCGGTATTGGCAGGTCCGGGCCGCGCCTCGCTGAGATAGCCGGCGGGCCAGATCGCCTGCAGCGCGGCGAGGCTTTCGGGCGTGTTGGTCAGGGGCAGAGCGCGGATGCCGCCGACGGAGGCGTCGGCCTCCCGCACTTTCGCCGCGCCGAGGGCGAAGAAGAAGGCGTCGGCGCTGCCTTCCATGAAGGCGTTGGCGCCGCCGACGATATTGGGCACGCGCACCTCGTCCAGATCGGCGACCGTCAGGCCGTCCGTCGCCAGCACCGCGTCGAACAGGGGCACGATGGTCTTCTGCCCGGCGAAGCCGGTGGGCAAGCGCCGGCCGCGCAAATCCGCGATGGAGCGGATCGGGGAATCCTTCCGCACATAGATCGCCTGGCGCAGCGGGAAGAGCACGGCGACGGCGCGCAGCTTGGGCATCTGGCGGCCGGCGAAATGCTGCTCCCCGGCGGAGGCGAGCTGGGCGTCGCCGGAATTGGAGACGCCGAAGGCGACCTGGCCCGTGTTCACGCCGGCCAGATAGACATTGGGGCTGGCGAAGGCCTGCACCGTCATCTGCAGGCCGGCCTCATGATTAGCGACCGTGGCGATGGCGGTGCCGGCGGAGTGATAGACCGAGCCGGGGCTGGAGGTCGCGATGCCCAGCATGTCGGCGGCGTGCGCCGGCGCGGCCGCGCCGGCTGCGCAGAGCGCCATGGTCAGCATTGCGGACAGAATGGGGCGGATCGTGCGTCCGCCGCGGGCCCCGCGCATATGTCCTCCCCCAAAGACGCTGCGGTCTTTGCGCCATCTTAGGCGCGCGGGGGCAAAGCGGAAACCGGCGACGCTGCGCGCCGCCCGGGGCGGAAACCGGCGACGCTGTGCGCGCCGGATCAGGATTGCGGGGGCGAGCCCTCCCAGGCGCGCGCGATCAGGATCTCGATCGCCTCGCGCTCCACCGGCACGGGATTCCAGTATGGGTTCTGCGCGGCGATGTCGGCGGCTTTCGCCACGTCCGCCTGCTGCATGCCGAGCGCCTTCAGCCCGTGCGGAACGCCGGTCTGGCGCCCGATCTCCCACAGGCGCAAAGCGGGGTCGTTGGCGCCCAAAGCGCGACGCAGGGCGGCTACCGCGTCCGGCGCGCCGGGGGCGTTATAGGCGAGCGCATAGGGCAGGACGATGGCGTGGGTCTGGGCGTGGGGCAGGTTGAAGCTGCCGCCCAGCGTGTGACAGAGCTTGTGGTGCAGGGCCATGCCGGCCAGCGACAGCACGACGCCGCACAGCCAGGCGCCGTACAGCGCCCCGGTCCGCGCCTCTGGGTCCGTCGGGTCGGCGGCGATGCCGGGCAGGGCGGCGGCGAGGGCGCGCACGCCTTCCTCCGCCATCAGGGAGATCACCGGATTGCCGTCGCGCGAATACAGGCCCTCCACCGAATGGGCGATGGCGTTCAGGCCGCTGGCGGCCGACACGTCCACCGGCAGGCCGTGCGTCAGGTCCGGGTCGTAGATCACGGTTTCGGGCAGGATCTTCATGTCCCGCTGGGTGGTTTTCACGCCGTTTTCGGTCTGGCCGATGATCGGGGTCATTTCCGAGCCGGCATAGGTGGTGGCGATGGCCAGATGCGGCAGGTCTGTGCGCAGGGCCAGCGCCTTGCCGAGGCCGACCGTGGAGCCGCCGCCGATGGAGACCAGCACGTCGGCGCCGGATTCCTTCAGCGCCGCCATCGCCTTGGCCGTCACGTCCGTCGGCGTGTGCATGGCGGCGCCGGGGAAGACGCCGGCGGCCAGCGATCCCAGCTGTGCGGCCAGATCCCGGCCCATCTGTTCCTGACCGGGCGTGGACAGGACGAGGGCGGATTTGCCGAGGGCTTCGACCTCTTCACCGGCGGCGGCGAGCCGGCCGGGGCCGAAAACGACGCGGCCGGGCAGGCCGTTATGGACGAACGGGGCGATCATGGGCGCGCATGTGACCCGGCGCGCGCCCCGGCATCAAGCCCGGACCGGTAACTCATGCGCGGGGCGGCGATTGGCGCTGGGGCGCATTTGCGTTAGCTACACAGGCAGAAAAAGCGTCCACCCCGGGGAGAGACAGACCATGCATAGCGTCGACCGTTTCCTGACCACCCATACCGGCAGTCTGCCGCGGCCCGACGACCTGATCGAAATGGTCATCGCCACCCAGAAGGGCGAAGAGGTCGACAAGGACGCGCTGGAAGCCAAGATCACCGAATCCATCGACGACTCGGTGCGCCGGCAGGTCGAGGCCGGGATCGATATCGTCAATGACGGCGAACTGTCCAAGCCGTCCTACGCCACCTATGTGTTGCAGCGGCTGAACGGGTTTGGCGGATCGGGCAATTCCTATCCGTTCCAGGACCTTCAGGATTTCCCGCGCACCATGGCCAAGGTCACCGACGACCCGGGCCGCAAGCACCGCCGCACGCCGGGCTGTAACGCGGAAATCAGCGTCGCCGATTTCGACGCCGCCAAGCACGACATGGACCGGCTGGCCGAGAAAGCGAAGAAATACGGCGCGCACGGCATCTTCACCAGCGCCGCCAGCCCGGGCGTGATCTCGTTCTTCTTCAAGAACGAATATTACAAATCCCACGAGGAATACGTGTACGCCATCGCCGACGCGATGCAGCACGAATACGAGGCGATCGCGAACGCCGGCGCCATCGTGCAGCTGGACTGTCCCGACCTCGCGATGGGGCGGCACGTCCACTATCAGGACATGTCGACCGAGGAATTCCGGAAGATCTTCCAGCTGCATATCGAGGCGCTGAACCATTCGGTGCGGAACATCCCGGCCGAGCAGCTGCGCATGCATTTCTGCTGGGGCAATTATCCGGGCCCGCACCATTGCGACATCCCGCTGAAGGACATCATCGACCTGGCCTGGCAGGCCAAGCCGCACGCCTATCTGATCGAGGCGGCCAATCCGCGCCACGCCCATGAATGGGCGCTGTTCGAGGACGTGAAGCTGCCCGAGGGCAAGGTTCTGGTGCCCGGCATGATCGAGCCGCAATCCACCTATATCGAGCACCCCGAGCTGATCGCCCAGCGCATCGGCCGCTATGCCGATCTGGTCGGGCGCGAGAACGTGGTGGCCGGCGTCGATTGCGGCTTCTCCATCCATGTCGGCATGGGCGGGGTCGATATCGACGTGGTCTACGCCAAGCTGAAGGCGCTGGCCGACGGCGCGGCGATCGCCACCAAGAAATACTGGCCCAAGGCGGCGTAGGGCCGGGCCGGATCGAACAAAAAGGGCGGGCCGTGCGGCCCGCCCTTTTTTCTTGGCGGAGGAAAGCGCCTAGCGCCAGCCGAGGGGCTGGTCGGCGGGTTTGATCTCCATGAAGGCCTCCACGGCGTGGACTTCGCCGCCCCAGACCTTGAACGCCTCGAACACCGACAGCGACGTGTTCTCGTCCCGGCCGGGGGCCGGCATGATCGAGCCGGGGCCGAAATCCATGCGGATCAGGACGACGCCCTGTTCCTCGTCGATGGCGCTCGTGTGATAGGCGAGGCCGGCGAGGGTCGGGATGCTCTGTTCCTTGATGGCCTCGCAGCCGGGGAAAAACGTGCAGCCCGGACCGGCCATCAGCATGCCGTTCTCGAACCGGTAGGCGTCCGCGCTGAAGGGCACGTCGGATTCCACGAAACTGCCGACCTGCAGCCCGCGGGGATAGCGGATGGCGGCGTCCAGCATGGCCTGACGGTCCATCCGCTCCCCGGCCGTGGGCGTATAGGCCATCGCGTCGCTGAGGGTCTGGATGGCGTCGATATTGAAGATCATGCCTTCCTCGGCGGAGCGCACGACCAAGGTCTCCACCCCCTCGATCACGCCGTCCTGGGTGATCAGGCGCAAGGCAAGCAGGACGGGGTTTCCGTTTTCCTGGGCCGTCACCAGGGAGGCCGCGATCTCCTCCTGCACGTCGATGATGTCGAAGCGGTAGTCGGTGAGGGCGACGTCGCCGGCCCAGAGCCCTTCGCCGATCTCCATGTCGGTCTGGTCCTCGGTGAAGCGGACATGGGAGGCCAGCGGCAGGACGGCCGGGTCGCCGGCGGTGAGCGCCGCCAGATACTGGTCGATCAGGCTGGTCAGGCAGTCCCGGGCGCAATCGACGGGAGCGGCCATGTCCGCCGCCGCCATGTCCGTTTCGGCCATTTCCGGCTCCGGAGCGGAAGGGGCCTCGGCCTCTGCGGCTGTCCGGTCGCCGCAGGCCGCCAGCGCCAGCGCGCCGGCCGCCATGAGACAGATCTTGCGGGTCATCGCATCCTCCCCCTGATTGCGGGGCGGATATAGCACGCGGGCGGTAAGGGGCTGAATCAAAACGGGGGCGCGATGCGCCCCCGTTCCGAACATTTCGCTGTATGCCAGCGATTACATATCGATCGGCTCGTTCACGCGGCGCAGAAGCTCTTCCTTCTGCTCCTCGAATTGCGGGGAGACGATGAATTCGCGTCCCAGCTTGTCGGCCGGCTCGTCGGAGGTGAAGCCGAGGCTCACGGTCGCCTCGAACAGGGCGCCGCCCGGCGTGCGGACATAGATGGATTCGAAATAGCCGCGGTGCTTGCGGTCGGAGAAGTCGGTGAAGCCCAGACCCTCGACATCGAATTTCACCTGCTCCTGCACGTCATAGTCGTCCACATGGAAGGCGCCGTGGTGGATCATGCCTTCGCCATAGAACCAGGAGCCGGTCGGCGCCTCTTTCTGCTGGTGCAGGTCGATGATGTGCGCGGCGTCGCCCTTGCCGACGACATAGCGGGTGTAGTCGCCGTCGGAGCCCAGCTTCTTGTAGTTCCAGGCCTCGTTCATGAAGGCGTGCATGTCGTCCAGCTCGCGCGCCATGACGGTCCAGGAATGGAAGCCGCGGATGGCGTATTGCTCCGGCACCACGTCGGACTTGAAGGCCTTGCGGTCGTCGTTTTCTTCCTCGACCAGCTCGAACTCCACGCCGCAATCGGGGTGGACGAATTTCAGCAGCTTCTGGCCGAAACGCTCCGCCTTCTCGATGCCCGGGATGTCGTGCTTTTCCAGATGCTCTTTCCAGAAAGCGTCGATCGAGCCCGGCGGGATCGAATAGGAGATGGCGCTGAGCTGGCCGGCGCCGCGCTTGGCCTTCTTGCCGGTCTGACGGAACGGGAAGACCGTTGTCAGCGTGCCGGCGTCGCCGGTTTCGTTGCCGAAATACAGGTGAAGGATGGGGGCCGCGCCGTCATAGAGAAGCGTGCGCTTCACCAGGCTCATGCCCAGCACCTTGTAAAACAGGTCCACGTCGCCCTGCGCGCTGCCGGTGCAGAGGGTAACGTGATGAAGTCCTTTGATCCGTTCCGAATCCGACATCTGAAGTCTCTCCCCAATTGACTGCCGTCACTGCCTGCATTCGCGCAACGGCGGCGCCGGCAAAGCAGCCGGAGCGCATTTTCTTGTGAAAAAGAAGTAGAGCGCGGCTGCGGCGCGAGTCAATGCAACCGGCCGGGCGGGCGCAGCGCCGTAATGCCGCGGCAATATCCGTCTATTCGCCGCGGACGATGGTGATCGCCGCAAGGGCCGCCGCGTCGCCGGGCAGCTCAGTGGCCTCCGGCCCCTGCGGGAAGCCGTTGGCGTCCAGAATCGCGGCGGTGATGTCGGCGATTTCCTGGTCCTTCAGCGAGCCGATCTCGGCCGGCGGCATCATCGTCTTGGTGAAATCGAACAGCTCGCTCAGCGGCCGTCCGTCCCAGACGAAGACGAAGCCGATATCGGCCAACGGCGGGGCGTTCATCGTGCCCTCCATCCGCTCGCCATGGCAGAGGACGCAGCGGTCGGCATAGACCGCCCGGCCGCGCTCGGCCTGGCCGGCGCTGAACACGCCGTCCTGCACCGTGGCGGCGGACGCCCCGGACGCGGCCGTCAGAAAGGCGAGCGCGGCGAGGGCTGGTCTCATGGCAGCTCGAACACGAACAGATTGTTGGTCTGGGACGGGCGGATGTCGGGGGCGAGCGCGGTGCGCGCCGTGCCGGTGGCCACGGCCACATATTGCTGTCCGTCCACCGAATAGGTGACCGGATAGCCGGTGACGGCGGAGCCCAGATTGATTTCCCACAACACCTCGCCGCTGGACTGGTCGAAGGCGCGGAAACGGCCTGCGCCGTCGCCGCCGAACAGCAGGCCGCCGCCGGTGGTCAGCAGCGACATGGCCGGGGCGCGGTTCTGGAACGTCCAGCCGGTGCGCCCGGTCTTCACGTCGATGGCGTGGATCGAGCCGATATTGTTTCCGGCCGGGGAGGGCTGGGCGCGCGTGCGGATGCCGTACAGGCCGAAATTGTCCGGATCCGCCGGAACGGCGGTGACTTCCGAACAGGTGTTCTGCAGCGGGAAATACATCATGCCGCTGTCGGGGCTGTAGGCGCCGGCCTGCCAGTTCTTGCCGCCCTGGGCGCTGGGGCAGGCGGTCACCCGGCCGCCATATTCGTGCATCACCGCGTCCGGGTTGTTGGTCACCGCGCCGGTCGCCCCGTCGATGTCCGACACCAGGTTCTGATAGACGGTCGGACGGGCCCAGAGGAATTCGCCGGTGGCCGCGTCCAGCGTGTAGACGATGCCGGTCTTGCCGGGGATGCCGGTGATGACCTTGCGCGTCTCGCCCGGGTCGATGTCCGGATTGATCCAGTCGACCGCGTCCGGATCGGGCGCCAGTTCGGTCTCCAGCACCAGCCGCTCGAACGGGTGGTCGATGTCCCAGTGGTCGACGACGTGCTGGTAGTGCCAGACGATGGCGCCGGTGTCGGCGTCCAGCGCCAGCGTCGAGTTGTGATAGAGATATGTGTATTCGTTGCCCGCCAGCTCGAATTTCGGCGTCGGCGCGGTGACCGATGTGCCGACGAAGATCAGGTTCAGCTCCGGATCGAAGCTGGGCACCATCCATGCGCCGACATGGATGCGGTCCTCGTAGGGCACGCCGCCCCAGGTCTCGTCGCCGGGCTCGCCGGGTTTCGGGATGGTCTGGGTGCGCCACAGCTCCGTTCCCGTCAGGGCGTCATGGGCGGTGATGACGCAGGCTTCAGGCCCGCCTTCCGGCTCGCAGCCGCGGCTGGAGAAGACCTTGCCGTCGGCGACGATGGGGCCGGAGCTCTGTTGCGAGCCCTGGCGATAGTCGCGGACCGGGGTTTTCCAGACCAGCTCGCCGGTCTCGGCGGACAGCGCGTACATCTGGCTGTCCATGCTGGATGCGATGATCAGGCCGTCATAGATGGCGATGTTGCGGTTGATGTCGGAGGCCGGGAAATAGGTGTTCCAGTCCTCCGGCACGTCGCCGCGATATTCCCAGATCAGGTCCCCGGTGACCGCGTCGATGGCCTGGATCACGTCGAACGCGTTGGGGAAGAACAAGACGCCGTCATGCACCAGCGGCGTGCCTTCCATGGAGCCTTCGGGCAGGCCGCGCGTCCAGCTCATGCGCAGATCGTCGACATTGCCCCGGTTGATCTGGTCCAGCGGCGAATAGCCGAGGGAGTCCAGCGTGCGGCGCCACATCAGCCAGTCGGCCGGATCGGGTTCCAGCAGCATGGCGTCGGTGACCGGCGTCAGGCCCGTGGCGGTGTCGCGCACCGGGACCGGCTCGATCGCCGAGGGGTCCTGCGGGATAAGCGGCGCGTCCTGGCCATAGGCCGCGGATGCGAGTGCGATGATGGCGGCAGACGCCGCCCATGCGAGACCATGGCCCATACGATCCTCCCCATCTCCGGGCCTGTCCTCTGACCGCATCGCGCGGCCGGGCGGCCTCTGTAGACCGGCGGAGCTTTGCGCAGAACGCGGGTTTCGGCAATGCGTGCGCGCGTCCGCGTTTGCATCGGGCGCGGGCGGGCGCGCCCTCACGGCTGACATGGCGCAGGCGTGCGGAACTGGTGTAGTGTTTCCGGCAAGCGCAAAAGCGCACCGATAAAAGAGCGTAAGGGGAGGACAATGGCCGGAATTTGGAAGGCCGCCGCGGCGGCCGCGGGCGCGATGCTGATCGCGTCGCCCGCATTGGCCCAGTTCGGCGCGCCGCCGACGCTGGAGACGACCTGGGACCCGGGGCAATACGATTCCGCCTGGGCGCAGTATCAGGCGCGGTTCGAGGCGGCGGGCGGCGAATCCGACGAAGACAATCTGCCGGACTGGTCCGGGATCTGGGAGCAGGCCTCCGGCCAGGGCTTCTATTTCTCCCTGCGGCCGGGCGAGCAGATGAGCGGGCGCGGCTTCGCCACCACCACGACGATGAAGCTGACCCCGCGCTATGCCGCCGAGCATGAGATGCGCATCCGGCAGGGCGAGGCGGGCAACGATTTCGACCCGCTGACCTATTGCCTGCCGGCGGGGATGCCGCGCTGGCTGGTCGAGCCGTTCATGCGCGAATTCTATCCGATGCCGGACAAGACGCTGCTGATCAACGAGATGATGAACGAGGTCCGCCGGATCTATACCGACGGGCGCGGCCATATCTCCGAGGATTTCGCCTATCCGCTGTGGGAGGGGGACTCCATCGGCTTCTGGGATGACGGCACGCTGGTCATCCACACCAACAATATGAAGCACAATCTGCTGCAGCGGGAGCAGCCGGCGATCAGCGAAGAGGCCGAACTCTATGAAGAGTGGACCATGCTGGACGACGGGCTGATGCAGGTGAAGGCGAGCCTGTACGACTCCGAGGCGCTGCTGGAGCCGCATCATTTCATCCGCTGGTACCAGAAGGTGGACGACATGGGCGGCGATCTGCGCCTGGCCCAGTGGTCGTGCGCGGAGAACCAGCCGGTGGTGCGCACCGCAGAGGGCGGATCGGATTTCGGCGCGCTGCCCGGACAGGACGGGGCGACGGACCTGACCGACCCGGAAACCTGGCTGATGTTCGACGAGGCCGCGGAAGAAGGCCTGATCGAGGAATAGGCGCGTGCGGATGCAAGGGAGGGCAAACGCAATGAAACATGTTCTGATCGCCGGGGCGGTTCTGGCCGCGACGGCCGGCGCCGCGGCGGCGCACCATTCGGTGGCGATGTTCGAGCGCGAAATCGTCAATGAGTACAAGGGCACGGTGGTGGAGTTTCAGTACACCAACCCGCACAGCTGGCTGATCATCGAGGTCGAGAACGAGGACGGCACGACCACGAACTGGGGCTTCGAGGCCGAAGGCCCGGGCACGCTGATGCGCAAGGGGATCGGCCGGAACACCTTCCCGCCGGGCATGGAAGTGACCGTGCGCGGCCGGCCGCATGTGGACGGCCGCCCGGCGGCGGCGTGGGTCGATGCGACCCTGCCAGACGGAACGGTGATGGATCCGTAGGATCCTGCTCAGACAACCAGACGAAACGCAGACAAAATTACCAGGACGGGAGAACAGTCCATGACGTTGAAACACCATTTGCGGACGTTCGCGGCCGCCGGGGCGCTGGCCGCCGGCGCGATGCTGGCGTCCCAGCCCGCAGCGGCGGGCGGCGAAGCCGGGCCGATCAGCCTGCGCGACCAGGGCTTCTTCTGGGTCGGCGCGCGCGCGACCGAGGTCGAGAACGGCATGCTGGGCCTGGGCGTGCCGCCGGGGCCGGGCACGGCCGTAGACGGCCAGATGTATGTCGGTTTCCAGCTGGCGGCCGAGCCGCGCCACCCCTATCCGCTGGTGCTGGTGCATGGCGGCGGCGGTCAGGCGACCGACTATATGGGCACGCCGGACGGCCGCGACGGCTGGCTGGACTATTTCCTGGCCGACGGGTTCGACGTCTATTTCGTCGACCGGCCGGCGCATGGCCGCTCGCCGAACTCCCAGTTCTACGGAGACCTCGGCGCGCCGGCGACGACCCAGTTCATCGCCAATACCTTCACCGTCCAGTCCGAGCAGTATCCGGGCGGCGGCGCGGCGGACAGCGAGGAGCTGATCCAGCACACCGCCAGCTCCGAGCCCGGCCCGACCGTCTCCATGGCCGTGCTGCAGGAGAACCTGGCCGAGCTGCTGGACCGGATCGGCCCGGCGATCATCGTCACGCACAGCGCCGGCGGGCCTTCGGGCTGGCTGGCCATGGCGGCGCGCCCGGACCTGGTGAAGGGCGTTCTGGCCATCGAGCCGGCGATGGGGATCACGGAGAACCTCAGCCCGCTGATCGGCTTCGAGCCGCCGCTGGCCGAGGGCGAGGCCGTCGCGACCGAGGCGCAGGCGCCGGAAGGCGAAGGCCTGGCCCCGTGCAGCCTGCAGCCGGAAGACAGCGTGCGCACCGTGCCGGCATACGCCGACAAGAAGGTGCTGTTCGTGGTGTCGCCGAAATCCTTCCCGATGTTCACGCCGAGCGTGCATTGCTCGGTCCATACGCTGAACCAGCTGGGCGCGGACGCCGAGCTGGCGCGGCTGGTGGATTACGGCATCGAGGGCAACGGCCACTTCATGAACGAGGAACTGAACAACGGCGAGATCGCCACCGAAGTGTTCATCCCGTTCCTGTCGTCCATCGAATAGCGGATCGTCATCCGCGAACGGAACGGCCGCGCTCTAGGGCGCGGCCGTTTTCGTTAGCGGGTGCTGGAGGCCACCTCATCCCGCCGGCTCGACGCGGGACGCCGGAGGCGTCCCGGAGCCGGCTGCCCTTCCCCCACGAGGGGGGAAGGGAAAGCTAGTCCGGCAGGGCGAAGACATAGACGGCGCTGGAGCGCACCGGGGGCATGTCGATCTCCGGCACCGTGCCGGAGAAGGCGGCGGTGACGGAGCTGCCGTAGCCGACGCCCATCGCGACATATTGTTTGCCGTCGACCGCGTAGCTGACCGGGGCGCCGTTCGGTACGTCGGTCAGGCCGGCGCGCCACAATATGTCGCCGGTGTCGCCGTCATAGGCGGTGAAATTGCGGTCGATGGCGCCGGCGAAGACCAGGCCCCCGGCGGTGGACAGGACGCCGGTGGTCTGCGGCGCCCGCTGGCGGGCTTGCCACAGCACCTCGCCGGTCTGCATGTCCATCGCCTGAACGAGGCCGTAGCGGCCGTCGCTGTCCGGCCGGGGCGTGATTTCCATGTTTGCGCCGGCGGTCAGGAAGCCCTCGCCCTCCGGCGCGGGGGTGACGTCGGTGCAGAAATCCTGGGCGACGACATAGAGGGTGGAGGCGGCGCTATCGAACGACGTGGCGAGCCAGTTGCGCCCGCCGCCGCCATAGGGGCAGAGCACGAAGGTGTCGTCGCGCCGGCCGGGCAGCATGTCCGGGTCGATCGTCTTGTCGCCCGTTTCGGGGTCGATGGCGGTGACGAAGTTCTGCAGGCCCATGTCGATGGTCTTCAGATAGGCGCCGGTTTCGGCGTCCAGCACGTCGAACAGGCCCTCCTTGCCGGAGGTCATGATCACCTTGCGGGTTCCGCCGTCCATGCCGAGATCGGCGATCACCCGCTCGAACGCCCAGTCCATGTCCCACTGGTCGTTCTTCATGTGCTGGAAATACCAGCGCAATTCGCCGGTCTTCGGGTCGAGGGCGAGCGTGGTGTCGGTATAGAGGGCGTCGTTATTCTCCCCCTCCCGCCGCCAGCGCAGAGGCGCGGTGTCATAGGTCGGGGCGGGGCCGAAAAAGGCGAGGCCGGTTTCGGCGTCGTAGGAGCCGGAGGTCCAGACCGAGCCGCCGCTGCGCTCCTCCTCCGGCTGGCCGTTCCAGGTGTCGGCGTTGGGGTCGTCGCCTTGGGCCACGGTGTTGAAGGTCCACATCCGCTCCCCGGTTTCGGCGTCGAAGCCGGCGATCAGGCCGCCGCCGGCGCCCTGGCCGACAATGCCCTGCATGACCACGCCGTCGGCCGCCAGCGGCCCGCCGGTGATGCGGAAATTCGCCCGGTCGGTGATCGCGCGATCCCAGACCATCCGGCCCGTGCGCGCGTCCAGCGCCAGCATGTGCAGGTCGGAGGTGGCGACGAACAGCTTGTCGCCATACAGCGCCATGGTCTTTTTCGAGGCGAGCTGGACGCCGGTTTCCGGCAGATGCCGCTTGTAGCGCCAGAGCTGGTCTCCGGTGGCGGCGTCGAGCGCATAGACCTCGTCGCCGTAAGAGAAGACGTACATCACGCCGCCCCGCACCAGCGGCTCGTTCAGGTTCGGGCCGGCGGGCAGGGCCAGCGACCAGGCCAGGCGCAGATCGCCGACATTGTCCCGGTCGATCTCTTCGAGGGGCGAGAAACCCTGGGCGCGGTGGCTGCGCCGCCAGCTGAGCCAGTCGCCGTCGGGCGGGCTGGACAGCATCTCCTCGGTCACCGGCGTGTAGTCCGCGAAGCGGTCCGGCGCGGCGGGCCATTCGGGGATGCGGCCGCGCGTGGTCATGCTGGCGAAGGAGCGGGCCTCCGGATCGCCGCTGGCGGTCGCCTCCCCCGGCACGATCATGGCGGCCAGTTGCGTGACGTCCGCGGGCAGGGCGCCGGCGCCGGGCTCCGCGCCGTTCTGCTGCATCTGATAGGCCAGCACGTCGGCATAGAGCTGATCGGGCAGGCTGCCCGGCGCGGCCGGCGGCATGGAATTGTGGATGTATTCGGCGAGGTCCGACAGCGGCGCGGCGCCCCAGCGGGCCTGGAACGCCTCGCCCTTCAGGGCCGGGCCGAACGGCCCGCCGCCCATCGCCGGGCCGTGGCAGAGCGCGCAGTTCTGGACATAGGCGGCCTCGCCGGCCGCGGCCTGATCGGCGGTGAATTCCGGCGCGGACTGAGCATCGGCCGACTGGGCGCCGGCCGATTGGGCGAAAGCGGCGCCCGAGACGCCCAGAACGAGGCCCGTATGGGCAAGCAGAGCCGCGCGGCGGCGCACAGCGTGGATCATGGCATTCCTCCCCGGGCCGTGTGTCCGGCCTTTGGCGGAATTGTCGCCCCGTTCCGGCGCGGCGCCAAGGCGGCGGCCCGAAGGCGGCGCCCGGGGCGGCGGGACGGGCGCGGCAGATCGGCGCAGAGGGGTATGCGGGCGATGTGAACCGGCGTTCAGCGGGCCCCGGAAACGCCCGGAAAGGTGCGGTTTTTCCGGACCCGGACGGGCCGGAAACCGTTCTGGCGATTAAGTATATTTAACCCCGCGGTGGGGGCGCGTTAATTGCGGTTTGTGGAGTTTGAACCCATGTGATGATAGGCAGAAAGCCGGAAAGAGCCGGTCCGAACCGGTCATTACGAACGATAGGCAGGATGACGATGACGATGCGGAAAAACAGCCTGACGGTCTGCGCGGCGGTCGCCGCGGGGCTGGCGCTGGCCGCCATCGCCGCGCCCGCCTCCGCCGCCGATTTCACCGCGCAGGACCTGACCGACGATCTGACGGTCGTCAGCGGCCCCGACGGCAATGTGCTGGTCGGCGCCGACGCGGCCGGGCTGACGCTGGTCGACGGCGGCTCCGCCGAAAACGCTGACGCGCTGCTGGACTTTATCCGGGCCGAGACCGGCCAGGATAATATCGCACAGCTGGTCGTCACGCACTGGCACCCCGACCGGATCGGGCTGAACGAAACGGCGGGCGAGCAGGGTGCGCAGATCGCCGCCCATGACTTCACCCTGCAATATCTGAAGCACGGGACGGACAACGAGATCGTGGGCGACCTGGCGCCGCTGCCGGCGGCCGCCGTGCCGAACGTGCAGTATTACGACGAGGGCGGCGTCCTGCCCTTCGGCGAGGACGAAATCCGCGTCGGCTATCTGCCCCAGGCCCACACCGACGGCGACGTCTACGCCTATTTCCCGGGCGCCAATGTGCTGGCGGCCGGCGGGGCGGTGATCAATGACGGCTGGAACATGATGGACTGGCGCAGCGCCGGATATCTGGGCGGCGCGCTGGATTCCTATGAAATCCTGCTGGAGGTCGCGGACGACGACACCGTCATCGTGCCGGGCAGCGGCCCGCTGATGACCAAGGCCGATCTGCAGGCCCAGTTCGACATGTACAGCGAGATTTACGACCGGCTGGCGACCTCCCTGAAGAGCTCGTTCAGCCCGGAAGAGGCGATCGCGGCGGACCCGACCGGGGACTATCACCCCGAATGGGCGGACGCCGACCGCTTCGCGGACCTCGCCTATCATTCCTTTTACGCGCACCTGCGGGGCAATCCCCGCCTGGGCGCGATACCGTGAGAAGAGTTATGACCATGCGCCGTAATTCCCTGTTCGCCTTCGCCGCCGTCCCCGCGCTGCTGGCCGCCGCGCCAGCCCTTGCGCACGGCGACGAAACGCACCCGGCCGAGATCGACGCGGAGGAAGCCGCCGCGACCTTCGACGCGATCGACCAGGGCGACGAAAAATTCGAATTCGTGAACCAGTATTGCGTGGAGTGTCACAACTTCACCGACTGGGCCGGCGGGATCGCGTTCGACACCATGTCGATGGACATGGTCGCCGAGGACGCGGCCGTCTGGGAGCACGCGGTGGAGAAGCTGCGCGGCTCCCTGATGCCGCCGATCAGCGCCGAGGCGATGCCCGACGACGCCGCGCGCTATGAATTCGTCGGCTGGATGGAATCCTATCTGGACCATGTCGGCGGCATGCAGGAATGGGTCGGCCACGTCCCGCTGCACCGGCTGAACCGGAAGGAATACGCCAACGCGATCCGCGACCTGCTGGGCATCGAGGTCGAGGCCGAGGCGCTGCTGCCGCAGGACGCCTCCGCCGACGGCTTCGACAATATCGCCGAGGCGCTGAACGTCTCCCCGTCCTTCCTGGAGCAGTCGCTGAACGCCGCCCGCACCGTCGCGGCGCAGGCGATCGGCGACCCGAACGCCCGCACCGGCGGCGCGGTCTACAACGTCACCGGCGACAGCGGCGACCAGGAGACCCATGTCGAGGGCCTGCCCCTGGGCACGCGCGGCGGCATGGCGGTCGAGCACTATTTCCCGGCGGACGGCGAGTACGTCCTGAATATCGGCAATCTGGCGCAGCGCCTGTGGGTGGCGAACCAGGAGTTCACGCACACCGTCATCGCCACCTATGACGGCGAGAAAATCTTCGAGCTGGATATCGGCGGCGGCGAAGACCTGCGCGCCATCGACCAGATCGGCGACCCGGCGGTCGACATGATCAACCAGCGCCTGAAGGACATCCGTTTCGACGCCGAAGCCGGCCCGCACACCGTCGCGGTGACCTTCCTGCACCGCAGCTTCGCGGAGCATGAGGGCCTGCTCTCCCCGATCCGTCCGGGCGGCGGCAACAACAACATCATCCGCCTGAACAGCTTCGAAATCCTGGGCCCGTACGACCCGACCGGGGTTTCGCCGACGCCGGCGCGCAACAAGATCTTCACCTGCTATCCGGAGGACGCGTCGCAGGAGGCGGACTGCGCGCGGGAGATCATCCACGACACCGCGCGCCTGGCCTTCCGCGGCGACGTCACCGACGGCGACATGGAAGAGCTGATGGGCGTGTGGGAGCAGGCGAGCGCCAGCGAAGGCTTCGACCTGTCGATCCGCCGCGCGCTGACCGCGATCCTGGCCAGCCCGAAATTCCTGTACCGCACCGAGCCGACCCCGGCCGACGCGGAGCCGGGCGCGGCCTATCCGCTGACCGATCTTGAGCTGGCCTCGCGCCTGTCTTTCTTCCTGTGGTCGACGCTTCCCGACGACGAGCTGCTGAGCGTCGCCGAAGAGGGCCGCCTGACCGAGCCGAAAGTGCTGGAGGCGCAGGTGCGCCGGATGCTGGCCGATCCGAAATCGGAAACGCTGGCCAGCAATTTCGCGCACCAGTGGCTGCATATCCCGCATCTGGGCGAGGTCGATCCCGACCCGATGATCTTCGCCGACGTGCCGGGCAATATCCGCGAGCTGTTCGTGCAGGAAATCCACATGTTCGTGGACGACGTGTTCCGCAACGACCAGCCGGTCACCGACCTGCTGACCGCGGACTACACCTTCGCGAACGAGGACCTGGCCCTGCACTACGACATGACCGACGTGAAGGGCGACCGGTTCCGCAAGGTGACGCTGGACAATCCGGCGCGCTACGGCCTGCTGGGCAAGGGCGCGATCCTGATGAGCGCGGCCTATCCGAACCGGACCTCGCCGGTGCTGCGCGGCGCCTATGTGCTGGAAAACATCATGGGCACCCCGCCGGCGGCGCCGCCGCCGAACGTGGAGGCGTTCCCCGAAACCAAGGAAGGCGAAAAGCCGCTGACCGTGCGCGAGCGCCTGGTCGCCCACCGCGCCAACCCGTCGTGCAATTCCTGCCACGGCATCATGGACCCGCTGGGCTTCGTGCTGGAGAATTTCGACGCCACGGGGCGCTGGCGGGAAATGGACCGCTTCGCGCGGACCGCGATCGACAGCTCCGCGGTGATGCCGAACGGCGATCCGCTGGCCGATCCGATCCAGCTGCGCGAGGCGCTGATGGAGCGTCCCGACCAGTTCGTGCAGACCATCACGCAGAAGCTGATGATGTACGCCACCGGCCGGGTTCTGGACTATCGCGACATGCCGCGCGTCCGCGAGATCGTGCACGCGGCGGCGGAGGACGACTATCACTTCTCGTCCGTCATCCTGGGCGTGGTGAACAGCGATCAGTTCACGATGAAAGCCGCGGCCGACGCCGAAGAGGTTCAAGAAGCGTCCTTGCAATAAAGGCCAACGATACCAATCTATTAGGGGAAGAGATTCCAAAGGAGGAATCAGATGAACATTCGCAAACTCCATCTGTCGCGGCGGACCGTGCTGCGCGGGGCCGGCGCCTCGATCGCGCTGCCGCTGCTGGACGCGATGGTTCCCGCCTCCACGGCGCTGGCGCAGACCGCCGCCGCGCCGAAGAAGCGGCTGGGCTTCGTCTATGTGCCGCACGGCGCGGTGCAGGAATACTGGCGCCCCGGGGCGACCGGCGCGGGCTTCGAATTCTCGAAGATTCTGAAGCCGCTGGAGCCCTATCGCGACCACGTCACCGTGGTCAGCGGCCTGCGCAACAGGCCCGGCGAAAGCCCGGACCCGCACGGCATCAAGGCCGGCACCTGGCTGCGGAACGTGGCGCCGGAAGGCAACGGTAATCCGGAAGACGGCGTGTCCGTCGACCAGATCGCCGCGCAGCGGATCGGCCAGGAAACGCCGTTCCCGTCGCTGGAGCTGGCGACCGCCGCGAGCGGCACCAATAGCGGCTCCTACGCCTCGACGATCGCGTTCCGCACGCCGAGCCAGCGGCTGCCGATGGAAGCCAATCCGCGGAAGCTGTTCTACCGCCTGTTCGGCCAAGGCGACACGGCCGAGGAGCGCGAGGCGATCGTCGCCGAGACCGGCAGCCTGCTGGACCTGGTGGCCGAGGACGCCTCCTCGCTGAAAGCGAGCCTGGGCAAGGCCGACAAGGTCTCCATGGAGAACTATCTGGACTCCGTGCGCGAGATCGAAAGCCAGCTGCAGAAGCTGCAGGCGCAGGACATGTCGGGCCTCGACATCCCGGAAGCCCCGGTGGGCATCCCGAGCGATTTCGAGCAGCACCTGAACATGATGTACGATTTGTGGGCGCTGGCCTATCAGGCGGACCTGACGCGCGTGGTCACCTTCATGACCGACCGCGAAGTGTCGATGCGCACGTTCAACAATATCGGCGTGTCCGACGCCTTCCACCCGCTGTCGCACCACCAGGACGACCCGGCGAAGAAGGAGCGTCTGTCGAACGTGCAGCAATGGCTGCTGTCCACCTTCGCCCGGTTCACCGGCAAGCTGGCCGAAACCCCGGACGGGGACGGCATGCTGCTGGACAATTCGCTGGTCCTGTACGGGTCCGGCATGGCCAATTCGAACCTGCACAATAACGACCCGATCCCGTCGGTTCTGGTCGGCAAGGCCGGCGGCGCGGTGAAGGGCGGACAGCACGTCAACTATCCGCAGGACACGCCGCTGGCGAACCTGATGCTGACCATGCTGGACCGCGCCGGGGTGGAGAAAGACCATCACGGCGACTCCACCGGCGTGCTGGCGGAGGTGTGATCATGAAAGCCTGGGCGGCTGCCCTGCTGTTGACGGCGGCCGCCCCGGCCGCCGCCCTCGCGGCCGACGACCCGTCGCTGATCGGCGCGGTGAAGAGCCGCGATGTCGACGCGGCGATGGATCTGGCCAAGAAGCGCGGCGTCGACGTCAACGCGGCGGAGCCGGACGGCTCCACCGCTTTGCTGTGGGCCGCGCACTATGAGGACGCGGAGCTGGTGCGCCAGCTGATCCGCAAGCGGGCCGACGTGAACGCCGCCAACGATTATGGCGTGACGCCGCTGCAGGAAGCCGCGGCGGTCGGCAATACCGGCATCATCGAGCTGCTGCTGGACGCCGGCGCCGATCCGGAATCCCCCAATCCCGAAGGCCAGACCGCCCTGATGGCGGTGGCGCGCACCGGCAATGTCGCGGCGGCGGAGCTGCTGCTGGACGCCGGCGCGGACGTGAACGCGCGCGAGCAATGGGGTGGCCAGACCGCCCTGATGTGGGCCGCCGCGCAGGGCCAGCCGGAGATGATCGACGTGCTGCTGGAGGCCGGGGCCGATCCGAACGCCCGCGCCACGGCTCGCGACTGGGAGCGCCGCCTGACCTCAGAACCGCGCATCAAGGAAATGTTCTCCGGCGGCCTGTCGCCGCTGCTCTACGCCGCGCGCGAAGGCTGCGTGGCGTGCATCGACCATCTGATCGCGGGCGGGGCCGATCCCGACATCACCGATCCGGACGGCGCGACGCCGCTGATCGCGGCGCTGCTGAATTTCAAGTTCGACGCGGCGAAGGCGCTGATCGAAGCCGGCGCCGACGTGAACAAATGGGACTGGTGGGGCCGCACCCCGCTCTACGCCGCGGCTGACATGAACGTGGTGCCGCAGGGCGCCCGTCCCGACCTGCCGTCCATGGACGAGACGACCGGGCTGGACATCGCGACGATGCTGCTGGACCGGGGCGCCGATCCGAATATCCGCCTGAAGAACACGCCGCCGCCGCGCAATATCGTCTATGACCGCGGCGCCGACGATCAGGCGCTGACCACCGGGGCGACGCCGCTTCTGCGCGCGGCCTATGGCGGCGATCTGGAGATGCTGCAGCTGCTGATCGACCGGGGCGCGCGGATCGACATTCCGAACGGCTATGGCCTGACGCCCTTCGCGGCGGCGGCCGGATCCGGCGGCACGCGCGGCAGCATGAAGACCGAGGATACGGTCGTGGAGGCGATGGGCATCCTGCTGGACGGCGGCGCGGACGTGAACGAGGCCGGACAGGGCGGCCAGGCGCCGCTGCATTCGGCCGCGCGCGCCAACCGCCTGAAGGTCGCGCAATTCCTGATCGACCAGGGCGCCGACCTGACGGCCGAGGACGACCGCGGTCTGATCCCGCGCGACTATGCGACGGGCCGCGCCGACCGGCTGGGCTTTGGCGGCAATAATGTCGTCGGCCTGCTGCCCGAAATGGCGGACCTGATCGAGGCGGCGATGCGCGAACAGGGCATTCCCGTGCCCGAGCGTCAGGCGCCGCTGACCACCGAAGAACTGATCGCCGCGGGCCGCGGCGAGGTGACGGCGGGGCTGTCGCAATAGGCTTGGCGCAATAGGCACCGCCATCCGCAAACAGAAAAGCCCGGGCCGAAAGCCCGGGCTTTTTTCATTCGGCGAGGATGGCGCTTACAGAACCTTGAAATAGCGGATCTGGTTGCCGCCGATGACGCGCCGGCCGACGCCGATGAAGAGGTGCCGGGTCAGCCAGTCGTGCTTGCCCTGCGGCGCCTCGAAGATCGGCGCGGTGCGGAAATAATATTCGTCAGGGTCGACCTCCGGCCCGTTTTCGAAGCCGAAGCGGCGCAGCTTGTCCATCGTGTCCGGCTGGCGGCCCCAGAGATAGCCCTGGTTGTGGATCATGATGATCGTGCCGTCGGCTTCCTTCAGCATGTAGCGGGCGTCCAGCCGCAGCGTGCCGTCGGGGCGGAAGATCGCCCAGTCGCCGCCGGAGGCCGGCACCGCCGTGCCGCGCAGGAGCGGGCCGTCAAACTCCCCCTCGTCCAGATAGACCGCGCCGCGGGCGAAGCCGAAGGGCGTGTCCGGGATCATGTCGTGGCGTTCGAATTTCAGGCGGACCTCGAACGCGAATTCGAGACCCGGCGGGCTGGGCAGATCGCTGTCGGCCATAACGTTTCCCCTTATGTTTGCGCCCACTATTCCGGCCGGTTCAACGGGTGTCAACTACCACTTGACATTTTGTCAGGCATCGGCATACATTTACGCGATGATCCGTTCGATCCGGAGCAAGGCGTTGCGCCGGCTTGTCCAGAAGGGCGATCCGTCGAAACTGTCCGTTCCGAATGTCGCGCGCGTCGAGCGTATTCTGGCGGCGCTGGGCGCCGCCAGACGGCCCGAAGACATGAACTTTCCCGGTTATCGCTTTCACGGGCTGAAAGGCGAGGCGAAGGGGCGTTATGCGGTCGACGCCAGCGGCAACTGGCGGATTACATTCGGCTGGGACGGCGAAGACGCCGTGGATGTCGATCTGGAGGACTATCACTGAACGCGCGCGGACTGGCCGGGCGTGAGAGGCAGGAGGCCTAGATGACCGATCTCCAATCCGGCCTTCGGGCCGTGCATCCGGGTGAAATTCTGCGGGAGGATGTGCTGCCGGCCCTTGGCCGCCCCAAGACGGAGATTGCCAGCCTGCTGGGGATTTCCCGGCAGTCGCTCTACGACATCCTCAACGAGAAACAGCCGGTGACCGCGCAGATGGCCCTGCGCATCGGAAAGCTGTGCGGCAACGGGCCTGAAATCTGGCTGCGTTTGCAGGATACGTATGACCTGCGGAAAGCGCATTCCGACCTGGCCGCTGAGATTGCCGCGATCCCGACCCTGAACGCGGCCTAGGCCGGTTTTGCCGCAGACCCGAAGGCGGTAACCTCATCCTGCAGCGCGACCGACAAGAAGCTCGGCGCGGGGAGGAATCGATGAGACTTGTGCTGCCCGATGGCCTGTCGGCCGCGCAGTTCGACGCGGCGCTGAAGGACTTCGCCGGGATCGTCGGCGACGACTGGGTGCTGGCCACCGATCTGGACCGCGATACGTATCTGGACCAGTTCGCCTGGGACCAGGACGCGCACGCGCCGGCCGCCGCCGTGGCGCCGCAAACCGCCGAGGAAGTGCAGGCGGTGGTGCGCGCGGCGAATGTGCACAAGACGCCGCTCTGGGTGATCAGCCGGGGCAAGAATTTCGGCTATGGCGGCGCGGCGCCGGTGATGTCCGGGACCATCGTCCTGGATCTTTCCCGCATGAAGAAGATCGAGATCGACGAGGAGTTCGGCACCGCGCTGCTGGAGCCGGGCGTCGGCTTCTTCGACCTCTACGATCATGTGCAGGCGAACAATCTGCCGTTCTGGCTGTCGGTGCCGGGAAACAGCTGGGGCAGCGTGATCGGCAACGCGCTGGACCGCGGCGTCGGCTACACGACCTATGGCGATCACGCCTCCAAGGTGCACGGGCTGGAGGTGGTGCTGCCGGACGGCGAGCTGGTGCGCACCGGCATGGGCGCGATGGCCGGCTCCCCCAACTGGACGCTGCACCCCTATGGCTATGGCCCGTCCTGGGACGGGATGTTCTTCCAGTCCAATTTCGGCGTGGTGACCAAGGCGGGCGTCTGGCTGATGCCGGAGCCCGAGGCGATGCACGGCCTGAACCTGGAGCTGCCGAACCCGGACGACCTCGGCTGGGCGGTCGATCTGGTGGCGAAATTCCGCCGCGAGGGCCTGCTGCAGCAGGCGCCCAGTTTCGGCAACTGGATGCGCGTGGCCGCCGCCCTGACGCGGCGCGACGAATGGTATGACGGGCCGGGCCGGGTGCCCGACGACGTGATCGACCAGATCCGCGCCCAGTTCGGCCTGGGCTGGTGGGGCCTGTCGATGCGGGTCTACGGCTATGAGGACATCAATCTGGCCGCCATCAACCGCATCCGCGCCGAGTTCGAGAAGCACGATTTGCTGTCGCTGGAGGCGCCGGCCTGGACGCGGGGGCAGGAAATGACGCGCGACGCCTGGGTCGGCGCGCCGATGACCATGCCGCTGCAGAGCGTGAACTGGCACGGCGGGCGCGGCGGCCATATCGGCTATTCGCCCGCGCTGCCGGCCAGCGGCGACCTGGCCATGGCCCAGTTCCGGCGCACCAAGGCGCGATACGACGAGTTCGACCACGACTATCAGGGCAGTTTCGCGATGGCGGAGCGCCACATCACCAACGTCAACGCGATCCAGTTCAACAAGGACGACCCGGCGATGGTGGAGCGGGTGACCGCTATGTTCCGCGCCCTGGTCGCCGACGCCCATGCCGAGGGCTATGGCGAGTACCGCGCCCATATCGAATACATGGACCTGATCGCCGACACCTATGATTTCAACGATCACGCCCTGCGCCGCCTGAACGAGAAGGTGAAGGACGCGCTGGACCCCAATGGCGTGCTGTCGCCGGGCAAGAGCGGGGTCTGGGCCGCCGAGCGCCGGAGCAGCCGCACATGAGCGCGAAACGATTCCTTCCGGCCATGATCGTGCTGGCGCTGGCCGGCGCCGCGCAGGGTCAGGACCTTCAGGGCACGCCCGCAGAGGAGAGCGGCCGGGCGCTGTTCGACGAGAAATGCGCCATGTGCCACCGCGAGGCGAACATGGTGACCGGCATGGGGACGTTCCTGATCGCCAAGCGCGACCAGACCAACAGCCCGATGCTGGAAAACCGCGACATCCTGACCCCGGACTATATCGAGGCGGCGATCCGTAACGGCATCGGCAACATGCCGCGCATCAGCCGGGGCGAGGTGTCGGACGCGCAGCTGGCCGCGATCTCCGACTATCTGGTCGCCGCCGCTGCTGAGGAGGACTCCGAATGAGCGCCGATTTCGACCCGCGCCTGATATGGACGCGCCGCCAGATGATGGCGGCGGGGGCGGCGCTGACCGCGGCCTCGGCCGGCGCGGCGCAGGCCTGCGACGCCGAACGGGCGGGACGCGGCGGCGCGGCGGCCCTGCTGGTCACCGATTCCGGGATCGAGGGGGCGCGGGCCCGCCGCATGGCGCATCTGGCCGGGGCGCATCTGGCCGCGATCCCGGAGCGCGCCGATACGCTGCGCTTCTGGACCGGGGCGCTGCTGCCGCGCCTGCAGGGCCTGCAAACGGGGGGCGCGCCGGTGATCGGCCTGACGCGCTGGGCGGATTATCTGATCCTGCGCGGGGCGGCGGCGGAATCCGGGCTGCGCGCCCGGTTCGAGATCCGCGAGGGGGCCGCGAGTGGCCAGTCGGACCATGAAAGCGCCCTGCGCGCCGTGGTGGAGGCCGCGCAGCGCGACGCGGCGGGGCGGATCGGCTGGATTCTGGCCTGAGACGCCAACTCCCCGAAATTTGAACCGATGACAGGGGTTTAACCTGCCCGGTGGGCCGGTTCGTGCTAGCTTTTTCCGAAATCCGGCAATGCCCGCAGGCGTTTAGGGCGAGGACCGGGCGGGCGCTGGAACGATTGCATAACGATCCCGCAGACCCCATATAAAGATAAAGAAAAATATAGACTTACGTAGGAGTTGACGTGACCGACCGACCCCGCCGCAGGGACATTCTGAAAGCCGCCGCCGGCGGCGCGGCCCTGGCCGCGCCCCTTGGCGCGCCGTGGGGCGCGTTCGCGCAGGAGGCCGCGGGCGCGGCGCTGAGCGCCGAGCAGCTGCCGGGCGGGCTGATCGCCGTGCGCGGCGCGGGCGGCGCGGTGGTCGCGGGCGCCGAGGCGGACGGGCTGGTCCTGGTCGATGGCGGCGCAAAGGAACATTCCGTGGCGCTGCTGGAGTATCTGGCGCGCGAGACGGGGCAGGACCGGGTGAAGACGCTGTTCAACACCCACTGGCACCTGGAACAGACCGGCAGCAACGAGACCGTCGGCGCGGCCGGCGGCAATATCGTCGCGCACGAGAATACGCGCCTGTGGCTGTCCCACGATTTCCATCTGTGGTGGCAGAACCGGGACTATCAAGCGCGCCCGGCCGAGGCGCTGCCGACCGAGACGATCTACGACCACGGGACCGCGCCGTTCGGCGGCGGCCAGATCGAGTTCGGCTACATGCTGCAGTCCCATACGGACGGCGACATCTATGTCCGCTTTCCCGAGGCCAACGTGATCGCCAGCGGCGGGGTCGGGGTTTCCGATACCTGGCCGGTGATCGACTGGGGCACGGGCGGCTGGATCGGCGGCGTGCTGGACGGGCTGGCCGTGCTGATCGAGGCGTCGGACGACGAGACGCTGATCGTGCCGGCGCACGGGCCGACGATCCGCAAGGCGGACCTGGTCGAACAGCACGAGATGTACACGACCATCACCGCCCGGCTGGCCGAGCTGATGCGCAAATCCTATGGCTTCGCCGACGTTCTGGCGGCCGAGCCGACGGCGGAATTCAACGATCGCTGGGGCGATCCGGAGCAATTCATCACCCTGGCCTACCGCTCCATCTGGGGTCACATCCGGAACGACCGCCGGGTGAGCACGATTTAAGGAAGACGCGCCCGAGAAGGGCGCAAAGACAAACGCAGACGAACCGCAAGACGAAGACGAACGACGATGAACCGACTGACCGCAAAGACCTCGACATTTGGCGCCGCACTGCTGGCCGGCAGCGCGCTGCTGGTGTTCGCCGCTGCGCCGTCGCTAGCCGCAGACGCCGAGGATGCGGCCGAGGCGCATGAAGGCGCCGCTGCGACGTTCGACCGGTTCGGCGAGGCCGAGGAGAAGTTCGAGTTCCTGAACGACGCCTGCGTGGAGTGCCATAATTTCACCGACTGGGCCGGCGGCGTGGCGTTCGACACGATGAGCGCCGATCTGGTCGAGGACGACGCCGAAATCTGGGAGCACGCGGTCGAGAAGCTGCGCGGGGGCCTGATGCCGCCGCCGGGCGAGACGCGCCCCGACAAGCAGCAGATCGCCGACTTTGTCGGCTGGATGGAGGCCTATCTCGACCATGTCGCCGACCAGCACGAGCACGCCGGCTATGTGCCGCTGCACCGTCTGAACCGGACCGAATACGCCAATGCGGTGCGCGACCTGCTGGCGCTGGACATCGACCCCGCGGCGCTGCTGCCGAAGGACGATATCGCCGAGGGCTTCACCAATATCGCCGACGTGCTGCAGGTCAGCCCGACCTTTGTCGACCAGTATATCGCCGCGGCGCGCACGCTGAGCGTGCGGGCGGTGGGCGACCCGGCGCCGCGCCCGGCTTCCGCTACGCTGCGCGCGGGCGGGGAGGACCAGACCTTCCATATCGAGGGCCTGCCGCTGGGCACGCGCGGCGGCGCGCTGTTCACCCACGATTTTCCGGCCGGCGGCGAATACCTGCTGAACGTCAACGACATGGCGACCGGCGGCTATGTGCTGGGCATGGAGTTCGAAAACACGCTGATCGTCACCGTCGACGGCCGCCAGGTCTACGAGACCCTGATCGGCGGCGAGGAAGATCTGCGCGCCATCGACCAGCAGCAGGCGCCCGCCGTCGAGGCGATCAACGCCCGGCTGAAGAACATCCCGATGGAAGTGACCGGCGGCCCGCACGAGATCGGCGTCACCTTCGTGGCGAAGAGCTTTGCCGAGTCCGACAACTGGCTGCGCAATTTCAACGCGGCCGGCGGTGTGGAGCGCCTGCCGCGCGTCTCGTCCGTCGAAATTCGCGGGCCGTTCAACGGCACGCCGGTGACCGACACGCCGAGCCGCGAGAAGATTTTCGTCTGCTACCCCGAGAGCGCGGACCAGGAGCAGGTCTGCGCCGAAGAGATCGTCGCCAATCTGGCGCGCCGCGCCTTCCGCGGCGAGGTGACCGAGGACGACCTGCAGGCGCCGATGGATTTCTACGCCCAGGGCGCCGAGCGCGGCGGCTTCGAGGAAGGGATCCGCAACGCGGTCTTCTCCATCCTGGCCAGCCCGAACTTCCTGTACCGCATGGCGCCGCCGCCGGACGACGCGCAGCCGGGCGAGCTGTACGCGCTGGACGACCGCGAGCTGGCCTCGCGCCTGTCCTTCTTCCTGTGGTCCACGGTGCCGGACGACGAGCTGCTGGACCTGGCCGACGAGGGCCGCCTGAGCGACGAGAAAGTGCTGAATGCGCAGGTCGAGCGCATGCTGGCCGACCCGAAGGCCGAGGCGCTGACCACCAGCTTCGCCTTCCAGTGGCTGAACGTGGACGATCTGGACGGCATCGATCCGGACGGCGCGATCTATCCGGATTTCGCCCCGGGCCTGAAATCGGCCTTCGAGGAGGAAATGCGCCTGTGGGTCGATGCGATGATCCGCGAAGACCACAATGTCATGGATTTCCTGACCGCCGACTGGACCTATGTGAACCAGTCGCTGGCGCTGCATTACGGCATCGACGACGTGCGCGGCGACCAGTTCCGCCGCGTCACGCTGGAGGACCCGAACCGTTACGGCGTCCTCGGCAAGGGCGCGATCCTGCTGGTCACGTCCTACGCCAACCGGACCTCGCCGGTGCTGCGCGGCGCCTATGTTCTGGAGAACATTATCGGCGCGCCGCCGGCCGCCCCGCCGCCGAATGTCGAGGCGTTTCCGGAGACCGAGGACGGGGCTGATGCGCTGACCGTGCGCGAGCGCCTGGTCGCGCACCGCGCCGCGCCGTCGTGCAATTCCTGCCACGGCGTGATGGACCCGCTGGGCCTGGCGCTGGAGAATTTCACCGCCGCCGGCGCGTGGCGAGATATCGACCGCTTCGCCGGCATGCCGATCGACGCCTCGGGCGTGCTGCCAGACGGCACGGCGCTGAGCGGGCCGGCCGATCTGCGCGACGCGCTGACCGAGGACCCGTCCCAGTTCGTCCAGACGCTGACCAAGAAGCTGATGATGTACGCGCTGGGCCGCGCCGTCGAATACAAGGACATGCCGACGGTGCGCGAGATCGCGCATGGGGCGAAGGAGAAGGATTACCACTTCTCCGACATCGTGAAGGGGATCGTGAACAGCGATCAGTTCCGGATGCAGGAAACGCCGGACCCCGAACCCGTTGAAGAGGCGTCGCTGCACTGATGCGCGATCGCCGGACCGATAGAGTATCCCTGCCGTTTGGGAGGAAATGACGATGAATATGCTGACCAAATCTCACCTGTCGCGCCGCGCGGTTCTGCGCGGGACGGGCGCCGCGGTGGCGCTGCCCTTCCTGGGCGCGATGGTTCCGGCCGGCACGGCGCTGGCCCAGACCGCGGCGGCGCCGCAGCTGAAGCTGGGCTTCGTCTATTTCCCGCACGGGGCGGTGGCCGACCAGTGGACGCCGAAGGGCACGGGAAGCAGTTTCGAACTGGCCCCGATCCTGGCCGCGCTTGAGCCCTACAAGGACAAGATGGCGGTGATCAGCGGCACCCGGAACAAGCCGGGCGAGGCGCCGCCGACCCACGCCATCGTGCCGGGCACCTGGCTGACCGCCATCGCGCCGACCGTCGGCAGCGATTCCTATGGCGGAATCACGATCGACCAGATGCTGGCCGAGCATCTGGGCCAGGACACGCCGTTCCCGTCGCTGGAGATCGCGACCGAGGAAAGCACCCAGGCCGGCGCCTGCGACCGGGCCTATGGCTGCACCTATGGCCACACGATCAGCTTCCGCACGCCGACCCAGCCGCTGCCGATGGAGTACAATCCGCGCAAGCTGTTCTATCGCCTGTTCGGCGAGGGCGATTCCGAGGCCGAGCGCGCGCTGATCGTGAGCCAGTACGAGAGCGTGCTGGACCAGGTCTCCGAAAGCGCGGCCAGCCTGAAGCAGAAGCTTGGCCCGACCGACCGGGCGATGCTGGACGACTATCTGGGCTCGGTGCGCGAGATCGAACGCCGCGTGCAGAAAATGGGCGCGCAGGATTTCTCGGGCATGGACCTGCCGGCCGCGCCGGTCGGCGTGCCGGAGAATTACGACGAGCAGCTGGACCTGATGTACGACCTGCTGGCGCTGGCCTATCAGGCCGGGCTGACGCGGGTGTCGACCTTCATGACCCAGGCGGAGGTCTCCAACCTGACCTTCAACCAGATCGGAGTGTCGGACGCGTTCCACCCGCTGTCGCACCACCAGGAAAACCCGGCGAAGATGGAGCGGCTGGCCCGCATCCAGACCTACAACACCCAGCATTTCGCCCGTTTCGTCGACAAGCTGTCCAAGATCGAGGACGGCGAGAACACGCTGCTGGACAACATGCTGATCATGTACGGGTCGAACATGGGCAATTCGAACCAGCACAGCCAGGACCAGCTGCCCACGACCCTGCTGGGCGGGGCGGCCGGCAAGCTGAAAGGCGGCCAGCATCTGAGCCTTCCGCAGGACACGCCGCACGCCAACACGCTGCTGACCATCCTGCAGAAGGCCGGAATCGAGGCCGACTCCGTGGGCAACAGCACCGGCGTGATCTCGGAGATCTGAGCATGAAGAAGGCCCTGCTGGCCGCGGCGGTTCTGTGCGTCTCCGGCGCGGGACCGGCGCTGGCCGACCCCGCGCTGCTGGACGCCGCCAAGGCCGGCGACAGCGAGACCGCGCTGGATTTGCTGCGCGACCGTTCGGTCCGCGCCACGGTGGACGAGCCGGGGCCGGACGGGACCACGGCGCTGCTGTGGGCCGCCCATAACGGCGATTATGAACTGACGCGCCGCCTGCTGCGCGCCGGAGCCGATCCGGACGCCGCCAATGACTACGGCGCGACGCCGCTGCTGGAAGCCGCGACGACGGGCGATGCGGATGTGATCGAGGCGCTGCTGGACGCGGGCGCCGAAGCCGACAAGGCCAATCCCGAAGGCATGACGCCGCTGATGGCGGTCGCGCGTACCGGCAATGTCGAGGCCGCGAAAATGCTGGTCGAGGCGGGCGCCGACGTGAATGCGCGCGAGCAATGGGCCGACCAGACCGCGCTGATCTGGGCCGCCGCCCAGGGCCAGCCGGAGATGATCACCTATCTGATCGGGGCCGGGGCCGATCCCGACGCGCGCTCCGTGGTCCGCGAATGGGAGCGGCGGGTGACGGCCGAACCGCGCGGCAAGGATCTGAACGACGGCGGTCTGACCGCGCTGCTGTACGCCGCGCGCCAGGGCTGCGCCGATTGCGCCCGCGCGCTGGTCGAGGGCGGGGCCGACATCAATCTGGCCGACCCGAACAATGTCTCGCCGCTGACCATGGCGGCGCTGAACATGAATTACGACACGGCGGCCTATCTGGTCTCCGCCGGCGCCGATCCGGACAAATGGGATCTGTGGGGCCGCAACCCGCTCTATGCGGTGGCCGACACCAACACGCTGCCCATGGGCGGGCGGACGGATATTCCGTCCGACAGCCACACCTCCGGGCCCGAACTGGTGAAGCAATTGCTGGAGGCCGGGGCCAATCCGAACCTGCAGCTGAAGCTGTTCCCGCCCTATCGCGCCGTGGGCGCGGACCGGGGCGGCGACGGGGCGCTGACCATCGGGGCGACGCCGCTGCACCGCGCCGCGCGCGGCGGCGATCTGGAGATCGCTTCGCTGCTGCTGGAATACGGCGCGAACACCGAACTGCCGAACATGACGGGGATCACGCCGCTGCAGCTGGCCGCGGGCCTGGGCCATGGCGGCGCCGACACGCGCGGGCGGTTCTATTCGGAGAAGCAGGCGATCGAGACCGTCCGCCTGCTGGCCGAAAACGGCGCGGATGTGAACGCGCAGGACGACACCGGCCGCACCGCGCTGCACGGCGCGGCGCGCAAGGGCTGGCCGGACCTGATCCGGACGCTGGCGGAACTGGGCGCCGATCCGGCGCTGGCCGACGATCAGGGCTATACGGCGCTGGACTATGCGATGGGCACGATGGGCCTGCAGGTCGGGCGCGGCGGCGCGGACGTGCAGCCGGAGGCGGCGGCCGCGCTGGAAGAAATCATGGGCGGGGACGCCGCGGCGAACGGCGCGGCGGCGGAGACCGAACCGTCCTGACCCGCCGCGACGGCCCGGTGGGGCGGGCGCGCGGGTTACGAAAAAGACAGTGGGGCGTAAGGCGGGCAATGCCTCTGGCGCCCATATAAACAAGGGATGAGGATGAACCCGGTCAGACGCAGAGACCTGCTGATCGCCGCGCTGGGCGCGGGCGCCGCGGCGTCTCTGCCGCGCGCCGCGTTCGCGCAGACGGCGGACCTGTCGGCCGTGCGCCTGACCGATACTCTGGTCCTGATCACCGGGGCGGGCGCCAATGTCGTGGCCGGGGTCGAGCCGGACGGGCTGACGCTGATCGATGGCGGGCTGAAACAGCATTCCGCGCAGCTTCTGGACTTCGCGGCGCGCGAGACCGGCCAGGCCCAGGTCAAACGCCTGTTCAACACGCACTGGCATCCCGAACAGACCGGGCTGAACGAGATTCTGGGCGCGCGGAACGTCCCGATTATCGCGCACGAGAACACGCGGCTGTGGCTGACCGCCAAGATCGAGCCGCCCTATGAGGACCGGGTCTATCGGCCGATCCCGGCCGACGGCCTGCCGACCGAGACCTTCTATGACCGCGGCGCGGTCCCGTTCGCGGGCGGCGAGGCGCGCTATTCCTATGCGCTGCAGGCGCACACCGACGGCGACATGCTGGTCCATTTCCCGGAGCAGAACGTGATCGTGGCCGGGGGGGCGCTGAAGACCGACGGCTGGCAATATATCGACTGGTGGACCGGCGGCTGGATGGGCTCCGGCCCCGCGCGGGCGCTGAACAATGTGCTGATCCCCACCTATGGCGGGATGGTCGGCGGGCTGCAGACCCTGCTGGAGATGGCCGACGACGACACGGTGATCGTGCCCGCCAGCGGCCCGGTCGCGGACAAGGCCGAGGTTCAGGCCCAGTTCGAAGTCTACGCCGCCATCGCCGACAGCCTGCGCGAGATGATGTACGAGGCGCTGGGCCCCGAAGAGGTCCTGGCCGCCGCGCCGGCGGCGGGCATGCGCCCCGAATGGGGATCGCCCGACGCCTTCCTGGTGATGGCGTTCAAGAGCATGTGGCCGCATCTGACGCCCGACGCATGACGGGCCGGAGACAGAATTCATGACGCGTACCGTTCGATCCGCCGCAACATTCGCCATCGCCGCCGCGATGAGCGCGCCGCTGGCTCTGCCCGCATTCGCGCAGGACGGAGCGGAGGACGCGCACGCCGGCGCCGCGGCGACATTCGAGCGGTTCGACGAGGCCGACGAGAAGTTCGAGTTCCTGAACGAGCATTGCGTCGAGTGCCATAATTTCACCGACTGGGCCGGGGGCGTGGCCTTCGACACCATGACGCCGGACATGGTCGAGGACGACGCCGAGACCTGGGAGACGGTGGTGATGAAGCTGCGCGGCGGGCTGATGCCGCCGCCGGGCGAGAACCATCCGTCCGAGGAAGCGATTTATGGTTTTGTCGGCTGGATGGAGGACTATCTGGACCATGCCGGGTCGCTGCACGACGACCCGGGCCGCGTCGCGCTGCACCGGCTGAACCGCAAGGAATACGCGAACGCGATCCAGGACCTGCTGGCGCTGGAGGTCGATCCCGAGGCCCTGCTGCCGCAGGACAACATGCATGACGGCTTCGACAATGTGGCCGAGGTGCTGCAGGTCAGCCCGTCATTCCTGGACCAGTATCTGACCGCCGCGCAGACCATCGCGCGCCAGGCCGTGGGCAGCCCCGAGGCGCGCCCGGGCAGCGAGTTCTACCAACCCGGCCCGATGGAGAACTCCAAACAGACCAGCCACGTGCCGGGCCTGCCGCTGGGCACGCGCGGCGGCATGGTGGTGGAGCATTTCTTCCCGGCCGACGGCGACTATCTGATCAATGTCTCCGACATGATCGGGACCAATGTCTATTTCCTGGGCAGCGAGTTCGAGCACACTTTCATCGTCACGCTGGACGGCGAGAAGGTCTACGAGACCGCGATCGGCGGCGAGGAAGACAACAAGCAGATCGACCAGGTGCAGGCGCCCGCGGTCGAAGCGATTAACGCCCGCCTGAAGGACATTCCGGTCACCGCGACGGCCGGCCCGCACAAGGTCGGCGCGACCTTCATCCAGCGCAGTTTCGCCGAGTCCGAAGCGCAGCTGGATTCGGTGGTGCTGGGCGGCGGCGTGGAGCGCCTGCCGCGCGTGCTGTCGGTGGAAATCCGCGGCCCGTTCAACCCGACCGGGCTCAGCCAGACGCCGAGCCGCCAGGCGGTCTTCACCTGCCACCCCGGCGAGGACGCCGCGGCGGCCGAACAGGCCGACTGCGCGCAGGACATCCTGTCGCGCATCGCCCGGCGCGCCTATCGCCGCCCGGTGACCGAGGCCGACATGGCGGAACTGATGGAGTTCTACAATGCCGGCCACGCCGCTGGCGGGTTCGAGGAGGGTGTGCGCAGCGGCCTGACCCGAATCCTGGCCAGCCCGAATTTCCTGTACCGCGCCGAGCCGGCGCCGGAGGGAACCGCGCCGGGCGAAATCTATGCGCTGACCGACCTGCAGCTGGCCTCCCGCCTGTCCTTCTTCCTGTGGTCGACGCTGCCGGACGACGAGCTGCTGTCGCTGGCCGAGGGCGGCGAGCTGAGCCGGCCGCGGGTGATGGAGGCGCAGGTGCGCCGCATGCTGGCCGATCCGAAGGCGGAATCGCTGGCGCGCAATTTCTCCTATCAATGGCTGAATCTGTCGAAACTGGCCGACGTGGTGCCGGAGCCGACGATCTTTCCGTACGTGGCCGAACACCGCGATCTGGTGGCGTTCGACGGCGACGTGCGCGCCGACATGGAGGAAGAGGTCGCCCTGTTCGCCGACGCGGTGATCCGCAACGACGAAAGCGCGCTCGATTTCCTGCGGGCCGACTACACTTTCCTGAACGAGCGGCTCGCCCTGCTGTACGGGATCGACACGGTGAAGGGCGGCGAGTTCCGCCGGGTGGAGCTGGAGGATTCGGCGCGCTGGGGCCTGCTCGGCAAGTCGGCGATCCTGATGCTGACCTCCTATCCCAACCGGACCGCGCCGGTGCTGCGCGGGGCCTATATCCTGGAAAACCTGATGGGCACGCCGCCGGCCGCCCCGCCGCCGAATGTCGAGGCGTTCCCGGAGATCGGCGCGGGCGAGAAGGCGCTGACGGTGCGCGAGCGCCTGATCATGCACCGGTCCGCGGCCACCAGCTGTTACAGCTGTCACGCGCTGATGGATCCGCTGGGCTTCGCGCTGGAGAATTTCGACGCGGTCGGCATGTGGCGCGAGGTCGACCGCTTCGCGGGCGAGGCCATCGATTCCTCCGGCACGCTGCCGGACGGCACGCCGGTCAGCGGGCCGGACGATCTGCGCGCCGCGCTGCTGCGCCGCCCGGACCAGTTCGTGCAGAACCTGACGCACAAGCTGATGCTGTTCGCGCTGGGCCGGCCGGTCGAATACCATGACATGCCGACGGTGCGGGCCATCGTGGAGCAGGCGGAAGCGGACGATTACCGCTTCTCTTCCATCGTGCTCGGCATTGTGAACAGCGACCAGTTCCGCAAGGCGACGGCGCCGGAGGCCGCGGGACAGGAAGAAGACACCGGCGAATACGAGGAGGCGGCCCTGCGCTGAGCGGGGCCCGAGGAGGTAGTCCGATGAATGTCCGCAAGCTGCATCTGTCCCGCCGCACGATCCTGCGCGGCGCGGGCGCCGCGATCGCGCTGCCGCTGCTGGATGCGATGGCGCCGGCCTCCACGGCGCTGGCCCAGACCGCCGCCGCGCCGAAGATGCGCGCCGCCTTCATCTATTTCCCGCACGGCCAGCTGATGGACCGCTGGACGCCGGACGAGACCGGCGCGGCCTATACGATGAAGTCGAACCTGGCCGCGATGGAGCCGCACCGCGACTACATGACCATCGTCAGCGGCCTGCGGAACAAGGCCGGCGAAAGCCCGGCGCCGCACGCCATCATGGCGGGCACATGGCTGCCCTGCGTCCATCCGAGCAAGGGCGGGGGCAAGAGCGCCGACCAGATCCTGGCCGAGGCGATCGGCCAGGACACGCCGCTGCCCTCGCTGGAGCTGGCGACCGAGATCGGGAAGAATTGCGACGCGACCTTCGGCTGCAATTACGGCAACACGATCTCCTACCGCACGGCCACGCAGCCGCTGCCGATGGAGTACAATCCGCGCAAGGTCTTCTATCAATTGTTCGGACAGGGCGACACGGCCGAGGAGCGCGAGGCGATCGCGCGCGAGACCGGGTCCATCCTGGACGCGGTGTCGGCGGAGGCCGCCAGCCTGCGCGCGGATCTGGGCGCGGCGGACCGGGCGCGCGTGGCCGACTATCTGGACTCGGTGCGCGAGATCGAGCGCCGCATGCAGAAAATGGCCGACCAGGACATGTCGGCGATGGACCTGCCGGACGCGCCGGTCGGCGTGCCGGCCGATTTCGACGAGCACCTGGCCCTGATGTACCAGCTGATGGCGCTGGCCTGGCAGGCGGACCTGACGCGCGTGCAGAGCTTCATGGTCGCCAAGGAAGTCAGCATGCGGTCCTATCCGAACCTGAACGTGTCGGACGCCTTCCACCCGCTGTCGCACCACCAGAACGATCCGGCCAAGCAGGAGCGCCTGTCGCGGGTGCAGACCTTCCATAACGAGCATTTCGCCAAGTTCATCGACACGCTGAAATCCACGCCGGACGGCGAAGGCAACCTGCTGGACCAGTCGATGATCCTGTACGGGTCGAACATGTCGAACTCCGACCTGCACAATAACGATCCGCTGCCGGCGGCGGTGCTGGGCAAGGCCTGCGGCGCCATCAAGGGCGGCCAGCACGTCGCCTATGAGCAGGACACCCCGCACGCCGACCTGATCCTGACGCTGCTGCGCCGGGCGGGCGCCGAGGTGGAAAGCCACGGCGACGACGGCACGCAGGAACTGACGGAGATCTGAGCATGAAGGTCTGGCTCGCCAGCGCCGCGCTGCTGCTGGCGCCGCTTCCGGCGCTGGCGCAGGCTGACATCGCCGACGCCGTGGCGTCGGAGGATTTCGCCGCCGCGCAGGACCTGATCCGCGGGCGCGGCGACGTGAACGCGGCGCAGGCCGACGGCACCACGGCGCTGATGTGGGCGGCCTATCACGGCGACGCCGACCTGGTGAAGGCCCTGCTGCGCCGCCAGGCCGACCCGAACGCGGTGAACGCCTACGGCGCCAGCGCGCTGGGCGAGGCGGCCAATAATGGCGACGCAGACATCATCGAATTGCTGCTGGACGCCGGCGCCGATCCGAACGTTTCCAACGCCGAAGGCCAGACGCCGCTGATGCAGATCGCGCGCACCGGCGCGGCGGAGGGCGCGCGCCTGCTGCTGGAGGCCGGGGCCGATCCGAACGCCGTGGAGCAGTGGAGCGGCCAGACCGCCCTGATGTGGGCCGCCGCGCGCCATCACCCGGACATGATCGACGTGCTGCTGGACGGCGGGGCCGACCCGGATGCGCAGGCTTTCGTGCGCGACTGGGGGCGGCGCATCACCTCCGAACCGCGGCCGAAGGACATGGACCGGGGCGGGCTGACGCCGCTGCTGTACGCCGCGCGCGAGGGCTGCACCGAATGCGTGCGCCGGCTGCTCGAAGGAGGCGCCGATCCGGACAAGGCCGATGGCGACCGCGCCACGCCGCTGGTCCTGGCGCTGATGAACATGCACCAGGACGCCGCCGCCGCCCTGATCGAAGGCGGCGCCGATCTGGATAAATGGGATCTGTACGGCCAGCACCCGCTCTATATGGCGGTCGACGTGAACACGACCCCGGCCGGCGGGCGGCCGGACATTCCGTCCATGGATACGCTGCGCCCGCTGGATGTCGCGCAGATGCTGCTGGACCGGGGCGCGAACCCGAACCTGCAGCTGAAGGTGCGCCCGCCCTATCGCAACGTCATCCAGGACCGGGGCGGCGATAATGTGCTGTCCACCGGGGCGACGCCGCTGCTGCGCGCCGCCAAGGCGGGCGACAATGACGCGATCCGCCTGCTGCTGTCCGACCCGCGCACGCTGGTCGACCTGCCGACGGCCACGGGCGTCACCCCGCTGATGACCGCCGCGGGCATGGGCCATGGCGCCAACCCGACGCGCGGGCGCTACAAGACCGAGGAACAGGGCGTGGAGTCGATCCGCATCCTGGCCGAAGCGGGCGCGGACGTGAACGCGCGCAGCGAGGACGGCGACACCGCGGTGCACGCCGCGGTCCAGAAAGGCTGGGGCGACATCATCGCGGTTCTGGCCGAACTGGGCGCGGACCTGAGCGTGGAGAACAATCGCGGCGTGACGCCGCTGCAGATCGCGCTGGGCGATGTGGAGCGCGGCCGCTTCCAGGCGCCCGCCGAGCCGCAGCCGGAGATCGCCGCGCTGCTGGAGCGTCTGATCGCCGGGGACACCGCGTCGCTGGATGCGGGCGAGGCCGAGCCGTCCTGACCGGACGCTGCTGAACAGGCGGCGTCGACCGGGCGGCGCTGCGGCGTTTCGTCCCGTTAAGCTGCTGGTCTGTCTGCTTGTTCCGGCGGGCCGGGGCGGTCAAAATTGAGCAGAAGTCACTGACGGACCGCAGGGGCGCAGGGGGAGCGCGGCGGTCCGCAGGCCGGCGGCGGGACACGCCGCGAAGACCGGCCGGAACGGGCGAAACGCCCAGGGAGGACAGTATGAGCGACAAGACGAACGATTCCGGTGCGGGCATCAGCCGCCGTTCGGTCCTGACCGGCGCGGGCGCCGCGGGGCTGGGCGGGCTGGCCGCCGCCGCGGGCGGGGCCGCGCAGGCCCAGGCGCCCGGCATGGCGCAACGGCCGCCCCAGACCACGCCGACCGATTTCACCGACGGCGGCGTGCATTTCCGCTCCGAAAGCAATCTGCGCGACTGCGAGGTCGAAGGGACGATCCCTGAGGATCTGGCGGGCGCCTTCTATCGCGTCGGGCCGGACCCGCAATATCCGTTCCGCTTCCCCGAAAACATCGCCTTCGACGGGGAGGGCCATGTCGGCGCGTTCTTCTTCCGGAACGGCCATGTCGACTTCGTCAGCAAATACCCGAAGACCCAGCGCTATCTGGCGCAGGCCGAGGCGCGCGAGGCGCTGTTCGGCATGTACCGCAATCCGCTGACCAACGATCCGCGCGTGGAAGGGGTCAGCCAGGGCACGGCGAACACCAATATCATCGTGCACCACGGCAAGCTGTTCGCGCTGAAGGAGGACAGCCCGCCGGTGGCGATGGACCCGCTGACGCTGGAGACCACCGACAATATGTACGCCTATGACCGGGAGCAGTATCCGGCCATGGCGTCCAGCGCCCACCCGAAGATCGACCCGGTGACCGGGGAGATGATCAGCTTCGGCTACGAGGCCAAGGGCATCGGCACCGACGATCTGTATGTCTATTCGGTCAATCCGCAGGGCCAGATCACCTGGGAAGCCTGGGTGAAGGTGCCCTATGCCTGCATGATCCACGACTTCGCGGTGACGCAGAGCCATATCGGCTTCTTCGTCATCCCGATGCAGGTGGACATGGCGCAGATGCGCGCCGGCGGCGTGCATTTCAGCTACGATTCCAGCCTGCCGTCCTATCTGGGCGTGATGCGGCGCGGCGGCGACGGCTCCGACCTGATGTGGCTGAAGGGGCCGGAGCGGATGTCGACCCACACGATGGGCGCGTGGTCCGACGGCGACAAATTCTACTTCGACATGGATATGGGCACGTCGAACCAGTTCCCGTTCTTCCCGAACGTGAACGGGGAGGCGTTCAATCCGATCACCGCGGGCGGCTATGTCTCCCGCATGACGGTCGACTTCTCCAACAAGGAGCCGCGGCCCTACGATATCGAGACAATGTATCCGGACTTCGCCGGCTATCTGCCGCGCCAGGACGACCGGTATCAGACGCTGCAATACCGCTATGGCTTCATGCCTGGCACGCACCCGACCGAGAAGGTGGACGAGCGGCTGGCCCGCGGGGCGCCGCCGCGCAATTCCTGGGTCATGTTCGACCATGCCGACCGGTCGCTGCGCTACGCGTTCTCCGGCCCCGAAACGACGGTGGACGAGATGACGTTCATCCCGAGGAGCGCCGACGCGCCGGAAGGCGACGGCTATCTGACCGGGGTGGCGCACAACCCGCTGTCCAACACGTCCGAGCTGCTGCTGTTCGACACCGCCGGGCTGGAGGACGGGCCGATCGCCCGGGTGAAGCTGCCCTATCGGGTGTTCGGCCAGATCCACGGATGGTGGACGCCGGCCAGTGAAATCCCCGGCTGGGACGACGCGGTCTGATCGCGTATCCTCCCCGCAACAAAAGCGTGGGGAGGACGCGATGACCAAGAAGGACGCAGCCGGCGTCAGCCGCCGGAATCTGTTGAAGGGACTGGGCGGCGGGGCCGCCGGAATGGGCCTGGCCGCGGCCGCCGCGCTGCCGGCGCGGGCCCAGTTCGGCCCGCCGGGCGGCGCGCCGCGCCCGCCCCAGACCACGCCGACCGATTTCACCGACGGCGGCAATCATTTCCGCACCGAGGTCGATCTGCGCGACTGCGAGGTCGAGGGAAAAATCCCGGAGGATATTTCCGGCGTCTTCTATCGCGTCGGGCCGGACCCGCAATATCCGTTCCGTTTCCCGGAGAACATCGCCTTTGACGGCGAGGGCCATGTGGCGGCCTTCTATTTCCGGAACGGCCATGTCGACTTCAAGAGCCGCTATCCGCGCACCCAGCGCTATCTGGCGCAGGCCGAGGCGCGCGAGGCGCTGTTCGGCATGTACCGCAATCCCTACACCGTCGATCCGCGGGCGGAGGGCGTCAGCCTGGGCACCGCGAACACCCAGATCGTGGTGCACCACGGCAAGCTGTTCGCGCTGAAGGAAGACAGCCCGATGGTGGCGATGGACCCCCTGACGCTGGAGACGCTGGACAATTACTATCTGTTCGGCGGCGACTACAAAGCGGTCGCCCATACCGCCCACCCGAAGATCGATTCCCATACCGGCAACATGATCGGCTATGGCTACGAGGCGAAGGGCATCGGCACGACGGACATCTATGTCTATGAGGCCGACACCAGCGGCAGGATCATCTGGGACGCCTGGGTCAATGCACCCTATGTCGCGATGATCCACGACTTCGCGGCGACCGAGAACCACATCGCCTTCTATCTGTGCCCGCTGGTCACCGACGAGGCGCAGATGCGCGCCGGCGGCGTGCATTTCAGCTTCGACTCCAGCCTGCCCACCTATGTCGGCGTGATGCGCCGGGGCGGCGACGGGTCGGACATGCAATGGCTGCAGGGCCCGCTGGGCATGGCGACCCATACGATGGGCGCGTTCAGCGACGGCGACATGTTCTATTACGACCAGGACATGGGGGAATCGAACCAGTTCCCGTTCTTCCCGATGAAGAACGGCGAGCAATGGGACCCCGCCAAGGCGGCGGGCAAGATCACCCGCATCTCCGTCGACACGTCGAACCGCACGCCGCGCATGTACGACATGACGCAGCATTTCCCCGGCTTCACCGGCGCGCTGCCGCGGCAGGACGACCGCTATAACACCGTGCCGTACCGGTTCGGCGTGATGGGCTCGCGCAACGCCAACGGTCCGTCCGGCTGGACGATCTATGACTGGGAGACCGGCCAGACCAAGACCTATTCGCCGGATGAGGGCACGTCGCTGCAGGAGATGAGCTTCATCCCGCGCCGCGAGGGCGCCGCGGAGATGGACGGCTATCTGGTGGGCGTGAACGACCGGCCGGCCGAGGGCCATTCCGAGGTGATCCTGGTGGACACCGACAGCATGGAGCGGATCGCGCGCGTGATCCTGCCCTATCGCATCATGGGCCAGGTGCATGGCTGGTGGGCGGATTCCAGCCTGATCCCGGGCTGGGACGAGGCGGTCTAGCCCAATCCCAATATAAACGGGCTACCGGTTGTGGTAGGTCTTTCCTCTCAACCTTTGGGGGAGGGGCTAAGATGGTAGATGAAGGTGTTGCTGCTCAGGGCGGAACGCAGCACGGCAAAACAGGCGAGGAAGAGCCGCAGCGCGTGGTTATCGTCCGCAAGGATTGGAGCGCCAAGTACGTTCCTCTTCAAACCGATGGCGGTCGAATCCGGGTTAGTCTGTCTTTCGGGACGATGTTCGGTTTGGCGTGTACGTTTGTGTTGGTCCAGTTCCTGGTCGGGGTGGGCGCTTTTCTACTGTTCGGTTCGATGGTGATGTCGCTCGGCAGCGGATACTGAGCCTTCTTCGGTCTCCAGTGCGTGCGTGAGGCGGCTCAGCAGGTCGTAGAGCCGGGCCGTCTCCGCCGCGCCGAAGCGTTCGGCGATGCGGGCGTATTCGGCCTCCGATTCCGGGGCGATGCGGTCGAACAAAGCGCGGCCCTTTTTCGTCAGCGCGACATGCGCGCGGCGCTGGTCGCCCGCCACCTGGGTGCGGGCCAGAAGGCCGCGCCCGACCATGTCGCGCAAAATCCGGGTCAGGCTGGGCTTCAGGATGAAGGTCTTCTCGGCCAGCGCCCCGATCTCCAGCCGCTCCGTCTCGTGCAGGGCGCGGATGACGCGCCATTGCTGTTCGCTGAGCCCGTGCTGGCGGATGACGCCGCGAAAGCCGCGCATGACGGATTCGCGCGCGCGCAGCAGCGCCATCGGCAGCGATTGATCGAACGGGCGAAGGGCGGGTTCAGCCATCCGCCACGCCGTTCACCAACCGCCCGATGACGGGGCATTCCACGACGATCTCGTCGCCCGGCGTCAGATATTTCGGCGGGTCGAAGCGCGCCCCGGCGCCGGTGGGCGTGCCAGTAGAGATCAGGTCGCCGGGCTTCAGCTCCGCAAAGCTGGAGATGTAGGAAATCAGATAGTCGAACGGGAACATCAGATTGTCGGTCGCGTCGCTCTGGCGGACCTCCCCGTTCACGCGCGTCTCGATGGCCAGATTGGCGTAGTCGAACCCCTCATCGGCGGTGACCATCCAGGGACCGATGGCGCCGGAATGGTGGAAGTTCTTCCCCTGGGTCACGTTGAACTTGGCGTGGCGCAGCCAGTCGCGCACCGAGCCCTCGTTCATCAGGGTCAGGCCGGCGATATGGGGCAGCGCCTCGGCGCGCGGGATGCGCCGCCCGCCCTTGCCGATCACGATCACGATCTCGCCCTCATAGTCGAGCTGATCGCTCTCGGCGGCCGGGCGGATCAGGTCGTGGCGGTGGCCCACAAACGTGTCGGGCGTGCGGATGAAGAGGGAGGGGAATTCCGGCGCCTCGCTGCCGTCCTTGTACTCGGCGTTGCGGTTTCCGTAGTTCACCCCGACGCAGAAAATCTTTTCCGGGTCGGGCAGGAAGGGCGCGTAGTCCGCCCCGTCCAGCGCGGCGACGGGCTCGCGCTCCCCGGCCGCGTCGACCAGCGGCTTGCGGCCCTCCGGCGACAGGAAAGAGTGGATGGCGCGGTATTCCGGCCCGGCCAGATCGGACAGGTCGACGATCCCACCCTCGGTCGCGGCGCCCCAGGCCGGCGATCCGTTTTTCAGGAAACGCAGCAGCCTCATGCCGCCGCGCCCTGCAGCAGGCCGGCGCGCGCCAGCACCGCGTCCAGCCGCTGTTCCAGCTCCGGCGTCGCCGGCGCCATGGGCAGGCGGTGCTCGTTGTGCGGGATCAGGCCGAGCCGCTTCATCATGTATTTGATCGGGATCGGATTGGTGTCGAAGAACACCGCCTTGTTCAGCTCCAGAAGGCGCTCATGCAGTTCGCGCCCGGCCGGAATGTCGCTGGCCCAGACCGCGTCGCACATTTTAGACAGCACGTCCGGGCGCAGATTGCCGACCGCGTTCATCAGGCCGCAGGCGCCGACGCACATCATCGGGAAGGACAGCTCCTCCAGCCCTACGAAGATGCGGAAGTCCGGCCCGAACTCCACCAGGCATTCGGTGGCGAAGCCAAGATCGTTCACCGCGTGCTTCATGCCGACAAAGGTCGGGCTGGAGTCCTTCAGCGCCTTGAACGTGTCCAGCGTGACGCTGACCGCCGTGCGGCCGGGGATGTGATAGACCATCCAGGGCAGGTCGTGCCGCTTCGCCAGCTCCCGATAATACTCCACCAGCCCGCGCTGGGGCGGCCTGGAATAATAGGGCGTGACGATCAGCAGGGCGTCCGCGCCGGCCTTTACCGCGTGGTCGGTCAGGGCCTGGGTCTCCGCCAGCGACTGGGAGCCGGTTGCCGCCACGACGGGCACGCGGCCGGCGGCGCGCTCCACGGCGACGTCCACGATGCGGTTGCGCTCCTCCACCGTCAGGCTGGCGGGCTCCGACGTTGTGCCGTTGACCAGCACGCCGTGGCTGCCGCCCTTGATCTGGAACTCCACCATTTCGCCATAGGCGTCGTAATCGACCGCGCCGCCGGAAAACGGCGTGATCAGGGGCGGGATCGAGCCCTTCAGGCGGGACAAATCCATTGGTGCGCTCCGGCGAATATTGACGCGTGCGGGTGTTTCGTTAACATGTTAACTATCATCCGCCCGGACGCCGATCAATGCCGCATATCGTCATCGAATATTCCGCCAATCTGGACGGCGATCTGGATATCCAGGCGCTGGTCGACGCCATGCACGAATCCGCGCTGGCCACCGGCGTGTTTCCGGCGGGCGGGGCGCGCACGCGCGCCGCGCGGCGGGAGCATTACCGCGTCGCGGACGGGCGGCCCGAGGCGGCCTTTATCCATGTCGCCGCGCGCATCGGCACGGGCCGCGACAAGGACACGCGCGAGGCGGCGGGCGAGGCGCTGTTCAGGACGCTGACCCAGTTCACCGCGTCGGCGTTCGAGGCCCGGCCGCTGGCGATCAGTTTCGAGCTGTCGGAAATCCCCGACGACTTCAAACGCAAGAAAAACAACATCCACGACTATCTGAAACGCGAGGCGGCGGAATGAGCACGGCGATGCTGGACACGAGCGCGGCGGAAACGAGCGCAAACCGCGCCGCGGCGCACGCCTATCTGGAGCGGCTGTCGGCGCGGCCCCTGGGCCATTTCATCGACGGGGCGGCGACGGACGGCGCAGTAAACGACGGGGCTGGCGGCGAGGCGTTCGAGATCACCGATCCGACCACCGGCGCGGTGCTGGGCCAGGGGATCGGCGGGACGGAGGCGGACATCGACGCGGCGGCGAAAGCGGCCAAGCGCGCCTTCCCCGGCTGGGCGGCGACCAGCGGCGCGGACCGGCGCGAGCTGCTGCACGCGGTGGCCGACGCCATCGTGGCGCGGGCGGAAGAGATCGCGCTGGTCGAGAGCCTGGATTGCGGCCAGCCGATCCGCTTCATGTCCAAGGCGGCGCTGCGCGGGGCGGAGAATTTCCGCTTCTTCGCCGACCGCGCGCCGGGCGCGCAGGACGGGCTGGCGCTGCCCTCGCCGGCGCACATCAATTACACGATGCGCCAGCCGATCGGGCCGGTCGGCGTGATCACGCCCTGGAACACGCCCTTCATGCTGGCGACGTGGAAGATCGCGCCTGCGCTCGCGTCGGGCTGCACGGTGGTGCACAAGCCGGCCGAATGGAGCCCCTATAGCGCGCGGCTGCTGATCGAGATCGCGAACGAGGCCGGCCTGCCGCCGGGCGTGTTCAACGCGGTGAACGGTCTGGGCGAAGTCGCCGGGCGGGCGCTGACCGAGCATCCGGACATCAAGGCGGTGGCGTTCGTGGGCGACACGAAGACCGGCCGGGCGATCATGCGCCAGGGGTCGGAGACGCTGAAGCGCGTGCATTTCGAGCTGGGCGGCAAGAACCCGGTCGTAGTGTTCGACGACGCCGATCTGGACCGGGCGCTGGACGCGGTCGTGTTCATGATCTTCAGCCTGAACGGCCAGCGCTGCACCTCCTCCTCCCGCCTTCTGGTGCAGGAGAGCATCGCAGAGGATTTCACCGCCAGAGTCGTGGAGCGCGCGAAGCGGCTGAAGGTCGGCGATCCGCTGGAGAAGGAGACGGAAGTCGGGCCGCTGATCCATACGCGGCACCGGGAAAAGGTGATGTCCTATATGGACGTCGCCCGCGAGGGCGGGGCCCAGATCGCCTGCGGCGGCGACGCGGAGGGCCTGTCCCCGGACGGCTATTTCGTGCGCCCGACCGTGTTCACCCGCGCGCGGCAGGACATGCGCATCGCGCGGGAGGAAATCTTCGGCCCGGTCCTGACCGTCATCCCGTTCGCGGACGAGGCCGACGCGATCCAGAAGGCCAACGACGTCGATTACGGTCTGGCCGGCTATCTGTGGACCGGCGACGCCGGGCGCGCGCACCGCGTGGCGCAGGCCATGGAGGCCGGCATGATCTGGGTGAACAGCGAGAATGTGCGCCACCTGCCCACGCCGTTCGGCGGCATGAAGCAGAGCGGCGTCGGGCGGGACGGCGGCGATTACAGTTTCGACTTCTATATGGAGACGAAGAACGTCGCCGTGGCGCTGGGTCCGCACCGCGTGCCGAAACTGGGGGCCTCCTAGAATGGGGAAGCGCCGACCCTGGGGAAGGGCCGGCGCTCTTACGCCGCTCAGCGCTATCTGCGAGGGCTAGTTGAGATAGCGCTGGGCGCTTTCCGTGCTGCACGGAAAGATCTCGATCTCCGTATCGGGATCGGCGCGGACGAGGCGCACGGGCCGCGTCACGCTTTGCGTCAGGTATTGCGGGTCGCGGACGGTGATCTCCCCGATCAGCGTCCGGCCGTCCGGCGACAGGCGGTAGCGTTCGGTCACGCTGCGGGATTCGCTGCCCGGCGCGTTGCGGGCGAGGCCGCCGGCGACCGCCGACAGGTTTCCGGTTTCGATCACCAGCGCGTCGCCCTCGATCCGCCAGACCGCTTCGCCGCCGGGGGTGTGCGGGCCCCCGGCGACGCGCTCTCCGGACGCGATCGTGCGGGTCGCGGTGGAGAATTCGTGGAAGATGGTCAGCGCCCCGCCGTCCTCCGCCGTCCAGTCCTGAAGGCCGGGCGCGCCGGCGATCTTGGGCAGGCTTTCGGGCAGGCAGTTATTGATCGGCAGGTCGTGCGGATCGGTCCGGGCGAAGGCCGCGCGGCCCTCCGCGGTCATCAGGCGCCAGACCGCCAGATCGCCGCGATCCAGACCGTCGATATGCGCCAGCGCTGCGGGAATTTCGGATTCGTCCGCCGCTTCGGGCGGACCGCCGCGGGAGCCCGGGCCCTGGGGCGGAGCCGGCGGCGGGCCGGCGGGACGGAATTTGCGTTCGGGGCCCTGCGGACCGAACCCCTGGGGGCGGCCGTCCGGCGCGCCTGCGCCGGGACCGGAAATCCAGACGCCTTCGAAAGCTGCGAGGGGGCTCGCGGTCAGGTCCGCCGCGGCCTGGCCGGCGCCGGGAATGGCGGCCAGCAGGGAAGCGGCGGCTGCGCCGCACAGCGTTGTTCGGGTCATTGTCCTCTCCCGTCTTCGCGCCCTCGCGATGCAGGCTTTCACGCGCGGCGGGAGAGATTCCGTCGCGGAAAGTTTTTTGGCCGATTGGGTGTGCGCTTCCGCCTGCGGCTTTCGCGCGCCTATTCGGCGGCCTGTTTCGCCGCTTCGCTGTCCAGATTCACCACGCCGATCGTGCAGCCGACCGCGAAGATCGGGATCGGTTCGTAGAACCAGATATCGGCCGACGCGCCCTCGGTCGCGCCGCTGACGGCGAGGAAGGTGCGGATTTCGAACCCGCCCTGTCCGGCGTCGCGCAGGGTTTCCGCATCGCTATAGGCGGTCAGGGCGTCGCGGTCGCCGCGCGTCCATTTGTCCAGGAAATCGCGGTCCCACGCCTCGTTGATCTTTCCGCTGTTGGGCGTGGCGGGCCAGTGGCTGATGCCGCCGGTGCCGACGATGGCGATCTTTTCCGGCGCCGCGTCGCAGGCCCGGCGCAAAGCGCGGCCGAATTCCCAGACCCGGTGCAGCGGGGTCAAAGGCGGGCCCTGGCAGTTGATATTGACCGGAACGATGTCGAGATCGCCCCCGGGGTCCAGGAAATGGATCGGCACCATCATGCCGTGATCGAATTTCCATTCCTCGGCATAGGCGACGTCCACGGTCTGCATCACTTCGGTGATGATGCGGCGCGACAGGTCCGGATTGCCGGGCCAGGTGCCGCGCGGAATCTTCAGCCAGTCCGGGTCCTCGATCGGGCCTTCATATTCCTCGCCCATGCCGATGCAATAGGCGGGCATGTTGTCCATGAAGAAATTGGCGAAATGCTCCGCCCCGACCAGGACCAGCGCCTCCGCCCCGCTGCCCCGGATCGCCTGCGCCATCCTGCGATAGGCGGCGTAGAAGGCATCGCGAAGCTGCGGGTCGGCGCGTTCGGCGCGGGCGGTGATGCCCGGGGCGTGGCTGGCGACGCCGGCGAAGACCAGGCTCATACCGCGCCGCCTTCCCCGCCATCGACGGCGGCATAGAGGCCGCCCTTCACCTGGCCGTGCTTTTTCAGCCCGTCTTTCATGGCCTGGATGTATTCGTCCCATTCGAAGCCGCGCCAGGCGGCGAAATGCATCAGGATCTGGCCGTTCACGCCCATGATATAGAGCTCGCCGACATCGTCGGTGCGGATCGCGGCCTCTTCCTCCGGCGTCAGCCTGTAGTTCGCCAGCAGCCCGTCCAGATCCTCCGTGAAGGCGCGCTGGACGCGCGGATCGCGGTTCAGCTCGTAGATCAGTTTCTGCAGCGAATAGAGACTCATGACGTCCTGCGGTCGTGGCGCCAGCGATCTATAGCACGGCGCGGCGGGCCCGGGTGCGGCGCAGAGACGCGGCGCAAGCATGTAACAGGGGCGTAACTCACTGGTAACATTGGAGACGTTGGGCGAATTACCGTTTCCACCGACTTGATGAAAGCCGTTCCGGCCACTAATACCCTTCGCCAAGGGAGCGACAAGGACGCCGCCCCGGGCCACACAAGAACAAGCCCGGCGCGCAGCGACCGTCGAGCAAGGACAATGAACCGCGCAGGCTCACGACGGGCCGGGTGCGCGCGAAGCGGGAGCGGAACGGCATGTATGAATTCGCCGAGTGGCTGAGCACGACGCCGCTCCTGGGGCTGGCCAACAGCATCTGGGGCTGGGGGTTCAGCGAATGGATGCGCGCCAATTTCTGGGTCATTCCGACGGTCCAGACGATCCACATCCTGGCCATCGCCGCGGTGTTCGGCAGCGTCTTCATGATCAATCTGCGGATTCTGGAGCTGGCCGGGCGGACCCAGACCATGACCTGGACGGCGCAGCGTTACCTGCCCTGGGTCTGGTGGGGGCTGCTGGTCCTGCTGGTCAGCGGCGCGCTGCTGATCATCGCCGAGCCGCCGCGCGAACTGGTGAACCCGGCCTTCTGGATCAAGATGGGGCTGGTCCTCATCGCGACGCTGGTCAGCCTGTGGTTCCAGGCGACGGTTCGCAGGAACATCGCGATCTGGGAGACCAGCCATCCCAAGCGCGTGCTGATCCGCATCGCCGCCGTCGCCGTGATCGTGCTTTGGGGCGCGATCATCGTGATGGGCCGCTGGATCGCCTATGCGCCCGTCTACTAGGCGCGATAACGGATTTCAAAAAGGACCGGGCCGATGAATTTGGACGCGTTTTGGCAAGCCCTTGAATACTCGCCGATCGGCGATTTCGTCGCGGTGTCCGGCTGGGCGTTTCCCGCCCTGGAATCGGCGCATGTGATCGGGGTTGTGCTGGTGGTCGGCTCGATCGCCATCATGGATCTGCGCCTTCTGGGCGTGGCCTCGAAGGTCTGCTCGGTTTCGCAGCTGTCGCGCGACACGCTGCCCTGGACCTGGGCCGCGTTCGTGGTCGCGGCGGTCACCGGCGGGCTGCTGTTCTTCAGCAACGCCAGCGGCTACGCCGCCAACAGCTTCTTCCAGTGGAAGATGGTGCTGCTGATCCTGGCCGGGCTGAACATGGCGATCTTCCACTTCTTCACATGGAAGAGCGTGCACAACTGGGACGTGGATTGCGAAGTGCCGACGGCCGGCAAGGTGGCCGGCGCGCTGTCGCTGATCTTCTGGATCCTGGTCGTGACGTGCGGCCGCTGGATCGGCTTCACGCTGGGCGGCTTCTTCTAGAGGCTTTCCAGCTTCGCCTGCAGGCTGAGCATGTCGCGCCAGGTCTGGGCCTTCCAGGCCGGCTGGCGCAGCAGGAAGGCCGGGTGAAGCACGGGCAGGGCCGGCAAGGCGGTCTCCGTCGGGGCGCCCGAGGCGTCCCGGATCCGGTATTCGGACCAGCGCCCGCGCATCCGCATGATCCCCTCGCTCGTTCCCAGCATGGTCTGGGCGGCGAGCTTGCCGGCGAAGACCAGAACTTTCGGCTGGGCCAGCGCGATATGCCGCTCCACGAAGGGCAGGCAGGCGCGGATGTCGTCTTCGGACGGGTTGCGGTTGCCGGGCGGGCGCCAGAACAGGATGTTGGAGACATAGATCGCCTCCCGGTCCAGGCCGATGGCGGCGAACATCCGGTCCAGCAGCAGGCCGGAGCGGCCGACGAACGGCTCCCCGCGCGCGTCTTCTTCGAAGCCCGGCGCCTCGCCCACCACCATCACGCCGGAGGTCAGCGCGCCGCGGCTGAACACGGTGTTCTTCGCCGTGGCCTTCAGGGCGCAGCCCTCGAACGCCTCCACCGCCGATTTCAGCGCCTGCAGGGAGTCCGCGGCCGCTGCGGCGGCGCGCGCCTCGCTCTGGGCCTTCACGGCAGGGGCTTCGGCGGCGGGGGGCGGCGCGGCGGGTTCGGGCGCAGCTTCGCGCTGGACCCCGCGCGGGCGCAAGGACGGCGCCCCGGCGACGCCCGGGCGCGGCGCGGGCGGGGGCGGGGGGACCGCCACGCCGGCGTCCGCCCACCAGTCCATCAGCGCGGTGCGCGCGGCCTCGGCCGCTGTGGACGCCTTGGTCAAATTCTGGCCCATAATCGCCGCATACGATAAGACCTTGTTTCGTTTAATACGAGACGTCTGGAGGAGACGTGGCCGAAACCGGCGAAGCCGACGCGCAGGCGCGCGAATCGATGGAGTTCGACGTCGTGATCGTGGGCGCGGGGCCGGCCGGCCTGGCCAGCGCGATCCGTCTGAAACAGCGCGCCGAGGCGGCGGGGACGGAGATTTCCGTCGCCGTGCTGGAGAAGGGTTCGGAGGTCGGGGCGCATATCCTGTCCGGCGCGGTGGTCGACCCCGTGGGGCTGGACGCGCTGATCCCCGACTGGCGCGAAAAAGACTGTCCTCTCAACACGCCAGTGACCAAGGACCGGTTCCTGCTGATGGGCGAGCGGAGCAGCATCGCGATCCCGAATTTCGTCATGCCGCCGCTGATGAGCAATCACGGCAATTATGTCGGCAGCCTGGGCGATCTGTGCCGCTGGCTGGGCGAGCAGGCCGAGGCGCTGGGCGTGGAGATCTATCCGGGCTTCGCCGCCGCCGACCTGGTGATGCAGGACGGCGCGGTGACCGGCGTGGTCACCAATGATTTCGGCGTCGGCAAGGACGGCGAGCCGAAGGAGTCCTATCAGCCCGGCATGGCGCTGCTCGGCAAATATGTGCTGCTGGGCGAGGGCGTGCGCGGGAATCTGTCGAAGCGGCTGATCGCCGAGTTCGGCCTGGATTCGGGGCGCGAGCCGCAGAAATACGGCATCGGCCTGAAAGAGCTGTGGCAGGTCGCCGAGGGAAAGCACGAGCCGGGCCTGATCGAGCACAGTTTCGGCTGGCCGCTGGATTCGAAGACCGGCGGCGGCTCCTTCCTCTATCATTTCGGGTCGGAGGCGGAGCGCTATGTCTATGTCGGCTTCGTCGTCCACCTGAACTACGAGAACCCGTATCTGGACCCGTACCGGGAGTTCCAGCGGTTCAAGCACCATCCGGACATCGCCGCGACGCTGGAGGGCGGCAAGCGCATTTCCTATGGCGCGCGCGCGATTTCCGAGGGCGGCTATCAGTCGGTGCCGGCTCTGGTCTTCCCCGGCGGGGCGCTGATCGGCGACGCGGCGGGCTTCGTGAACGTGCCGCGCATCAAGGGCAGCCATAACGCGGTGCAGACCGGCATGATGGCCGCCGACGCCGCGTTCGACGCGCTGGCGGAGGGCCGCGCCGCCGACCGGCTGGACGCCTATCAGAAGGCCTATGCCGGCAGCGCCGTGGCGAAGGATCTGCGCCGCGTGCGCAATGTGAAGCCGCTCTGGTCGAAATTCGGCCTCGTCGGCGGGGTCGTGCTGGGCGGTCTGGACATGTGGCTGAACACGCTGTTCGGCGTCTCCCCCTTCGGCACGATGGGCCATGGCAAGACCGACGCGGCGGCGACGAAGCCGGCGGAGGACTGCCGCAAGATCGAGTATCCGAAGCCCGACGGGGTGCTGAGTTTCGACCGGATGTCGAGCGTGTTCCTGTCGAACACCAATCACGACGAGGACCAGCCGAGCCATCTGAAGGTGCGCGATCCGGACTATCCGCTGGAGACCGAGTTGGCGGTGTATGGCGGGCCGTCCACACGCTATTGTCCGGCAGGCGTGTATGAATATGTGGAGGCGCCGGGCGGCGGTCTGCGGTTCCAGATCAACGCCCAGAACTGCGTCCACTGCAAAACGTGTGACATCAAGGACCCCGGACAGAATATCATCTGGACTCCGCCCGAAGGCGGCGGGGGGCCGAACTACCCGAACATGTAGATGCGAGCAGGCCATTGAAACCGACACCGCCACACGCCGCCCCGATCCGTCCGCGCCGCGCGCTCGCGGCCGTGCTGGCCTGCGGCGCGGCGCTGGGCGTGGCGGCCTGTGCGGTGGCCGCCGCCCCGGTCTGGGCGGACGATGACGGGCCGGAGACGCCTTACGGCGCCTATCTGGCGGCGCGCTGGGCCGACGCCCTGCAATCGCCCGAGGACGCCGCGCGCTATTATTCCGAGGCGCTGGAGCGCGATCCCGGCAACGCCATGCTGGTCAGCGAGGCGTTTCACGCCGCGCTGCTGGCCGCGGACTGGGATTTGACGGTCGAGCTGGGCGAGGCGGTGCTGGAAAGCGATCCGGCCAATGCCGAGGCGCGCCTGGCGCTGGCCGCCGACGCCATGGGCAAGGGCGAGTGGCGGCGCGCGACGCGGCTGCTGGACCAGGCCCAGATGGGGCCGCTGGACAATATCGTGGGCTCCGTCCTGCTGGCCTGGTCGCGCGCGGGCGCGGGCGACGAGGAGGGCGCGCTGGCCGCGCTGGCGCGGCCGGACGAGGCGGCGCTGTTCTCTGCTCTTGTCGGCCTGCATCAGGCGATGCTGCTGGACCGCGCCGGCGATCCGTCGGCGGAGACCAGCCTGCAGACCGCGATGGACGCCTATGCGCTGCCCGGCTTCGCGGCGCGCGAATACGGCCGGTTTCTGGAGCGGCGGGATCGCGCCGAGGCGGCCCGCGAGATCTATCTGCAGCGCCTGATGGAAAACCCGGACGACCGCATGGTGCGCGCCGAACTGGCGCGGCTGGATGCGGGCGATAATGCCCCGCGCATGCCGGCGGCGGACGCCGCCTCGCTGGCGCTGTACGGCGCGGCGGCGGCGCTGATGGGCCGGGACTTTTCCGACCGCGCCCAGACCTATCTGATCCTGGCGGTGCGGCTGGACGGCGAATTCTCGCCCGCGCGCATGCTGCTGGGCGAGATCATGATCGGCCAGGGCCGGCTGGAGCAGGCCGAGGAGATGTTCCGGGCGGCGATCGACGACCCGGCCGTGGGCGTGGAGGCCCGCATCCGCCTGGCGCAGATCGAGGCCGCGCGCGGCGAAACGGCGGCGGCCGAGGAGATGCTGCGCGCGCTGTGGGAAGACGACGGCACGGAGGATTCGGCGCGGGCCCTCGCCGACGCCCTGCGCGCGACGGAGAAGTGGGACGAGGCCGAGGCCCTGCTGACCCAGCTTCTGGACGCGCGCGCCGCGTCCGGCCAGGGCGCGGACTGGCGCCTGCTCTATGGCCGCGCGGTGACGCGGGAGCGCCAGGACAACTGGCCGCAGGCGGAAGAGGATTTCCGCGCCGCCATCGCCCTCAATCCCGACGACCCGACGCTGCTGAACTATCTGGGCTACGCCATGGTGGATCGCGGCAAGAATCTGGACGAGGGGTTCGAGCTGATCCGCCGCGCGGTGGCGCTGGCCCCGCGCGAAGGCTTCATCATCGACAGCCTCGGCTGGGCCTATTACCGGCTGGGCGAGTACGACGAGGCGGTGACCAATCTGGAGCGCGCCGCGGCGCTGGCCCCCGGCCAGGCCGACATCAACGACCATCTGGGCGACGCCTATTGGCGCGTGGGGCGGGAGCTGGAGGCGCGCTTCCAGTGGCAGCGCGCGCTGACCCTGGAGCCCGAACCCGATCTGCGCTCCGCGATCGAGACCAAGCTGGCGGCGGGCCTGCCGCCGGCGGGCGAGGCGCCGGCGCTGGCGGAGAACAAATGAGCCCTGGCTGCGCGCCGGCGAAGGTCAATCTTTGGCTTCATGTCGGAAAGCGGCGCAAGGACGGGTATCACGAGGTCGGCAGCCTGATCGCATTCGCGCTGGACGCGACGGACGAGCTGACGGCCGAGCCGGCTGACGCGCTGACGCTGAAGGTCGCGGGGCCGGAAAGCGCGGGCCTGTCCGGCGAGGCGGACAATCTGATCCTGAAGGCGGCCCGCGCGCTGGCGCGCGAGGCCGGCAAGCGCGACCCGGGCGCGGCGCTGACCCTGCACAAATCCCTGCCCGTGGCGTCGGGCATTGGCGGCGGGTCCGCAGACGCGGCGGCCGCGATGCGCCTGCTGAACGAGATGTGGGAGCTGGACTGGCCGCTGCCGCGGCTGGCGAAGATCGCCGAGGAGATCGGCGCCGACGCGCCGGTCTGCGTCTGGTCCCGTCCGGCGGCGGTGGAAGGCAAGGGCGAGCGGGTGGAGCTGCTGGGCGCCTGGCCGGAGCTGCACGCGGTGCTGATCAATCCGCGCCAGCCGGTGTCCACCAAAGACGTGTTCGACCGGCACGATTCGGCCGGCGGGAAGTCGGCCAACCGGGTGCGCCTGCCCTTGGGCGTGGCGCACGCGGCGGAAGCGATCACGCTGGTGCGGCAGGGCGGCAACGATCTGGAGCCCGCCGCCATGGCCATCGCGCCGGTGATCGCCGACGTGCTGGCGGCGCTGCGCGCCGAGCCGGATTGCGCGCTGGCGCGGATGAGCGGGTCCGGGGCAAGCTGTTTCGGGCTATATGACGGGCCGCAGGCGGCGGCGCGCGCCGCGGCGCGGATTTCGAAGGCGGAACCCGGCTGGTGGGTCATGGCGACCCGGCTGGGCGGGTGCGGGGAAGAGTAGGCGTGACGGGATTTGCAGGGGGAAGCGCGGCGCTGTTCATGATCGCCGCTCTGGGCGCCGTTCTGGGCGCCGCGGCGGCCAGCTGTTGCGGGCCGGTGGATACGCCGAACGAGCGCTCCAGCCACGTGCGGCCGCGGCCGCGCGCCGGCGGGCTGGGCCTGTTGCTGGGCGCGGGCGCGGCGCTGCTGGCGCTGGCGCTGGGGGCGGCGCCGGGCGTGCGCGCCGCGCTGGGGCCGGACGCCGGGCGGCTGGCGCTGATCATCGGCGCGGCGGCGGCGACGGGCGTGCTTGGCCTGCTGGACGACATGTCGGTGATCGGCCTGCGCACCAAATTCCTGGGCATCGCGGCGATGTCGCTTCTGGTCGCCTGGGTCGCCGGGCCGGTCCGGGTGGTGGACGCCGGCGCGGCGGCGGCGCTGCTGCCCTACTGGCTGGCGCTGGGCGGTTCGGCGCTGTGGGTCTTTGTGGCGATCAACGCCACCAATTTCATGGACGGGTCGGACGGCATGATCGCCGCCAGCATGGCGGTGGCCGGTCTGGCGCTGGCGGTTCTGGGCGCGGCCTCGGGCGCGCCGGTGGCGGCGGTGTGCGGCGTGGTGCTGGCCGGGTCGCTGACCGGGTTCGCGCCGTTCAACGCCCCGCATGCGCGCGTCTTCGCGGGCGACACCGGGGCGCTGTTCGCCGGGGCGCTGTTCGCGGCCGGGGCGCTGGATCTGGCCGATCACGGGCTGGCCGGCGCGGTCTGGTGCGCGCCGCTGCTGCTGGCGCCGTTCCTGGCCGATGTGTTCGCGACGCTGATCGTGCGCGCCCGGCGCGGCGCCTCGCTGATGGAGGGCCATCGCGAGCATGTCTATCAGATGCTGATCGCGCGCGGCGTGCCGCACTGGGGTGCGGCGGCGCTCTATGCGCTGGCCGGGCTGGTCTGCGCAGTGGTTGCGGCGATGGCGCTGTCGGCGGGGCCGGGGGTGGCGCTGGCCGTGATGGGGCTGGTCGCGGGAATCGGGCTGGCGGGCGCGGTGGCGGTCCGCCCGCTGCTGGCGCCGCGTCCGGTCAGGACGCCCGGCTGACCACGAATTCGGCCAGGCCCTGCATCGCGTCGCGCAAGGGCGACGGGGCGAACACGTCCAGCGCGTCGGCGGCTGCGGTCGCGCGCGCCCGCGCGGCGTCCAGCGTCGCCTCCACGCCGCGGCGGCGGCGCACCAGATCCAGCGCCTTCGCGAAATCCTCTTCGGTCTGATCCTTGTCCGCCATGACGCGCGACCAGAAGGCGCGCTCCTCGTCGCTGGCGCCGCGCAGGGCGACGGCGACCGGCATGGTGATCTTGCCCTCGCGGAAATCGTCCCCGACCGACTTGCCGAGCGCGGCGGTGTCCCCGCCATAGTCCAGCGCGTCGTCGACCAACTGGAAGGCCAGGCCCAGCGAGCGGCCATAGAAGGCGAGCGCCCCGCGCCGCGAATCGTCCGCGCCGGCCAGGATGGCCGGCGCCTCGGCGGCGGCGGCGAACAATTCGGCGGTCTTGGCCTCGATAATCGTCAGATAGTCGGCCTCGGTCAGCGCCATGTCGCCGGCGGCGGCGAGCTGGCGCACCTCCCCCTCCGCGATCACGCTGGCGGCGCGCGACAGCACGTCCAGCGCGTCCAGCGATCCGGCCTCGACCATCAGGTTGAAGGAGCGGGCGAACAGGAAGTCGCCGACCAGCACGGTCGCCTGATTGCCCCAGATCAGGTTGGCGGCGCGGCGGCCGCGGCGCAGATCCGACCCGTCAACGACATCGTCGTGCAGCAGCGTGGCGTTGTGGATGAACTCCACCGCGGCGGCCAGCTTGATATGGCCGTCGCCGCGATAATCGCACAGGCCCGCAGCGGCGATGGCGATCAGCGGCCGCAGGCGCTTTCCGCCCGCGCCGACCAGATGGTCGGAGATTTCGGGAATCATGCCGACCGGACTTTGCATCCGGCGGGCGATTTCCGCCTCCACACGCTTCATATCGCCGGCCAGAAGGCCTGCGATGCGCGTGAATGCGTTTTCTTGAGGCCCCGCCGGACGGCGAGCTTCAGAGACGACGGCCACGGGGCCCCCTTGTCGGCGTAACCTTGCGCCGGACAATAGAAAGCGGTTCAGACGGCGGCAAGCAAGCGGCCCCGACAGCAGGAGGACGCCGGTGAAGGAAATCATGAGAACGAACGATCCGGTTCGCCTGAACTGGGCCGAAACCCTGCTGCGCGAGGCCGGGCTGAACCCGATCGTGCTGGACGTACACGCAAGCGTGATGGACGGATCGGTCGTGGCGATCCCGCGCCGCCTGATGGTGGCCGACGAGGAGGAGGCGACGGCGCGCGCCATCCTGAAAGACGGGCTGGAGACGCCATGAGCGCTGAGGCCGGCCCGGACGCCTTTCTGGACGGCTTTCTGGACGGGGCCGTGCGCGTGCGCCAGTCGCCGGACGGCTATCGCGCCGGGGCGGACGCGGCGTTTCTGGCCGCCGCGATCCGCGCCCGGCCGGGCGAGCGGCTGCTGGAGCCGGGCTGCGGCCCGGGCGCGGCGCTGCTGATGGCCGCGCACCGCCTGCCGGAGTGTTCGTTCACGGGGCTGGAGCGCGAGCCGGCCGCCGCGCAGCTGGCGCGCGACAATGCGCGAGCCAACGGCGTGGAGGGCCGTGTGGAGATTTTGGAGGGCGATGTGGCCGCCCCGCCGGCAGCCCTGCGCGGCGCGGCGTTCGATCAGGTCTTCCTGAACCCGCCTTTCTACCGGCCCGGCGAGGGCCGCGCGCCGGCGGCGGCGCGGCAGGGCGCCTATCTGGAAGGCGAGGGCGGGCTGGGCGTCTGGCTGGACTTCGCGCTGCGCCGCCTGACCGACCGCGGGCGCCTGACCCTGATCCACCGGGCCGACCGGCTGGGCGAGATCCTGTCTTTGCTGGAAGGGCGGGCCGGGGCGGTGGCGGTGAAGCCGCTGGCCCCCGCCGCCGACGCGCCGGCGGTGCGGGTGGTCGTGGCCGCGCGCAAGGGCGGCAAGACGCCGTTGCGCCTGTTGCCGCCGCTGGTGCTGCATGGCGGTGGGGCGGGCGCGCACAGCCCGCAGGCCGACGCCATCCTGCGCGGCCGGGCGGCGCTGGATATGGGCGAGTCGTGCGCCGGATCGTGATCCTGACCGGGGCGGGGATCAGCGCGGAGTCGGGCGTCGCCACGTTCCGCGACGCCGATGGTCTGTGGGCGCGCTATGACTGGCGCGCGCTGGCGACGCCCGAGGCGTTCGCCGCCGATCCGGACGCGGTGCACGAATTCTACAACGCAAGGCGGCTGCAATTGCCGCAGGTCGCGCCGAACGCCGCGCATCTGGCGCTGGCGCGGCTGCAGCGGGACTATCCGGGCGAGGTCGCCATCGTGACGCAGAACGTGGACGACCTGCACGAGCGCGCGGGCGCGGCGGAGGTCGTGCACATGCATGGCGAACTGGCCAAGGCGCGCTGCGCGGCGTGCGGGGCGGTCGTCGGCTGGACGGGCGCGCTGAGCCGGGCTGACAGCTGCGCGGCCTGCGGCGCGGCGGGCCGGATGCGGCCGCATATCGTCTGGTTCGGGGAGATTCCGCACCATATGGAGCGGATCGCCGCTTTGCTGGCCGAATGCGATTTGTTCGCCGCGATCGGCACGTCCGGCGCGGTGTGGCCGGCGGCGGGGTTCGTGGAGGCGGCGCGCGAGGCGGGCGCCGAGACGGTCGAGCTCAATCTGGCGGACTCGGAGATCAGCGCCCGGTTCGACGAGACCCGCCGCGGCCCGGCGGGCGAAACCGTGCCGCGCTGGGTCGATGAGCTTCTGGCGGGAGAGCCGGTCGCCTCGGCCTAATAGCCGACATATTTGGAGAAGGTCAGCAGCAGGGCGCGCCAGGCTTCGATCTCCACTTCCAGCGCGTCGCGGCTGATCCCGCCTTCCAGATTGACGTCCATCTCGATCATCGGCGCGCCTTCGGCGGACAGCACGGCGCGGGCGAAACGGTATTCGCGGTTGAAGCGGTTGATGGTCTGGACGCTGACCGGGAATTCCAGATCGAACGCCGCCGACAGGGCGAAGTCGCGGCATCCGCGCCCGGCGCGCAGCGACAGCAGCGGGGCGCCTTCGCCTTCGCCGGCCGCGGTCTCGGCCGGCGCGGCGTCGGATTTCACCGGCAGAGCCGGCCCCTGACGCGCGCAGTTATAGAAGACCACGTCCCAGTACAGGCCGTCGGTGTTCGCCGTCAGGCCGAGCGGATGGGCGCGGCTGTCGCGGTCGGCGGGCAAGGCGGCCAGATGCGCCTGGATGTCCATGGAATCGAGCAGGACCAGCAGATCCTGCGGCGCGATCGCGTCCACGGGCGCCTTGGCCGCGCGTCCGTTTCGCCCGCTCCACACATCCTGAGCCCAGGCGGGGGTCGCGGCGGCGAGGATCAGCGGCGCCAGAAACCGGATTGCGGGCGCGATATTCACCTGTCGGCGCTATCAGCCGGGCGGCGGCGGGGCAAGCGAGTTCGCGAACCGGGCGATTGCCCGCCGCCACACCGGCACCATGGCCGAAATCGCCTCCACGGTGACGCCGCCGTCGGCGTTGATGTCCATGCTGAGCACCGCATAGTCGCCGGACCGGTAGGCGCGGGTGAAGCGGTAGCGCGCGTTCCAGGCGTTCATGTCCTCCAGCGAGGCGTCGACGCCGGAATAGGCGACGCGGAACTCCACGTCGCCGCAGCCTTCGCCCTCGCGGCAATTATAGAGATAGACGTACCAGGCGGAGAAATCGTCCACCGCCAGCCGGTTGTCGGCGACCACCTGCTCCCCGTCGACCTGCTGGGTCAGCACGCGCAGGCCGTTCAGCAGCAGGACGTCATGGACGGTTTCGGCGGTGACGCGATCGTAAACGGTTTCCTGACGCTGGGCGCCGGCGGGCGCGACGGCGAGAAGCGCCGGAACCGCCGCGAGGACGGCCCGTTTAACCCACGCAACAAGCCATGCCGGAAAGGGCGTCGCCATGGGTCTTATCCTCCTCATCATCCTTATACTCCTGCTGATCGGCGCGGTCCCGGTCTATCCCTACAGCCGTTCCTGGGGCTATGGGCCCAGCGGCCTGCTGGGCGTGGTCCTGGTGGTCGTTCTGGTCCTGCTCCTGCTCGGGATGATCTGACGGACGCCGGTTCGGCTCCCGGGCGCGGCGGCGGGATCAGGCCTCGTCCTCGATCCGGTGCATGTCGTCGTCCGAGAAGCCGAAATGGTGCCCGATCTCGTGCACCAGAACGTGGGTGATCAGCTCTTCCAGGCTGACGTCGCCGCGTTCGCACCATTCGTCCAGAAGCGGGCGGCGGTACAGGAACACCATGTCCGGTTCGCCGCCCGCATCCATATGCGACTTCCGCGTCAGGTCGACGCCCTGATACAGGCCGGTCAGCTCGAACGGGCTTTCCAGGCCCAGATCGTCCAGCACGTCCTCCGCCGGAAAATCCTCCACGCGCAGCACGACATCGCCGCACATCCGCCGGAACTGGCCCGGCAGGGCGGCCCATGCGGCCTCTGCGATCCCCTGGAATTCATCCAGGCTGGGGGCGGACTGACCTTTCCATCGGGACATCGCGGCTGACATAGCGCGCCCGCGCCGCGCGCGAAACGGCCGCGCTCTTGTGGCCGGGGACAAAACATGAACAAATATGGGGCATGCCCTCCCTCTGCTCCCCCGCCCGGGCCGATAATCCGGCCATCGACGACGCCGCGGCGCTGGCGCGCGGATCGATGCGGCTGTTCTACGACCTCGGCTATAGCTGCGTGTGCGAGCTGATCCTGGCGAACGGGCGGCGGGCGGACGTCGCCGCGCTCGGCCGCAAGGGCGAGCTGGCGATGGTGGAGGTCAAATCCGGGATCGCCGATTTTCGCGCCGACCAGAAATGGCCTGACTATCTGGAATTCTGCGACGCCTTTTATTTCGCGGTTTCGCCGCGCTTTCCGCGCGAGGTGCTGCCCGAGGGGCCGGGCCTGATCGTGGCGGACGCCTATGGCGGGGCGATCCTGCGTGAGCCGGAATGGCGCAAGATGTCCGCGGCGCGGCGCAAGGCGGTGACGCTGCGCTTCGCCCATTGCGCGGCGACGCGGCTGGGCCGGGTCTAGGCGCTCAGGGCGGTTTCCAGAGATGCGCGGAATTTGGCGAGGCGCGCGGCGTAGTTCGCCGCCGCGGCTTCGTAGACGGCGGCGGGAGCAGAGCCCGGGGAACCGGCGTCGAAGGGCGGGGCTGGATCGTATTCCAGGCCCAGCTGCACGGCGCGCGCGGCGTCCTCGCCCGCGATCTCCGCGAACAGGGTCAGCGCGAAATCGATGCCGGCGGTGACGCCGCCGCCGGTGAACAGGTTTCCGTCGCGCACCACGCGCGCCTTCACCGGGATCGCGCCGACGCGCGTCAGGTCGTCGTGATAGGCCCAGTGCGTCGTGGCGCGCCGGCCCCGCAGCAGCCCCGCGGCGCCCAGCACGAAGGCGCCGGTGCAGACCGAGGCGACATAGCGCGCGCCGGCGGCCTGACGGCGCAGGAAGGCGATCAGCGCCGCGTCGTTCATCGCGCCGTCGACGCCGAAGCCGCCGGGCGCGCAGATCACGTCCAGATCCGGACATGTGTCGAACGTGTCGGTGGGCGGCAGGGCCAGCACGCCGTCGGACGGCACAGGGCGCATGTCGCGCGCGACCAGATGCACGCTGGCGTCCGGCAGGCGGCCCAGCACCTGCAGCGGGCCGGTGAAGTCCAGCTGCGTCACATCCGGGAACAGCACGAAGCCGACGCGCATCGGCCTATTTCGGCGCGCGCTTGGCCAGGATGCGCTGCAGGGTGCGCCGGTGCATGCCCAGGCGGCGCGCGGTTTCCGACACGTTGCGGCCGCACAGCTCATAGACGCGGGTGATATGCTCCCAGCGCACGCGGTCGGCGGACATCGGGTTTTCCGGCGGCGCCGGCAGGCTGGCGCTGGCCCCGCCCAGCAGGGCGTTGGTGACCATGTCGGCGTCGGCGGGCTTGGGCAGATAGTCCACCGCCCCGGCCTTCACCGCGGCGACGGCGCTGGCGATGTTTCCGTAGCCGGTCAGGATCACGACGCGGCAGTCGGGCCGGTATTCGCGCAGCGCCTCGACCACCTGCATGCCGTTGCCGTCGTCCAGCCGCATGTCCAGCACGGCGAAGGCCGGCGGGTTCAGCCGGGCGATGTCGATCCCGTCCTCCACGGTCGCGACGGCGCTGACGCTGAAGCCGCGCTCGGTCATCGCCTGACCCAGGCGCGTGCGGAAGGCGCCGTCGTCGTCGACGATCAGCAGCGTGCGGTCTTTCGGGACCCCTGCGGGGCCTTTCACATCGGGGTGTTCGTGTTGCGCCATGGCCAACCGCCTGAGTTTGCGGTCAATTCTCCCTAATATCCTGATTTCTTGCAGATACCCGCGCCATTGGCCAGACCGCAACGGCCCGGGCCCCGCCGCCCGGCCGGTTGGCGAAGCGGATCTCCCCGCCGGCGCGCGCGATCAGCGTCTTGGCGATGAACACGCCGAGGCCCAGTCCGCCGGCGCCTTCGCCGCCCTTGCGCGTGGTCAGATAGGGCTCGCCCAGCGCCGGCAGGATGTCGGCGGTGAAGCCCGGCCCGTCGTCCTCGATCGCCACGGTCACGGAGGTCTCGTCCCAGCTTGCGGTGGCGGTGACCTGGTTGCGCGCGAAATCGACCGCGTTCTCCAGCAGCGTCTCCAGCACGAACAGCGTCTCCGGCCCGCGCCGCAATTCCGGCGGGCGGCCGCCGCCTTCCAGCACCACCGCGATCTCCGGCCCCAGGCCCCGCAGCGGGGCGGCGGCCTCTTCCAGCAGCGCGGGCAGTTCGGCGCGCAGGGTGGCCTGATCGTCGTCCAGCCCGCCGCGCGACAGCCGAGCCAGGATGTCCCGGCAGCGCTCGGCCTGGTCGATCAGCAATTGCGCGTCCTCGGCCAGCGGTCCCTCGGCCGGCAAAGCGCGCGCCATCTCCTTGGCGGTCAGCTGGATCGTGGCCAGCGGCGTGCCCAGCTCGTGCGCCGCGGCGGCGGCGAGGCCGCCGAGGGCCGCCAGCCGTTCCTCCCGCGCCAGCACGGCCTGGGTGGCGGCGAGCGCCGCCGACATGCGCTCGGCCTCCACGGCGCCCCGTGAGGCCGACAGGCCGGCGAAGGCGATGGCGATGATCAGGGCGATCACGACCCCGGCGTGATACAGGGCAGGCAGGCCCAGCCCGCCGGCCTCCGTCCAGGGCAGAGGCAGGGCGAAGGCCATCAGCACCGCGGCGCAGCCCGCCGCCAGCGCCCCCAGCGCCAGCGCATGGTCGCGCGGCAGGACGGAAGCGGCGATCGCCACCGGCGCGACCAGCAGCATGATGAAGGGGTTTTCCAGCCCGCCGGTCAGGCCGGTGAGCACCGCCAGCTGCACGATGTCGAAGCCGAGCTGGGCGGCGGCCTCGTTCGGCCGGGCCAGCCGGTCCAGCGGCGCCAGCGCGCTCAGCGCCACGTTCAGCCCGGCGGAGGCGCCGATGGCGAAGGCGACCGGAACCAGCGGCACGGCGAAGCCGAACCCGTAATGCACCACCAGCACGGTGATCAGCTGGCCCACCACGGCGGTCCAGCGCAGCACGACCAGCGTGCGCATCCGCACCATGCCGAGCGGCCGTGCGCGCAGCGGCGCGTCCGGATCGCTGAAATACAGATCGGCGTGTTCGGCCATGGCGTCCCTCCATGCGCGGCGCGAGGCCGCGCGGCGTCGTATTTCCGTTATTAAACCCCGCGCCGGGTTGATCTAGAACAAGCGCCCCCGGGAGCGAAGGACGCGGGCCGTGAGCGCCATTGTCGTGGAAAATCTGGTCAAGCGCTTTGCCGGGCTGGACGCCGTGGCGGGCGTCAGCTTCACCGTGGAGCGGGGGCAGACCGTGGCGCTGCTGGGCGGCAACGGGGCGGGCAAGACCACGACCATCGCGATGATCCTGGGCCTGATCACGCCGACGGCGGGGCGGGTCTCCGTGCTGGGCTGCGACATGGGCGCGCGCGGCGCGTCGGCGGCGCGGGCGCGGATGAATTTCCAGAGCCCGTATGTGGACCTGCCCAAGCGGCTGACCGTGCGGCAGAATCTGGACGTCTATGCGCGCCTGTACAGCGCCCCGCGCCCGGCGGAGCGGATCGCGGCGCTGGCCGAACAGCTGGCCCTGACCGAATTCCTGGACCGGCGGACCGGCTCGCTGTCCGCGGGGCAGGCGACGCGCGTGGGCCTCGCCAAGGCGCTGATCAACGACCCGGAACTGCTGCTGCTGGACGAGCCGACGGCGAGCCTGGACCCCGACACCGCCGACTGGGTGCGCTCCATGCTGGAGGCGTACCGGAACGAGCATGGCGCGGCGATCCTGCTGGCCTCCCACAATATGGCGGAGGTGGAGCGGCTGGCCGGGCGCGTGCTGATGATGAAGAAGGGCCGGATCGTGGACGACGCGGCACCGCGCGAGCTGATCGCACGCTATGGCCGCGCCAATCTGGAGGAAGTCTTCCTGCACATAGCGCGCGAGGGCGGGGGCGAGCGCACGGGGGCGCCGCAATGACCGGCCGCATCCTCGCCATCGTGCTGCGCCAGTGGCGGCTGTTCTCCGGCTCCTGGCCGCGCATCGCGGACCTCGCCTACTGGCCCATTGTGCAGATCCTGCTGTGGGGTTTTCTGCAGATCCACATCTTCCGCGAGGCGGGGCCGGGGGCGGTGGTGCTGTCGGCGCTGCTGGGGGCGATCCTGCTGTGGGACATCGCCTGGCGGGGCCAGCTTTCGCTGTCGCTGGCGTTTTTCGAGGAAATCTGGTCGCGCAATCTGGGCCATCTTCTGGTCTCGCCCTTGCGGCCGACGGAGCTGATCGGCGGGCTGATGATCGTCAGCCTGGTGAAGACGGGCGTGGCGATGGTTCCCGCCGTCGCGATCGCGGCCTTCGCCTTCGACTTCAATCTCTTCTCGCTGGGCCCGGCGCTGTATCTGTTCATGATCGCGCTGGTGCTGTTCGCCTGGTCGATCAGCCTGGCGGCGATGGGGCTGGTGGTGCGCTATGGCCAGGGCGCGCAGGAGATGCCCTGGGCGATCATGCTGGGCCTGGCGCCCTTCTGCGCCATCTATTACCCGCTGGAAGTCCTGCCCGCGGTGTTCCGCTGGGTTGGGGCGGGATTGCCGCCGTCCTATATCTTCGAGGGCATGCGGGACGTGGTGGTGCAGGGGACTGTCGATTTGCGGCTGATCGCCGCCGCCTTCGCCCTGGACGCGCTCTGGCTCGCCGCGGGGGCGGGCGTGTTCTTCGCGCTGCTGGGATCGGCCCGGCGCCGCGGCATGCTGTTGCAGATCGGGGAGTGACGATGGCTGTGCGTTCCAGACTGCCGCTGCTGGCGGCCCTTAGCGCGGGGGCGCTCGCCGTGCTGCTTCTGGGCGGCGTGGTGCTGATGCTGGCCGCCCAGCCGTCCGGACCGGTGCAGACCGGCATGGTGCGCTCCACGGGCGTCGCGGATATCGGCGGGCCGTTCACCCTGGTCGATCAGGACGGCGAGACCTTCACCGAGGCCGGCCTGACCGGCGAGCCCAGCCTGATCTATTTCGGCTACACGTTTTGCCCGGACGTCTGTCCGCTGTCGCTGCAGGTGATGAAGGCGGCGATCGAGCGCCTGCCCGAGGACGAGCGCGATTCGGTGCGCCCGGTCTTCATCACCGTCGATCCGGAACGGGATACGGTCGACCATATGAAGGAATATGCGGGCACGCCGGGCTTTCCGGCCGGTCTGGTGGCCCTGACCGGCAGCGAGGAGCAGGTGGAGGACGCCAAGCTCGCCTATCGCGTCTATTCGGCGAAGGGCGAAAGCGCCGGCGACTTCTATCTGGTGGACCATACCAGCTTGATTTACCTCATGGATTCGGACGGCCAGTTCGTCGCCGCCTTCAGCCATACCGAGAGCCCGGAGACCATCGCGCAGTCTTTGGAAGCGCTGGTTGGATAAAGGCGGACTGCAACCGTGAGTCTGCACACCGGCAACACCCTGCAATTGTTACGAATCCGGGCCATTGCCACCGGCGGCGCGCGGGCTATTCTCGCAGTTGCGAAATAAGCGGGGCGGTGCGGGGTGCTCTATACGCTGTATGAATTGTCGCGGGCTGCCGTCGCGCCATGGCGCGCCGCGGCCGCGGCCACGGGGCGGTTCTACGGCTCTCCGCTAAATCCGATTTCCTATACGCCGATCGGCCGCACGATGAGCGCGGCGGCGGAGCTGTTCGAGCGCGTGACGCGCCGCTACGGCAAGCCGGAATGGGATATCCATTCGACCAAGGTGAACGGGCAGGAGATCCCGGTCGTTCCGCGCGCGGTGCTGCGCAAGCCGTGGATGAAGCTGACCTGGTTCGAGCGGGAGCCCGAGGCGCTGGCCGCCGCGCGCGGCGGCGACACGGGCCCGCAGCCGAAAATCCTGCTGGTCGCGCCGCTGTCCGGCCATTACGCGACGCTGCTGCGCGGCACGGCCGAAGCCTTCCTTCCCGATTTCGAGGTGTTCATTACCGAATGGGAAGACGCCCGCATGGTGCCGGTCAGCGAGGGCCGGTTCGATCTGGACGACTATACCGACCATGTGATCGAGGCGCTGGAGCTGCTGGGCCCGCAGGCCCATGTCGTGGCGGTCTGCCAGCCCGGCCCGCCGACCCTGGCGGCGGTGAGCCTGATGGCGGAGGACAAGTCGCCGTCCGCGCCGGCCTCCATGACGCTAATGGGATCGCCCATCGACGCGCGGCGCAGCCCGACCACGCCGAACCTGCTGGCCGAGCAGCGCTCGCTGAGCTGGTTCAAGGACAACATGATCCACACCGTGCCGCCGCCCTATCCGGGCGCGCTGCGGCGGGTCTATCCGGGCTTCCTCCAGCTCATGAGCTTCATGAACATGAACTGGGACCGCCATGTCGACGCGCACTGGAGCTTTTTCGAGCATCTGGTCCAGGGCGACGGCGAGGACGCCGCCAAGCACCGCGAATTCTATGACGAGTATCTGTCGGTGCTGGACCTGACGGAGGAATTCTACCTCCAGACCATTCGCGACGTGTTCAAGGAGCACAAGCTGGCGCGCGGGACGATGACCCATCGCGGCCGTCTGGTGCGGCCCGAGGCGATTACCGGCACCGCGCTGATGACCGTCGAGGGCGAGCGCGACGATATTTCCGGCATCGGCCAGACCCAGGCCGCGCACGATCTGTGCGTGAACATCCCCGAGGCGATGCGGATCGACCGGGTGCAGCCGCGGGTCGGCCATTTCGGCGTGTTCAACGGCAAGCGCTACCGCGCGGAGATCGCCCCGGCGATGGCCGAGTTCATGAAGAAACACTGGGATGCGAAGGCGGACGCGGCGTCGCGGCCGGACTTCGCCGCGCTTGCCGATGCGCTCGCGGCCGCTTGACCAGATTTCCGGCGAACTCGGCGATGTCGAGTTCCGGATCGACCGGCGCGCCCGGCGCATCTCGATCGCCGTCTGCCATGCGCGCCGCCGCGTCGTCCTGACCGCGCCCAGCGAACGCACCCGACGCGCCGCCTACGCCTTTCTGGAATCGCGCGTCGACTGGGCGCGGGACGAGCTGTCGCGCCTGCCCGAGCCGCGGCCCTTCGCGCCGGGCGCCGATATCCTGCTGCGCGGGGAGCTGGTGCGGCTGCTGGCGATGGACGGCCGCGGGCCGGCGCGTTTCGACGGGCAGAACAACGCCGTTCTCGTGCCGGGACAGCCGGACGCGTTTTCCGGCCGGGTGCGCCGCTTCCTGCGCGCCGAGGCGATGGCGGACCTGACCGCCGCGCTGGAGCGCCATTGCGCCGTGCTGAAACGGCCCGCGCCGCCGGTGACGCTGCGCGACACGCGCTCGCGCTGGGGCTCCTGCACCGCGGACGGCAGTCTCAGCTTCTCCTGGCGGCTGATCTGCGCGCCGTCCTTCGTGCTGGACCATGTCGCCGCGCACGAGGCCGCGCATCTGGTCCATATGGATCATGGCGCGCGCTTCCACGCGCTGGAGCGCAGGCTGTGCCCCGACACCGACACGGCGACCGAATGGCTGAACCGGCACGGCGCGCTGCTGCACGCGGTCGGCGCCCAGTCCTGAAGCCTTGGATCTGAGCGCGCCGCCGCCGGGCCGTCCCGTCCTGTATGTCGTCGCGCGCGCGCCGGTCATGGGCGCGGCCAAGACCCGCCTGGCGCGCGATGTCGGCCCGGCAGAGGCGATGCGCCTGTACCGCGCGATGATGGCGCGCATCCTGCGCGCTGTGCGCGATCCGCGCTGGGACATTGCGCTGGCCGTGACGCCGGACGCCACTGCGCGGGCGAGGATTCCGGTCTGGCCCTCCGGCATTCCGCGCATTCCCCAGGGCGGCGGCGATCTGGGCGCGCGGCAGGCGCGGCTGCTGGCCCGGCGGGGGCCGACGGCGCTGATCGGGGCCGATGCGCCGGACGTGACGGCGAGCGATGTCGCGCGGGCTTTCGCGGCGCTGCGCCGGGCCGGGTCGGCCGTGGGGCCGGCGGCGGACGGGGGATACTGGCTGCTGGCGCTGAACGGGCCCGCGCCGGCCGGCCTGTTCGACGGGGTGCGCTGGTCTTCGCCGCATACGCTGGCCGATCTGGCGCCGCGCCTGCCCGGGCCGGTCGTGCGCCTGCGCGAACTGGCCGATCTGGACGGCAAGCCGGCCGGGCACGTCTGACATAAAGCCGCGTCAGGATGGCGCGCGTGAACGTGAACGCACGGGGGGCTGGCGGCGCAGGGCCGAAGCGGCTTCAATCGCGCGCTGAACTGCCCCTATCCAGGAGAATTGCATGACCCGGACCGTACTGCTCGCCGCCGCCGCCATGGCTTTGCCGCTGGCTGCGCAGGCTGAACCGGCGGCCTTCAAGATGGACCCGAGCCACAGCACGATCCACGCCCGCTGGACGCACACCGCCGGCACGCCGCTGCTGATCGCGTTCCCGGTCTATGAGAGCGAGATCAGCTTCGATCCCGACAATATTGCCGATTCCTCGGTCACCGTGACGGTGGAGACGGCCGAGGCCTGGACCGGCAGCGAGCTGTGGGACGATCACCTGACCGGGGACGAGCGCCCGCTGCTGCGCTCCGCCGAATATCCGACGGCGACCTTCACCTCGACCGAGATCGTGCCGACCGGCGAGGACACCGCGACGATGACCGGCGACTTGACCATCAAGGACATGACGCATCCGGTGAGCTTCGACGTGGAGATGAAGGGCCAGGCCCAGGGCCGCGACGGCGAGCGCATCTATGGCTTCCTCGCCACCACCACGGTCGACCGCACCCAGTTCGGCCTGGACATGGCGGCCGACATGATGGGCTCCGACCTGGTGATCGAAATCTCCAGCGAGATCGTGGAGCAGCTGCCCGAAGAGGCGGCGGCCGAATAAACCGAACAGAACCAGAGCAGGCGGGCGCCGCCCGCCGCAACAGGGAAATCAGGAGACACATATGACCCGTATCGCCCTTCTGGCCGCCGCCGCGGCGGTCGCGCTTCCGGCCACGGCCATGGCCGAAGCCGAACAGCTCTACATGGATCCCAGCCACACGCAGATCAGCGCGGAGTGGAAGCACTTCTCCGGCCTGCCGCTGCAGATCATGTTCACCCAGTTCGACTCGACCGTGATGTACGACGCCGAGGACGTCTCGAACTCGTCGGTGGAGATCACCCTGCCGGTCGAGGGGATTCACTCGGGCGTGGCGCCGTTCGACACGCATCTGAAGTCGCCGGACTTCTTCGAGGCGGAGACCTATCCGACCGCGACCTTCACCTCGACCTCCATCGAATCGACCGGCGAGGACACCGCGACGATGACCGGCGACCTGACGATTAAGGACGTCACCGCCCCGGTGACCTTCGACGTCACGCTGGTCGGCGCGGGCGAAAACCCGATGAGCGGCGCGGCGTTGTACGGCTTCACCGCGACCACGACGCTGGACCGCACCGAATGGGGCCTCGGCATGTTCGCCCCGGCGGTGCCGGCGGAGGTGACGCTGATGATCGCCACGGAAATGGGCCCGAACCCGCCGCAATAACCGGCGGACCGACTTTCGGAACAAGAACGGGCGGCGGAAACGCCGCCCGTTTTCTTTTGCGGAGAATTATTCGGCGGCTTCGCCGGCGGAGAGGTTCAGTTCCGGGCTGCCGGCGCCGCCGGCGGCGTTGACCGGCAGCCAGCAGGTGACGCGCGCGCCCTTGCCCTCTTCGGCCTCGAACTCCACGTCGCCGCCGTGCATCTCCACGAAGTCGCGGACCAGCGACAGGCCGAGGCCGGCCCCGCCATGGCCGCCGGATTCGAACCGGTCGAACACCTTGGCCTGGCCCTCGGGCGACAGGCCGGAGCCGGTGTCCTCCACCCACAGATGCACCATGTCGTCCTCCCGCGCCGCGCCCAGGGTGACGTCGCCGCCCTCCGGCGTGTGGCGGATGGCGTTGGTCAGGAGGTTGTAGAGGACCTGTTTCACGCGGGTCTCGTCGGCGCGGATCACCCCGACCGGCTGGGCCAGATCCTTGTGCAGCTTGATCCGGCCTTCCTGCGCCTTCGGCCCGACCAGCTCCAGCGCATGATCCAGCAGGTCGTCGACGCGCACGTCGCCCAGATCCAGCTCCAGCGCGCCGGCCTCGATCGCCGCGATGTCCAGAATGTCGCCGACCAGTTTCGCCAGCTGTTCCGCCGAGGACAGGATGGAGCGGACATGCTCCTTCTGGCGCGGGTTCAGGTCGCCGGCCATCTGCTGGTTCAGCAGGTCGGCATAGCCGGTGATCGTCGTGAGCGGCGTGCGCAGCTGGTAGGAGACGTGTTTGACGAACTCGGTCTTTTGCCGGTCGGCCTCCTGCAGCGCCTCGTTATGCCGGCGCAGCATCCGCTCCTCCCGCTTGGCGGCGGTGACGTCGGCCCAGGCGATCACCGTCGCGCCGTCGGGCAGCGGTTGGGAAATCCAGGTCAGGACCGAATTGTCGGTGCGCTCCATCTCCCCCATCTGGCCGACGCGGGCCTCGGGCGAGGGGTCGGTGACGCGGTTCTTGATGTCGCGCCAGACCTCTTCCTTGTGGAACAGAGGCCGGCACAGCGTGACGGCGTCCTCGAACGTGGAGTCGTCGTCCAGCGAGTCGTGGGCGATGCCCCACATGCGCTCGAAGGCGGCGTTTCGCAGGCGCAGCCGGCCGTCGCTGCCGAACACCGCGACCGCCTCCATCAGATTGTCGAGCGTGGCGCGCTGCACCGTGACCAGCGTGCGGTACTGGGCGCGCAGGGCCAGTTCCTGGGTGACGTTGTCGAACAGCAGAAGCAGGCCGCCCAGCGGGTGGCGCTGGCGAACGACCCGCAGCGTGCGGCCGTCGGGCAGGGGCCACAGCTCCTCGGGCGTCTCCTCCGGGATCTCTTCGTAGAGCTTCATCTCGGCGGCTTTCCAGGCGCCGTAATCGGACTGTTCGGGCAGTTTGCGCGCCTCGCGCAAACGGTCCAGCAGCTCGGCGTGGGTCGGGCGCTCGTTCAGCCAGGATTCCTCAAGCCCGAACAGCGCGGCGAAGGCGTTGTTATGGAAGATCATGCGGCGGCTGGGGCCGAAGATCGCCACGGCCTCCGCCATATGGTCCAGCGTCTCGTCATGGGCCTGGACATGGCGCTCCAGCGCCTCGCGCGCCTCTTCCTCGCCGGTGATGTCCACCGCCACCCCGCCGGCGCCGCCGGACACCGGGTACAGGCACAGGCCCAGGATGCGGCGATGGCCGCCGATCACCGCGCGGCGGCTTTCCTCCACCGGCTCGCCGCTTTCCAGCGCCCGGATCGCCAGATCAGGCAGGTCGGCGTGCAGCAGGCGCTTTTCGCGCAGCGCGTCCTCCAGCGAGCCGGCCTCCACCGCCTCCAGATAGGCGCGGTTGGCCCAGACCAGCTTGCCGCCGGAGCTCATGCGCCAGGCCGGCAGCGGGCTGCGGTCCAGCGCCTCCAGGAAGGCCAGCGGATCGCCGCCCAGCAGGCGGCGCTGTTCCTCCATGCGGCCGCGGCTGGCGGATTCCTCCAGCCCCTTGGTCGTGGCGTCGGTCAGCCACAGCACGGCGGTGTCGCCGCCGGCGCGGCCGTCGGCCTCCAGAAACCGGCCGGAGGGGCCGAGAATGGTCAGGGAGAAGGGCTCGCCCTCGGCGCGCAGCGTGCGCAGGCGCTGGCGCAGCGTGGTTTCCTCGCCGCCCGCGTCGCGCGCCTCATAATCCGCCAGCCCGTCCAGTAGCCGGCCGGCCACGGCCGGTCCCTCGGAGGCGTCGGCGAAGCGAAGGAGAGAGGCCAGCGCGGTCGGCGAGCCGTACAGGCGCGGCAGGCCCCAGCCCTCTGGCGCGTGATCCTCGTCCTGCCAGATCAGGACCAGGCCGGGAAAGGCGGCGAACAGGGCGTCGGACCGCTCCAGACGCGCTTCCAGATTGCCCAGCCGGTCGTTCCAGCGCACGCGGGCGGCGCGCGCCCCGGCCGTCAGCCGCCAGGCCCACAGGGCCACGCCGATCGCAAACGTGACCGCCCCCGTGGTCACGATCAGCGTGGCGAGTTCCCGGACGTCAGTCTCCACGGCCAATCCCGCCTCCCGCGCCCGTTCGGGCGCCGATTCGCCAGCCTAAAACGGAGCGCGGGTCGATTGAAGCGCGACCGGACCCCGGACCCGGCCTAAGGCACGGCCTCGAATTCGAAATCCGCCGTCTGCCGCGCCGCGAAACGCACCGAACAGGCGCCGCCGCCGCGCCGGCCGGTGAGGGGGCAGAACGCCTCCCCGCCGTATTTTTCCAGCGTCAGCATAAGGGGAACGGCGCCCGCCTCGATCCGGCAGGACAGATAGCCGACGCGGTTGAACCGCACGGTCGCCCGCCCGGCGCGGTTGGGCCCGCCGGCCTCCCCGCGCAGGGGCGCGCCCTCGATCGTCTCGCCGCGGCAGGCGACCAGCCAGTCCGGCCCGCCCGAGCCGATCAGGACCAGGTCCGGCCCGTCGTCCGGTCCGGCCTGCGGCCAGGCCCCGCCGGCGGCGGCCGTCAGGGCCAGCGCGGCGGCGGCCAGGAGTCTCAGGGGACGGTTCACGGGGCGGCCGGCTGGAAGGTGTCGCAGTCCCGCATGCCGCCGGTCTCGTACCCGCGCATGAACCATTCGGTGCGCTGGGCGGACGAGCCATGGGTGAAGGAATCCGGCGCCACGCGGCCGTTCGCCCGGCGCTGCAGCGTGTCGTCGCCCACGGCCGCGGCGGCGTCCATGCCCTCGCGGATGTCGCCGGGGTCCAGAATGCCGCTCATGCGGTCGGCGCGCTTGGCCCAGACGCCGGCGAAACAGTCGGCCATCAGTTCGATGCGCACCTGCACGGCGTTCTGCTGGGACTGGGTCAGGCCCGCCTTCTGGCGCTGGGCCTGCTCCAGCGCGCCCAGCACGAACTGGACATGGTGGCCGACCTCATGGGCGATGACATAGGCGGGGGCGAAATCGCCCTCCGCGCCCAGCCGGTTCTCCAGCTCGTCGAAAAAGGTCAGGTCCAGATAGATGCGCTGGTCGGAGGGGCAGTAAAACGGCCCCACCGCGCTGTCCGCGAAGCCGCAGCCCGATGGCGCGCCTTCCGAATACAGGACCATGGTCGGTTCGGGATAATCGATGCCCTCGGCGGCGAAGACCTCGCTCCACACATCCTCGGTGTCGGCCAGGATCACGGCGGCGAATTCGGCCTCGTCCTCCTGCCCCGGGGGCACCTGGCCCTGGGCCGCGACGCGCTCCTGATTGCCGAACAGCGCGCTGAGGACGGGATTCAGGTCGCCGCCGAAGAACCAGATTGCGCCTATCACGAGAGCGACCACAATCAGGCCGCGAAAGCCGAAAATGCGGAGAATAAAGGGAAGGAGGGCGATTCCGGCGGCCTGGCGATAGCGCCGGCCCCGCAAATCCTCGACATTTCCGCTCTGCCGGCGGCCGCGCCACTGCACCATTCGAAAAACTCCCCGCGGTCCGGTCTGCCCGGCCTTGAACGCTGAACGGGCAGTCGCCATCTCTCGTTCCAGAGGGGACATAACGAATTTTGCAGATTGCGGTAAGGATGCGGGAAGTCCCGCCCGGCCATCCTTGCCCCGTGTGCGCTTCTGCGCAGGGACCGGAACCGCCGGGCGTCCGCGTCGGTTCGCGTTCCGTAGAAGGAGGACAGCCAGATGGCCAACCTGCCCGCGATCGCGCTCAGCCCCGAACAGGGGCTTTCCCGCTACCTGACGGAAATCCGCAAGTTTCCGATGCTGGAAAAGGATGAGGAGTTCATGCTCGCCAAAAGCTGGGTCGAGCACGAGGACACCCAGGCCGCGCACAAGCTGGTGACCTCGCATCTGCGCCTGGTGGCGAAGATCGCGATGGGCTATCGCGGCTATGGCCTGCCGATCGGGGAAGTGATCTCCGAGGGCAATGTCGGCCTGATGCAGGCGGTCAAGAAATTCGACCCGGACAAGGGGTTCCGCCTGGCGACCTACGCCATGTGGTGGATCCGCGCCTCGATCCAGGAATACATCCTGCGGTCCTGGTCGCTGGTGAAAATGGGCACCACCGCCGCGCAGAAGAAGCTGTTCTTCAATCTGCGCCGCCTGAAGGGCGAGATGAAGGCGCTGGAGGAAGGCGACCTGACGCCCGAACATGTCGAGGAGATCGCCACCAAGCTGGGCGTGACCGAGGACGAGGTCGTGTCGATGAACCGCCGCATGACCGGCGGCGACGCGTCGCTGAACGCGCCGCTGCGCGCGGAGTCCGAGGCCGAGTGGCAGGACTGGCTGGAAGACAAGGACGCCGTCGACCAGGAGACGCAGCTGGGCGAGTCGGAGGAATTCTCCGTCCGCATGGAGCTGCTGCAGGAGGCGATGGGCGAGCTGAACGAGCGCGAGCGTCACATCATCCAGGAACGCCGCCTGAGCGACGAGCCCAAGACGCTGGAAGACCTGGCGCAGGTCTACAATGTCAGCCGCGAGCGCATCCGCCAGATCGAGGTGCGGGCGTTCGAAAAGCTGCAGGCCGCCATGCGCGACGCCGCGTTGAACCGCGGCCTGATCGAGCCGGAGATGGCGGAAGCCTGATCCGCCCGATCCGTCAGAGCTAGGACGCTGCGGCGGTCTCTGTCCGCCGCAGCAGCCAGGACCGCGCGGCGACATAGGTGAGGCCGACACAGGCCAGCACGCATCCCGACACGATGAACGCCGTCCCATAGGACGTGGCGCTGATCACCGGCTGGATCGCCGGGGTCGAGATGAACTGGCCGAGGAACACCGCCAGCGTCAGGCCGCCCACGGCGCGCCCGCGCACATGGCCGGGCGCGATATCGGTGATCCACCCGGCCTGGTTGGCCACCATCGGCCCGAAGCCGACGCCGATAATGCTGAGCCCGACGACCGCCATCGCATAGGTGCCCGACAGGCCGAGCACGATGAAGCCCGCGCTCATCACCGCGGCGATCAGCACGACCATCCAGATATGGCCGGCGAAATGGCGCAGCCGCCCGTAATTGAGCGAGGTCGTCATGGCGCAGAAGCTCATCCAGGCGATCGCCAGCCCGGCCATCAGCGCGCTGGCCCCGGCCATCTCGTTCAGGAAGAAGGCGATCTGGACCGGGATCATGTAGAAACAGCCCATGATCATCATCGCCGTCGCCTGGATGATCAGGATCATCAGGCGCGGGGAGTCCGGGGCCGGCGCGGCGTCGCCCGCCACCGGCGCGTGGCGCGGCGGCTCGGCCACCACGAACAGGCTGAGCAGCAGCAGGATCAGCGAGATGCCGTAGGTGTAGAACGGCGCGCGCCAGGTGATGTCGGCCAGCGCGCCGGAGAAGACCTGAAGGAAGATCGCCCCGCCATGCGAGAAGGCCTGTTGCAGGCCGAGCAGGCGGGCGCGCTCCTTGCCCTCGAAATAGTCCGCGATCAGCGCGATGGAGGCGGTGGTGATCGCCGCCACGCCGACGCCGAGCGCGGCGCGGCCGACCAGGATCAGCGCCAGGCTGTCGACATAGCCGCCGGAGGTGCCGCCGACGGCGTAGAAGGCGAGCCCCCACAACAGGACCGGGCGGCGGCCCCAGCGGTCGCACAGCTGTCCCGCCAGCGGCGCGGTCAGCACGATGACCAGCGCCGGGCCCGACAGGATCATCTTGGTCAGGAAGGTGGCGTGCGGCGTATCCGCGAAGGCCGCCTGGATCGAGGGCAGGGCCGGGGCCATCACCGCGCTGGCCATGACGGTCAGCGTGCCGGCCAGCAGCAGCGCGGCCTTCAGAAGGATCGAACGGGACATGTGTGCGGGAGGTCCTTGGCGGTGCGGGCGCGCACCCTAGCATCTGGGCGGCTTTGGCGAAGCGGGCAATCGCGGGGCGCCGTCAGCCCTCTTTCGCTCCGCTTCCCTCAACCCAGGCCTCCCACCAGCCGCCGATCCGGTCCGCGAAATCCCGCGGCCGTTCGGCGTATACCTGCTGGAATAAAGGGCGGGCTTTCGCGCGCAGCATGACGCTGCGGGCGCTCAAAGCGTGGATCAGCGCCTCCGCCCCCTCGCCGCCGCCGGCGGCCTGCGGGTCCGCGACGATCAGCGTGCGCAGCACGGTCGCGTCGTGATCGTCGCCCAGAAGCTCGGCCAGTTCTTTGGTGCGATTTTCTTCGTCGGCCAGCGCCTCGGGCGCGATGCGTTCCAGAAGGCGGAAATGCTGGCGCAGATATTTCACGCGCTTGCGCCAGTCGTGGAAATCCTCCGGCTGGCCGGTCGTGAAGGCGCGCGCGCCGGCGAAGCCGCCGCGCTTGTAGACGCGCTTCAGCCCCTTGCGGACCGCGGCGAAGCCATCGGATTTCAGGGTCAGGCCGTCCGCGCGCCCGCGCGTCTGCCGCGTCATCTCCGCCGCCGTGTCCAGCGCGGCCTGCGCCGCCCCTTCGGTCCAGCGCTGTACGCCGCTTTCCAGATGCGCGCACAGCCGGGCGAGGGCGGCCGCCGCGGCCGGGTCTTCCAGCCGGTCCCGGACGGCGGCCGCGGTTTCGACCATCGCCCCGGATTCGCGCAAAGCCGCCACCGCGCGCCCGGCGTCGCGCCAGGCCGCGTTTTCCCGGTCGAAATCCTTGCCGGGCATCGATCCGCGCACCAGGCGCAGCGCGCCCCGGATTTTCTTGAACCGCTTGCGCGCGGCATGGGCGGATTCCACCGGATCGCCGCCGGCGGCGAGGTCGGCCAGCGCCTTGTCCGCCTGCTCGCAGACGATGCGGCGGACGGCGTCCTGCGGGCTCTCGCCGGCGGTGATCCTGTAACCCATCGCCTCCCTCAGGCGCCTGTGCCGGGGTCTCGACCCTCGCGGCATCGCGGGCTATGGCCCGGAAACCCACTTCAATAACACGGGATAAGAGATGTTCCGCCTGTCCGTCATGTGCCTGCTCGTCCTGTTCGCGCCGCTGTTCACGCCCGTGGCGGCCGCCGCCCAGACCCTGTCCGACGATTACCGCGCCCTGCTGGAGGACGCCGCGGCGTTCGAGGACGGCGCGCATTTCGATGCGACGGTGCGGCTGGTGGCGCGGAACGCCGAAGGCGGGGCGGAGGCCGTGGCCGCGGCGCTGGACGACGCCGATCCCGAGGCGGCGGCGCGCGCGCGGGACATTCTGGGCCTGCCGGCGGCGGCGCCCGAAGCGGTCGCGGAAGCGGAGCCGGAGGCAGCGGACATTGCGGAAGAGCGCGGCGTGCTCGGCCGCGTCACGCACGCGCTGATCAGCCCGCCGAAGGAGGACCCGCTCTGGACCGGCCGCGTCAGCGCCGGGCTGCGCTGGGACGAGGGCAATTCGGACCAGCAGGACTATACGCTGGGCCTGCAGGTCGAACGCGATCTGCGCGTCTGGGGCCTGGAGGCCTCGCTCGATTACGCCTATTCGGAAGCCAATGGCGCGGTGTCCCGCGACCGGCTGAACGCCGAGGCGCTGGGCGAGCGCGAACTGGGCGAACGCTGGACCGCCTTCGTTCAGGGCGATTTCGAACGCGACGCCATCAGCTCCTATGACTACACGGCCTTTGCCGGGGCCGGCGTCGGTTACCGGCTGTTCGACCGGCCGAACCTCAGCTGGACGCTGCGCGCCGCGCCGGGCGTGCGCTATCAGCAGCCGGCGACCGGCGGCTCCGAGACAGGCCTGGCGGCGGAGCTGAGCTCCGACGCCGAATGGGACGTCAATGAGCGCCTCACGCTGGGCTCGGAGACCACGATGACGATCGCCGACGCCTCCCGCGCCGAACAGATCTTCTCCGCCATCACCGAGGTTGGCGGCGGCTGGGGCGCGCAGGCGAAATACCGCTATCGCTACGAATTCGATCCGCAGCCGGGCTTCGGCCGGACCGACAGCCGCCTGGACATCTCGCTGGTCAAGGAATTCTAGGCTTCTGGCCTTGGGGTTGGGCCTTGGGCTTCGGGCTTCGGGCTTCGATCTGGGGGCTCAGCGCCCGGTCCAGGCGCGCAGGCGCGCGGCGGCCTCGTCCAGCACCGCGTCCTGCTTGCAGAAGCAGAAGCGGACATAGCGGCGCGGCGGCTGCGATTGCGGGTGGTAGAAGGCGCTGATCGGGATCGCGGCCACGCGCGCCTCCCGCGTGATCGTCTTGCAGAACTCCGCGTCGGATTCGCCGGACAGGCCGGAAATGTCGGCGGTCAGGAAATACGTCCCCTCCGCCGGCAGGATGTCGAACCCGGCGGACGTGAGGCCGGCGGCCAGCCGGTCGCGCTTGGCCTGCATGTCCGACGCCAGACCCGTGAAATAGGATTCGTCCTTGCCGAGCCCGTAGGCGATGGCGAGCTGCAGGTTCGGCGGGGTGGTGAAGGTCAGATATTGATGCGCCTGCGCCATGGCGCGGATCAGCGGCGCGGCGCCCGTCGCGTAGCCGACCTTCCAGCCGGTCAGGGAGAAGGTCTTTCCGGCGCTGCCGATGCGCACGGTCCGCTCCGCCATTCCGGGCAGGGTCATCAGCGGAACGTGCCGGGCGCCGTCGAAGGTCAGATGCTCATAGACCTCGTCGCAGATGGCGATGACGTCGTGCCGGACGCACAGCTCCGCGATGGCGGCGAGCTCCCCTTCGTCGAAGACGCGCCCGACCGGGTTCAGCGGCGAATTGACGAAGATCGCCTTGGTCTTCGGGCCGAACGCGGTGGCCAGGGCCTCCACGTCCAGCCGCCAGGGCTGCGGCCCGCCGGCGGACAGGGCGACAGGTCGCGCTGTCGCGCCGGCCATGGCGATCTGTTCGAAATAGGCGTCGTAGGCCGGCTCGATCACCACCGCCTCGTCGCCCGGGCAGAGGAAAGCCATGGCGGCGGCGGCCAGCGCCTCGGTCCCGCCGCTGGTGACCAGGACCTGCTCCCGCCAGTCGACGTCCAGGCCGTAGAAGCGCGCGTTCGCGGCGGCGACGGCCTGGCGCAGCTCCGGCGATCCGGGCATGGGCGGATACTGGTTCGGCCCGTCCAGCGCGATTTCCGCCGCCTTCTGGCGCACGTCGCGCGGGCCGTCCGTATCGGGGAAGCCCTGGCCCAGATTGATCGCGCCGCATTCGGCGGCCAGCGCCGACATCACGGTGAAGATCGTGGTCGGCCGGCTGGTGATGGCGGGGTTGAGCGGCTTCATGGCGGCGGGGGTTTAGCAGACCGCGCGGGCCCGCCCCAGCGCAATCACGCGCCGCGCGACCCTCGGCGAAATCAGGCGCGCACGCCCACCGTCACCTCGGCGGTCATGGCGCCGCCGGCCTCGCCGATCTCCGCGACCATGGAATCGCCGGCGCCGCGGAAGATGCGGTCGTTCCGGTTCGGCTCCACATTCGGCACGCTGTCCGCATAGAGCGGACGGCCGCGATAGACGCCGTGCGTCACGTCCTCCGGAAAATAGATCTGGGCGGTCAGGGCGGTCCGCTCGTCCAGGAACACTTTCAGATGGATATGGGTGACGCGGATCGGATAGGTGCCGGGATAGATGGTCTTGAACTCCGCCGCGCCGGCCGGGCCGGTCGGCTGCCAGCCGCGCAGGAAGGTCTCCCCGCGCGCGTCAACGCCGCCGTCGAAGCCTTGGCGCGCATAGCCCGAATACAGGCCGGCGGCGTCGCACTGCCAGATATCGACCCGCGCCCCCTCGATCGGGGCGCAGCCATCCGCATCCACGACATTCACGCGCAGCTTCAGCCCGGCGCCCTCACGGTCCTCGGTGATGTCCGCGCGCTGCAGCTCCGGGTCGAACCAGAACGGCCCGGCCGTGGCCTGGGGCGTCAGCACGCACATGGAGGGCGGGACGGCGGGCGCGGCGCGGGCGACGCCCGGCGCGGCGGCCAGAATGGCGCCGCCGGCGATGGCGCTGCGGCGCGTCAGAAGGAACCGGCTCATGGCGAATCTCCCGAGGGCGAACCTCCCTGTTTTCCGCAGTTTAGCAGGCCGCGGCGGCGGCCGGGCGCACGTTACAGTGAGCAGGGGAGCGGTGAGCGGGAGAGAGCGAAAGCGGGGCCGGAAACGGAAAAGGGCCGCCCGACTGCCGGACGGCCCTTCCGTGATGCGAGGGGTTCAGCGCCCCTGACTGCGTCAGACGACGCTAGCGCGCGCGCGAACCAATGGAGGCTGCTCCAACGATCCGGACGCTGCGCTGGGCGATAGAACCCTTCCGCGTATCACTCGACATTGGATCACCTCCTTCTCGTTGTTAATGACTGACGCCAAGATGGGGCGATGCGGCCCCGCGCGCAAGGACCGCCCGTGCATCACGCCCTCCTGTCCCGGTTTGCCCCCGCATGATCGCGATCCTTTCGGCCATTCTTCCGGTCTTCCTGCTGATCGCGCTGGGCTATGGCGCGGCCAAGCGCAACGTGATCAGCGCCGAGGGCGCCAAAGGCATCGACGCCTTCGTCTTCCATTTCGCGATCCCGGCCTTGCTGTTCCGCACCATGCTGGCCATCGACATGGGGGACGCCGCGCCCTGGGGCCTGTGGGCGGCCTATTATTCCGGCGTCGCGGTCATCTGGGCCTGTGTCGGGGTCTTCGCGCTGACCGTGCGGGCGGGCGTGGCGGCGGGCGGATCGGCGATGGCCACCGCCTCCAGCTTCGGCAACGGCCTCTTGATGGGCATTCCGGTGTCGCTGCTGCATTTCGGGCAGGAGGCGGTGATCCCCGCCGGCCTGCTGATTTCCATCCACGCGCCGCTGCACTGGCTGTTCGGGACGCTGTGGGCGGAGTCCGCGCTGCACAAGGGCGAGTCCCATATCGGAAAGCTGCTGGGCCAGGTCGGCCTGTCGATGGCGCGCAATCCGATGATCCTGGCGCTGGGCCTGGGCCTGATCTGGAACCTGTCGGGCTTCGGCCTGCACCCGATCCTGGAGCGGCTGATCGACATTCTGGCGGATTCCAGCATCGGGGCGGCGCTGTTCGCGCTGGGCCTGTCGCTGGCCTCCTATTCCATCCGCGGCAATGTGCGGGTGCTGAGCGCGATCCTGATCCTGAAGCTGCTGGCGTTTCCGGCGGTCATGTTCCTGCTGGCGCGCGGCGTGTTCGACCTGCCGCCGGCGCAGCAGCATGTGGCGATCCTGTTCTCCGCCCTGCCGGTGGGGGTGAACGCCTATATCTTCGCCACCAAATACAACGCCAATGTCGGGGCGATCTCTTCGGCCATCATGCTGAGCGTGCCGCTGTCCGCCCTGACCCTGCCGGTCGTGCTGTATCTGATAGGCTGAGGCGATGAGTATCCCGCTTTCGATCCAGGATCTGGTTCCGGTGTCGGAGGGGACGACCGCGCCGCAGGCGCTGTCCCGCGTCGCCGATCTGGCGCGGCTGGGCGACGAGATGGGCTATGTCCGCCTGTGGTACGCCGAGCATCATTCGATGGCGAATATCGCCAGCGCCAGCCCGGAAGTGCTGATCGCCAACGCGGCCAGCGCCACGGCGCGAATCCGCGTCGGGGCGGGCGGGGTGATGCTGCCCAATCATGTGCCGCTGCGCGTGGCGGAGACCTATCGCACGCTGGCGGCGCTGTATCCGGAGCGGATCGACCTCGGGATCGGGCGCGCGGGCGGGGCGGACCAGAAGGCGATCCGGGCGCTGCGCTCGGCCGGCGGGGAGGATTTCTCCAAGCTGATGAGCGAGCTGATGCAGTTCGACCGGTCCGGCTATCCGCCGGAGCATCCGTTCGGCGGCGTCCAGGTCGTGCCGGGGGAGATGCGCCTGCCGCCGATCTGGATCCTGGGCTCCAGCGGGGCCAGCGCGCAGAGCGCCGGGGCGGCGGGCTTCGGCTACGCCTTCGCCAGCCATTTCAGCCCGGCGCCGGCGGATGTCGCGCTGAACGCCTATCGGGACGGCTTCCGGCCCGGCCCGGACTTCCCCGAACCGCACGCCATCCTGTGCGTGGCGGCGATCGCGGCGGAGACTGAGGAGGAGGCGGAGTATCTGTACGGCTCCACCGCCCTGACCTGGCTGTATCTGATGAGCGGGTCGCCGCAGAAAATCCCCTCGCCGGAGACCGCAGCCGCCTATCCCTACACCGCGATGGACGAGCGCGTGCTGGAGGAGCGGCGCCGGCTCGCCATCGTCGGCACGCCGGATTTCGTGCGGGCGGAGATCGAACGGCGCGCCGAAGCGGCCGGCGCCGACGAGGTGATGATCGCCAGCATCGCCTATGACCACGCGGCGCGGCTGAAATCCTATCGCCTGATCGCCGAGGCGTTCGCCGCCTAGCGGCGCAGAACTGCAGGCAAGGAAAAGGGCCGCGGGTCGTCGCTGCCCCCGCGGCCCTTGGCGCTCCCCAACTCCCCGCGCCTGTTCGGATCAGGGGATGGGCGACGCTGTCAGGGTATGATGTGCGGTCTTATTGGAGCGCTTCGGCGATCATCCGCGTCGCGGTCTGGATCAGCAGGGTCTGGCCGTCGACCTGACCGTAATAATAGCCGTCCCGCGGGGCGTTGAGGCCGTAGCGGTCATAGTCGCGGATCACCGCGATATCGACGTCGCGCGGCAGGCGCTGTCCAGCGCGCCAGGCGTCGCGCTGGCCGTCCCGGTAGCCCGCCTCATAGGCGTCATCGATCCGGTCGCGGTCCTGGAAGAAAATCCCGTCCCGCTCGAACCAGCCATCATGGCCGTATTCGCCGCGCTGATGGTCGCGGAAATCGGCCCCGCAGCGGTCCTGTTTGGCCAGGCCCGGCGGGCAGTGTTTCGGATCGGCGCCCGCGGCGGCGGGAACCAGAACGAGGGCTGCGGCCCCGCCCAAAGCGGCGGCGTAAATCAGGGTCCTCATTGCGGGACTCCCTTATCGGTTAGCGTTGACGGGAAAACGTGGATGGCGCGCGGTGCGTTCCGAATATTATGCAATTGGCCCGGACGCCCTTGCGGGGTCTTGAGTCCGGCCCCGCCGCCGCCTATCCGTCGAGAGGATGACCGCATCCCCCGATCCGATACTGGCGCCGCTGGCGGCGGAGGCGAAACGCCTGTCCGCCCGGTCTATCGCCGATCTGTTCGCGGATGACTCCGCGCGGTTCGACGAATTCACGTGGTCGCTGGACGGGCTGACGCTGGACCTCAGCAAGCAGCGGCTGGACGGCGCGGCGCTGGAGTCGCTGGCCGCGTTCGCCGCCGGGCGCGGGCTGGAGGACTGGCGGACACGCTTTTTCGCCGGGGAGGATGTGAACGCCACCGAAGGGCGCCCGGCCCTGCACATGGCGCTGCGCGCGCGGCCTGAAGACGGCCTGCCCTTCGCTGACGAGGTCGCGGCAGAGCGCTCGCGGCAGGCCGCGTTCGCGCAGGCTGTGAAGAGCGGCGACAAGCGCGGTTCAACAGGGCGGCGGCTGCGCCATATCGTGCATCTGGGCATTGGCGGGTCGGATCTGGGTCCGCGTCTGGTGCATGCGGCGCTGAAGCGGTTCTGCGATCCGCAGATCGATGTGCGCTTCGCCGCCAATATCGACCCGGCCGACATCAATGACGCGCTGGAGGGGCTGGACCCGGAAGCCACGCTGGTCGTGGTCGTCTCCAAATCCTTTTCCACCGAAGAAACGCTGCAGAACGCGCTGGCCGCGCGCGCCTGGCTGGCCGAGCACCTGCAGGACGCGTCCGCCGCCGGCAGACATGTCGTCGCGATCACCGCGCGCCCCGACCGGGCGCAGGAATTCGGCGTCGCGGAGGACGCGGTCTTCGGGTTCGAGGACTGGGTCGGCGGGCGCTATTCGCTGTGGTCGGCGGTGGGGCTGAGCCTGCAGATCGCGCTGGAGGACGGGGCGTGGGAGGCGATGCTGGATGGCGCGCGCGCCATGGACCGGCATTTTGCCGAGGCCCCGCTGAAAGAAAATCTGCCGGTCCTGAAGGCGCTGACGGATTTGTTGAACGCGCAGGGCTTCGGCTACGCCACGCGCTGCGTCGCGCCCTATGCTTCCCGCCTCGGCCTGCTGCCGGCCTTCCTGCAGCAGCTGGAGATGGAGTCGCTCGGCAAGCACGCCGGGCTGGACGGGGGCCTCGCCGCCGGGTCGCATCCGGTGGTGTGGGGGGAGCCGGGGACGAACGCCCAGCACGCCTTCTTCCAGCAAATCCATCAGGGCCATTTCATCATTCCGGTGGATTTCATCGCCCCGGTCGAAGGCGGCGAGGCGCGGCCGGACATGCAGACCCGGCTGCTGGCCAATTGCGTGGCGCAGTCCGAGGCGCTGATGCGCGGGCGCAGCCTGGAGGATGTGCGCGCCGAAATGGCCGCGGCGGGGGAGGACGAGGCGGAGATCGCGCGCATCGCGCCGCACCGCGTCTGTCCGGGCGACCGGCCCTCGACCACCATCCTGCTGGAGCGGCTGGACCCGGCGCGGTTGGGCCTGCTGCTGGCGCTGTACGAGCACAAGACGGCGGTGGAGGGCGCGCTGCGCGGGATCAACACGTTCGACCAGTTCGGCGTGGAGCTGGGCAAGCAGCTGGCCGGCGGGACCCTCCCGGCGCTGAAGGGCGAGGGCGCGGCCGATCCGGCCAGCGCCGGGCTTGTCGCCGCCATCCGCGAGGCCCAAAAGGGCGCGTGATGGCCAAGAAAGAGAAACAGTTCCGCCCCAAGGCGCGGCGTCCGCGCGGCTTTGAGGACCTGTCCGCGGAGGTGCTGACCGCCGAGCGCGACCTGGTGGCGCGCGCCGGCGCGGTCTACGAGGCGCACGGGTTCGGCCCGCTGGCGACCGGGGCGTTCGAATACGCCGATGCGCTGGGCAAGTTCCTGCCGGACGAGGAGCGCCCGAACGAGGGCGTGTTCGCGCTGCAGGACGACGACGAACAGTGGATGGCGCTGCGCTACGACCTCACCGCGCCGCTCGCCCGCTATGTGGCGGAGAATTTCGAGACGCTGCCCAAGCCGTTCCGCCGCTGGCAGACCGGAACTGTCTGGCGCAACGAAAAGCCCGGCCCCGGCCGGTTCCGCGAATTCACCCAGTGCGACGCTGACACGGTGGGCGCGGCCGGCCCGGCGGCGGACGCGGAGATGATCCTGCTGGCCGTGCGGGTGATGCAGGCCGTGGGCCTGTCCGCCGGCGATTTCGTCATCCGGGTCAATGACCGGCGGCTGCTGGACGGGGTGCTGGAAAAGGCCGGGGTGACCGACGCGGGCCAGAAGGGCCGCGTGCTGCGCAGCCTCGACAAGCTGGACAAGTTCGGATGGGACGGCGTGGTCCAGCTTCTGGGCGAGGGGCGGAAGGACGAAAGCGGCGACTATACCGAGGGCGCGAAGCTGAGCCCGGCGCAGATGGACCCGATCCGCGCGCTGGTGGAGTCGGGCAAGCAGGAGTCCACGGCCGCCGCCTTCACCGCGCTGGAGCATGCCGTGGCCGGCAGCGCGCAGGGCGAGGCCGCCGTGAAGGACATGGAGGCCATCGCCAGCCTGCTGGGCGGGCTGGGCCTGTCGGAGGAATGGGCGTTCGACACGTCGGTCGTGCGTGGGCTCGGCTATTATACCGGCCCGGTGTTCGAGGCGGAGCTGCTGAAGACCGCGACCTATGAGGACGGCGCGCCGATCCGCTTCGGCAGCGTCGGCGGCGGCGGGCGCTATGACGATCTGGTCGCGCGCTTCACCGGACAGGCTGTGCCGGCCACCGGCTTCTCTTTCGGCGTGTCGCGCTTCGCCGCGGCGCTGCGCGCGCTGGCCGACGATGGCGGGCGGGCCTTTTCCGGCCCGGTTGTCGTGCTGTCGCTGGAGGCGGGGCAGGAGGGCGAATATTTCGCCATGGCCCAGGAAATCCGCGACCGGCTGGGCGTGCCTGCGGAGGTCTATGTCGGCGGCGGCAAGAATATGGGCAAGCAGCTGAAATACGCCGACCGGCGCGGCGCGCCCGTGGCCGTCATCATGGGCGGCGACGAGCGCGAGGCCGGCCAGGTGACGGTGAAGAATCTGGTCCTGGGCGCGGAGATCGCCGCGGAGGCCGCCTCACGCGAGGAATGGCGCGAGCAGAAGCAGCAGGAAACCGTGGCGCGCAACGACCTGACCGGCGCCATCGCCCGCGCTTTGGGCCATACAGGCGCCTAGGGCGCGCGCCGGGGCCTAGAGCCCCAGCTGGTCTTTCATCTTTTCGCGCAGATCGCGCGGGGCGTCGTCGATATCGTCGATATAGTTCGCCGTGTCGCGCCGGCCCCAGCCGGAAAAAGTCATGCGCGCCGCGCCGTCTTCGCCCTCGCCGGCGGCGTTGAGCGAGAACTGGCGGTCGCCCGGAATCCGGGCGTCGAACCGGACCTCGCCGCCATCGCCCTCGCCCTCGTCGGCATAGAGTTCGAACCCGAAAATCTTGATGACGAGGTCGTCCGGGTCCGGCGCAGGCAGGTCCAGCGCTCCGGCGGCCTCGCGCCATGCCGGCTCCGCCTCGCTGCCGCGGATCAGGCGCGCGGCGTCCGGATCGCCCTCATAGGTGACCAGCGCCGCGGCGCGGCCATAGCGCCCGCCATGGATATAGTGGACCGCTTGCGCGTCGCTGGCGGCGAGCTCGATCGTGAACGGCCCCTCGTCCCGTCCGTTGTCGGGTCCGGCCGCGGCCCAGTCGGGCTGGGTTTCGGCTTGGCCGCAGGCGGCGAGCGCGAGGGCCGCAAAGGCGGCGGCGACGGGGACGGCGATCGGTCTGGACAGTCTGGCCAGTATGGTCGGTCGGGGCGTGGCGCGAAGCATGGCGGCCTCCATTTCTTAGATATATCGATATACGATAAAACATCGCCGCGCAACGATAAAAAAGAAGGGCGGCCCGAGGGCCGCCCTTCCGAACGTTTCCGGCTGAGAGACTGGACTAGAAGTCCATGCCGCCCATGCCGCCCATGCCGCCCATGTCCGGAGCAGGGGCGCCGCCCTTGTCCTTCTTCGGGGCCTCGGCGATGGACGCTTCGGTGGTGATCATCAGCGAAGCGATGGACGAGGCGTCCTGCAGCGCGTGACGCACGACCTTGGCCGGGTCGATGATGCCCGCGTCGATGAGGTTCTTGTACTCATCGTTCTGGGCGTCGAAGCCATAGTTGTAGTCGTCGTTCTCGCTGAGCTTGCCGACCACGATGGAGCCTTCGCCGCCGGCGTTCTTCACGATCTGGCGGATCGGCGCCTGGATGGCGCGGCGGACGATGTCGATGCCGGCCGTCTGGTCGGCGTTGTCGCCGGTCAGACCGTCCAGGGCCTTGGTGGCGCGCAGCAGCGCGGTGCCGCCGCCCGGAACGATGCCTTCCTCGACCGCGGCGCGGGTGGCGTTCAGCGCGTCGTCGACGCGGTCCTTACGCTCCTTCACCTCGACTTCGGTGGCGCCGCCGACGCGGAT